>Ga0335072_10003384_pt1 | contig 24060 bp, 20 predicted proteins | sample Lox_Sample_21_FD_206725 | JGI IMG/M metagenome (GOLD analysis project Ga0335072, IMG submission 206725) | Soil microbial communities from Loxahatchee National Wildlife Refuge, Florida, United States - Lox_Sample_2.1 | ecosystem: Environmental > Terrestrial > Soil > Wetlands | place: USA... | reverse complement strand
AGCGGATAAACGCGTGCGATGAGATAAACGCCGGCCGCGACCATCGTAGCCGCGTGAATGAGCGCCGAGACGGGCGTCGGGCCTTCCATCGCGTCGGGCAGCCACACGTGCAATGGAACCTGGCCGCTCTTGCCGGCCGCGCCGGCAAAGATGAGCAAGCCAATTGCGCCGGCGGCTGTAAGCCCCCATGCCGCGTGCTGCGAAAGTAGCGCCTCGATCGCGGACGTCTCAAGCGAACCCGCGCCGTGATTGTAGAAAAGCAGTGTGCCGGTCTGCGCAAAGAGCCACACAATTCCAAGCAGAAAGAAAATATCGCCGACGCGCGTAGTGATGAAAGCCTTTTTTGCCGCGGCTGCCGCGGAAGGCTTGTGATACCAGAAGCCGATGAGCAGATACGAAGTGAGGCCCACCAGTTCCCAGCACATAAAGAGCAGAAGTATGGAGTTGGCGATGACTACGCCCAGCATCGCTCCCGCAAACAACGATAGAAAGCAGAAGAAACGCGTGAAGTTCTCGTCGTGCTCCATGTAGCCGGTGGAATAGATGAAGATGAGCAGGCCGACGAAGCAGACCATCACGGCCATGATGGCGGAGAGCGGATCGAGGACCCAGCCGAGATCGACTGTGGAGTTGCCGAAGTGCAGCCATGTGAAGTTGACGGTTTCGCGCGTGGCAACGCCGCGAGCCCAGTCGGAGACAACGTGCGCGAACGCGAACAGTGCAAGCAGCAGTGAAAAGCCAAGCGAACCGATGGCAAGCACGGCTGAGAGCTTGCGGCGCGGCTGCTTCATGAGCGCGATGAAGCCCGAGGCGACGATGGGGACGGCGGGGATAAGCCAGAGGAATTGCACGACACCCGGCGACCCGCAGTCGTACATGCAGTGAAAGGCGACGGTCTGTTCTTCTTGCAACAGCATCAACATCCTTTCACCCCTTCATCCTGTTTAACTTGTCGAGATCGGTGGTCTGCGCATGGCGATAAACGGCAATCACCAGGCCCAGGCCCACGGCGGCCTCGGCCGCGGCCACCGCAATCGAGAAAACTGCAAACATCATTCCGGTGAGGGCCTCGGGATGCGGCGAGTAGCGCCAGAAGGCGATGAAGTTGAGGTTGGCCGCATTCAGCATCAATTCAATGCCAATAAGCACCATAATGGCGTTGCGGCGCACCAGCGCGCCCGCGAGCCCAATCGAAAACAGCAGCGCGGCAACAACCAGATAGCCAGTGAGCGGCGAACCCATTATTTGGTCCCCTCTTTCTCGTGCAGGGCCACAATAACTGCGCCAATGGTTGCGGCGGTGAGAAGCAGCGCGACGATCTCCAGCGGCAACACGTAACGGCCAACGAGTGCAACGCCGATGTCGTGAACGTTGACGCTGGGCGTAGTCGCTTCACTCGGCAATGCGTGCGCGCTTGCGATCACAGCCCATCCAAGCACGGCAAAGATGCCGGCGGCGATTGCCAGTCCCACGAACCAGGTACGGCTGAAGACTCCCTCTTTGGGCAGTTCACTTCGCGTGAGCAGAATGGCAAACACAATCAGGATGGCGACCGCGCCAATGTAAATGAGAATCTGCGCGAAGCCCGCGAACTGCGCGTCGAGATTGAGGAAGAACAACGCCAGGCCGGCGAACGCAACGGTGACAGCAAGCGCCGCGTGAATCAGGTGCTTGAGCGTCATGGCCGCCAGCGCCCCGGCCAGCGTGATAGCCGCGATGAGATAGAACGTTATGCCCACCGGCTGCGTATCCTTTCGTCGCTGATTTGGGCGTTGGAGCAATCGAGCCCTGGCCGCAAAAACAAAGGCACGGCGAGGGTGGGGCACCCAGACGTTGTGCCTCGTTCCCTTGTTCCCTCGTTCCCTCGTTCCCTGTTTTTACTCAGCATAGCGGTACGTCCTCGGCGCAAAGTGCTTGCTGTGCATGCCCACGCGGCCCATCAGCACGTAGGAGCCGGCGAGAATCACGGATGAAACCGCCCAGCGCAACCAGCCCTCGCCCATAAAGCGCCACATGGCTGTCACTACCAGGTTGATAAGCGTGAGTGGCAGAACAAATTTCCATGCAAAGTTCATCAATTGGTCCTGGCGCAGGCGCGGCAGCGTTCCGCGCACCCAGATGAAGACAAAGATCGCAATCATCACTTTGCCGAAAAACCAAATCCACGAGGGGATGAATTGAAGTCCTTGAAGCGGCGCCGACCAGCCGCCGAAAAAGAGCGTTGCGCCGAGGCCCGACATCGAAAACATGCCGAGATATTCGCCGAGGAAAAAAAGTGCGAATTTGAACCCCGAATACTCGGTATGGTAGCCGGCCACAAGTTCCGATTCGCCCTCGGGAAGATCGAAGGGGGAGCGGTTGGTCTCGGCAGTCGCGGCAATCGCGAACATGACAAATGCGGCCAGACCCCACGGCGTGAAGACATACCATTCAGGCAGTCCCCACGCAGTGTAGTGACTCTGCATTTCAACGATTGTGGTGAGACGAAGCGAGCCGGCGATCATAACGACGGAGACGCTCGAGAGCAGCAGCACAACTTCGTAACTAATCATCTGCGCCACCGCGCGCATTGCGCCAAGCAGCGAGTACTTGTTGCGGCTCGACCAGCCGGCCATGAAGACTGAAAGCTCGGTCGACGCGCCCATGGCGAAGAAAAACAGCAGGCCCGCGTCAATATCAACGAGCACCATGTTTCGGCCCATCGGCAATACGGCAAAGCCCATGAAGACCGCGACCACAAGGATTAGCGGTGCAAGAAAATGCACTACAGCGTTTGCGCTGAAAGGAACGATATCTTCTTTGGTAAGCGACTTGATGCCGTCCGCGATGGGCTGAAAAAATCCGAATGGTCCCACGCGATTTGGGCCGAGACGATTCTGAATGCGGCCCAGCCCCTTGCGCTCGAAGACAGTGGTCAGCGCAAAGAGACCTGGGAAGACGCAGACAATTGCCACGACGCCGAGAAGCACATTCGCTGCGGGCCGCCAATCGGCCGGCAGAAAATGCGTAACCCAATTGCGAAGAATAATGAATATCTGATCGAGATTCTGAATAGTGGCAGGCGCGTCCATTTCTTACTCGCCTCCCTTTGCCGGTACGTCAGATTTCGCGGGCGCAGGCGGCTTGGGCGCAGCCGCCGCAGCAGCGGCCTTTGCAGCCGCCGCGTCTGCCGCGGCTTTATTCTTCGCTTCGGTCTTTGCCTTTTCTTCAGCCAGGCGCCCGTCCACTTCAAGTGCTTCGGTGGGATGAATCGAGTGATAATACTCGTTCGATTTGGCTAGCTGCTCGCGGTCGAGCAGCAGCCCTCCAAAGCGATCGTCGGTTGCCAGTTCAAACTGCGTGTCCATTTTGATGGCTTCGAACGGGCAAACCTCTACGCAGATCTGGCAGCTCATGCATACTGAAATGTCGATGTCGAATCGCGCAGGATAGAACTGCTGCTTGCCCACGTAGTCAGGCTTCTTATCGGTCGATTTGTCAATGTAGATGCACTTGGGCGGGCATTCCTTCTCGCAGATCTGGCATGCGACGCAGCGCATGCCGGCCTGCCAGTCAGGACCGTCGTAGACCAGGAAAGGAAAGACGCGCGCGTTTTCGGCGGTCGGAATGCGCTGCTCAGGGTACTCGACCGTGGTGAGCCGATCCGCGGAGACGAAGCTGCCGGCAAAATTCTTTGCCGTCTCCGCCATTCCCTTCAGTATGCCTTCGCCTAACAATGTTTACTCCAAGTCAGCTACTAGCTCTCAGCTATCAGCTTTTAGCTCTTTCCGCGCCAAGCCTGCCTCGAGAGACTTAACCATCAACCCAGCATTCCCTGTTCCCTAGTGCCTAGTCCCTAGTCCCTAGTCCCTCAAAAGCTTTACCGATCCACTTCTCCCAGCACAATATCAACGCTGCCAAAGATCAAAACTGCGTCGGCAACGTTGTGGCCGAGGCACATGTCTTCAAGAACTGTCAGATTGATCAGGCTGGGCGGGCGCACACGGTATCGATAAGGATTGCCTGTGCCGTCGCTGATCAGATAAAAACCCAGCTCGCCTTTGGGCGCCTCGATGCGGCCGTAAGCCTCGCCCGGCTTGGGCCTGAAGCCGCGGATCTTTGCCTTGGCGTCCATAATAGGCCCGGCGGGAATGTCTTTGAGCGCCTGTTCGAGAATCACGATCGACTCGCGCATCTCAAGCACGCGCACCATATAGCGGTCGTAGATGTCGCCGTGGTCGCCGAGCGGCACGCGGAACTTGAAGCGGTCGTAGATTCCGTACTTATCCACCTTACGGATGTCGTAATTCACGCCCGAAGCACGCAGCATGGGCCCGCTGATGCCGGCATTCACAGCAAGTTCGGGCTTGAGCACGCCAACACCCTGGCATCGCGCCATCAGGATTTCATTCGATGTGAGCAGCGCTTCGTACTCGTCGACAAATGCCGGCAGCCCCGCAACCACTTTGCGTGTTGCATCGAGCCATTCGGCGCTCACGTCAACACGACAGCCACCGAAGCGCATGTAGTTGCACATCATTCGCGAGCCGGTGAGCGATTCAAACAGGTCGAGAATCTTTTCGCGCTCGCGGAAAGCATACATCAGCGGCGTGCCGCTTGCGCCCATCTCCTGCGTCAAAAACCCAATCGTCGAGGCGTGATTCTGCACTCGCGTTAACTCCGCGAGTATTACGCGAATGTATTGCGCGCGCTCGGGCACCACCTGCCCGACAAGCTTTTCAACCGCCAACGCGTAGGCCCAGTTGTTCGAGAGCGAGCAGAAGTAGTCGAGCCGGTCGGTATAGGGCATCGACGCAAGGTAGGTCGTGCCCTCGGCTATCTTTTCGTGGTTGCGGTGCAGGTAGCCAAAGACGGGCTTGAGCCTGATGACGCGCTCGCCATCGAGCGTCACGTCCATGCGGAAGACGCCGTGAGTCGAGGGATGGTGCGGCCCCATGGCAACTTCGAGCAGTTCGCCGTCGCCGCCCGGCTCAATCACCGGCGGCCGGTTCCAGCCTTCGACTTTTGTCTCCGCAAAACTCATTTGGCGGCCGACTCCTGATCCCTGATCCCTAATCCCTGTTCCCTGCTTTTGTGTTCTTGCGCGCGCTTCAACACGGCATCGTGCGCAGTCGGCTCGTATTCGTAATCGTCCGGATCAACGTAATCGCGGCGCATGGGGTGGTCTTTGAATTCATCCCACATCAATATGCGGCGCAAATCGGGATGACCCTCAAACACAATTCCATACAGATCGAAAACCTCGCGCTCCTGGAGTTCGGCTGCGCGCCACACGGGAGTGAGCGACGGCATCTGAACCCGATCGCTGCGATTCGCGGTCCGCATGCGAACCACCAGCGGCCCGTGCCTGAGCGCGATCGAATATAAGTGGTACACCGACTCGAGGTATCCCGTCTCAACGCGCTTGCGAGTTTCTTCAACGGCTTCTTCTGCAGTCTGTTCGATCTTTGTGCCATCCGGCCCATCGACTGTTTTCGTCACCGGCTTGATCACCTTAACTTTCTCGGTGATCTCCTTGTCGAGCCAGTCGACGCCGCTGACATTGGAGAGATAGTCGAACCTGAGGCCCGGATCGTCGCGCAGGAAAACTGCCACCTCAAGGGCTCTGGCGTGACCCAACAGCAGTGAGTGCTCGGCCGCTGGCCCGGGATTGAGAATCACTTCAACCCGAGCGTCCGGAACTGCCGCCTCAATCGCCGCCTTGATTTCTTCCACCGTCTTCAATCAGTCCCTGTCTCTCTCGGTCCCTTGTTCCCTGCTTTTCTATTCCCTGGTCCTTGTTCCCTGTATCGTCACCGGCCAAACGCCTTTGTTCGAGGCGGGTTCTAGATCGTGCGCGCCCTGCTCGGGCACGGGAAACTCGCCCTGCGCTTCGGCATCGAGGTGGCGCGGCCGGCCCTCGCCCGTCAACTGTTGTTCGTCAATCTTTTTCTGTAATGTCATGAAAGCCTGCAGCAGCGCCTCGGGCCGCGGCGGGCAGCCGGGAATGTGCACGTCTACGGGAATGTAGCGATCGATGCCCTTCAAAACGTTGTAGCCCTGCTTGAACGGCCCGCCTGAAATCGCGCATGCGCCCATGGCGATGACGTACCGCGGCTCGGCCATCTGGTTGTAAAGCCGCACCACCTGCGGAGCCATCTTCTTGGTCACGGTGCCCGAAATGATCATCAGGTCGGCCTGTCGCGGCGAGGGGCGAAACACCTCGGCGCCGAAGCGGGCCATATCGTAGCGAGCCATGGTTGTAGCAATCATCTCAATGGCGCAGCAGGCGAGGCCGAACTGCATGGGCCACACCGAACTGCGGCGGCCCCAGTTATACAGATCCTGGATGGTCGTCACAAAGACGCCCTGTTTGCCGAGTTCGATCTTCAGATCTTGATCCATGCTTCGCTTCGCTCCGCAACGGCGTTCCCTGCCCCCTGACTCCCGATTCCTGACACGGAGTCGGCTCGCATCATTGGGCTAATTCCACGTCAAAATCCCCTTCGCCCATGCCCACGCGAGGCCTTCAACCAGCATGAGCACAAAAATCAGCATTGAAACACAAGCCGCCACTGTCAGCCCCGTAAACGCGACCGCGAACGGCAGCAAAAAGACGGCTTCGACGTCGAAAATCAAAAAGATGATGGCGTAAAGATAATAAGCTGAGCGGAACTGCACCCACGCATCGCCCTTCGAAACCAGCCCGCACTCGTAAATTGCGTTCTTGGTCGCGTTCGGTTTTGGTGGCGAAAAAAACCGTGCCCAAAGCCACGCCAGGCCGAGCGGGGCCAGTCCAAACCCTACCGCCGCCACAAACAAGACGGCCAATGAGAAATAAGGATTTGAAGCCATCGTCGGTGAAAATTTCCTTCTACTCCAAGCTAACAGTTTGGGGCTGTCCTTGGCTAAGGGAATACTCGCTTTCAGGCGCAATTCAGCCCGGTTTTTTCACCGTTCATCTCATTTTGTGAACCGTTGGACGGGCCCTCAACGCGGATTGCGGGAATCGGTGCCAGGGCCTCCTACCAACTCACCACCGTGACCGCAAACGGCTGAATCCTGATTCTTCCATTCGCCACTGCCAGGCTGCGAGCCGCGCTGTCGCCAGACTGTTCGTCGACCGTTACTACATGCGCGGTGGCTGCATCAGGCAGCGTGATTTCGACCGTGTGATTCCGCCTGTTCACAAGCAGCAGCTTGCGTCCGCCTGGCGTAATAAATGCCTGCGCCGCCATATCGCCCGACTTGAGTGACGTCTCCACTAGCTTGTCGCCGGCGTGGATGTTGTCTTTGATCAGCTTGAGCGCCCAAAAGCGCGCGTTGGGCTGGTTCGTGGTCCAGTCCATCATGCTCACGCTCGGAAACTGGGTGGGGTAGCCAATGAGCTGGGACTCGCCGATCACGTCGATCTCGAGCCGTGTGAGCTCGATGAACAGATCGGCGTAGAGGGCGCCGGCAACATTCCAGTAGACCTTCGGCGGAGGTGTCTTGTCGTTCGGTCCATTGTCGCCGGGCAGAATCACGCCCAGTTCGTCGAGGTCTGTGCGGGTCGCAGGCGCGAGCCGCTTGCGAATGGCCTCAACATATCGCACCGTGTGCAGAAAGCCGGCCTCCTGATCGAAGAACGTGTACTGCCACGTGTCAGGATTTTCCCCCGCCGAGGGGGTTGCATAAAAGTGATACGAAATCATGTCGATTGGGATGCCGGGCCGATGATGGCTCGCATCGAGAAAGTACTCAAAAAACTGCGGCTCGTCGCTGGGCGCGGCCAGCGCCAGCGCCACAAATTTGGTATCAGGCGAAGCCGCGTGAATGGCGCCCACAATGGCGTCATAGCGCTCGGTGTACTGCTCGGGAGTCATCTTGTGTTCAAAGTCGATCTCGTTCAGCACCTCCCAGTAAGGCAGCTTGTAGTGATAGCCCGACTCGTGTCGCGCGCCGTTCTCATCGGTAAATCCGCCGTTCGCATACCAGCTCACCAGCCGCGCGTAATAGTCGCCAAGCTCCTTGCCCGTAGGGTCGCGCAGCTCAGTTCCCTGCTCATAGTTCCAGTCAACGGCGTTTGGATCGGCGGGATAGGTCACCGGCTGCGGAGTCTTGAACATCCACTGCGGAATGGTGCTGAAGTTGAGAATCGTCGAGTGGCCTTCGGTCGCCGCCAGAAAGTCTTTCGTCATGGGATCAATGAGCGTGAAGTCCCACGAAGTTTTTTGAGGAGTCGGCGGCTCGAGCTCGGCAACGGCGAGCTTTGGATACGGCAACCACGGCACGTAGCGCACGTAATCTACGCCGAGTTCTTTGAGCGCCTTGTAAGCCGCCGCGCCCAGCGGCTGGCCCGGCCTGAGCGGCGGATTGACCACCACCTGCAATGTCGGCGTGGACTTTGAAACGAGGGTGACGTGATCCCACTGGATGGTGAGAGGCGGAAGCTGCTGCGCGGGAATGGTGGCGGCGGCCGGGAGACAGAGAAGTCCGACCGCGAGGCGAGTGCGAATTGGTCCGGCGCAGGCGGAATACGCAAAGTCTTTCATTCGAAGTTATGTTACGCCCGTTGTGCATCGTCTCGCGCCGGCGCTGCGGGGAAATGCGGAAGCTCCACGGGGGATGGCGGTGATACCATGCTGCAAAAAGGCGATCCATGCAATATTTGAGAACTGCAATCCGGCTGGTGCTGGTGTTGGCGACTGTTGGGGGAGGAGTCGCAGGAGTCCTCCTTGTAAAGGATACTTTTATGAAAATAAGTAACACCAGCCAAACGCTCGCACTGATTTCGTTCAGCCTCCTCGTGTTCTCGTTTATTACACTTGCCGGCCTCAATTTTGTGGTCACCGAGAGAGTCGGATGGACGCTTATGATCGCGCTAGCGAGCCTTGTGCCGTGGCTAAATTTGCCGGGAATCGAATATCACTTCGCTTCCATAATGTACACGTCGATCACCTTCGCCCCCCCCGCACGGCGCGGGTAACATTGGAACCTATTTCGAATGGACCACACGGGTCGGTTCCACTCTTGAGGTCCGATTCGGTGGTTATCCGAGCGGCGACTGGAGCTTAGGAGTCAATCTCTTCGCCGTCATGCTTTTGCTTCTCGCGCCAGCGTACAAGCGGCTAACAGCCGAGACACTTTCAGGCTCGCGGTAGCCCGCCCCTTAGTCGTCATTATCCTTCGGCGGCTTGTCCTTCACCTTCAGCATCGCCGGCACCGGTGCTTTGCCCATCGCGTCTTTCCACAGAATCACATTCAGCTTCTCGACCGGCGCGCGATCCTCGTGCGTAAAGTCCATTTTCATGCTTTCTTTCGCGCCCACAGCGGTCTTCTGGTTCGCCGTGTAAATCAGATTGTTGTCGCGGTTCGTGGTATCGGCGTCGTAGGGCGGCTGATCGCCCGGCCCGGTGAAGAGGCTGGCAATCATTGAGCAAAACGCATCGTTGTTGTTCATTGGCGGCAGCCCCAGCAACGACTCCATTGTCCGCACCACGCTCACTGTCGAATAAAAGTGGCTGTCGACAAACGGCGCGCCGTTCTGCCCGCGGGGCGCATACTTGCTCACGATCAGCGCTAAGCTGCGATGCGCGTCCACATGGTCTGCGCCGTTCTGCGCGTCGTCTTCAAGAATAAAAAATGCCGTGTCGTCCCAATAGGGCGAGTGCGAAACCGCTTCAACCGCGCGGCCCACGGCAAGATCGTTATCGGCCACGCTGGCCTTGGGCGTAGGCCCGCCGGGCCGCGTGCCCGCAGTGTGATCGTTGGGCAGCCGCAGCATCACAAAGTTCGGCATGGTGTCGTTGCCGGCCTGTCGATCCGCGATCCACCCTTTGAGGTGCTTGAGAAAAATGTCAACGCGAATCTGGTCGGGAACCGACAAATTGAAGTCAGGCGCCTCGGGAGCGAAGTGATCCACAAGTTCCGGCTTGGTGGCAATGTTTGTGGCAAGCACTGGAATAGGCCACGGCCACTGGTTCGTTCCACCGCCCCACTCGGCTGGCAGCGTCTCGCCCGGCGCATATTCCTTTTTCGCGCACGCAGGCCCCGTCAGCATAGGGCCGAGGCTTGGATCGGCGACGGCTTTCTCATCGCAGAAAGTCGACGAAATGAATTCGCCGAAGTGGTAATAGCTCTTGCCGTGCGCAGCAAGATTGCCCCAGATAAATCCGCTGGCCGAATCGTTTATATCGGGAATCTTTTCGAGGAGCGGGTAGCCATTGCTTACCACGCCCTCAAAATCGTATGCGCGCTGGCTGCCGCGATAATCCTGCTGCCAGTTCTTCTCGAGGTAATCGGAACTGATGGCCGCATTCGACCAGATGTGCCCATCGCCCGACACCTCGCCCGAATCGTAGAAGTTATCGAGCACGCCGAACTGCAGGGCCAGCTTGTGCTCGTTGGGCGTCACGTCCGCGCCATACATGGTCAGGCTCGGGTCACCGTCGCCCACTTTCTTACCATTCAGGCTCAGGTCGCCAAGTATCTGATCGTAAGTGCGATTCTCCTTGATAATGTAGACCACATGCTTGATGCGGCTAGCCGATCCATCGGCAAAACTTATCTTGGCCTGCCCCGCAATCATTCGATTCGAGTCGAGAACATCTGCGGTGAACTGCGGCAGGTTGTTGTCAATCTCAGTTTCGTCGAGCGTAGCCAGCGAACCGTAAAGCAGGGTGCCGATGTATGTGTTTCCACGCCTTCCGTGGCCCCCGGCATTTTCAACCTGACGCTGCGGATAGTTATTCGGTCCCGTGCCTTTCCCTTTGTCGGTCGCGACAAAAAGCTTCCCGCCCTGCGGCAGCGCGTCGAACACCATCGAAATCGGCATCCACTCAGTCGGCGCAAAACCATCCGGCGCAACCATCGTGTTCGCGGGCAGCTTCGGCGTCAGCTTGCGCGTGTCGAAGACGGCAACCGCATCGCTACCCATGTTGGCCGCGTAGAGTCTCGTGCCGGTCGCATTCACTGCCACGGCCACCGGCTCGGCGCCGAAGTAAGTCTGATGCTGCAGGCGCGCGTCGAAATAGCCCTTCGCCGTGAACTGCCCACCGCCAATATTCACGGCGGCAACCGCATCGCGATTGGCCAGTGCAACATAAAGAGTGTAGCCGTCGGGCGACGCGGCAAAGGCGCAGGGATGCGATCCAGGCGCAACCGGGTCGGCGGGCTTCAACAGTTCAAGCTTGCGCCCAACCATTCCGCTCTCGAGATTGAGTTCCACAATCTCCGACGCGTTCCACAGCGCAACGAATCCGCGTTTGCCGTCTTTCGAAATCGCGAGCGCGATCGGGTAAGTTGATGGCACTGTATTGCTCTCAGACACGTCGAAGCGCTTTTCTACAGCGCCCGTAGCCGAGTCGATCACCAGCACAAAGTCAGAAAGGTTGTCGGCGACCAGTAGTTTCTCGCGGCCGCTCTGAGAGTACACGGCGATCGCCGCGGGGTACGGCGTGCCCTTGTCGGTATCGATGCCTTCGGGCAATCGGGTCGCCTTTCCGGCTGCAAGCTGCTCCATGGGAATGCGGATCAGTTTTTCGGGCGCGATCTTGCCATCATTGAAGCTGTACACCACGATGCTGCTGCCGGTTGAATCCTTTTCCTTGCCCTCGGGATCGGTGAGCGACGCCATGCTGGCGTACACATGCTTGCCGTCGAGGCTGAATGCGAGGCCCGAGTAAAGGGTCTGGTTGGCGCGGCCGCTGGTGCGCGCGTCGGGAAAATCGGCAAGCGTGTTACTTTGCGTATCGAAAACCGCGAGCGACTCTTCGTATTGCGACTCGAAGGTACCGTAGCCGTCGTTCACGGTCACAACGTATCGGCCATCGGGCGAGATGGCCATCGACACCGGAAGGCTGTTGAGCCGCTGCGGATCTCCGGGCGTCTTGCCGATGATTTGCTTGCTCGATGGAAGGTTGATGGTCTGAGCCTGGCTGGGAGCGTTAAGGGCAAACGAACCGACAATAGCAACCGCCAGCAGCGGTGCGGGGGACTTGAGAGCCATTGAAGAACCTCAGCAGCATGAGATGCGTGCACGGGGAACAGCAGCCACAGAAGCGGCATTTGCTCGCGAATTCGTTCTGGTGGGATTTTACACTCGGGGCGAGAAGGGATATAGAACGGGTCGATTCAACGCAGAATGAATGTGGCGCGGACACAGAAGGCCCGCGCCAAATTCGAAAGGGAGTCAGGCGCTGCGAAGGCAACTAACTACGGATAGATTCCGCGAATCTGCACGGCTTCGGCCACACGGCCAATGCCGAGTATGTTGGCCGCAATGCGCATCGGAACCTTCTTATCCAGACGGATCTTGAGCACATCGCGGAATGAGGTCTTCATCACCCGCTCGAGACGCTGGTAGATGTCCTGCGCCTCCCAGAACAGGTGCTGCTCATCCTGCACCCATTCAAAGTAAGAAACGGTGACGCCGCCTGCGTTGCACAGTATGTCGGGAATGACGAACGCACCCTTGGCTTCCAGTATCCTGTCGGCCTCGGGTGTGAGCGGCCCGTTCGCGGCCTCGGCAATAATGCGCGCGCGCACGTCGCGGGCGTTGTCGCCGTGAACCATATTCTCGAGCGCTGCCGGAACCAGGATGTCGCAGTTGAGCGCCAGCAGGTCCTCGGCATGAATCGGCTCGCTCTCAGGGAACCCTTCAACGTGCCCGCAAAGTGTCTTCATCTGGATGAGTTCGGGTATGTTGAGCCCATCGCGGTTGAAGACGCAGCCGGTAGAGTCGCTGACGGCGATGATCTTTGCGCCGGCATCGTACAGAAGCTGCGCCGTAATCGAGCCCGCATTGCCAAAGCCCTGCACGGCCACCGAGGCGCCCCTGAGCGGAATGCCCAGGTGATCGCACGCGCACTGAATGGTGTAAAAGACGCCGCGGCCCGTGGCTTCATTGCGTCCCAGCGATCCACCCAGGCTAATGGGCTTGCCCGTTACCACGCCGGAGATCGGATAGCCCTTGATCATGCTGTAGGTATCCATAATCCACGCCATGGTCTGCGGATTCGTGTAGACATCCGGCGCGGGAATGTCCTGATCCGGACCGATGAGCGGAAGAATGGCGCTGGTGTATCGCCGCGTCATCCGCTCCAGTTCGCCCGGAGACATGTGCTTCGGGTCGCAGGTCACGCCGCCCTTGCCGCCGCCGAATGGAATGTTCACCACGGCGCACTTCCAGGTCATCCAGGTGGCCAGCGCTTTTACCTCGTCGAGAGTCACCTGCGGATGGAAGCGGATTCCGCCCTTCGCCGGCCCGCGCGCCGTCGAGTGCTGTACGCGATAGCCCTGGAAGCGATGAATGGTGCCGTCGTCCATGCGCACCGGTATCGACACCGTCAGCACTCGCTCGGGATACTTGATCATCTCGCGCGTGTTTTTGTCGAGCTGCATGGCATCAGCCGCTGTATCGAAGTTCTCCATTGCAACGTCGTAGGCGTTGCCTTTGCTTAACGTCGTCAACATGCGTTTTTCCTCCTTGCCGGAACACGCCGGGGCGCACTCATGTGCGCCGCAGTCAGCTCAGGCAACACTCGTGTGCTCCAGTTTGTGCGCGTCTGCCGCCGCTTTCGCGTCTTTCGTCACATTCTGGAGCGTTCCGTAAACCGGAAGTACCCATCTTCTGAACTCCGCTATCCGGCCGCGCACAACGTCGGAGTACAGGTTCTGCAAAAGCCGCGTCCATGCGCCAATCGCGCCCTGCTTCACATTGCGGTGGTCGACGCGCACCACAGGAGCGAGGCCAACCGCGGTGCCTGACAGAAATAACTCATCGGCGATGTAAAGCTCGCTGCGATCGATTGACCGCTCCACTACCGGCATACCGAGTTGGTTGTGCGCAAGTTCAAGAATGGTCGAGCGCGTAATGCCCTCGAGCACGTTATCGCACACCGGCGGCGTGATCAGAACTCCGTTACGCACCATAAACAGATTGCACGTAGCGCCTTCAGTCACCTGCCCGGCTTCATTCAACAGAATCGCTTCGTCGTAGCCGGCGCGGCGCGCGTCATCGGTGGCCAGCGCGCTGTTGGCATAAGCACCGCAAATTTTGGCGCGCACCGGAATGGCTGCGTCTTCAACCCTCCGCCACGAACTCACGCCGGCATGCAATCCGTTATCGCTGTGCAGATACTCGCCAAACGGCAGCGCCGCAATAAAAAATGCATCCTCATCGTCGGGACACACACCGATGCGCTCGGCCGCTTTGTAGGCCAGCGGGCGCACATAGAGATCGGTCTTGAAGCGATTGCGGCGCATCAGCTCGACCGTGATCGAACAAAGTTCTTCGGCCGAAGGGCCGACATCAATGCGAAGAATGCCGCAATTCTGTTTCCAGCGTTCGTAGTGCTCCAGCGCGCGAAAGACGTAAAGCTCATTCGACTTCTCGTCCCAGTGAGCACGAATCCCTTCAAAGACTCCGGTTCCGTAGTTGAGCGCGTGCGTGAGGATACCGACTCGCGCCTCCGCCAGCAGCACATATCTGCCGCCGAAATACACAATCAGATCTGGATTCACACCTGGCTGCACGTCACACCTCGACCAGAGTTTTCTTGAGCGACTCGTGCATCGGATCGCGACCGCGCATCAATTCGCGTCCGCGGGCGATGGCCCTCAAATCGAGCTCGACCCAACGGGAGCTCTTCAAAAGACGGTGCAGCGCGGCTTCAACGCTGGCCTGCGGCAGCACATGAGCCGCTTCAAGCAGCGCACCAAGCATCACCATGTTGCTGGCGCGCGAATCGCCGAGCTCGTCGGCCACTTCGAGAAAAGGCAGCGCCAGAACGTTCACGTCGTCGCGACGGCAATCCTCGGGAAAATCCTTGCCGTTGTAGAGCACCCAGCCGCCCGAGCGCACGTTCTTATCGAATTTGCGCAGCGAAGGCTCATTCATCGCCACCAGCACGTGCGGCCGCGTCACCAACGGCGAATCAATCGGTTCGCTCGACAGCCGAACGCAGCAATTCGACGTTCCCGACCGCATCTCCGGCCCATACGATGGCAGCCACGAAACTTCAAGGTTCGCGTCGAGCCCGGCCTCTGCCAGCACCTCGCCGAGCAATAGCACCCCTTGCCCGCCAAAGCCGGCGATTCGCACCTGCAGATCGACGTTCCGGTAATCGAAAGAGCCGCCTTCGCTCGAACCATCGGCCTGTTCCGGCTTTTCCTCGTGCACGCCCAGAATGCGCCCCAGTTCGTCGAGGGGGGGCGCTATCTTGGCGGTCGATCGCGGCGTCCGCTCCTTCGTTCGATCGCAAAAAACGCCCAGCGGGTACGTCTTTTCCATCACGTCCTTCACCCACTTTTGAGCCTGCACAGCATCCATCTTCCAGATCGTGGGGCAAGGTGAAAGCACTTCAATCAACGAAAACCCGAGCCCCTTCACCTGGTTCTCTACCGCCTGACGAATAGCCCGCGCTGCTCTCGCAATCTGCCGGTTGTCGCCCAGGCCCACTCGCTCGATGTACGTCGGTCCTTGTAGCGCCGAAAGCAATTCACTGACGTGCAGCGGATACCCTTCCGTCGCGGGGTTGCGGCCGTTGGGCGTGGTCGTGCTCTTTTGCCCGATGAGCGTGGTTGGCGCGCATTGCCCGCCGGTCATCGAGTAGATGGCGTTATTCACAAAGATCACGCTGATGTTCTCGCCACGGTTGGCCGCGTGCAGAATCTCAGCCGCACCAATCGCCGAAAGGTCGCCGTCGCCCTGGTAGCCAATGACCACAGCGCCGGGCCGGCTGCGCTTGATGGCCGTCGCCACTGCCGGCGCGCGCCCATGCGCGGAGCCCACATTGCCCACGTCGAAATAGTGGAAAGTAAACACCGAGCAGCCCACCGGGCCAACCAGGATCGTCCGGTCCTGGATGCCCAGTTCATCAATCGCCGCGGCCAGCATTTTGTGCACCGTGCCATGGCCGCATCCGGGGCAATAATGCGTGGCGTGTTTCAAATCTTCTTTGCGGTCGTATTGCTCGTAGAAAGCTTTGGCCCGGCCGTGCGAGATTTTGTAATCCGAAAGCAGCTGGTTAGACATGTGCCATTCGCTCCTCTTGCGCAAAACGCTGCGCCTGTTGCTCAACGAATGCAAACACCTCTTCGTGCGACGGAACGTTGCCGCCCATGCGGCCCAGAAATTCAACGGGGCAAGACCCATTCAGCGCCAGCCGCACATCGTCGACCATTTGGCCGTTGCTCATCTCAACCACAATGAAAACGTGCGCACCCGAGGAGAGACGCTGGAAATGAGCTGACGGGAACGGATACAGCGTGATTGGCCGCAGCAAACCTACCTTAAGTCCGGTTGCCCGGGCTTCGGCTACAACTGCTTTCAAGATGCGGCCCAGGATTCCATAGCCCACCAGCACAATCTCGGCATCGTCGGTCAACCACTCTTCGGCCCGCGCCTCGTTTTGTTCGGCCAGTTTGTACTTGGCCTGCAGCTTGCGATTCAGAGCCTCGAGATCGTCGAAATCAAGATGCATCGAGCTGATCAGGTTCGGTCGCGTGGCAGCCGTTCCATCCACGGCCCACGCGGGCGTCTTCGGCGCAACCGGCTGCTCGGGGAACTCGACCGGCTCCATCATTTGGCCGATAAATCCGTCGGCCAGCAATACCACCGGGTTGCGATAGCGATCGGCAAGCTCAAAGGCGAGCGCGGTCAAGTCGGCCATTTCCTGCACTGAACTCGGCGCAAGCACGATGGTGCGGTAATTGCCATGCCCGCCGCCCTTCACCACCTGGTGATAATCGCTCTGCTCGGGGCCGATGTTTCCCAGCCCCGGCCCGCCGCGGGTAATGTCGGCAATAACGCATGGCAGCTCGGCGCCGGCCATGTAGCTTATGCCTTCCTGCATGAGGCTGATTCCCGGCCCGCTCGAAGCCGTCATGGCGCGCACGCCCGCGCCGGCTCCGCCGTAAAGCATGTTGATGGCAGCGACTTCGCTCTCGGCTTGCAGATACACGCCGCCGGTCTTCGGCATATTAACCGCGGCCGCCTCGGCAATCTCGCTCGCCGGCGTAATGGGATACCCGTAGAACGCGCGGCAGCCGGCCAGAATCGCGCTCTTGACTACTGCTTCGTTGCCCTTCATCAATTGCTTGCGCATTCGCTCGCCCCCTTTATGCAGCGGATTGCGATGCCGCTAACTGCTGGCGTCCAGCGGCAGTGCTGTCGAGCACATAAACCGTGATCGCGCCCGGCTCAGGGCAGACCATGAAGCAGACGCCACATCCCGTGCATCCCGCGCCCGTGTAAACCGCCGTCCGATAGCCGTAATGGTTGAACTTGTCGCTCATGCCGATCACGTGTGGGGGGCATGCCTCATTGCACAGCCCGCAGCCTTTGCACTCCTGCTCGTCAATTGCGATATGACCGCGATCACGCTTCGACGTTTTGCTGGTTGTCTCCGTCATTGCCATTCCTTCCCCGGGTGTCCCACCCTCGCGACGTCTTTGTCTTTGTCGCCAGGGTGGGGTCCGGCCCCGTCACTGGCCTCAAAAAATCAAACCAACACGCTCGCGCGCTCAAGGTAATGCGCGCGCAGAGCAAAGTCTTCCAACTCCTGCCTGAACTCCGGCGCGGCAATTGCGATCAGCGCTTCAGCGCGTTCGCGTAGCGTCTTGCCGTGCAGATACGCAATTCCATGTTCAGTTACCACGTAATGAACATCGGCCCGCGAAGTCACCACACCCGCGCCCGGCTCGAGCATCGGCACAATGCGCGAAATCGTGCCGCGCCTCGCCGTCGATGGCAGCGCAATCACCGGCACGCCGCCCTTCGACCTCGCCGCGCCGCGAATGAAGTCGATCTGACCTCCAAAGCCGCTGTACGGCCGCGTGCCGATCGAATCGGCACAAACCTGGCCCGTAATGTCCACCTGAATCGCGCTGTTGATGGCCACCATGCGCTCGTTCTGCGCTACCACAAACGGGTCGTTGGTGTATTTGATCGGCCGGAATTCGAAGGCAGGATTGTCGCGGATAAAATCGAACAGCTTCTGCGAGCCGAGCACAAACGCCAGCACCGCCTTGCCGCGATGCAGCGTCTTGCGCTCGCCATTGATGATTCCCGCTTCCATCAAATCGACCACGCCATCGGGAACCAGTTCGGTGTGAATGCCAAGGTCGCGCTTGTCGCCGAGGCACTCGAGCACAGCCTGCGCGATGCCGCCGATGCCGGTCTGCAGCGTCGCTCCGTCGGGAATGAGCGACGCCACATTGCGTCCCACACCCATGTGCGTTTCGGTCAGCGGCTCTGCCTCCAGCTCGAGCAGCGGCCGGTCCGTCTCTACAATGGCGGAAATGTGGCTGATGTGCACATTAGTCTCGCCGTGCGTGCGCGGCATCCGCGGGTTCACGGCGGCAATCACGGTCTTGGCGTAGCGGGTCAGCGTCAGCGTGCAATCAATGGTGTTGCCGAGGCTCACAAATCCGTGCGCATCAGGCCGCGACACCTGCATCAGCACCGCGTCGAGTGGCAACTGGCCTGTTTCAAAAAGAGATTCAATCTCACTCAGAAAAATGGGAGTGTAGTCGGCCCGCCCGTCGCAAACCGCCTCGCGCACGTTTTCGCCCAAAAACAAACCGCGATGGCGGAAGTGTCCCTTGTACTCGGGCCGCGTGTAGTCAGCCGTGCCCAGGGTCTTCATGTGGATGATTTCGACGTCGCGAACTTCAGGAGCGCGCCGCACCAGCGCATCGACAAGCACCGAAGGAGTTCCGCAGCTCGACTGGATCCACACTCGGCTGCCCGACTCAACAGCCTTCAGCGCCTCATCCGCGCTCATCAGCTTGCTGCGATAATCGTCACGCCACGACATCTCGAAACCCCGGATCGGCTGTATCGCCGGTCTCCAGACCGGCCGTACCGAGGGTCTCCAGACCCTCAGGAGGGGGCCAAAAGGCAGCACAAATACCCCTCCAGGCCCGCTCTATCCTCCTCCCAGATGCACCGACCTGCTGTGACCGGTGTCACGGCGATTTCGCCTTATCTTCGGGAGATATTAGGTGGATTTCTCAAACATTCGTTAACTGGAAACTGCGATTTGCTTTAGAAATGAAAAGGACCGCTGAGTCGATCATCTCGACCTCAACGGTCCTTATTTGCCATGGCGTTGTGCCGGGTTTGCGAAACTCTAACTACGCCGCCTCATCACGGCTTCGGCGCCTCTGCCGCCGGCGCGGCCGCTCCGGGGAAGATGCCCGGGATCGGCGCGCGACGCTTCTCCTCGTTTTCAGGCTGTGGCAACGGCTTGCGCGGCATCATCTGGTCGCGCATCGCCGCGTTGTACACAAAGATCGCCTCAACCGTCGCAATCTGCTTCAGGTCGGCCGGCATCAGCCGCTCATATACGTCCTGATTTGAGTGGTGCGTCCGCGACTCATAGTCCAGATTGTCCTGTATGAACTGGAACCCCGGAATCCCAACTGCATCGAAGCTCAGGTGATCGGTGCCGCCGGTGTTGCGCTCGGTAATTGTCGTCACGCCCAGGTCTTTCAGCGGCGCCATCCACTGCTCAAAGATCGGCGCCACCGCCGCATTGCCCTGCGTGTAGATGCCGCGAATCTTTCCCGATCCGTTGTCGACGTTGAAATACGCGCTGACCAGCTTCTGCTCCGGCTTTACCTCGAGCGGCCCCGCCGCGCGCCGCATGAACTCCGGCAGTTGCGCCTGGTCGGGAGCGGTCGACAGCTTCGCCGAACCGAAATGATCGCGGCAATAACCGCGCGATCCAAACAGCCCTTCCTCTTCGCCGGTCCACAAGGCAATCCGAATCGTCCGCCGAGGCTTTACCCCCAGCGCTTCGAGAATGCGCACCGCTTCCATTGCCACCACGGTTCCCGCGCCGTTGTCGGCCGCGCCCGTGCCGGCGATCCAGCTATCGAGATGCCCGCCCAGCATCACCACCTGGTCTTTCAAATTCGGATCGGTGCCGGGAATCTCCGCCACCGTGTCGAAGCCGTGCTCGTGCTCGCCCGTCACCTTAGTTTCGACATCGATCTGTACCTGCACCGGCACATGCGCCTGCACCAGCCGGTAGAGCCGGCCGTAGCTTTCAATGGCCGCAACAGCTACCGGAATCTTCACTGCCTTGTCGGCAAGGTACGGCGTGCGGCCCAGTGTCGCGCCGTTGTCGTCAAAGAACGTTCCGCCCGAGCCGCCGCCGTTTGCGCCATCGCGGCTGGGCTCAATCACCGCAGCTACTTTCTCATCGGCAAAGAACTGCGCAATGCGGTCGATCAACCTGAATCTCTCCATGCGCGCCCGCATCCGCGCCTGCATCTCTGGCGTCATCGCCTGGCCGCCCACGCCTTCAGGCACCGGAAACTCGGCAACATCTTCGAGGGTCTGCTCGGTGTTACGCTCAAACAGCGGTTTGTCGACCGGTGGCACCGGCCGCATCGCGCCAAACAGAACTACCTTGCCCTCGAGTTTTCCCTTGTACTGATCGAAATCCTTCTCGGTCTCGATGTTCACGAACACAACGTCTCCGGTCACCGGTCCGGGAGTGGCAGGCGACCATGGGGTTGCCTGCAAAATCAGCACTGCGGTATCGGGCTCGACCATGCGGGCCCAGGTGTTGAGCTGCTGCCAGCCCAAACCGAATTCGCCCCAGTCTTCAAGATGCGCGTTCTCGAGGCCGATTTTGGTCAGCGTATCGCGGGTCCATGCGTTTGCTTTCGCCAGGTTTGGCGAACCGGTAAGGCGCGGGCCAATGCCGTCAGCCAGAGCGCTGGCAAACTCCATCACGTGCGAGTGATTCAGCCCCTCGTCGCGTATCCGCTGGTACATGTTCAGATCAAGCGACTCGGTTGCCGGCTGAACCTCAGCGTATGGATCTACGACCGCGGGAGCTGCCGATGTTGTGGTTTTTGATTTTGGTTTATCGGCAGCAAAGACAACCAGTGCCGCCGCTGCTAGTCCGCAACATGCGGCAAAGCGAAGAGACTTGGATTGCATGGCTTGAGCTCCATTGGGAAGTAATGGCACGCGATTCAAGCATTGTAGGACACGCGCCCGACTTCCCGCCCATGGAACTTAGCCCGACTTCGCCCTAATCGGTTTTCCCGCCGTTGTCTGACCCCTCGGGCAGGTCAAGTGCAACCAGGGCGTAACGCGTGTTTCCCGGCGCAGAACTCTGGAAACCGACGATGTGCTGGTGCCGCTCAGAGCCGGCCTTCAACTCGAATCCATTCGACCCTGAGTGGTAGCCATAGCTCTTTCCGTTGTTATTCACCTGGATATTGCCGCCATGCTTTTCGTCGCAGGTCAGCCCTTCAGAGGTTTGCGTGGGCTCGCCGACGGGCTTGTTGTCCTGGCACGCGATCACATCGCCGTATCGCGCCAGCGCCTTCTTGTAGAACGCCGTCACCTTGTCTTCACTGTCGGGCGTGGAGTAGTTCACTACTTTTACTCTCATCTGCCATTGGCCAAAGCCCATGCGAATGTCGGCCGACTTGTCTTTGTCGCTGTCGGCAACCACCTGCGCTCCGGGATAAACGGGCAAGCCGAGATCCGCGGCGGTGGTCTGGTCGGTATTCACGTGAACTCCACCGAATGGTGTATCGACCTGAACATTCTTGTCTTCGCCGTTGGCGCCCTTCTCAACATGAACTCGGCAACCGGCGCTCCACGAAACCAACGCCAAAACGGCCACAGCAGCCACAAATCGCCTTGTTTCAAGTCTCTTCGGATGCATTTCCATAATTACCGCCCTCACAAGGTTTTATACGCTCCCGGCCCTGTTCGGGTTCCCCTGAGCTGTGTCGCCACGCTCTATATCCGCGCAGATTGACAACTTTTTACCATCCCCAGGGTTCCTTCCCGATGTAGCATTTAACAAATAGCCTATTTGCGTCCCTCCTATCCTTTGCCTGGGTTGCTGTGGTTCATCTCGCGATGAGCCGGATTCCTGATGAACGAATGGTTGGTGCCATGAACGACCGGAGATCAACTTTTTGAGGAATGAACGAAGAGGCAGCCGAAATCACACAAATCAATTACCACACGGTTTCCCTGCCTGGTGAAAGGACACCTATGAACATGTCTTCCCGCTTTTTCTCTGCCCGCAAAGCCCTGCTGTGCTGCGGCTGCGCGGCCCTGATCGCAATCTCGCCATCGCTCTCCATCGCCCAGAACGATCCTCCTCCCGAGGCGGGCCGTGTTTCGTATATCGAAGGAGCGCCATTGATTCAGCCCGTGGGGCTCGATAACTGGGGACAGGCCGAAGTGAACATGCCGCTCGGCCCGGGCGACCGCATCGTCACTACCAATGCCGGACGCGCCGAAATCCAGGTCGGCCGCACTTACATCCGCCTGGGAACCGGATCTGACGCCAGCATTCTCGACGTGAGCCCCGACGGTATCTCAATCGGCATTGCAACCGGGCGCGCGCGCATCCACTGCTTCGGACTCTGGCCCGGACAGGCGCTCCACGTCAGCACCCCCAGCGGAGCAATCACCGTCAATTCACCGGGAGACTTTCGCATCGATATTTATCCCGAGCAACAAGCCGCGCTGTTTACCCAATACGCAAACGCCGGGATGGTGACCGGCGCCGGCGGATTCAGTTCGCAGCTCCCTGCCGGCTCCTCACTCGAACTGCTTGGGTCCAATCCTGTCGTTCCGCAATGGATGGATGCGCCGGCTGTCGAGGGTATCGACACCTTGAGCATGCAGCGCGATCGGCAGATTACTGGTTCAATGTCGTATCGCTTTGTCAGCTCCGATATTGGCGGAGCATACGAGCTCGATGCCAACGGCGACTGGTTAGGCCAATCGCCTTACGGAGCAATCTGGTTTCCCCACGTCGGGGCCGGGTGGGCGCCATACCATAACGGCCACTGGGTAAGCCACGCGCCGTGGGGATGGGTGTGGGTTGAGCAGGAGCCCTGGGGTTATGCGCCCTTCCACTATGGCCGCTGGGTCGTCTTCAACGGCCGCTGGGGATGGGTGCCAGGGCCGCCCGCTGCGCATCCTGTGTGGTCGCCCGCGCTGGTTGTGTTTGCTGGAGGCATTAACGTTGGCGGAGGCGGCGTCTCGGCGTGGTTCCCACTGGGGCCAGGCGAACCTTACCGGCCGTGGTATCCGTGCAGCCCGCGTTATGTTGACCAGGTGAACATCACCAATCTCACTCCTACTCCCACCGTTCACGTTGCCATGAGTTATGCGGGATTCAACTTCGGCGCAGTGGCATTCACCAACCGCGCCGTGGGCATCACGGCCATTCGCCAGGAGGACTTTGCCGCGGGACGCCCCGTGTCTCAAACGAACGTGGTGGTGATCAACAAGACCGTCATCAACAACATCACCATCGTGAACAATAACGCCCCGCCAGTGCAGCCCAACCCGCGCACAATGGTGATGCACGCGCCAGCTCAGGCAGTGCCGGTTCCGGCAGCGCGGCCTACGCTCATCAACGAGCAGGGTATGACGGTGTCGGCGAGCGCCGGATTCAAACCTGCCCCGCCACCGATGCGGCCTGCTCCGCAGATGCAGACACTGCCGGGCCACAAGATCGTCGCACCCCCTCCGGGAGTCAGGACGACCGGCGCGCCGGCCAATGCTGCGGCAGGAAGGCCCACGGAGGTAACTCCCGCGGGCAGGCCGGCTGTGAACGGAGGCAACGCTCAACCTCAAGGCGCGCAGGGCCCGCACCCAACCGGGGCGCGGCCGAGCGAGCTGACTGCCAAACCGCCAGCGAATGCAACTGCGCCGCCGAGCCCGAGGCCTTCGAACCAGCCTCCGGCAGAAACAGGAACTAGGCCCACACAGAGCCCCGGTCAACCAGCGAATGCCAGGCCCGGCGAAAATGTGAGACCCGGTCAAAATCCTAATGCGAATCCGGGGCAGAATCCGAGTCAGAAGCCGGGCGCGAAGCCTGAGGACAAGAACAAAAAGCCGGGCGAGCCGAAGAAGGACAAATCCGACAGCCAACAGTAGTAGCGATAGGCGCAAATCAACCGCTAACAGAAAAGCCGCTGCATTGAGCAGCGGCTTTTCTGTGCCATGGCATGACTTTCACAGCGTTTTTGGGTCAAAAAGTGGCAAAAATCGACTGAAAACAGGCCAAATCTCAGAGTTTTGTTTACCACTCA
>Ga0335072_10003383_pt1 | contig 24061 bp, 18 predicted proteins | sample Lox_Sample_21_FD_206725 | JGI IMG/M metagenome (GOLD analysis project Ga0335072, IMG submission 206725) | Soil microbial communities from Loxahatchee National Wildlife Refuge, Florida, United States - Lox_Sample_2.1 | ecosystem: Environmental > Terrestrial > Soil > Wetlands | place: USA... | reverse complement strand
GATCGAATCGCTGCGCCGCGGCCGCGCGAAGTTCATGGCCGCGGTGCAGGAATACGACGCCGACTTCCGCTATATCGGCAGCTCCTGGCTGGACTTTCCACTTGACCGGCCGAATAAGGGCCTGGAAGGCCTCGCGTGCGTGCACCGGGATGGGCAGACATACCTGCTCGGGCTGTGTGAGGGCAACAGGTGCAAGGGAGGCGCGGAAGGCCGTATCCCCGGAGGCGGGCGGATTCAGGTATTTCGCCGCGGCCGCCGCAACTGGGATCGCGTGGGCAAGATCCGGCTGCCCGAAACTGTGCTGTTCGAGGACTACAGCGGCATTACGGTGACCGGTGACCGGATCGCAGTGGTATCCCAGGCTTCGTCGGCGCTGTGGCTCGGCCACCTGCCGCCGGATGGCTGGCGGGTCACGGGCGCAGGTACCACCTACGCGTTCCCGAGGGACGCTGATGGCAGCATCGTGTACGGGACGGCCGAGGGAGTGTCCTGGATAGCACCTGACCAGGTGGTCGTGGTCTCTGACAAGGCCAAGCCGGAGCATGATCACCGGTTCCGGGCAAAGGACCAGTCGATCCACGTTTTCCGCATCCCGGCCCCGCACGCCTCATCCCCGTAACTGGCTTTCGCTGAGGCATTCGGATATCAGCAGCGCATTTTCACCGAGCACCGACAGCCAGTAGTTCATTCGCTCGGCGTTGGTAACGTCCTGCCAGCGGGAGAACAGGCGCGAGGCGTCACCAAGCGGCAGTCGGCCTTCGACCTGGTGAATCTCCAGCGTGAAGGACACCGCCTGCGGGCGGCGCGCTTCCATGGCCGCGGCGACGATAGACGCCAGGCCGCCGGGACCGTACATCATGCTCAGTGAGTGGCGCCCCTGGTAACTGAACGGGATGGGCAGGCGTGTCAAGAAGGTGAAGTGGTCGGAGAGACCCCGGATCAGGGGGTGCCCGTCGTGCAGGTGGAAATGCAGGTGCTTACCGACCGAGCCGATCGAGTGGATGGTGTCGAGCACATCCCGCGTCGCGCCTTCGACCGCGGCCTGGACGTCTGCGACCAGATCAGGCAACCGGCCGTCCTGCGGGTTAAGGTCTCCCAGGCTCAGCTCGGGATGGCCGCGCGTAAACCTGACAGACGCCTGCCTCATACCGATATGGCCAACGTCGATGCAGCAACTGACGCGCTGCGCGTCACCAAGCCGCTCTGCCACCTCTACGAACCACGCCGGTTCCAAGCCGGCCGCGTACTCGAGAAAGACGAGCGGGGCGCCCGGTCGCTCACTCAGCCGCCCATCGAGCCGGCGCATCACGCTGAGCAGCTGGTCTGTCTGCTCTCCCATCTCGTGTTTGTCATGGACGACGAGGCCAGCGATGCGGCCTGCGAAGCGGTCGGCGAACTCGACCACCACGCCGTAGCCACCCTCATTCAGCACATTGACGCGGCGATTCAGATGGACCATGGGAAGGTACGGATGAGGAGGCACGAACCCCAGAACGTGCTCAAGCTCGTCCGGTGTGTCGGCATACACCTCGGCGGCCAGGCCCATCTGAGCGAAGCGGAGCCTGGCTAGCTTGAGCAGCGTATCGTCCCCCGCGACGCGTCGCTGGAATAGGCCATGAACCGGCCCAGGCACCCCTCCGTCCGCGATAGCCAGCTCACCAGAGCCTCGACTATGTGACCGGGCACGATCCATGGTCCTCACCTCGCAGCGATAAAGATGTCGCCATCCTCCACTGGACGCTCTACCTCAGAGCATGACCTCAGCCCCGTGATTTGAACCTCACGCGGGGCGGTCAGGACAGGAACGCGGTGATGGTGTCGACAACGTGGTCGAGGTCGCGAACGTCGGGCCAGACGCCATGATGGCGGGATCCGAGGGCGCAAGCGCGTCGTCGCCCACTTGGACGTCTGCGGGCCGATCATGCCGGACACGCGCTCGCAACCTCATCTCGCTCCTTACTCGTTCTCGTCGAGCCGGGCGGCGGGGTCCAGCTCTAGCTTGAGCAGGGCGTTCTCCACTACCTCAGCCAGCGCCGGGTGGATCCAGTACTGGTTTCTCGCCAGGTCGGCGACCCGCTGGCCCGCGGCAGCTGCCTGGACTAGTGGCTGAATGAGCAGCGACGCCTGATAGCCCATGATGTGCGCGCCGAGCAGCGCCCCGGTCGCCGGGTCGGCGTACAGCTTGCAGAAGCTGGTGGTGTCCTGCAGTGCCCAGCCGTAGGCCACATCGGTGTACTCCTGGACCGCCGACACGTAGCGGCGCCCGCCGAGATCCTGCTTTCGGGCACCGACGGTGGCGATTTGCGGGTCGGTGAACACCGCCGACGGCACCCAGTCGTGCGGATACGGGCGCAGGTCGCCGGGAGAGGCCAAGTTGTGCGCGAGGGTGCGCGCCTCGGCGTTGGCCACGTGCTTGAGCGGGTACGGGGTGCTCGCATCGCCCATGGACCAGACTCCCTCGGCCGTGGTCCGGCCGTACTCGTCGACTTCGATCCTGCCGTCCTCGCCCACCCGCACGCCAGCCTTGTCCAGGTCCAGGCTGGCGGTATCGGGTGCGCGGCCCGCCGCCACCAGCAGCACTTCCCCGGTGACCGGCGGGCCGTCCTCAGTCACCACCTCCACCGCCTGGCCGCGCCGCCTGGCCCCGGTGACCTCAGCCGACAGCCGAATGTCCCAGCGCTTGGCAGCCAGCTCGGTGAAACGGCGGGATATCTCCGGGTCGAAGCTGGCCAGCAGGGAGTCCGCCTGGTCGACGACGCGGACGCGGACGCCGAGGCTCGAGAACAGGTGCGCGAACTCGGCGGCGATGTAGCCCCCGCCCACGATGACCATGCTGGCAGGCAGTTCAGGGAGCCGCATAATCGTGTCCGAGGTGTGGTAGCTGACCCCGCTGTCCGCGATGGCCGGCGGGATGACCGGGCGGGCGCCGGTGGCCAGCACGATCTGGTCAGCGGTGAGCCGGGTGCCGTCGTCGAGAGCCAGCTCGCGCGGGCCGGTGAAGCGAGCCCGCCGTTCGATCAGCGTCACCGTGTCCGAGCTGGCTGCGGCACGGCGGCCCGAGGCGGAAACGCTGCCGGTCTTGCCGACGGTCCGGTCCCGGATGGACGGCCAGTCCACCGCGGTGACCGTGGCCTCGATCCCGAACTCAGCGGCACGCCGCACCTGCGCCGCCACCTCGGCTGTGTGGATGAGGATCTTGCTGGGGATGCACCCCCGGTTGATGCAGGTGCCGCCGAAAGCTCCGGACTCGATCAGCGCGACGGGACCGCATGCGGGGTCGGCGGGCACGGCGATGCTGCCCGAGCCGGAACCGATGACGACCAGCGAGAAGTGAGGCACTTCAAAATGTTACGGTCAGCAGGCCGCGGGGGCCGCGTTTGCGTCTCATGCGGCCAGTCCAGGCTCCTGGTTAGCCTGCGCCTGGCTGGGTAGCCGCGTAGGCGTCAGCACGTCTGCACAGGCAGCGTCGCCCTAGGAGGGAATTCATGTATATCGGCCTCGGAACCGTCGTTCTCATCGTGATCATCGTCCTGGTCATCTGGATGCTGCGCCGCTAAGGCGGTTGCTTCGGCTCCGCGCAGGGTGCCGAGGACGCACGACAGGAAACGCCGCTGCCCGCATGGCGTGGGTGGGCGACTTCGAGGAGCGTGCGTCGATCCGCACATGGTTCTACCGGGTCGGCACCAGCCGTTGCCTCAACGCCCAGCGGGCTAGCGGCGGGAGAGTGACCATGGACGGCCCCAGCGCTGGCCAGAGCCGCGCGAGCCGGTCCGGCTTGGTGACGTCCCGAGGCTGAAGGCGAGCAGCCGCAACGCAAGCGCGCCCGAGTTTCGGCTGGCCATTGCGGCAGGGAAACGGGCCCGTTCTGGATAAAGATCAAGATCTTCAGCGGAACGGGGCCTGGTTCCTGCATGACGGCAGCGGAAGCCTGAGGGCGGGCCAGAAGCCCCGCCTGGCGATACCTGCCCCGGCGCATGACGCCGGTACCGGCCGGTTATGCCCGGTCCGCCTGTCTTAGTCGCCAGAGTGCGGTATGAACTCCTGCACCTTGGTCTTGATACCCTCCACGATCACGCTTCGTGCGTTCTCATCGCCTTTCAGCATGGCCTTCGCGCTGTCCTTGGCCTGTTCGAACGTCGCGTGCGGCGGGATCGGCGGGATGCTCGGGTCCACCCGGACGTCTAGCAGCGTGGGCCGGTCGGCAGTCAGCGCCCGCTCCCAGGCAGGGCCGAGATCGCCGGGCTTGTCGACATTGATGCCGTGCAGGCCAAGGCTGGTCGCGAAGGCCGCGTAGTCAACGTCGGGAAGCGTCTGCGACTCGGTGAACTTTGGCGCGCCCTCCATCGCGCGCATCTCCCACGTCACCTGGTTGAGGTCGTCGTTGTGCAGGACGGCGACGATCAGGCGCGGGTCGCTCCACTGCTCCCAGTAGTGCTTGATCGTGATGAGCTCGGCCAGGCCGTTCATCTGCATGGCGCCGTCGCCCGCAAACACGATCACGGGCCGGTCCGGGTGGCCGAACTTGGCGCCGATCCCGTACGGTACGCCCGGTCCCATGGTGGCCAGGTTGCCCGACAGGGAGCCGCGCATGTCGCTGTGGAACTTCAGCTGGCGCGCGTACCAGTTCGCCGAGGAACCGGAGTCCGCGGTCACGATCGCGTCCGCGGGCAGCCGCGTCGACAACTCGTGGAACAACCGCATCGGGTTGACGGGGTCGGCCTCGACCATGGCCTCTTGCTCCATGGTCTCCCACCACCGGGCCACCTTCGCCTCGATGTCCTCCCGCCAGGAGCGGTCCTCCTTGCGCTCAAGCAGCGGGATCAGCGCCCGCAGCGTAGCTCGCGCGTCCCCGACCAGGTTGAGCTCATAGGGATAGCGCATCCCGATGTATTTACCGTCGATGTCGATCTGTACCGCCCGGGCCTGATCGAAGGCAGGCAGGAACTGGGTGTAGGGGAAGCTGGACCCGACTGTGAGCAGAGTGTCGCAGCCTTGCATCAGCTCGTAGCTGGGCCGTGTGCCAAGCAGGCCGATCGAGCCAGTGACGTACGGCAGTTCGTCGGGCAGCACGTCCTTGCCCAGCAACGGCTTGGCCACCCCGGCGCCGAGGATCTCGGCGACCTGTTCCAGCTCGGCCCGGGCTCCCCGCGCTCCCTGCCCGGCCAGGATCGCGACCTTGCGGCCGGCGTTCAGGATCCCGGCCGCGCGGGTGACGGCGTCGCTGTCCGGTACGGCGGTGGGCCAGTCGATTCCGAGGCTGGAGGGGACCATCTTGAACGCGTGGGTCGGTGCGGAATAGGCCAGCTCCTGGACATCGGAGGGGATGATGATCGCCGTCGGGGCCCGCTCGGCCAGCGCCACCCGGATCGCCCGGTCCAGAACGCCTGGCAGCTGCTCCGGTACGGTGACCATCTGGACATACTCGCTGGCCACGTCCTTGAACAGGCTGAGCAGGTCGACTTCCTGCTGGTAGGAGCCGCCCATCGCGGACCGGTTGGTCTGGCCGACGATGGCGACGACCGGCACGTGATCGAGCTTGGCGTCGTAGAGCCCATTCAGGAGGTGGATCGCCCCGGGCCCGGATGTCGCCATGCATACGGCGAACTTCCCGGTGAACTTGGCATACCCGACGGCCTCGAACGCGGCCATCTCTTCGTGCCGGGCCTGGATGAAGGTGGGCTTGTTGTCTGCCCGTCCCCAGGCCGCCAGGATGCCGTTGATGCCGTCGCCCGGGTAGGCGAAGACTTCGGTCACGTCCCAGGCGCGCAGGCGCTCTAGCAGGTAGTCGGCGACAGTCGGCTTAGCCATGCGATTTCCTTCCAGGTTGCGTCAGTGGCCGTCGGCGGCCAGGTGGGCGGCCGCGCGGGCGGCGACGGCCATGATGGTCAGTGCCGGGTTGGCGCTGCCCTGGGTAGGCAGCACGCTCCCGTCGGCGATGTAGAGATTGGGGACAGCGAAGCTGCGGCAGTCGCGGTCGACCACGCCGTGCCTCTCGTCGGCGGCCATCCGGGCGCCTCCGACCAGATGGGCATAACGCTGGATAGTGATGACCTCGTCGGCTCCGGCAGCGTGCAGGATCTGCTCCATTACGCTCTGCGCGGCGCGTGCGAGCTGCTTGTCGTTGTCACACTGGGAGTAGGCGAAGTTCGCGACGGGCAGGCCATACCGGTCCTTCTCCTCGGCCAAGGTGACCCGGTTGTCAGGTTGCGCCAGGAACTCGCACAGCGCTCCCAGGCATGACCAGTGCACGTAGTCGCTCATGTACTGGCGTAGCCTGGCGCCCCAGTGGCCCTGCGCGGCCACGTGCTCGGCCCAGGTGATGGGCAGCGGCGAGACAGTCTGGATGGCGAAGCCGCGTTTGTACGGCTTAGCCGGGTCGGTCTCGTAGAACTGTTCGCTGCTGACCTCCGGCGGAGGCGATTTGTACATCCGCACCTCGGCGTCGAACCGTCCGGCGGTCTGGGGCGCGCCCTGCACCATCAGGTACCGCCCGACTTGGTCGAAGTCGTTGCCCATGCCGTCAGGAAACCTCCGCGACGCTGAGTTGAGCAGCAGCCGCGGAGTCTCGATCGAGTAGCCGGCCACCGCGACCGCCGCCGCGCGCTGGAAACGGGGCACCCCGCCGTGGATGTAGTGCACCCCGGTGGCCCGACCGGTTCGCTCGTCGAAACCGATCCCGGTGACCATCGCGTTGGCCCTGATCTCGGCGCCGTGAGCAAGGGCGTCGGGGATGTGGGTGATCAGCGGAGACGCCTTGGCGTTGACCTTGCACCCCTGCAGGCAGAATCCGCGGTAAATGCAGTGCGGGCGGTTGCCGAACCTGCCATTGGAGATAGCGACCGGTCCTACCTTGGCCGTGATGCCGGACGCGTACGCGCCGCGCAGGAAGATCTCTCCGTTGCCGCCGACCGGATGAGGCCGCTGCGGGTAGGTGTGCGGGTCACCCCAGGGCCAGTCCTCGCCCGTGACTGGCAGCTCCTGCTCTATGTCCTCGTAGTAGGGCCGCAAATCCTCGTAGCTGATCGGCCAGTCGGCGCCGACGCCGTCGTGTGTCCAGGTAGCGAAGTCACTAGGGTGGAACCGGGGCGTATACCCCGCATAATGCACCATCGAGCCGCCCACCCCGCGGCCGGAGTTGTTCGAGCCCATCGGCACCGGATCGGTGCCGCTGATCACCCGCGGCTCGGTCCAGTACAGGTGGTGCGACCCGGCCTCGTCACTGACCCAGTCGGCGTCGGGGTCCCAGAATGGCCCCGCGTCCAGGCCGACTACCCGCCAGCCCTGCCGGGCCAGCCGCTGTATCAAGGTCGAGCCCCCGGCCCCGCAGCCCACGACCACTAGGTCAACCGTGTCACTGTCGGCGAACCGGCGCATGTCGCCGCGCAGCCGGTGATTGGTCCTGCTACCGTCGTTCGGCAGCAGCCAGGCCGACTCGTTGCGCTCGCGCACCGCCGTCATCAGCGGTCCTTTCCTTGAACCGGGTCACTCGACGGGCGGACGTCGGCGACCTCGAATGGCTCCCGGGCGTCCACGCCGGGATTCTTGTAACCGCGCGGATAGGCGGGACCGGGAAAGCCGATCTCGTTCCATGCCGAGGGATGGGCGTAGAACGCGGTGCACGCGTACCGCGTCCACAGACTCCAGAGGTGCGCGGCGTTCAGGCAATGCCACTCCTTCGCGCCCAGGTCCTGCACTGCCTGGATGACGGCCCGCTGATCCTCCACCGAGGCTTGCGCGAAGTCGCAGGAGCACGCGGCCTGGCTGTCCTCGTCGAGGAACCGCAGCGAGTCCCGCCAGGCCTGCCCGTCCTCGGGCATGTCCGCGTAGCGCCAGCCGTCCGTTTCCTGGTCCGCCAGCCGGGCGTCGATGTGGGGGACGACCGTCACCTTCGGCCCGCGGTCCTGCCCCAGCAACCGGTCACACAGCGCTGTCGCCGCGGCCTCTTCAGCCGGAGTGAAAAACCGGATGTCAGGTAGCCGCCCGATCCGGGAAAGGACGGCGCCCGCCGTCACCGGGTCCCAATACCCGGCCTGGTCCAGGACGTTGAAACCGGGGAACCGGTCACCGGTGGCGGGACTAATGCGGGGAACAGTTTCCGAGTCGGCGGATCCGCTCGCCCGCTGCTTCCGGCCGGTCACTTTTCGCGGCGCAGGATCGAGGCGAGCAGGCCCATGCCGCCGACCACGGTCACGAGCAGCGGAGCCAGCAGCGGCGGCCCCATCTCCATGTTGTAGCGGGCGTTCGCCCACCCGCCCGGCTTCTGCGCAATCCCGCGGGCGTGCAGGTAGGTCCCTTGCAGCCCGTTGGCGACGATGGCCGCGGAGGCGACCGGCAGCGCCGTCTTGGCCATCCGGTGACTGAAGACTCCCGCCACGCCCGCAGCCGCTCCGACCGGCCCGAGGGCGATGGGGATCCACATCATCTTGTTGCCGAAGCTGGCGCTGTCATGCTCGAAGAAAATCTCGGCTGCGGTAACCAGCGCCCCGGCGGCCGTCAGGGCGGACAGGCTGCGCTCGAAATGGCCGGTCTCAACGTTCTGGATCATCCGGTCAATGCCGCGGGCATGTCCGCTCGCAAGACGCGGGTGTCCCAGTTTCATCTCGTGTCCCTTCGATTGCTGACCTGCCCTGGTATGGCGTCGGGGCGTGACGGTCAGGTACCCACAGCACCGGAAGTAAACGCTGCGGCCATGGCCCGCCCAGGCAGGCTGCAAACGGGTGTGGTGGCACCGGCAGGTTGGTGAGCCCGGCCGGACTGAGATGCCCGGGCCGGGCCCGGCCGGGGCGGGTGGCGGCGTCTCTTGCGCGGGCCCGGTGCGGAGGGGAAAATGACGCCGTCCCATGAGGGTCTCATGGGTCGCCGGTGGGGAGGCTCCATGATTCATCGCAGTCCGCTGCCTGACGTGGAGATCCCCGATCTCCCGCTCACCGAGTATGTCCTGGCGGGCGGCGCGGGCCAGCCGGACAAGCCAGCGTTGATCGACGGCGCCAGCGGGCGGGTGATGACCTACGCCGAGCTGGCGGCCGCGATCCGGTCGCTGGCCGGGGGGCTGGCTGCGGCCGGGTTCGGGCGGGGAGATGTGCTGGCGCTGATGGCCCCGAACGGCCCGGAGTACGCGGTTGTGTTCCACGGAGCCGCGATGGCCGGCGGGACCGTCACGACGATCAACCCGGCCTGCACGCAGGCCGAAGTGCACCACCAGCTGGCCGATTCCGGCGCCGGGATCCTGGTGACCGTCCCGCCGCTGGCCGCGATGGCCACCCGTGCCTGCGCCGGGACCGGGGTCGCCGAGGTGTGCCTGCTCGGTGAGGCCGGAGAGGCTGGCGGGACTGACGGGGCCCTGCCGGTCAGGCCGCTGGGCGCGCTGGCGGGGGCGCCGCTGGCCGCGCATGTCCCGGTCGGAGCGGACGCCGTGGTGGCGCTGCCGTATTCCTCGGGGACCACCGGGCTGTGCAAGGGCGTCATGCTAACCCACAAGAACCTGGTGGCCAACGTCGCCCAGACGCTGGGAGCGATCCCGTCGGCCCCCGACGAGGTGCTCATGGCGGTGCTGCCGTTCTTCCACATCTACGGGATGCAGTGCATGATGAACTGCGGGTTGCGGGCCGGGGCGACGGTGGTCACGCTGCCGCGGTTCGACCTGGAGCAGTTCCTGCAGGCCCACCAGGACTACCGGATCACCCGCTCGTTCGTCGCCCCGCCCATCGTGCTCGCGCTGGCCAGGCACCCGATGGTAGACAAGTTCGACCTCGGCCACCTGCGGCTGGTCAACTCCGGTGCCGCCCCGCTGAAGGCAGAGCTGGCCGCCGAGGCCAGCAAGCGGCTGGGCTGCGAGGTGGTACAGGGCTACGGAATGACCGAGCTGTCTCCGGTGTCGCACCTGACCCCGCCCGGCTGGTTCAAGCCCGGATCGGTGGGGGTCACCGCCCCGGGCACGCAGACCCGGATCGCCGACCCGGTGACCGGGGCTGATCTCGGCACCGGGGAGGAGGGAGAGGTCTGGGTGCGCGGGCCGCAGGTGATGAAGGGGTACCTGAACAACCCCCAGGCCACGGCGGCGACCCTCGACGAGGACGGGTGGCTGCACACCGGGGACCTCGGCTACGTGGACGTGGACGGGCACCTCTATGTCGTGGACCGGCTGAAGGAGCTCATCAAGTACAAGGGATTCCAGGTGCCCCCGGCCGAGCTGGAGGCGGTCCTGCTCCGCCACCCCGACGTGGCCGACGCCGCCGTGATCGGATTGCCGGATGACGAGGCCGGCGAGGTCCCGGCCGGGTACGTGGTCCTGCGGCCCGGCGCCGCCGCGTCCCCGCAGGAGCTCATGCGGTTCGTCGCGGGCGAGGTGGCGCACTACAAGCAGATCAGGCGGCTCGAGGTGATTGACGCGATCCCCAAGTCGGCGGCGGGCAAGATCCTGCGCCGGGTGCTCCGCGATTCCGCCAGGACCTGATCCGCTACCGCTCTGGCTTGTCTTGCGGTGAGCGCTTCTTCGGCGCGGCAGCGCGGTGCGCGGCCCGGAGCCGGAGGGCGTACGCGGCGGCGGACGTTAGGAACAGCGCTCCTGTCACAGCGAGCCAGTGCCATAGGAACGGGTCTGGCGACAGGGTGGTGGACTGCTGATAGTGGGCGGTCAGCCGGAGGATGAGCGGGAACCATACGAGCAGCAGCAAGGCGGACAGCCCGGCAGGCACCCGCAGGTAATTGATCCACGGGACTGCGGGCAGGTTCGGGGCGCGATGCCTGACCGCCGCCAGTACAGACCGGTCGGCGATCGAGTACAGCGGCAGCAGGACCAGATCGTGCCCTATGACTGCGCCGATGAACCAGACCGCTACGCCTGCGGGGCGGGACGGCACCAGCTGAGCGGCGGCATACCCTGCGAGGGCGAAGCACGCGAGCAGCGCGAGCAGGTGGAGAGGATTGGCACCGTACCATCGCGTTATGCGGCGCACGTCAGCTCCCGAACGTCATCTTCGTGACCCATTTGATGTTGTGGACGCCGGGGCTGGCCGGCAAGATTACCCGGGCCGGGTAGCCGTGGTCGCTGGACAGTTCGGCGCTGTTGACGCGGAATGCCAGCAGCGAGTCGGGGTTCGTGATCTGCCCTGCCGACAAGATGGCATGGCCGCCGTGCTGTTGCAGTGACTGGACGACTACGTTTGCGGCATTCTCGGCGCCGGCTAGCCGGGCGAGATCCCGTAGCCGCACCCCCGTCCACGTCTGGTTCCCTGTGGACCAGCCCTCGACGCAGTTGATGGCCAGACTCACCGTGTGCTGGGGCATCGCGAGCAACTGGGCCCTGGTCATGGCGACTGACGGACCGTTCCCGGCTTCCTTGCTGGTGAGGGTCAGCCGCCAGCTGTCCCCGGTGCTCGCCGGCTTGATGCCGGCCTCGGCGGCGGTCACGTTGATCTGGAAGTCTTCCGGCCCGCTGCCGGTGACCTGGCCGTGCGGCGCGAGCAGCGCGGTGCGGCGCAACGGGCCGCCGATCGACTGGCCCACGGACAGCGCGAGTAGGAGCAGTGACCCCGCCCCGGCGAAGCCGAGCACGCCGCGGCGGGAGATCGTCGCGGCTGCGGGCGCTGTGGGTACCAGGGAGCTGGCGTCGGGGGATTCCGGGACTGTGTGAGCGGTGTCGACGCGCAGTTCACGCAGCAACCCGCCGCGGCGCAGCGTCCGTACCACGGTGGGTGCCTTCAGAGAGGTGTGCACGACGAGGGCGGCGGTGAAGACCCACGCGCCGTAAAAGTGCAGTGTGTAGAAGGAGCCCGGAAAGATATACCACTGCTGGATGTTGAGGATCCCGGTGGCGAACTCGAAGACGCCGCCGCCGACAAGCAGAAACAGGGAGATCCGCTCGAGCGCGTGCGCGGGGCTGCGCAGGGGCGGCCATTCGAACAGCTTCGGCAGCACTGACCAGAGCTTGGTCAGCAGGATCGGGACCAGGACTAGGCCGAGCGTGACGTGCACGCCCTGATTGACCCGGTAGAGCCAGAGCGGACTCGTCGGCCAGGAGAACAGGTAGAAGCCGAGCCATCCCTTGCCGGGCGTGTAGTCGTTGATCCCGCCGAGATCAGGGTTGTAGGAGGTGTAGGACAGCAGCCCGGTGACGAACAGGATCGTCATGCCGCCGAGCAGTATCAGGCCGAGGACTGAGGTCAGCCACGGCCCGCGGACCGGACTGCGCCAGAAAGACCGGCGGAACGGGCCGGGCGGTGGTTCTGCTGGCATTAGCAGCCGGACCAGCCGATCAGGCTGGGCTGCCCGGCGCAGGGGCCGAAGGCGACTCAGTCGGCCGGCCCATCGTTTCGGCCGTAGCTTTCCGGCCGCCTGCGGCTTTCCCGCGGGTTGCGGCTTTCCCGCGGGCTCCGGCTTGTCTGACGGCCGCGGCTCTGCCGCCTCACTCATTTCAGGCTCCTAGGACCCGAGAGTCCGGGCGATCGCGGCGCAGGAGGGCCCGTGCCCGATGGGCAGCCATACGGAAACAGGCAGGACCCCGGCGTTCGCCGGAAACGGAACAGACGAGACGCCGTCCAGCGGCATCTGCGGGCACCGGTGGTAGTAGCGCGGCAGGTCCGCCGGGAAGCCTCGCAGATCCCGGGAGAACTCGGTGATAATGCCGCTGAACTTCTGCGCCGCTACCGCCTGTGCAAGGCTGGCCATGAAGATCGCCTTGGCGCTCTGGTCCGAGGCATGCAGGACGTCGGCCGCCGCGATCTGGTCCTCGGCTGGCGGTAGTCCAGCCGCGACCGCGATCCCCGGAGCGGCGGGGATCGCGACCGTGCCGCCAAGTGCCCGTGCGGCTGCTACCAGTCGCTGGCCGGCGATGCGGTCTGCGCCTGACGGGAATGCGTGACTCAGGCTGAAACCGGCCGCCAGCACCCCGATCTGCACGACGACCAAGCCGCTGACTACGACGGGAATCCATGGTCTGCCCGCACCGCGGCGCCACTGCATGAACCGTGCGAGCCACTGTGGCCACGTGAACCGGCCCGCGGCGCGTGGCGGAAGCGCCGGCCGGCCGCCCATCGCCAGCCCGGCCAGCACCGCCACCGTCATGTAGGCCGGCAGTAGGTCATTGAGGTTGCTTCCGGCCTCCGCGCGCGCCGCGAACCCTTCCACCGTCAGCGCGGCGCACCCGGCGAGCAGCACTAGCGGGATCCGGCGCGCTCCGAGCAACGAGGCGCAGATGGCGATGCCAAGGGTGGGCAGTAGCTCGCTAATCCAGAACTGGCTGGCAATGCTGGGACTGAACGCGTGCTGGCTCATCTGCTCGAAGACGTAGTACACGTACCAGCCGTGGCTTGCCAGCCCCAGCGCGAGCGTGCTGCCGCCCACGACCGCGGCCCAAGCCGCCGCGGCTGCCGCGGCGAGCCGGCGAGACCCGGCCGCCAGTGCGGCGAGGACCGCGACGCCTTCCACAAACGCTGATTGCTTCGTGCAGAACGCCGCGCCAAGCAGCACCCCCGCCGCAACTGCCCCTCCCGTGCCGTGCGCCCGCCGCGCGGCGTACAGGCCGGCGACGCTGAGCGCCAGGAACAACGAGTCGACCCGGGCGACGTCAAACCAGGTGCCTACGGCGAAATACGTCGCGGCCAGCAGGCCGCCGGCGGCCATCCCTGCCGCGCGGCTCCGCGTCTCGCCACGGACGAGCAATCCCAGGATGGCGAAGCAGACCAGCGAGGCGACCAGGGACACGAGCCGAAGCGGTAGGTACGACTGGCCGAGGACCCTGGCCACCCCTGCCGAGACGGCGAAGTAGAGCGGCGTGTAACCGTCTGGTACGAAGCTGGCCGACGGCGCCGGGTAGAGCTGCTGGCCGGCCAGGATCCGGTCCACCTCGATCAGTGAGTTGTCCTCGAGGATTTCGAGGTGGCCGGGATAGCCCAGCCGGGCCAGCGCGATGCTCACATAGGCGCCGATGACCGCGAGCCCGGCGATCGCCGCGGCGGCTCGCGTCGTCCGCAGCATCTTCCAGGAGCGCGCAGACTGTACGCCCGCCGATGCGAGGGAGGCGGGCGCAGGAGACGTCGCCGCCCCGCCATCGCGTAGCCCGCCAATAGTCTCGGGGATCACGCTCCGTATTACACGCATCCGGTACAGGCATCGGCAAACCGCGAATAATGGGTTGTTTAACCCGCTATGTCCGTTTCACCGTCTGCTCGACCACTGCTGCTCGCACTGGAGCGATGCCGACCATCATCCTCACTGTCAGCCCTCTGACTAGGGTTTTTATCCTTAGGAGGCAATGGTTTACGGGGAGGGCCGCGATCCGTGCGGGTTCGCGCGGCACCGTCGGGCGGCGAATCTTACAAATCAGAGATAGAGCAGCCTGTCCGGGCTAGAGCCGGGCCGCTGGGCGGCGGCGTGGTCGTCCGCTGAGTCGCTGCTGTCGCCCTTGGCGGACGCAGGCAGCCGTACCTCGAAACTGCATCCGTCTCCGGCGTTAACCACGCGCACCTGGCCGTTATGCGCCTCAACGATGCCGCGCACGATCGTCAGCCCGAGCCCCGCGCCGCCGTCCGCGTCAGGCGTTCGGGCGGTGGTCGCACGCCAGGCAAGGTCGAACACCCGGGCCAGGTCGGCCTCGGGTATGCCGCCGCACCCGTCGGATACGGTTATGAGCGCTTCGCCGGCCCCGGCAGTTGCGGCGACTCGCACGCGGCCGCCTTCGGGAGTGTGCCGGATGGCGTTCGTGACCAGGTTGGACAGCGCGCGGGACAGCTCGCGCGGATCGGCGTAAACGGGAACTGGCCTGTCGGCCTCGCCGGTCAGCCAGACGCCGCGGGCCCGTGCGACGGGTTCCATGCTCGCTATCGTGTCGCTGACCAAGTCGCTGACTTCGATCCAGTCAGGAGACAGGCTCAGGGTCCCGGATTCGATCCGTGACAGCTCGAACAGGTCGTCGACCATGGTGGACAGCCGGGTGACTTCGGAGAAGATCTGGCGGTGGTAGCGCCGGGTGTCGGTTGCGATGCCGTCCTGGAGCGCCTCGGCCATCGCGCGCAGCCCGGCGAGCGGAGTGCGCAGGTCATGCGAGACCCACGCCACGAGCTGGCGCCGCGATGCGTCCATCCGCCGTTCGCTCTCCCGTGACTCGCGTAGTTTCAGGGCAGTCGCGTCGAGTTCCCGTGACAGTGCCGCCAGTTCGGCCGCCATCGGTCCGGCCGGAGCGCTGAACCCCGTTTCGTCCTGGCCGAGTGACCTGGCGGCCCTGCGCAGCGCCCGGCTGCTGGTCTCGATCTGGCGCCCGAGCAGCCAGGAAAAACCGAACGCAACCACGCCCGCTACTACGCACACCATGCACACGACGCCCAGGTCATGACGGGAGATGAACATGGCGTTAGCGGTGCCGAGGGTGCCGGCCACGACCGCCAGGATGCCGACAGCGCTGGCCGCCTGGAGCAGGAGCCGCAGTGAGGCCCGGCGCAGGACCCAGAGGGCTCCGACGCCGATCGTGCCGACTGCGCCGGTGCAGCCTGCGGCGATCAGGACTACCTGTATCTGGGCGTTCATGGCTGCTGCGTCTCCCATCGGTAGCCGACGCCCCATACGGTCTGCAGGTGTGCGGGGGAGGTCGGATTGTCCTCGAGTTTGTCCCGAAGCCTCCGCACGCACACGGTGACGGTTGACAGGTCGCCGAATGACCAGCCCCAGACCTGCTCGAGCAGTTGCTGGCGGGTGAAGGCCTGGCTGGGGTGGGTGATGAAGAAGGCGAGCAGGTCGAACTCGCGGACGGTCAGCGCGAGCTCACGGCCGTCTTGCCTGATCCGGCGGGCCGCTATGTCGACCTCGAAGCTTCCGGCAAGGAACGGGGGCGGGGGCGCGGTGTCCTGCGATGCCGCGGTCCGCCGCAACACGGCCTGTATCCGCAGCGTGAGCTCTCGAGGGCTGAAGGGCTTGGTCACGTAATCGTCCGCGCCGGTCTCCAGCCCGGCCACCCGGTCGCCCTCCTCGCCAAGCGCGGTGAGCATGATGACCGGCACCGGCGGTTCGCCTTCGCGCTCCGCGCGCAGCCGCTGGCACACCTCCAGGCCGCCGATGCCGGGCAGCATCAGGTCCAGCACGACAATGTCGGGCGGCCACTCCCGCGCCAGGGACAGCGCCGACTGGCCGTCGGCCGCGTGCCTGGTCTCCAGGCCGGCGTCCTGTAGGTAGTCCCCGACCACCTCGGCGATGGTCAGGTCGTCATCGACCACGAGAACCCGTGCGTTCATGGCACCTCCAGCGTGTGTGCCTAGTGCGGGCGGCCACGCGTCACCATATCGGCTGGTAAGAACACCTCGGCTGTCCGTTCAACATTACAGACGGTCCTCGCCTGCACCTGCCCGGAAACCAGCTGTCCCGGCCCGGGGGGTCGCCTGACCCGGTCGCCGGATGTCGCGGGAAGGGGAATGGTCTGGCCCTTGGCATGGTTAGATGACCCTGGTTGTAGCTTCTGTGTACGTGTTTCATGGCGCGCTCGCGGATTTACTGCCGGGTTCCCGCGTGGTGCGGGGGCTCATCGTAGGTAAGGAGAAAATGCGCGTGGCGCAGGGAACAGTCAAGTGGTTCAACTCGGACAAGGGTTTCGGGTTCATCAGTGTCGATGGCGGGGGCCAGGACGTCTTCGTCCACTTCTCCGCGATCGAGTCCAGCGGGTACCGGAGCCTGGACGAGAACCAGCGGGTTGAGTTTGACATCACGCAGGGTCAGAAGGGCCCGCAGGCCGAGCACGTCCGCCCGGTCTGACCCTGATCATCAGGTAGAAGTCACGGTGGCATCTGTCCCTGGAGGAGCTTCCCCTCCAGTGCCCGCACGCGCCTAACCATGGACTGCGGGAGTGGCTGGCCATGGCGGCCTTCGCGGATTCGCCAAGATCACCGGGCCGCGCGAGATAAGGCCCATGGCGCCGACGGGACCGGGGTGAACCAGTAGTGCCATCTGGCGCATACTGAGAGGTGATGAAGCCTGCCCGCGCCGCGACCCGGCGCTTCCTGCCCACAAGTCCCTTCAAGCCTCCGCCCGACCCGCCGCCTCCGGAGCAGTTCGCCGTGCAAGACCAGGTGACTCACGACAAACACGGCCTCGGCCGGGTCATCAGCATCGAGGATGACACCGTCCTGGTCATCGACTTCGGTACGCAAAAGGTGCGGATCGCGACGCCATGCGCCAAGCTGACCAAGCTCTGATGCCGGCGGCGCGGGTGGCAACTGGTTCCTGCGTTTGACCGGCGCGAAGAGATGGCCTGCGTGGGGGGCGGTGTCAGGCCTGCCCGAAGCGGACCCGCAGGCCGCAGTGGCGGCTGGTGAGTCAGCCAAGGCAGAGGCTGCCGAGGTCAGCGCCGAATTCGAGAGGCTGGAAGACGTGGCACCTGACTCGGGCAGAGAAGAATTCGGGGATGATGGGGGTGCCGATGGCGGCTAGCGGCGCTGGGCCGCGCATCAGCTGGAGCTCGAGCTGGCTGGCGGCGCTGACCCGCTGATCGCGGTCAAGGCCCGCGAGCTTGGCCAGGCTGTCCTGGCCGAATCCGCTGCCGAGGGCGATCTTGAGGAAGGCGGCGGGGTCGGGATAGGGAGCGACGGCCTGGGCGAGCACGATGTCTGCTCCGCTCCTAGTGGTTGCCGATCCGATCGCCCCCGCGTATGGCTGCAGCTGTATGCGTATTCCGATGCCCGCCAGGTCGGTCTGGATGATCTGGCCGAGTTCGGTACAGCCCGGGTCACTGCAGACAGCCAGGACGGCGTGTCCGCCGTGCGGTCCTGCCAGCGCACGGGCCCGTGTGAGGTCGGGTCCGCTGAGCGGGTAGACATGCCGCGCGAGGGAGCCTGGCAGGCCGGGCGGCAGGTAGTTGGCGGCGACGAGGTCGCCAAGCGCCGCAGCGAGGGCAGGCCGGTCGAGCGCGTAGTTAACGGCCTTGCGCATCCGGGCGTCGGCGAACAGGCCGTGCTTGGTGTCAAACGCCAGCTCATCAGTCGCGAGGAGCGGCGTGGCGAAGTAGCGGCGAGGCTGTCCCGCGGCCCGCTGGCTGAATTCGCGCGCGACTGCGGCTCCGGGAGCCAGGTCCGGGTCCTGATCGGCTACGTAGTCGGCGTGTCCGGCTTCGATGTCGGCCACCGCCAGTCGGCCCTGCGGTTGTTCGCGGTAGACAATGGCGGCGAGCTGACGGGGGCGGCTGCCGTGGTAGTTAGGGTTGCGCCGGACAACCGCGACGGTACCGCCGAGGTTGCCGCTCAGGTAGTAGGGCCCGGCCGAGGGAATCGGATCATCGAGTCCGTTCGGGACGGTCGGGGTGCCGATGGGCACGGGGCAGAAGTACGACAGCGCGATCCGCTCGGGGAAGTCGGCCGCCGGGCGCACCAGGGTGATCCTGAGGGTGTCGCCGACGGCCCGGATTCCCCGAATGTGATCCGATGATCCGGCCCGGTATGCGGTGACGCCGGCGATGTCGGAGGCGACCGACGGAGCCGGCGCGTCCGGCCCGAGGGCAGGTGACAAGGCCCGCTCGATCGTGTACTTGAACGTGGCCGCGGTTACCGGCTGGTCCGAGGGCGGCGAGAACCGCAAGCCGGGCCTGATCTTGAATGTGAAGGTGCGCCCGTCCGGTGACGTTGCCGGCCAGGCCACGGCGGCCTCGGGTACGAGCTGCCAGCCAGCCGGGGCGGGCGCGTCGGGGTAGCCGAGGAGCGGCTCGCAGGTGGCGTACTGGAGCTGCTGCTCCCAGGGCTGGTTTGGCGTGCCTGGCGTTGCGGCGGTCGCCGGGTCCGTATCGGCGAACCAGGTGCTGTTGTGGACCTCCAGGACCGGTCCGCTCAGATGGGCGAGCAGGTCGCTGCCGGTCGGGTGGACGGAGACGACGACCGTGCTGCCCTGGACGCCGATGCCGGTCAGCAGATGGCCAATGCGGTATAGCCTCGCCGTGTCGGTGCGCGGGTTGATCCGCAGGACCGTCCCGGCGACGTCGGCGGCGACCCACAGGGCCCCGTCACCGAAATAGATGTTGGCGGTCTGCGAGGGGGTGGGAATCGTGGCGAGCACCCTGCCGTCAGGCGCGAGCTTCCAGATGCCGGTGTTGTTCGCGGCCCAGACGTAACCGCCGCCCACCGCGACACAGCAGATCCAGGGGCCGACCCGCGCTGTCGCGACGACCGCGCCGGTTCGCGGGTCAACCTTCGTCAGCATGCCTATGTCGCTGGCCGCGACCCAGATCGCTCCGTCACCGAACGCGACTTCCCTGGCGTCTGGCACCGAGATGGTGGATTCGACCCGGCCGCTGGCCGGGTCGATCCGCACGATCCGGGACAGCCCTTGTGCCACCCAGACTGACTCGGCGCCGATCGCGACGCCTCCCCCGACGCCGGGCCTGGACAGGCCTTGAGTGGGCAGCGGGATCCGGGTGATCTCACCGTACTGGGGGCTGATCCGCAGCAGTGTCTGTGAATTCTTGTCCGTTATCCACACGGCTCCCGCACCGACGGCGACATCGCCTGGATTGACACCCACCGCGATCGAGCCGGTGACGTGACGGGTCCGGGGATCGATCTGCAGCAGCACTCCGCTGTCTTCCATCTCCCAGACCGAGCCGAGCCCGGCTCGGATGAACCCGACACTCGGCCCGGCTGGCACGTCCCCGACCAGCCGTCCGGACTGCGCGTCGATGAACGCCACCGATCCGGGCTGGATCGTCCCCGACGCCGCCGCCGGGGTCGGATTCCCGGGGATCAGCGTCCCGGCCATGGCAGTCGCAGCAGCCACGAGCCCGGCCGCGGGCAGCAGCGCCAGGCGCCGCCAGCCGGACCGCCGCGGCGTTCCCGGCGGGATAACCCTCAGCCGGCCGGTCCCGGCCGATCCGTTCCAGGCCGGCCCGGCTGGCCGCAGCCCCGGATCTTGAGCGAGCACCGCGCCGTGCAGTTCGCGCAGCTGCTCGCCTGGCTCGATACCAAGTTCGTCGATGAGCAGGCGGCGCGTGTCCGTATAGACCGCAAGCGCCTCGGCTTGCCGGCCGGCCCGGTAGAGCGCCAGCATCAGCTGAGCGCGGAACCGCTCTCGATACGGATTCGCATTGGCCAGCGACTCCAGGTCGCCGATGATAGCGGCCTCGTGACCGAGGGCAAGGTCCGCCTCGGCCCGCGCTTCCAGCGCAGCCAGCCGAAGCTCCTTCAGCCGGCCGATTTCGGCGGCCGCGAAGGCCCGATCCGCCAACTCGGCCAGCGGTTCTCCCCGCCACAGACCTAGACCGTCATTCAGGAGACCGACCGCCGCGGCTGGGCGTCCTTCCGCGAGAGCCTGCCGGCCCGCGGCTATCCGCTGTTCGAAGCGGACCAGATCAAGCGCCCCCTCCTCGACGCACAGGAGGTAGCCACGGCCGCGCCGTATCAGCGCATTGCCCTCGCCGCCCAGGGCCAGGGCCCCGCGCATCCGCGAGATATGCACATCCAGGCTGTGCTCGCTTCCGGGCGCCCGCTCTCCCCAGACCTCTGCCAGCAGGCGGGCACGCGGAACGACCTGGTTCGCGTTCAGCAGCAGGATGGCGAGGATCGCACGCTGTTTCGGCCCAGCCAGGACAATCGGCTCGCCGTCGCTGCAGACCTCCAGCGGCCCAAGAAGCCGGAACTCCATCCATCCCCCCTCGCCCCGCTCTGACGCTAACACGCTGCGCCAAGGCGCAACGAGGGCCTGATGAGAGGTTTTGTTGAGGCCGTCATGCCACGCTTCCGGCGTCGGCTTCCGCAGACCACCAGGACAATCCGCCTGCCCGGCGGTCACGGAGCCAGAGGCCGTTACTTTCTGGAAGGGGGGTGGCCGCTTTGCGGCGATTGATCACGCTGGTTACTGTCCTGGCGGCGGCGATGATCGGTGGCGTCGTGGCCACTGAGCACGCCCAGGCGAAGGCGGCGGGCGCGAACGGCCAGATCGTGTTCGGCAGGTATAGCACCGCTCTTGGTGACTTCCAGATCTTCACCGCCAACCCGGACGGGACGAACCAGGCCCAGGTCCTGCCCGGCGCGGCCGAATGCCCGCGCTGGTCCCCGGGCGGCGCGAGGATCCTGGTCTGCCTCACCGATGCGAGCGGACTGATCAGGCCCGCCACGGTCCGCCCGAACGGGTCGGGGTTCACGCTGCTGGAAAACCCCGATCGCACCCTGAACCTGGGCTGCTGGGCCTGGTCACCAACCGGTGCCCGGCTGGCCTGCGAAGGATGGGACGATACCAGCCCGAACCGGCCAGCCGGTGTCTTCACCGTGCGTTCGGCAGACGGCGGCGGCCTGGTCCGCGTCACGGCCAATCCGAACGGCAACCATGACATTCCCGGCGACTACTCGCCCTGCGGCGGCAGGATCGTGTTCCTCCGGATCACCGACCCCGACAGCGAGACCGGCAGCCTGTTTGTCGTGAACACGGACGGCAGCGGCCTGCACCGGATCACGGCGTCAGGCGTCGCCGAAGACTCGGGAAGCTGGTCCCCCGACGGGAAATGGATCCTGTTCAGCAACAACAAGCAAAAGCTGTTCGTCGTCCACCCGGACGGCACCGGGCTTCACCAGATAAACCTTGGCATCAGCGGCAGTTACTCCGCCAGCGAGCCCGCATGGTCGCCCGACGGCGCCAGGATCGTGCTCCGCCTGTTCCTGGCCAGCACCGGCGGGCAGCGCCTCTATACCGTGCGGCCAACCGGCTCAGATCTGCGCCCGCTGGCCGGCACCCACGGCAGTGAAGAATTCCCCGACTGGGGAACCCATCCGCTGGCCAGCACAAAGGCATAGACACTATGGACGCCAGCAGCAAGCCATTCATCAGCACCCCAGGCGACGGGGAGCAGGAGCCGATGATGCTTTTTCCCGGCCGGATATCAATCCACCGGCATCCGGCACGCGCCTTATTCAGAAAGGACGGCCCGGCATGTTTCCTGTCACCTCGTTCACGGCCTCGCTCGGCCATGACGGCAACATCGATATCTTCGCCCTGGCTTTGAGCCCGCAGGCACCGCAAGGCCAGGGGGCCACGGTGTTCCGCATCCGGCAGAAGAAGGCCGGCGCTGACTGGCAGCCCTGGACTAATGCCGGCAAACCCGGCCACGGGGCGGTCGCGGTACGCGGCATCACCGACATCGCCGGGCATGGGCACGTCCTGGCCGATGATGCTGCCAGGTCCCTGTGGTTCAACGAACGACGGCCCGACGACACCTTCCCCGGCTGGCAGGGCCTGGGCGTCCCGCCGCTCGCCGCCGCCGAGGCCGACTCTCCCAGCGATGCCTGGGATTTCATCGACATGTGGGGAGTCACCCGCACCGACGGGCAGATCGACGTGGCCGGCGCCGCCAGCAGCGACGCCCACCGGGGCATCTTCCTCCGCACGCGGCCGGCCCACGCCGCCAGCTGGACGCCCTGGAGTCCTCTACTGGGGGACAACGACTTCTTCGGCTACATCGCCGCCGCCACCGACTACGTCGGCGGCCTGGATATCGTCACCCCGCTTGGGGTCAACAACGACGCCGCGGGCCTGTCTCACAAGCGCCGCCTCCCCGACGGCACCTGGACCGACTGGACGATGCTCGGCAACCCCTCGGGCGGGCTGAGCGACTACATCAGCCCGGTGCTGGTCAACGGCGCGGACAGTCCGATCGGGGTGGAACTGTTCGCCGTCGCGGGGGACAGCACCATCTGGCACAACGCGCAGACCGCAACTGGCGACTGGTCCAGCTGGGCCTCGCTCGGCAACACGGGCGGGCCCGTCACCGGCTTCGCCGTCACCCAAGACGGAGGCGGCGCCCTCACTGTGTGCGCCACCCACGAGAACAACACGGTGACCCTCCGCCGCCAGGAGGACCAGGGCGGCGCGTGGACAGACTGGACGAACCTGGGAGCACCGGACGCGGGCGCGATCGCTAACCCCGCGCTCATCTGTGACTCCGAGGGCCAGCTGAACCTCCTGCTGACCCGCCCGGCCGCAGACGGGATGATCACGCTCCGGCAGACACCCGGCGGCCAGTTCGTGAAAGGACCCGACATCCCCGCCCTGCCACCGCATTAGGTGCGGCAATTCGCAGGGCCGCGGCTGGCAGAACCAAAATCGAGTTGACCTATGTTGCCGGACCTTGAGCGACATAGCCGTATCCAAACAGGAGGTAAATGATGGCAGATCCAACCTTCGACGCGATCAGCCTGGGGCCGGCAGCGGACGGCTGGCGCGCGCTCTTCTCCGGCGACAGCGGGTGGCAGATCGCCCCGCTCGTATGCTGGGGCGTATTTGTCAAGAAGACCCCGGGCCAGCCCGATGAGACCCTGATCTCGGGTGTGGTCACCGATAGCTCGCCGGGTGGCCCGGTCCGCTTCCTGATCCCCGCAGCAGGCGCGGCCAACTTCGAGGGCTACCTCGAGCCAGGCCAGCCCGACCCGCCGTGACCCAGCCCCCGCCGATACCCGCCGTTGGCGGCGCGCGATGACTGCGGTAGACGGGATCATCAAGTGGTTGACTCGGCGCGCCCCACGATGCTGGGGTCCTTCGCTGGCGCGGTGGCTCGTCGGTCCGGGCATTATCACGACATTCGCCACGCACGTCGCCGACGGCCTGGGCCAGGCATCGGTGCGCCATTGTGGCCGCTGTCACACCGCCCGTCCTCGCCCCGATGTGTCCTGCCCCTACTGCCTGGTCCGCCGTCCGGAATACAGAGCTTTTCCAAACGAGAGCGGCGCTGGCCGCCACGTTCGAGCCCCGCTAGTGGTCTTGACCGGTTCCGGGCCGGGTGGGCTCCAGTTCTGGCTGCGGGCCGTCGAGTTCGGCGGCCATCGCCGTCAGCTCCTGGCGCAGCCACTGGTGAGCCGGGTCGGCCTCGGCGTGCGCATTCCAGAGCATGAGCTGGTTGATGGGGAGCAGCGGCATGGGCGGTTCCAGCAGCCGAAGGCTGGTCTGATGAGCCATGGTGCGGGCGAGCCGCTCGTGCAAAAGGGCGATCATGCGGGTGCCGCTGAGCAGGATCGGGGCGAGACCGAACGCAGTGGTCACCTCGGTGTTGCGAGTGATGCCGAGCTGGTCCAGCTGTGCCTCGGCGGGTGAGACCTCGTGGCCGCTGTTAGCGGTC
>Ga0335072_10003382_pt1 | contig 24064 bp, 24 predicted proteins | sample Lox_Sample_21_FD_206725 | JGI IMG/M metagenome (GOLD analysis project Ga0335072, IMG submission 206725) | Soil microbial communities from Loxahatchee National Wildlife Refuge, Florida, United States - Lox_Sample_2.1 | ecosystem: Environmental > Terrestrial > Soil > Wetlands | place: USA... | reverse complement strand
CTGTTCGCGATTGCGCGAGTTGAAGCTGGCAATATTGCGTACGCCAGCCTTGGCCAGAATGCGGTACCGCTTTTCCATTTCGTTAATGACCCAGCGCAACGCGAGCATTACCTTCTTTGGGTCGGTCACCACTGGAACGACGAGATGCGGGATGGAGTTGTAGATCTGCATCTCGACCTGCTTGGGGTCGATCAGAATCAACCGCAATTCACTGGGCGTGAAGCGAAACAGGAAACTCATGAGGATGCAATTGATGCAAACCGATTTTCCCGAACCGGTTGTGCCGCCGATAAGCAGATGGGGCATGCCGGCGAGGTCGGCCACGAGCGTCTTGCCGTAAACATCTTTGCCCAGGGCGATGGGAATTTTCGCGTTCGAATTGTTCCAATCCCGGCTCTCGAGCAGTTCGCGTAAAAAGACCGACACTTTGTTCGAGTTTGCGATCTCGATGCCGACACTGTCCTTGCCCGGAATGGGCGCGAGAATGTTAATCCGCTCGGCGCAGAGCACCCGGGCCAAGTCGCGCCCCAGGCTGCTGATTTTGTCGACGCGCACGCCCGCCGCCGGATAGACCTCGTAGCGGGTGATGGTTGCGCCGGGCGTGATGTCGCCAGGCGAGGCCTGAACGCCGAAGAGCCGCAGCGTTTCCACAATCAATTCAAGATTTTTGCGCAGTTGCTCCTCGCTGAGTCCGGCGTCGCGCGCCTTACCCGCGGGAGCGTTCAGCATTTGCAAGGAGGGAAGGGTGTACTGGAGTGGCGGTTCGGACGAACGCGTATCCGGCGGCGCGCCGTGAACGGCGGTTCGCGCGAGCTGGACTGATTTTTGCGCCACGGCGGGGGGAGGAGCCACCGGCTGGGGGGAAGATGGTTCTTCCTCGGGCACGGCTTCGTCACCGGGACGGTTAATACGCGGCGCGGGCGCCGGTTCGTTTGCCGGAGCCAGACTGGATTCGGTAAAAGCGGCTTTTTTCTGCAATTCCTCAATCTTGCGTTGAATTCGCTTTTGTTCGGCATCGAGTTGTTCTTGAGGCGAAGCGTTGGCCAACCGCTCCTCTTCCCGGTGGGCGCGCCAGGCGCGGTACCATGAACAGGCGTTGAGCACCGTCATGACCGGGTTCATGTTGAAGAGGTAGATCGCCGAGATGGTGAACACCGTTCCGCACAGAACCCCCGTTCCGACCGCCCCGAGAGAGGGCACGGCCAAATCATTGATACACTCCCCAATGACTCCGCCCGGTTCGGCGTAATTGGTGAACCGTTGAATGAAATGATGGCCGCCGAAGGGTTGCAGTTGGAAAAGGCTGCAGCCGCTGAGGAGAAAGAGAAAAGCCCAGAGCGGCGTCCACCGCCACCGCACTTCCCACCCCACAAAATTCACGATGCAGCACCAGAGAAAAATAAGCGGAAAAAAGTAGGCGCCGAAACCGCAGGCAAGATAAAGGAAGCCAGCGGCATGGGCGCCGATGGAACCGATGAAATTGGACGGCACGGGATTCGGAGGAAACTCGTTTGAGCCGAGATCGGCCCAGTCAAAAGAGACCAGAGCGAGCAGCGTTACCACGTAGAGAGAGAGCCAAAGAAAACCGATGACCTGCTTGAAGAGCGGCAGTTGCGTGAGGTTTTGCGGCCAGGATGGCTGGCGCGACATGGCGCTGCTTGGCATGGAAGACGCTAGCGATTTTGTTTCCCGGCGTCCATCCGAAAACCATCCGGCAGGCCCGTTTTCGGTGCGCCTTTTCTTTTATTTCGGATCCGATTCCGAAGAACGCAACTGCGGCAAGACGATCTGCTCGTAGCAGACGGGGCAAATCGAGTGGCTGAAGGTTGCTTCGGAATGGCTGCTCACGTAATCGTCGACTTGCTGCCAGTAATTCTTATCGTCGCGGATTTTCTTGCAGTAGCTGCAAATCGGCAGCAGGCCGGTCAATTGCTTCACCTTGGCCAGGGCGTCGGCCAGCTCTTCCACCCGCTGGGTCAGCGCCTGTTGCAGCTCGACCATTTGCGCGCCGGTGTTGACCCGGGCCAGCAGTTCTGTTTTGTCGAACGGTTTGGTGATGTAGTCGTTGGCGCCGGCGGAGAGGCCGGCCACGATATCGCGCTTGCTGTCCCGGACCGTAACCAAGATGAGGAAGCGGGGCGCCAACAATTTATTGGCGCGGACCCGGCGGCAGACTTCGACGCCTTCCATTTCCGGCATTTCCCAGTCGAGAAGAGCGACGAGGGGAGTCGAAGTTTTTTCCAGAATCTGCAGCGCCTCGGCGCCATTGGAGGCCTCGACCAAGTCGTAATTTTTTTTGGAGACAATTGCGCGCATCAAATCGCGATTCGTTGCGTCATCATCGGCGAGAAGAACGGTCATGGTGGGAATTCAAACAAGGTGACGTTAAAGGCTATCCGAAAAGTAGGCAAGGGTTGCGTGATGAGTCGAATTTGAACCGAATCTTTAAAGCTCACTTATTCCACCGGCTTTAACAGCATCGTATTGTCCGCGACTAGCGTGACGCTGGGCCAGATCGCGGATTCCGAAAGGCGGAAAGGGAACAAGAAAATAAAACTTATATTTTGCGGCCGCGAAGCCATCTTGCTTCGCAAGCTCGTTTGGTGCCGCTAGGGTGGCCAGCCATGGACTATCTCGCGATCAAGCTCTTTCATCTTGCCGGAATAATGCTCGTTTTTCTCGGATTGGGCGGAATGGTTTTTGCCGCCTCTGCCGGTTTTGGTCCGGAGAAGAAGCTGTTGCGCCGCATGGCGGCGATGTGTCACGGGATCGGGCTTTTGCTGATTCTGGCCAGCGGCGCGGAAATGTTGGCGAAGCTGGGGATGCTGCATGGCGATCCGCCGGGCTGGGTGAAGGCGAAGTTCGTGATTTTTCTGGTGATGGGCGCGTCGATTTCCCTGGCGGCCCGGATGAGCCGGGCGATTTGGATTTTGCTCGTGGCGTGGGTCATTCTCGGCGTCGCCGCAGGATACCTGGCTCTCTATAAGCCGTTTTAGGAATCAATACCGGTAGTGGTCCGGCTTGTAGGGGCCTTCGATGGGCACGCCAAGGTATTCGGCTTGCTTTGGAGTCAGCTTGGTTAGCTTGACGCCTAGTTTATCCAGATGCAGCCGCGCCACTCGCTCGTCGAGCGCTTTGGGCAGAACGTAAACTTGGTTTTGGTACTTCCCCTTACCGCGCGATTCCCAAAGTTCGATCTGGGCGATGGTCTGGTTGGTGAATGACGCCGACATGACGAAACTCGGGTGGCCCGTGGCGCAGCCGAGGTTGACCAGGCGGCCTTCGGCCAGCACGGTAAGAACCTTGCCATCCGGCCAGGTGAATTGATCGACTTGCGGTTTGATCTCGATCTTTTTGAGCGCCTTGTCGTTGTAAAGCGAGCCGACCTGCACTTCGGAATCGAAATGACCGATGTTGCAGACGATGGCCTGGTGCTTCATCCGGTTCATGTGCTCGCGCGTGATGACGTCGATGTTGCCCGTTGTGGTCACGAAGATGTCGCCGTAAGCGCAGGCATCGTCCATGGTGACCACCTGGAATCCTTCCATGGCCGCCTGGAGTGCGTTGATTGGGTCGATCTCGGTTACCACCACGCGCGCGCCGAGACCCTTGGCGGCCTGGACGCAGCCTTTGCCGACGTCACCGTAACCGCAGACCACGACGACTTTGCCCGCGATCATCACGTCGGTCGCCCGCTTGACCGCGTCGATGAACGATTCGCGGCAGCCGTAGAGATTGTCGAACTTGCTCTTGGTGCACGAGTCGTTGACGTTGATGGCTGGGACCTTGAGCGTGCCCTTCTTGACCCGCTCGTAGAGGCGATGCACGCCCGTGGTCGTTTCTTCGGAGAGGCCGTGAATGCCGGGAATCAGCTCCGGGTACTTGTCATGGACCATATTGGTGAGGTCGCCGCCGTCGTCCAGAATCATGTTGAGTTGCGAGCCGTCCGGCCAGCGCAGCGTCTGTTCGATGCACCAGTCGAATTCCTGGGCGTTCATTCCTTTCCAGGCAAAAACGGGAATGCCGCGCGCCGCGATGGCCGCCGCCGCGTGGTCCTGAGTGGAGAAGATGTTGCACGAACTCCAGCGTACTTCCGCGCCGAGTTCAATTAGCGTCTCGATGAGCACAGCGGTCTGGATGGTCATGTGGAGACAGCCCGCGATCTTCGCGCCCTTAAGTGGGAATTTGCCCTTGTATTCGGCGCGCAGGGCCATCAGGCCGGGCATTTCGTGTTCGGCGATGGTGATTTCCTTGCGGCCAAAATCAGCCTGCGAGATATCTTTGACTTTGTAATCGGTGCTCATGTTTTTCAAACTATAACGGGGAATCAGGGCTGCGGCAAGAATGCTGGAAATTGGCTAGGAAAATGAATAGCAGACACTTGCGCAAAAGACACGGTTTGTTTGACGAATGGTCATGTGGTATATGGCAACAGAATGCTCAAATGGCAAATGGGGAGTCAAACTTTATCGCTCGGTTCATTTTCAGTGAGTCTATAATACCCAGTGAAAGAATTTTTCGGTTTCCAACAAAAAACTTTCATATGAGACAGATGTCTTCGCAGGGATGACTTTCTTAAGATGCTGATCCATAGCTCATTGCGTTAATTAATGAAAATTGGCACGCCCAAAGCACAATAAAGATATGAAAAATAACCGAGGTATCCGATGCCCGGTAAAAATCATTCATTTTTTTATGTCCAACGATTTTCTCTTAAAGAATCTTCTCGAGAATCATCCTGATGATATCTTTTTCAAGGATATGGAGTGTCGTTTTCTCCGTATCACCCCGAACATGGCCAAGCGGCTTCACCTCGGTTCGGCGGAGGAGGCCCTGGGCAAGACCGACTTTGATTTCCTTACCCCCGAACGCGCCGCCAGGACCTTCGAAGAGGAACAGGAGATCATGCGTACCGGAGTACCCGTGACCGGTGTGGAGAAGCAGGAAACCGAGCCGGAGGGAACCTGTGCCTGGGTGACAACGGCTAAATTCCCCTTGCGCGACAACGATGGAAAGATCGTGGGGGTTTTCGGGATTTCGCGGGATATTACCGCCAAGAAGCAGGTTGAAATCGCGTTTGAGAAGGCCCTACAAGCCGCCGAGAGCGTCAGTCCGGCGAAGAAGCAGTTGCGATTCACCAACGGCGCGGCGGGATTCCGCTTGCCGAGGGCTGCCTAGGGCCTGTTAGTGAGAGTAACGAAGCTGCGTAGAACAAGGACATTTTCAAGCGCAAGGTGGAAACGGGGGATAATCTAGAATTTACGTTGGCAGCAACCTAGAAGGCGGCTTACCTTCTATCTGACGATAGCCGGTCTAAGAGGCATAACATGAGCTCTTTTCTACTGAAGCCGACGGAGAGCTTCCCCCAGGCTCTGGCGCGCTCGGCATTGAGCGCCGTATTTTTTCTGACTTTCGTTGTCCTCATGTTCGGTCCAGATGTACGTAATCCGTTGGTCATGAGCTTCCTCATGATCACGGGCGTTGGCGCGATCGTCGGGGGCGCTTTAGTTATTGTCTTTTTATCAACATCGGACCCAGAACGTCGGCTGCGCATCGGAAAGTGGTTTATAGGATTCGTAATTGCCGGGAGCGTTCTGCCTTTTCTTGTGATTCCACTTTTCTTATTCACACTTTTTTTTCGTCATAATGCAGCGGTCTTCGAACGTCAGCGCATGGAGAGAATCGTCACGCATGTGCGACATTTTAAATTCAAAGACGAACGGGAGTTGATGGTGACTAATACCGCGACTTCTTCGGGGAATGATACCACCCTGGCAAAAAATAAAGTATGGGCGGAGCGGGGATATGATGGCAGTTTGAAAGTGGTTATTTTGGCAACCGGAGACGGCGAGGCGGGAAGCCAGGGCTTCGCCTATTCCGATACGCCTCTGCAACCCGTCACGGGCGATCAAGCCGGTAAAAATCGAGGGACTCCGATTTCACTGGACCTTCCAGGTCCCTTACACTTCGCTTTCCCCAAGGATAAAATTGATAATCACTGGTGGAAAGTATCGGCTAATGGCGGTTCTGATTTTAGCGGTGTCTTTGCGGAGCTTGCTAATAGTCAATTGACAACAGTCGAGACAAGAAGCTCCGGAAATCCCAGGACAGGATTCTTGATTCTCGCGATTCCATCGTTTGTGACCGGCTTGCTATTAGTGGTCTTTCCCAAGCCTTTCGGTTTTGCCATGTCCCGGTATCTCCAATGGAGTTGGGCAAGGCATAAAAATGATCTTGCCGGTAGCATGATGAGGATGAATCCATTTTATTCTCAGGAGAGGATGGCGGATATGACAGATATGAGCAAAGTGCCTGGAAAGTTACGAATTTTAGGTGTGGTATTTCTCATTCAGGGTGTCATTTGCTTTATCGTTGCGGCAGTTTTATAGAGCCTATTTCCAAACCCGGGACGGGCCGCGCAAAATCGACGTGGGAACGAGGGGAAACGCTCCAAGCGCCATTTGCTTACCCCCCGAATCGCTTTGCAACTATTTCGTTTTTGGATACCTTCAAGTGTTCCGCAAATTCCTGGAGGACAATTCTGGTCAAGCGGTTCAATAAGTGCTAGCAATCATGCGCGCACGTTTATCATGAGTTCTCATTCTTCGATTGTTTCCACGGGGATTTATCTCCCGGAACGGGTTCTGACTAATGCGGATCTCGAGAGGATGGTCGATACCACCGACGAGTGGATTCTCTCCCGCACCGGCATCCGCGAGCGCCGTATCGCGGACAAAGACGAATTTACCTCCGATATGGGGGCGCGCGCGGCTGAGCAGGCGATCCAGGCGGCGGGGATTGATCCCCAAAACATCGACCTGATTATCGTCGCAACTTGCACGCCCGACAACGCCTTCCCATCCACCGCCTGCTACATCCAGCATAAGATCGGCGCGAAGCGCGCCGCCGCCTTTGACATTCAAGCCGCCTGTTCCGGCTTTCTTTACGCGCTGGTTACCGCGGATCAATTTATTTCCAGCGGCGTTTACCGGACCGTCCTGGTCATTGGCGCGGAAAAGCTTTCCTCCGTGGTCAATTGGCAGGACCGTAACACCTGCGTTCTTTTTGGCGACGGAGCGGGCGCGGTTATTTTGCAGCATCGCCCCGGCGCGCGCGGATTGCTGGCTTACGATCTTGGCGCGGACGGCGCGCAAACGGAAATCCTTTCGATCCCGGCGGGCGGCTGCCGCCAGCCGATCACGCCGGAAGTTCTCAACCAGCAACTCCAGTATCTCCAGATGTCGGGAAAAGAGGTTTTCAAATACGCCGTGACGGCCATGAATCAGTCGGCGGAAGCATGCCTGGAAAGGGCCGGATGCAAGCCGGAGCAGCTGCGGTGGATTATTCCGCATCAGGCCAATTTCCGCATCGTTGATGCCGTGGCCCAGCGACTCAATGTCTCTATGGAGCATTTTATCATCAATCTCGACCGGTACGGAAACACTTCAGCGGCCTGCATGCCGATCTGCCTTCATGAAACAGCCATGGCTGGAAAGCTGGACCGGGGCGATCTTCTTCTCATGGTCGCTTTTGGCGGCGGTCTGACGTGGGCGAGTGTGGTTTTGGAATGGTGACCGCCCTTAAAATCGGGTTGGGATGACGAGAATGCCTCAATGAAGGCTCCATTCGGCGTGACCGACGCCTGTTTTTCGGACAGCCTCTAGATGAATATGGCGGATCAGACCTGGGATGCGCGAAAAACCGAGCTTGAATTGCCGGAAGAAATCGACCTGCAGATCGAAGTCGCCAACGTCGGCAGCCGCACTCTGGCCATCCTAATCGACCTCGCCTGTTGCGCCCTCCTGCTTTTCGGCGGATACGTTGCCGCCAGCATGGTGATACGAAATCAGGAAGCCGATTGGATTAGCCGGTTTAGTTCGGCGGCGATCACCACACTTTTTCTGTTGCTCATTTTTGGAGTCCAATGGGGTTACTTCAATTTCTTTGAGTGGTTTTGGAACGGCCAAACGCCAGGCAAGCGGCTGCTTCACCTGCGGGTGATTAAAGCCGATGGCACGCCGGTGAGCTTGATCGATGTCCTGTTGCGCAATCTCTCCCGTCCCATCGATACTTTCGGCCCCATGGGGCTGATTGGATTGCTGATGATTTTCGTCAGCCGCCACGCGCAAAGACTGGGGGATTTGATGGCTCGCACGCTGGTTATCCATGAAACGCCGATCGACTGGTCCATTTTTGATGTGATTGACGCGGGCGCCGCCTCTCCCCAGGGCTCCGCGGCGCCATCCCTGCGGTTAAGTCCGGCTCAGTGGGAACTGCTGCAACGCTATCTCAGCCGCCGGGCGCATCTTCAGCCCGAGATACGCGCCCGGTTGGCGGTGTCCATCCAGGAAAACCTGAAATCTCTCGCCCGGGGAACCGACTTGGAACGGTCCGTGTTGCCACCCGAGGAATGGCTCCTCGAATTGGCCCGCCGGGTCTGACACCGTCATGACTCTTGGCGCTTTTGTCCGGAAAAACCGGCCTCGCTGGCAAAAGTTGGAGACCATGCTCGGGGCGATCGAGACGCGTGGTACACGCCGCACCAGCCGTCCTTTTTTGCAGGAACTGAGCGCGCTTTACCGCTCGACAACGGGTGACTTGGCTTTTGCCCAGACTCATTATCGCGGAACGACGCTGTTGTTGTTTCTCCACCAACTGGTGGCGCGGGCGCACCACCAGATTTATCGTCCTCATCGCCTGACCCCGCGCGTCATCGGCCGGTTTTTCCGCAACGATATTCCGCTGGCGGTGCGTGAACACCTGCAAGCCGTGCTCTGGTCGGGAATTGTTTTCCTGCTCGGCGTTGCGCTGGGTTTATCGGCGGTTCAAGTGAACGAGCGCGTGGCGCTCCTGGTTTTGCCCACCGAGGTGCTCAATTCGATCTACTCCGGCCATATGTGGACCGGCAGCGTCTTTAATGTGTTGCCGGGTATCGTTTCCTCCACGTTTTTGTTCACCAGCAATATTTCCGTTGCTCTTTTCGCTTTCATCGGGGGCCTTTCCTTCGGCCTTTTGACTTTTTGGATACTCTTCGTCAACGGCTTTCTCCTCGGAGTCGTGCTTAAGCTTTGCGCCAATTATGGTTTGTTGGGACTCGCCCTTCAATTCATTGCCGGGCACGGCATCCTGGAAGTCAGCGCAATTATCGTTTCGGGCGGAGCGGGTTTTGTGGTCGCCAATGCGCTGCTGAACCCCGGTTTTTGGCCGCGAGCCGGGGCGCTTGCCATTCAAGGACGTTCCGCAGTGCGCATGGCTTTGGCCAGTGTGCCCGCCCTGGTTATCGCCGGCTGTATCGAGGCATTTGTCTCGCCGTCCCATTTTCCGGTCTGGTTCAAGATCGTGCTTGGGTTGATGCTCGGAGGCCTGTTTTGGATGTATCTGCTGCTGACGGGAAGGCCGGGAAAAAATCCTAGCGGGATGCAGCGGTCATAGCCGCGCCGTTTCCTTAATGCGCAGGTATTCGTTGATGGTCGCGGGGCTGAGTTCCTGGGCGGGCACGCTGATGGCCCGGATGCCGCGGCAACGCAGTCCGCGCAAAGTCCGTTGGTAGTCATTCCAAATTTCCATGGCGGCGACGTGCCGGTAAACCTCGAAATCATTCCGCGGCTCCCGGCGAGTGGCCTCGAGAATTTCCGAGTTGCTGACCGTGACGATGACCGGCAAATGCCGGGGCTGAAGAGGCAGAACGGCCTGAAGCAGGCTGCGCGCCGATGCAGGATCGCCCAGATCGGTAAAGCAAATGATCAGCGTCCGGCGCGAGCAGCGGCGCAAAACGTGATGAAAAACCGCCGCGTAATCGGATTCCAAACGCGAGGGCTGAACCGAGGTAAGATTTTGCACGAAATGGGACATTAACGCATGGCCTCTTTTCGGTTCGGCGAAAGCGCGCAATTCGTCGTTGAAGAGAAGATATCCCACCCAATCGCCTTTGTGAATGGCAACCTGCGCCAAATGCACGGACGCGTTGATGGCGTAATCGAGTTTGCGGTAGGGGCCGATTTTCGGGCTCATGAGCCGGCCCAAATCGAGCATGATCATGAGACGCTGGTCCCGTTCGGTTTCATATTGGCGGCTAATTAACTTGCCGCGCTTGGCTGAAGCCTTCCAGTCGATGTGGCGAAAATCGTCGTCGCGCCGGTGTTCACGCAAAGATTCAAACTCGCTGCCTTCGCCGCCCCGCGGCGATTTCCGGCGTCCGGCCTGGAGCGCGCCGGCCAACGCGAGTTGCAAATCGCGCGAACTTTCGTCCGTCAGGTCCGGCAAGACCTGAACGCGTTGCGGCAGGTCAATTCTCCCCTGGCGCTGGATCAGGCCGAGAGGTCCTGAAACGCGGTAGAAGACCGCGCCAAAGTCGAAGATGCCCCGGCGATAGCTTCTTAAAGTATAGGTTTGAATGATTTCGCGACGGGGTGGGAGCCGCCGGGTGATGATTTTGGGCGATCCGGCAAACTCGCCCGGGGATGAATCAATCACTTCGAATGCCGCCGTTCTTTCGGCCTGATTGAACAGCGTCAACTCGACCGTGAAAGGCTGCGACTGTCTCAGAATGGATGGCACGGTGCGTTTCACCCGCAGCGTTCCGGCCGGAATAAAAACAGCGTCCGCCAAAACGGCGCCGGTGAGAAGTATGGTTACGGCCAAGCTGGCGGTCATGCTTTCGGGCAGGTTGACCGAGGCCAGCGCGAGCAAAATGGCCATGACCAGCGTGAAGTAAAAACGAGGCAGAAAGACCATAGATTGTGTTGGCCCGCCGTAGAGACTATCCGAAAAGTAGGCGCAGATCACACCAAAAGGACTTCGGCCCATAGGGTGACGGCGAATTTGGGCCGAGCTCTGCGTTGCTCGCTCCTTACAGACCACTGCGGGTATGCTCGTCGCTCGCGCCTCGATTCGGCCCAAATTCGACTCCTCATGGGAACTATGTCTACTTTTCGGATAGCCTCTAGGTCTCTTCCCTACCTCGGTACTTCGACCGAAGCGAGGAGTTGATCGATGACCTGTTCGACCGTCGTGCCTTCGATTTCCGTTTCGGCTTTGCGCACCAGACGGTGGCGAAGGATGGGATAAGCCAGTTCTTTAATATCGTCAGGCGTGACGAAATTGCGTTCTCGCAGCGCGGCCAGCACGCGCGCCGCCTTGATCCAGCCGCGGCCCGCGCGTGGGCTCGCTCCAAGGGTAAGTTGAGGGCTCTGTCGCGAGGCGATCAGGAGCCGCAGGGTGTAATCGTAGATGGACTGGTCAATTGTCACCGCTTCGATTTCCCGGTGCGCCGCCGTGAAATCATCCGCTGCAGCACGCGGCTGGATGACATCTTCAACGTGCTGGGAAAACGGACTCTGCTGAAGTAGCAGCAATTCGTCCGCCGGGGTCGGATAATCGACCTTGATTTTGAAGAGAAAACGGTCGGTCTGTGCTTCGGGCAGGGGAAAAGTTCCTTCGTATTCGATTGGATTCTGGGTGGCAATGACAAAGAAGTGAGCCGGCAGGGGATAGGACATTCCATCAACGGTAGCCTGGTGCTCTTCCATGGCTTCGAGCAACGCCGACTGGGTTTTGGGCGGCGTGCGATTGATTTCATCGGCGAGGAGAATATCGGCGAAAAGAGGTCCGGGCAAAAATTTGAAGGTATGGGTGTCGGGTTGAAAAACGTTGGTGCCAATCAAGTCGGATGGCATGAGATCGGGCGTGAACTGGATGCGCTTGAACTTAAGCCGGAGGCTGGCGGCGAGCGCACGGGCGAAAAGCGTCTTGGCCAGGCCGGGAACGCCTTCCAAGATGACGTGTCCGCCTGCGAGCAGAGCGATCAGCGTCTTTTCGACCAGCGTCTCCTGGCCGATGATGATTTTTTTGACTTCCTGCCGGATTTCGGCGGCGCGGGCAGCGAGGATCGAGTTCATGCCATGGCGGATTTGATTGCGATTAAGTCTTTGGCCACCCGGAGCCAGCCCGATGGCGGAAGACCGTGGGCATGATCCTGAGAATCGAAGCGCTGCGCCAGTTTTTTCCACTTGGGCAGATGTGGATTGGACTGCTGAAGACGCGAAGCGATGAGTTCGTGCGAAGCGGCCGGGGGAAGATTAAGCCGATGAAGCACCCGCTGGTGCGTTTCGGTGAAAAGATACTTCAGCGTATCGTGGCGCAAGTCGGCCCGCTGGTAAAGGTCGGCGATGGAATCGACAAATTCGAGCGCCGACCGGCCCGGTGAAGGCTGGATGGGAACAACGGGACCGAAGCGAAGCAGAGAAGAGCCGAAGAAGGCGAGCAGCCCAAGAAGCGCCAACATTCCCGCAAAACGGACACCGGGATGATCCAGCAAACGGGCGAGTGGAAAAGTCGAGGGAAACCCATGGTGGCTCTCTTCAAAAAACAGGTGATGGGGGACGGCTCCGCCCGGCGCTAATAAACGCAATACGATGGCCAAATTATCACCGCGGTTGAGACAGGCATTGCTGAATAACCGGTCCGATGCGATGCAAATGACATGTCCTGCGCCCACCGGCGCCTCGGTCGCGTAGGGCCCGTCATTTCCCTGCCAAAGCACTTTTTCGCCCGCCGGACCGATGAAAAGAAGGGGAGCGCATTGGGGCAGTACCAGCGTGCCCGAGTCCGCCGCGGGATTAAACGGTTCAAGTTCGATGGGCGGTTTGGCGCGGAAATCGAGTGATTCGAATATATCGGAAACAGGATGGGCTGGTTCGGAGACACGGAATCCACATGCACGCAACATGGCGCGCATATCCTCCGACTGGGTCAGCGCGCCCATCAGCAGCAAGGTATTTCCCCGTTTCATCCATTCGGTCAGCAACTCGATCTCCTGATCGGTAAAATAGGCGCGGGCGCCCACCGGCGAGCGGGTGATGATTAGTGTATTGCCCGAGCCGAAATTGGCGAGACGGCTCAGCGGATCGCGCCAGCGATCGACCGGCCAATTCAGATCCGCCAGCGTCTGGTAAAAAGCCATGGAACCTGCTCCGGTGGGATTGAAGCTGGAGGGAAGCCAAGTTTCTCCCGGACCGTGATGCGGTGCACGGGCAAAAAAAGCGAGCAGCGCCACGAGGGCAAGCACGGCCAGCAACACGCGGACATAAACGAGATTGCGATTCATGGCGGGCTGGATTGAGGATGCGGGGTACTGTTCTCGAGACGCAGAAGCAGACCCGCCTCGCTGATTTGCCGATGGAAAAGATTCCAGTCCGGTTCGGCCACCGGTTTGTGGCCATAGATATAAAGATCGTAGGCATTCACCATGGCGGTAAGCAGCGCCAGGGCCGGTGAGCGTGGCATGCGTTCGCGCAACTGGGCGAGATATTCGTGATTGGTGCGCGTCCGGTCCGCCTCGACGAGCTGGCGGTTCTCCAGGCGGGAAAGGAATTGCCGCCAGGCCGCCAGCCACGCCGCATGCCAATCGCCGGCCCGGACCGCTTCCTGAATTTCCTTCTCGTAGAATTCGGGAGGGCGAAAAGTCTTTTGCCCCGGCATATCCGCCGTCTTGTCCTGATCGAATTCAGTCCGGCGCCGGTAGATGCGCACGGCGACGTAAATAACGCCGCCAACGCAGAGAACAACCATTCCGGTGAGCACGATGGAGGCTACCCGGGACATCTCGCTGACGTATTTGAACTGGCTCATTTTTTGCCCGAGCCTAAAGAACCACTGCGTGAGCATGTCGCGCAAGCGTTCGTCGGCGTCAACCTCCCCCGAATCATGAAATTCGGGCTTTTGCAGGATGGTTTGATAATGAGCCGCGACTTGCGTGGGATCCGTTACCGGCGCGGGCCGGAGGTCCGGAGCATCGTCACCGGCCCGGGAGGGCAGCGCGCCCAGGCCGTCGGCGAGGGCAAGAGCGAAAAGGAGAACCCGAATCATGCGTTGATGCTCCGAAGATTTTCGGCCATAAATTCCAGATCAAATCCTTCGCGCCGGATACGCACATCGTAATAGAAAAGGGTGGTGGCAATGGGATAGAGTGGCAACACCAGCGATTCGGCGAGAAAGGCCAGCACGGTGCTGGCCATCATGGTGGCGTCGGGCGGCGCGTTTAACTGGGCCGCGCCGTGGCGCACCGCCTCGCTAAAGTCGACGATGATCAGCGGCAGGGAAGTCAGGGAAAGGATGAGCAATTCGATGGCAAAAAGCGGCAGGAGCAAAAAACTCAACCTCATTTCACCCCAATAGAGGATCCCCAGGCCGGGATCATACCGGACCAGCTCCACGGAGCGACCGACCGCCTTCCAGCCGGAGAGCCGCTCTATCGCCAGAGGCGGAATAATCACCCAAATACGCATGAAAACCACCAAAACCGGAACCAGCGAAGCGATGAAAAGCAAAATCCCCACCATCGCGAAGGCCGCGATGAAAAAAAACTCCACCGGGGGATACTTCACGGCATAGAGATAAGCCGCAGCGACCACGAGGAAGGGAAAAATGAGTGTCAGGCTGATCAACGCGCGGCTGAGCGCAAAAGTCCAAACCGAGGCCCAGACGCGGGTGGCAAATTTGCGCATGCTGTTCCGTACGGAGGGAATTTTGCCCAGGCAGGCATCGGCAATGTAAAAAGTCAGCAGCACTTCGAATCCAAAAACAATCAACTGCGCAACAAACATAATTATTAGCATGACGCCCACCCGGGACAGGCATCCGTAAGGGTTATCCATGAGATCGGTTACCGTGGGCGCGATTCCTGTTATCGTGATGAGAACCTGGCTGACCAGCGGCGCGATTTGGCAGAGCAGGGCCAGGAGCAGAAATCCGGCAAAATGTGCCCGGTAAAGCGTGAAACCACGATCGATCAATTCGCTGGTGGTCAATGGGCGAAGATCCACTTGGGCCGCCGGCGCGGTTTTATCCGGAGCGGCCTGGATGGCCGCGGAGGAAGAAGGATCATCGGCCATGACGACGGTAATTTAAAGGAGGGCCGGCTGTTCCAGGCGTGAAATTTCCAACGAGGCCGGCCCGCCAATAAATTTTCGGTATTGGGTGTAGACTTGCCGGTCGGTGAGACAGGCAAGATAGTCGCAGACGGCGCGATGGACACCGTCTTTTTTCAATCGCTTTTCAAACTGCGGGCTCAGCAGATGCGGGTGACCCACCAGCAGATCAAAAAGCTGATTCAGGCAATCGACGGAACGCTGCCGCAAGGCCAGCAAATCGGGATGATAATAAAAACGCTCGTAAAGAAACTTCAGCAATTCCCGGGCGAGTTTTGCCGTTTCGGGCGAGAAGGTAATGAGAGCTTGCAGGCGCCGCGTTTCATCGCTTGTTTGCGGGGATCGTTCGCGAATGGCCCGGCCTGAATAGGTGATGATATCATCGGCCAGCCGCCCGAGCAGGCAGCGCAACACGTAATAGCGGCCCCGCTCCGGTTCGAGATGAGGGTAGGGGGAGAGCGCCTCGTGACGCGTCGCGCGCCAAAGTTCGAGCGCTTCGAGTTCTTCTTCTTTGATCAAACCCGAATCGAGCCCGTCGTCGAGATCGTGGCAGATATAGGCGACCTGATCAGCCAAATCGACTGCCTGCGCTTCCAGCGACGGCTGGATGAAACCCTCTCCGAGAACATGCGGTGGGTAAGGCTTATGCAGGCCCTCGCGTACTTCCCAAGTCAGGTTCAGGCCGTTAAATTCGGGATACTTCAACTCGAGCTCCTCGACCACCCGCAAGCTCTGGGCATTATGCCGGAAACCACCGTGTTTGGCCATGAGGCAGTCGAGCGTCTCCTCGCCCAGATGGCCAAAGGGGGGATGACCGAGGTCGTGCGCCAGGGCGATGGCTTCGGCAAGGTCTTCATTCAGTTCGAGCGAGCGGGCCAGCGTCCGCGCGATGCACGAGACCTCGATGGTATGGGTCATCCGTGTCCGATAATGGTCGCCCGTGCCGTTGAGAAAGACCTGGGTCTTATATTCGAGGCGCCGGAAGGAGCGGCTGTGGACAATCCGGTCCCGGTCGCGCTGGAAGACGGTGCGAAAGGGGTGCTGGTCCTCCGGATGAACCCGCCCCCGGGATGAAATACTGCTTTGCGCGTAAAGGGCGAGATGGCGTGCTTCGGTTTTTTCCAAATCGTATCGGCGTCGCGGCATAATGTTAGAAACCAAACCTACCTCAAAATTAGTCAGTTTGCCGCGCGCTATTCAATTGAATCGTGCGCCCCGGTCCGGGATCAATTCAACAGTTTGTACCAATTATCCCGCTGGCGTGGCTCGTATCCAAGCTCGGTGATGGCTTTGCGGATTTCATCCACAGTCAACCGGAAGCTCGTCCCCGCCGCGGAAACGACATTTTCTTCCATCATCACGCTGCCGTAGTCGTTGGCGCCGTATTGGAGCGCGACCTGCCCGATTTTCGGGCCTTGCGTCACCCAGGAAGACTGCACGTTGTCGAAGTTGTCGAGGAAGACCCGGCTTAATGCCTGCATGCGGAGATACTCGTGGGAGCCAACCGGGGTCGCCTTGAGCCGCGTGTTTTCCGGCTGGAATGTCCAGCAGATGAACGCGGTGAAGCCGCGGGTTTCATCCTGCGTCTCCCGTAGCCGCCGCAGATGCTCGATCCGGTCCTCGATGCTCTCGACGTGGCCGAACATCATCGTGGCCGAGCTGGCCAATCCATGCCGGTGCGCGATCCGCATCACTTCAAGCCACTGATCCGAGTTGCATTTCAGCGGCGCAATGGCGTTGCGCACTTTATCCACGAGAATTTCGCCGCCACCGCCCGGGATCGAGCCCAGCCCCGCTTCCTTGAAGCGCAGGATCACTTCCTCCAGGGACATGCCGAAAACTTCGGCGAAATGGTTGAACTCTGGCGGCGAAAAGCCGTGAATGTTGATGGTGGGATGGTTCCGGCGAATGTAGTGGAGCAGATCGAGATAATAATCGATGCCGAGTTTCGGATGATGTCCGCCCTGCATGAGGATTTGGGTGCCGCCGATCGATTCGAGCTCCGTGATCTTTTGCCCGACCTGCTCCGGAGTCAGCACATAATGGTCATCGTCGCGCTCCGTCCGCATGAAGGCGCAAAATTTGCAGTAAACGTTGCAGACGTTGGTGTAGTTGATGTTCCGGTCGATGATGTAGGTGACGATCTCGTTGCCACGCCCCTCGTAAGCGGCGCCCTTGCGTTGCCGCCGCCGCGCGTCGGCCAGCTCGCCCAACTCGGTCAGCGGAGCGAAATAGAGCTGCTTCGCCTCCTCGGGCGTGATGCGCTCGCCATCGAGCACCTTGGCTTTGATTTCGCTGTCAAGTAGAGGTTGGATCATAAAAGTTCTTCAGCAGGGCGCGCGCGGGTCATCACCTAGATATAACTTAATTCCGGACAGGAAGCGAGCAGCCCTATTTCCACGAGGTCCGCCGCGAAAGCGGAGATCGCCTTCTTTTGCGGCGCCTCGAGGCGATAGTAAAGATGATCGTTCAGGTAGCGGTGCTCGAACGGCGTCCGGGCAATTTCATCGCGCGCCGCCAGCCCCGTTCGCGCCGCCGCGCGAAGCTTTTGCGCCAGCGCCGCCGGATCGGGCGTGTCCCGGCGAATCGCCCACACCGCGAAAACAAACGGCCGCCCCGTGTGCGCGTGCCATGCCTGGGCCAGATCGAGATATCTCTCGTCGGGATGCGACTGGCGGTACGAAATGGCCGGGTCGCCAATGAGCAATTGCCCTTCCGCCGCCTCGTCGGGGGAAACATAAACCGGATTCATCCGGTAATATTTGCGCAGCAAGACGCGCAGCAGTTGATTGGAAGTCTTCGACGCCGGATCGAGCGCGATGGTTTTCAGCCGCACCACCGGCAACATATGCGCCAGCACCACGCTATAGACGCTCCCCAGCGACCCGATGGCGTAGCCGTTGACGATATGGTAGGCGCTCCCGTTTTCCAGCGCCTCGCTCAGGGGGACGAGCGCCGCCTGGAGATGTCCCGAGGAAAGTTCGGTGGCCAACCGGCTCGGCTCCAAGAGCGCCAGCGGTTCCTGAAGCGCGTAGGTGAGGGGACGTGCGTTAAAATAGGGTACCGAACCGAGAGTAAAGCCCGGCTGCGCCGCCGGCGCCGGCTGTGTCTCCGCCGTGGTCACGGCATCAAGATTGTCGGAAGAAGATTGCATCGGATATTCGTATTGTAGCGGCGACTGTCGCCATGGCAAGAATGGTGGGACAACGGTGGTGGGCTAGCCCGCTACGGGAACAACAATATGATACCGCATTGGGCTTTCTTGGGATCAATGGCTTTGGGGGGCCTTTCAAGGAGGACTGGCCGCAGGGTATATAGCATGTCATTTCGGAATCACAGGAGCATCAGAGTTCGTACTGGTTTTGATCTGTTGGGTTATTGGCACCATCCTGCCCTCGTGGAACTCGATATGAAGTTCTTGAAAAAGTGAATGAGTCAACTCCACACCAACCATAACGCCGGCGATGCCACAGAAGATTAAACGTTGGAACAGATTGCTTTTTTGCGCGTTATTTTTTATTTCCCGGCCTGATCGCGTTGCATGTACCGACGCCACAGCAACGGTCACGTAATCGTAGCGCGGCATGTCGGCGGATTGAGGACAGCGCTGTCTTATACAAAAGAACAAATACCGCCGCTTGGTTGCTTTTACGGAAACACTATTTAAGCTTTACTATTTACTATGAATACAGCCATCTGGGTGGTCTTTTTTATCATCGGTGCAATCTCTCCCGTCTGGGCGCGATTGGGTGAAAACACGGATCAGCTTATCGCGCGCTACGGTACGCCGCTCGCGAGTCACGAACAGGCGCGCCAGGCAACTAATCCTTCGCTGACCTTTCTGTTATTTCAGAGAACGGGCTACGAAATCAGGGTTTCGCTTTCGAGGGGATTTTCCGTGGCCGAATCGTTCAAAAAATTAAACGGCGCGCCCCTGAGCACCCGCGAATGCCGGATACTTCTCGCCGACAATGCCCAAGGATATCCCTGGGAGGCTCCCCAGGTGATAAGCGGCCAAGTCAAATGGACACGGGATGACGGCACGACCGCCGTACTGACCGGAGGCCGCATTCTGGATATTACTTCGCAATTTTTGCTCGCCAGGGAAACGAACGAGCAGAACTTCGAGGATGAACCGAGCCTGAGCGGATTTTAAGGGCGGCAGCCTGTGAGTTCAAAGACGCCGAAATAACAAAATACTTGCGCCGCTCGCTCCGAGCCCGGCTATAAGGGTTCCATGGCCCGGGCGCGATCCTCGTTGAACTGGAGGTTTGAGCGCCGGATGCGCCCGGCGGCGGAAATCGTTGTGGCGGGAGTCGACGAAGTCGGGCGCGGTTGTTGGGCCGGCCCCGTCTTTGCCGCGGCGGCGATTCTGCCCGATGGCCTGACCCACCGGCATCTCAAAGATTCCAAGCAAATTCTTCCGGGAAACCGCGAAGAATTGAGCGTATTCTTGTGTGCCCACGCCGAAGTGCGCTGGGCCATCGGCATCGCCTCGGTGGAGGAAATCGATTCCCACAATATTCTGCAAGCCAGCCTGCTCGCCATGCGCCGGGCGGTCGCCGGGCTCTCGCTGGCGCCCCACTTCTGTCTTATCGACGGTAACCAGAAAGCCGGCTTGCCTTGCGACGAACGCACCATCGTGGACGGGGACGCGCTCTGCCCCTCCATCGCCGCAGCCTCCGTTATCGCCAAAGTCGCGCGGGACCGCGCCATGGCGGAATTTGCCGTGCTTTACCCGGCGTATGGTTTGGAGAAACATAAGGGTTACGGAACCCCGTACCACGCACGTGCTCTTGCCCTTTACGGACCTTGTCCGATTCATCGCAAATCTTTTCGACCGGTGCGCGAGCAGGCCAGCTCCGCCGCTGGCGACGAGGGCCGAAATCGGGAATTATGGTGAGCGGGTGGCGGCGGCTTTCCTGTGGCGCCAGGGCTACCGCGTTCTCTACCGCAATTACCGGATGGAGCGGGGCGAGATCGACCTGATCTGCCGTTGTGGGGAACTTCTTGTTTTTGTCGAGGTTCGTACCCGCTCCAGCGAAGAATTTGGCCGTCCGGCCGAATCGATTGACCTCGACAAGCAGGAGAGCGTCCGCGCCGCGGCCCTTCACTATCTTGAATTGTTGCGGCGGGAGGACGTTTATTATCGGTTTGACGTGGTCGAAGTCGTGCTTAAGGCCGGACAAATCCCCATTTGCACCCTGCATCCCCACTTTTTTGCCTGATAGTTTTTAGCTGGGAATGTGGCGGTTAGGTTTGACGACTGCCCCTCGAGTCGAAAGACTATCCCGTTATCTATGGCGAAGCCGATTGTGATCATGGGGGCGGGCCCCGCTGGATTAACCGCGGCGTGGGAGCTGACGCGAGCAGGTAAAGAAGTGGTGGTTTGGGAGTCCGATCCGGTTTATGTCGGAGGGCTTTCGCGTACCGTGCGGGCGGAGGGCTTCCGGTTTGACATTGGAGGCCATCGCTTCTTCAGCAAATCGCAGGAGGTCAATGAAATTTGGCGGCAGATTATGCCGGACAACTTTATCGACTGTCCCAGGATGTCGCGAATTTACTACCGGAAGAAATATTTCAATTATCCGCTCGAGGCGATGAATGCTTTTAGAAACCTCGGCCCGGTGGAGACGTTTCGCATTCTTCTCAGCTATATCGAGGCGCGGGTGAAGCCGATCAAGCCGGAGACAACTTTTGCCCAATGGGTGACGAACCGTTTTGGCGAGCGTCTTTTCTTAATGTTCTTCAAGGCTTACACCGAAAAAGTGTGGGGCATTTCCTGCGATGAGATCAGCGCTGACTGGGCCGCGCAGCGGATCAAGGGGCTTTCCTTGCGTGAAGCGGTGCTGAGCGCATTCCAGGGCAAGAAGACGGCGCCGACAGCCAAGACTCTCATCCGCCATTTTTTCTATCCGCGGCTGGGACCCGGCCAGATGTGGGAAACGGCGGCGGAGAAGATCATGGCCGCGGGCAACAAGGTGGTGCTGGACCGGAAGGTTCAGACGATTCACTGGGATGAGACCGGTGTCACCCACATTACCGGCATCAGCCAGACGGGGGAATTTTTTCAGCAGGAGGGCGACCATTTTATCAGTTCTATTCCTTTGCAGGAGCTGATGCTTTCGCTCGACCCACCCCCGCCCAAGGAAGTCGTGGCGGCGGCGAAGCGGCTGCGTTACCGGGATTTCATCACCGTCTGCGTGGTGGTCAACCGAGCCAATGTTTTTCCCGACACCTGGATTTATATCCACGATCCAAGCGTGAGAGTAGGCCGGATCCAGAATTACAAGAACTGGAGCATGGAGATGGTACCCGATCCCGGCGTGACCTCTCTGGGCATGGAATATTTTTGTTTCGAAAACGACGGACTTTGGTTGTCGAGCGATTACGACTTGGCGCAATTGGCCATCCGGGAAGCGGAACAGATCGGATTAATCAGAGCAGAGGAGGTGCAGGATGCGTTTGTCGTGCGAATGCCAAAGGCCTATCCGATCTACAACCAAAATTACCAGGAAAATGTCAAGGCCATCCGCGACTGGGTCAGTCTTTTCGCCAATCTGCAGCCGGTTGGCCGCAATGGCATGCATCATTACAATAATCAGGACCATTCGATGATGACGGCGATGTTGGCGGCGCGCAACACGATGGGGGACCGTCACTATGATTGCTGGAAAGTAAACACCGAAGCGGAGTATCACGAACAAGACGCGCCGCAAGCCAAGTAAGTTTTTGTAATGCCATTTCGCCGTCCCCGTCCCGCTCATCTTAATGCCGCGCCCCGGCGTAAAACGCGCCCGGCGCCAAAATCGTCCCATTCTCCTCGCCGACCTCGCAAGCCCGGGAAAAATTCCACCCTTATATATAGCATCGCCGCCGGGCTGGCTTTGGCGTTGGCTGGAATAGGCGCGCTTTATTTTGCAGCGCCTAAAATCAAGGATTGGCTTGGGGGCAAAAATCGATCCCATCCGGCAACCACCTATACGGCGGAGGCTCCGCCTGTGCCTAAGCCTAGGCCCGCGCCGAAACCGACTCCACCGCTGCCTTCCATGGCTGAAGAGGAGCAATCAAAAGCAAAAGCAAAAGCGGGGGCGCAAACTGTCATGCCGCGGCCTGCTCTCAAACCGGCGCCGGTTTCTCCGCCACATCCGGCAGTCAAGGCTGTTTCACCGCCATCCGTGGCCGTGAAAATTAGTCCTGCGCCTGCCGTGCCACCCGTGGCGCAGCCGGTATCAGCCGTGAATCCGGCAGGCATACCCGCCCGCGCTTTGCCGCTGGATCCCAACAAACTTGATACCGAGAGAATCGCCGCCTACCAGGTGGCTTTGGAGCGGATGCATTTTTCCTGCGGTTTTATTGATGGGGACCAGGGCATGCGCACGCAAAGAATGTTGCGCGCTTACCAGGCCAGCCACGGCTTGCCCGTCACCGGAATTCTCGACCAGAGAACCCGCGACGCTATCGGGGAGCCGGGCGAGCCGTTTCTCAACTATGTAGTGACGGCGGACGATGTCGCTTCGATCATGCCCAAGCCGGTGACATGGCGCGAAAAATCGAAAGCCACGCGGCTCGGATACAACGATATGTGGGAGATGCTGGCCGAAAAATTTCATTGCACGCGCGGATATCTCAAGGCGCTCAACCGCGATGTGAAAACATTCGTTGCCGGCACGGAAGTCATCGGGCCGAAGGTCTATCCCGCCGCCCCGATTCCCAAGGCGGCGTTGCTGCGCATCCTTCTTTCGCAGACATCGATTGAAGCACTCGATGCCAGCGGAAAAGTCATCGCTTTCTTTCCCTGTTCGATTGCCAAGGACAAAAATAAGCGGCCCAAGGGTACTCTGACGGTAAAATCGGTTGTGCCCGATCCCGATTATACCTTCGATCCGGCGTTGTTCGCCGACGCCGCCAAGGCGGAAGGAATCACCAAAAAAATGGTGCTCCCGCCGGGGCCGCGCAACCCGGTGGGAATCGCTTGGATCGGGTTGAGCCTGCCCGGTTATGGCATTCACGGCACTCCCGACCCTGAGAGCATATCCCGCACCCAATCTCACGGCTGTTTTCGCTTAGCCAATTGGAATGCCGCCAAGGTGCTTAAAATGGTGGCCGTAGGCACGCCGGTCGATGTCGAGCCTTAACCAAGGCCAAATTGATCCAAGCCGGCTTAAGGTTGCATTTCAGCCGGTTATTTTATTTGACGGCGTATGCTCCCTCACGTTTACTAACGCCAAGGCAATGGAGTTTGCCTTCCCATCGAGGAAAACCGCCGGGCGTTCGCCGGGCTGATAACTCCTGTTTGCAGTTAAACCCCAAACAGGAGAATAATTTTGATCTACCTTATCGTCATGCTCGGAGGAGCGCTGGGAACGTTGGCCCGCTTTCTTGTTTCCGACTTCATCGCCACTCATATTGGAGAAACTTTTCCGTGGGGAACGCTTATCATCAATGTGATCGGATCGTTTGCCATCGGCTTTTTCGGTACCTTGACCGGCCCGGATGGAACGTTCCTGGTGCGTCCAGAAATGAGAACATTTTTCATGATTGGGATTTGTGGTGGTTACACCACGTTTTCTTCCTTTAGTTGGCAAACTCTCAATCTGGTTCAGGATGGACAATGGTTGCGGGCCGGGGCCAATATCCTGGCCTCGAATGCAGGTTGCTTATTGGCCGTATGGCTGGGCTATATTTGCGCCGTAAGTGTTAGGAGATAGCCGTATGGAAATTCCGCAAGATGCCGTCCTTCTCCGTATTTTTGTGGGCGAGGCGAAGAAATGGCACCGCAAACCGCTTTACGAAGCTATCGTGCTTAAGGCGCGGGAAATGCATTTGGCCGGCGCGACTGTTCTGCGCGGGCCGATGGGCTACGGAAAGAGCTGCCGGCTGCACACGGCGAAAATCCTCATGCTTTCCCTGGATTTGCCTGTGGTGATCGAAATCGCCGATAGCGAGGAAAAAATCAAAACCTTCATGCCCATCCTTGACGAAATGATTGGCAGCGGGCTTGTCACCATGGAAAAAATCAAGGTCATTCACTACCGCGGAAAACCGACTGGTGCGTGATCGGCTTGCAACGCGAGCCTTGGCTCATTTTGAGATAAGTTTCTAATACTGCTTGCGGGTCATGAAAAGAGCGAGAC
>Ga0335072_10003380_pt1 | contig 24069 bp, 14 predicted proteins | sample Lox_Sample_21_FD_206725 | JGI IMG/M metagenome (GOLD analysis project Ga0335072, IMG submission 206725) | Soil microbial communities from Loxahatchee National Wildlife Refuge, Florida, United States - Lox_Sample_2.1 | ecosystem: Environmental > Terrestrial > Soil > Wetlands | place: USA... | reverse complement strand
GCCCACTCTTCTCCCGGCAAGATCTTGAAGACCATGAATTCTTAGCTCACCCGAACGAACGAAGATGGCGTATTGGCTGGTAGAGATGGGAGACGTAAAGTCGTAAAAGCTGCCTCTTTCGGAAACACTGACTGATAACGCACCGTCCGCGCTCCCGTCTCCGATCCTTCGTTCTGCCTCGTCCCAACTCGTCAGTTCGATTTCTACGTTCCTGCCCATAGCCGCGCCGAGAGCATTCGCCAAATCTATATCTCGGCCCCTCAGAACGCCATTGTCCGAATAACTGAGGGGAGGATCGTTATCCTCGGCAAGGAATATCAGGGGGCGTTGAGCGGTCGCCGGGGTGACTGGACGAGGGGATGCGAGCGGTGCGCGAACCGCCAGCACAAGGAGAATGACGGGGACGGAAACCCTCACCGTAAGCCGTCGGCGCGCCTTCACGTACGAAATACTACGGTCCATGGAAAGGCATAGTCCACACTAAACGGCTCGAAGACGCAGAGTTGCCACGGTCTTTTAGCCTTCTCGTCCCGAATCCGCGCCCAGGTCAAAGCCTCGTTAGCGCGGGAATCAGAATTCGATCCGAATCCCAGGTCGACCAGTCAATAGGTGACGATTGCGGTAATCGTATCGGAATACGAGCCAGGGACCAACGCTTGCCCACTGGGTATCTGGCCATAAACCGTAAGAGATTGGTTGGCCCCCGAGCCGGTACCGGAAACAGTGTCCGTGCCTACGGTTTCGCCCCAGTTAATCGTTCGTGCGCTGTTTGAGTAGAGAGCATAGTTCAGCGTGTTTGATCCGTTCATCATCCGCCGTGTCGTGACCGTCGCCCCTGTGGCAGTGCCAGCATTCAGTCCGACATAGTACGGAGCATTCTTCGTACAGTTCACGACCAGGGTGGATGTGGCATTCGTTGTCGTGCCCGAATACACACCGAAGCTGAGCGTGCTGGCAGTAATCGTGCAGTCGGCAACGATGGTTGCAGTTACAGTGAAGGAAGTAGTGGCCGTGTCGATGGTGTCGGTGTAAGTACCGGACACGACATACTGAGAGGCAGCAATTTGGCCGTAGACCGTAATCTTCGTATTGCCCGTACCCGTCAATTCCGTCCCGGTAGTGTTTCCCCAATTCTCTGTTCGTGCAGCATCGCGAAACAACGCGTAGTTCAGGGTGGCGCCATTTGGCCCGGTCATCTTGCGGTTTGTTTCCGTCGCGCCTGCACCCGTTCCCGCGTCCAGCGGAATGTCCCAGGACCCTGCGCAGGTGACCTGTCCAGTAGAGGTCCCGTTGAGCAGCGTACCCGTGTAAGTCCCAAAGTTCAGGTTCGAGACGGTAAGGGAGCAGGTCTGAGCGAATGCAGGATATGCGAAGCCCAATGAAAGAGCCAGGGAGCCGATCAAACTGATTCTTCGCATCAGACTCTGCATTAGGGTTTTTGCTCCACGCAACGCAGCGGGCCGATCGTTGGGATATCTCCCGGCACAGCTTTATATTCGAAGTGGACGGTGCAACTCTTACCATCGGGCCGCACAATCTTAAGATCGTTGTGCGTGTTCAGGTCTTCCACATATGCATTCCCGTCATATCCTACCGGAACGGTGACACCAGTCCTGAGCAGAGTCGCGGCCGATCCCAGCGGCAATGCTTTTCCACGTTCATCGACCAGCTGCAGCAGTGCCCCATGACTCAATTTAACTGGAAATTTCACGACGACTCCGGAGCGATCCTGCGGTCTGAATTCACGTGTCGCGGTGTCGAGTGAAACGTCTGCGGGAACATCGGTTGCGGCAATCGCGACGTGGTTGAGATCGAAAGATCGCATATCAGGCACGAGCAGTCGTCCCGAAGAATTGGTTCTGCCTACGTCGCGATTCTCCTGGAGAACATGCACGTGTCCGACGGGGCTGGTATCCACAATCGCAAAGCTGTCATAGATTTCGTTCGAAGCAAACACCCCACCATCCGCGACCGAGAACGCGCCTTGTGTTTCCATCCGCAAGGTAGTTGTTCCGGCAGTTTGATCCACACCAGCCGTGACCAGTCCGACCGTCGATTTATATTGGACCTGTCCGAATTCGTGCTGCGAGTTTCCGGCTGATACATAGCCGTTGTAACCCCATTCGCCCACCAGTGCCGCTGACTGCTGAGCCTGCACCTGCGCAGTACCATCGGATGTTCCACTCACGTTGACTGAACTTCGCCTGCCGAATGGAATCATAATTCCCGCTTGCAGTCCGCCGCTGCTTCCTGGCGTTCCCGACACATTCTTGAAGTCCGTAGCGTAAAACGTGACGTGATGGATCAGGATTGAATAATTTGCTGAAACAATATGGGAGCTTTGGGCTGCGATTGGAGTGGTCGTGATCTGAATGGGAGGCGCGTCCTGGTCGATTCCTCCATAGGCGAGGCCGAACGAGCCAGCGCGCCGGGTGTAGAGGCTGGCGAATGCGCTGATCTGCTTTCGCGCGGTCCCGTCGCCATTCATCGCGGCCACATCACGGTACCCGCGCGTCGCCAGTATCGCTGTACCGCCGAGACTAAAGACTCTTCCGATGCGCTGTGCACCCGCCGCTAACTGAACACCGCTGTGTCCCCAGCCCGAGCTCCCGGCAGCCGCAAAGTTGACCACACCATAATGCCCAATTTGTTGCACTCCGCCCGCACCGGCAAGGATTGTTCCGGGCGTGCCTTCGGCGCTGGCTTCTACGGTGAACTTTGGGGTCAGACCGCGTCGGTACATGGCCGTGCCGGCGATCTTACCGTAGTCGAAACTGGCCGATCCCCAGTTGCGCCGCACCAGACCCGATTGCACCGCGAATGTCTGCAGTCCAGGTGCGAGGAGCGAAGAACTGGCATAGAAGGGCTGCGACACTGTTACTTGTTGCCCCAGCGCATTGGTGACGGTCATTGAGATCGTGCCCGCTCCGGTTACCACGGGCAGTTGTGGAACTTGAAACGGACCGGCCCCCACGTCACTGGTCGCAGCCACGTTGCCGTCCGTCAGCACCTGAACCGTAGAGGGAACGGCGGCCGACCCGCTCAGCGTGGGCATCGGAAACGTGATCAGGTCGGGCCTCATGCTGAAGTCCGAGTTTATCTGCACGCCTTCCATGCGAATCGGACGGTTCCATGAAAGACCGGGCGTGATGTAATCGCCCAGCGTATACCGCCGCAGCGTGTTCACATCCGCAAAGGTGTATGCCGAATCGAGACGCACACGGCTTGGTACTCCGCCAGAACGGCTGGCGCCGGCGTAGCCCAGCCAGTCTGAGCTCGCTATTCCCCAATGCGAAAACAGTCGCAGATCGGCCGAGCCCGTCCCGCCCATTTGACCGCTGGAGTACGTGCCAACCGTGTCGTAGTTGAGTGTGATTCCCGTTCCGCTTTCAATCTCTCGATGGGCGAACATGGCCTGCTGGCCGATAGGCTGTAGCACCGTTGGCTCAAGAACGCTGTTCACGGCGGTGATATTCAGCACCAGATTCTTTTCATCGAGATTCCACGACAACCCTCGCACGCTCGACATATCAATCAGGTCGTGGACTCCCAGAATCACGGCGTCGGGGACTCGGAAACCGAGATCGCGCAATTCAGACGGCCGCACCATTAACTTTCCGCGTCGCATGACGAATTCGCCGATCTTGCCCGTTGGTTGTCCATTTACATGAACTTCAAGAAGCAGCGTTTCGTCTCCGGCAACCGGCTCTGCGCCGGGGTCCGGCGAAACAGCATTGGCGTGATCGGAATCCGTAGTCTTCGCAGGATTGGAAGAACTGTCATTGGGCCGAGCCGGAACAGCAGATTCATCGCTGTCGTACGCCACTGGTTTTGCAGATGCAACGGGTAGCGCCTCGGCAGCTGAAGCCGCCCCCGGCGCAATCGTCAGCACGAGGAAAATGATTCCCGCAGCATTGAGTCTTTTACCCAATTTGCAATCACCATCATTGAGCGCCAATAACGCTAACCTGCTCTTCAATGGCACCGGCATCTGATTGCGCTTTGAGCTGCAATTGATTCGGCAGCGGAAGGGGGCTTCCCTGTGCGTCAATCTTCCAGTGCCGGGTTACTCCGGCAAGAACGTAAGGCGATGCGCCGCCGTCGGTCTTCAGTTGACGGCCATCGCTCGTCGACAATTCAATCTGTCGGACTGCCAGATGTCGACGACCATTGTTGATTCCCACTAGAAACAGCTGCCCATTTTTGTTTTCGAGATGAAACTTGACATCCGGATTCACACGCACCATGGGCTGAGCGAAGATCGGAATCGAAAGCCGGAGGACTACATGTATGACTCCTGGCTCCGCTGGAGGTGGAATTTGGTCGAGGATGATGCGATAGGTGCTTTCCCTCGCCGGCGGTGATTCCCGAAGGATCAAACGCACCACCTGGCTGGCGCCCGGAGCAAGCGTGGCGATCGGTGGACTGACAACCACCAGGTCGGATGGTGTAAGAACGTCCTGGTCCCCGTCCTGATTCCAGGAAAAGGCCCGAATCTGAATGGAAGTACTCGTGCTTCCCTGGTTGGTCACCGTGAGAGAACTGGCTCGCTGACCCGGCCCCATCAAAACATTCACCGGCAGTACAGATAATGTTTGTCCGCTTGCCGCCAGCCTTATTGCAAAAACGAGAAGAATGGCGGCAAGCGAACGGGTGACTGCGATGCGGCACGTCATGATCAAAAGCCCCGAAGGAAGGCGAAGCTGGGACTCCGCCTGCAGCGTTTAGTAATTGACTGTCGCCGTAATCGTGTCGGAGTAGCTTCCCGGAGTCACAAACTGATTCGCAGGAATCTGGCCATACACAGTAGACGTCTGTGCGCTTCCATTGCCGTTTACCGAAGCAGGAGTGTCGGTTCCCGGCGTATTACCCCAGTTGGTTGTGTGTCCACTGTCCTGAGAGAGCGAATAGCTCAACGTCTGGCCCGCTGCGAGGCCGGAGCCGTTCATTTTCCTCGTGGTCACGGTAGCGCCCGTCGCCAACCCAGCGTCCAGGCCAACCCTGTAGGGCGTGGTGTTGGTGCAGGTCACAGTAATTGTGGACGAGACATTGTTCACAGCGCCCGTGTAGGTTCCAAAGGAAAGGCCGGTCGCAGAAATCGAGCAAGTGGCCTGAACCGTAGCGGTGACACTGAAAGTGGTGTTCGCTGTCGCCGCATTCGCGCTGGTGGAAAGGCCCAGCGTAAGTACTCCAAAGACAGCTGCTGCAAACTTGAATGTGTTTACGATCTTCATCTTCGAGGACTCCTGAGTTGTTGCGTGCAAGCCTTCTCAAACGGCTGCCCGGCGATGAGGTCAGACAGGTTCAGTTGTTCAACTGAATCAGGCAATCGTGATTGCGGATCGGAAACAACCAATCCAGTACCTTGGTCACGTGCCACCGAATTCCGAACACGACAGCTTCGCGTTCGTCCTACAGAAACTGCGTTTGTTACTCGGAAAACCGAGCTTTTCCCACACCATCGAGGATGGTTACTTTAGGGAAATGCCCTGTGTAGCTGATGAAAACGTATCGATAATTAAGTCTAAGCTCAAGGACACTTTAGGTGCGGACACATGACTTTTGGTGTGCCATGTTGGTACATACCTTGTGATAGGCTGGCCGACGCCGAAGATTCTGCCTCTAAGCGGTTCCAGAAATGGCGGTTGCAGACGATCTGCTAAGACTTTTTCAGTAGGTCACAGTGACCGTGATCGTATCGGCGTACGCGCCGTCCTGGGCATTCTGTCCTGCCGGAATCTCGCCAACAACCGGGAGCATCTGCACCGATCCGTTGCCCGTTCCCGAAACCGTATCGACGCCGAGCGTGTGACCCCAGTTTGACATCCCACCGTTGCCGGGTTTCAGCGAGTACCCAAGCAATGCGAAGCCCGGCCCAACCATCTTGCGGTTGGCAACCGTCGCACCGGGCGCCAGTCCTTCGCTAAGCCCCACGTTGTACGGCGTAGATTGAGTGCACGTCACCGAGATGGTGGACGCAGCATTCACTGCCGTCCCGGAATAAGTTCCGAACCTCATCGAAGAAGCGGAAGCTGCGCACGCACTCTGAACCGTAACCGATACGCCAAATGTCGTCGTAGCAGTAGCTGCGATCGCGTGCCACGAAGAAAACGCAAGCGCGAGGAACCCCAAAACAATAACGGATGTTGCGGTTTTTCTAGACATCGCTTACCTCCTCTTCGAGAAGAGGATTATTGAGTCGAGAGATGCGGCGATCCTATGCCGTTCTGTTACCGAATACCGAGAATCAGACACCGAGAATGAGATGGGCCCGCGTCATGAACGATCTGCGTTGATCTCGTCGACCGTACGGTTTTTTCCCATATATATGATCGGCACTACCTTGGAATTAATTTAGCCCCGGCAAGCACATACCCCGGATTATTGAAAAAACACCATGAGCATACGCCCGGTTCCGCAAGACGCGCTAGGTCAACCGTCACACTGATTTCAGATTCCGCGTGGCAGATTCCGAGCCGTCGGTCGCCAACCAGCGCCGGGTTGTGCTTCTTTGAGACAGTTTCCAGGCTGAACGTACAGAATCCAGACGCCCCGTCAGCGCGCACGCCTGGGCATTTTGCAGCAATCTCGAAAAATCCGGCATTTTTGCATTTTGGCCAAAATCATCGGTTTGGCACCGGGATTGCTATTTTCGAGGGCATCATACCGTCCGATGGTTGCGCAGATCATTCAACGGGTAATCGGTGCGCACCTTCTTACAAAAACTAATGTATGTGTCGTCCGGCTGTCGCTGTCGATTTGCAGCACAAACAGCGACTTCTTTCTCTGAACTGTCTTCAGAGCGGTCAGGACTCTCTCAAAAAGGTGGATCAAACCATGATCAATGCCACTCCTGTGCTTCTCTCCCGGATCTCTCAGCCTCAGCTTCGCCGCATTTGGTTTGGAAATTCCAACAATATCTTGCCACTTCAGTGCAGATGGGTGATCGATAGCTCGGACCGGCGGGTTTGGACCAACTACGCAGAGCCCCGCCCTTCATAAAACCCGCATTCGGGTTATTGGAAACCTCAACGAATACCTCACCTGATTTCTGGAGTGTCTTATGGTCTGTTCCAAGTGCAAGTCAGCTGCTCTATCGATCATCCCGGCCGACATTCGGCTCTATCGCAACGTTTCCCGCACCATGAGCCATCCACCCATGTCCCCCCAGCCCAATGTCCAGATTTGCCTGGACTGTGGCAATGCAGAGTTTCTGGCTCCTGAGAAATGGCTGGCTGCGGGCTGGCTCCAGGCGCAGAAAGTAAAGCCAGTGGTCAACGCCCCGACATTGATCACCGAGGTCCGGCGCTTCGCCTGACACGCTGGTCTCCGAGCCGCGATGCGCATAGCCGCTGGATCGAATTGGTCTGGAACTTACCGGATTGCGGGCATCCCATCCTGAGCAGGTTCTTGTGCAGTGGGTCGCGAAGAATCGTTCCTGCTTGTGAAGGTCATGCGGATTCCATCCTTCGGCCGCAGGATGACCATGGGGCGCGCTTCGATTCTTTGCCCGGGAACCAGCGCAAAATCGTACCGCCTGATCAGCTCGCTCAAAATCATGAGGATCTGCAGCATCGCATAGTGCTGGCCGATGCAGACGCGTGGTCCACCGCCGAAGGGAAGAAACGTAAACGGCGTGCGCTGCTTCATCTCTTCCTTGGTAAAGCGCTCCGGATCGAATTCCTCAGGGCTGTGCCAGTGGCGTGGAGCATGGTGCGCACCGTAGACGTACACGATGACCATCGATCCGCTGGGTATCACCAAGTCGCCAACACGATCGTCGGCTACTGCCATGCGGTCGATCATCCAAAACGGCGGGTAAAGTCGGAGCCCTTCGTAGATCACTTGCGTCGTGAATTCAAACTTGAGCACATCGGCGTGAGTCAGTTGCGCATCACCCAGAGCGGACTCAAACTCATCCCGCACTCTTGCGAGGCAGTCCGGATGAGTGCTCAACAGATAGAGAAGCCACGATAGAGCATTCGACGACGTTTCATGCCCAGCCACCAGCAGTTGCATGCTCTCGCTGAGAACAAGTTCGTCACTCATGCCTTCGCCATCGCTGTAGCGCGCGTCCATCAAGGCCTGCAGCAGGTCGTGGCCCGGCGGCTCATGACGGCGTCTCTTGATGTACTCGAGCAGAACCGCGTCCGCGCGTGCGCGCATTTCTTCGTGTTTGCGCAATTCGCCCGAAACGGCGAACCAGGGATTCAGATAGGGTTGCAGTGTTTGCCGAACAATGAACTCCTGGACGGTGCAGATGGTACGGCTGACAAGGTCGATGTCTTCGTCCATCAGCCGGGCGCCAAACAAGGAACGGGCGACCATCGAGAAGGTCATCTTCATGAGATGAAAGTAAACATCAACGGGACCAACACGAACTTGCCTCTCAAAATCCCGCAGCGAATCGGCAAGTGAGTCCTGCATAATCGCAGACAGCATGCCCAGTTCTTTGAAGCCCGTCTGGATAAGGCGCCGCTGCGTGCGCCATGCTTCTCCGTGCGTGGTAAGAAGCCCCTTGCCCAGGAAATGGCCCATCCGCCTCACCTGGATTTCAGACTTTTGATAATTATCTGCATTGGTCTTCAGCACGTGCTGAATCACAGCCGGATCGACCGTAACGATCGCCTCTTTCAGACCGCCTAAGTAGAGCCGGAAAGTGTCTCCATAGGCTTCGAGGTACTTCGACAAGACGGTGGCGGCATTGCCGGCCATTGCGGCAGAATCCGCAAAGCATCGCGATCGGGGCACAGCGGGTACGGTGGAAGACAGGGTCATAATGCCCCCACCTGACTTGTGCCGGCAGGCGTTGGAAACGGCATATCGGCTTGATGAAGTAACAAAGTTGAAAGAGGCACAGAGCTGAACCGCTCAGGATTAATTTTCATTCCCCAGTTGCTTCAAAAGTATCAGATGATGCCGGATTGCTCGGGCCATAGTGGGGTGCTGCCGATAGCGCACCCCGAACTCCGCGGCGGTCTCTTTCACAATCCTTGTGAGCGGCGCGTAGTGGGTATGGCACACATGAGGACACAGATGATGGACAATGTGATGGTTCAGCCCACCGGCGAGCCAGCCCACAACCGGGTTCTCAGTCGCATAATCCGCGGTGGTTGCGAAGATGTGATACACCCCGTTGTCAAACTCGCCGCGTTCAGCCGGAAAATAGGTGCTGTCGATGGTGTGCGTGGTCTGGAAAACGAGCGTCACGCTCAAGCCGACAACCAAATGCACCAGAAGAAACGCACCCGCGACCAACAGGGGCGATTTCCCCAGGATCAACACCGGCAGGACCAGCATGTAAGACAGGTAGAACGCCTTGCCCACAAAAAGCATGGCGTATTCACGCCATGAATGTCGCGCGCGTCTCAGGTAATCGTGGGTGGGGAAGAAAAAGCATTGAAAGTCCCGGAACAACACGTAGTCCAGGGAAAACAATGCATACACGAACAGAGCGTAGATATGCTGAAACCGGTGCCATGGCGTTCGGGATTCATGGGGCGTAAACCGAAAGATGCCGCGTCCCGAAAGCGCGTCGTCTTCGCCCTGGAGATTAACGCAAGAATGATGGCCTCGATGGTGGAGGATTCGCCACATGTACGAGTTGACGCCGCAAAGGTCAAAGACGTAGTTGAGCGCCTTGTTCACGAACGGCCGAGATGAGATGGCGTTGTGGTTGCTGTCGTGCGCAATATTCAGCATCAGGAATGTCTGCGCGAAGCCCCCTAAAAGATAGAGAGCAACGAACATCCACGGACCGGGACGGAACAGATAGATGGCCGTCCAGGAGCCCGACAGAACGGCCAGCCCCGTCGCGATTTTGCCCCACATCACGGTATCGGCTTTCGGAGAGATCTTCTGTTCCGCAAAAAACCCGTCCAGGCGAAGGCGCAAGACCTTGGGAAAGGAGGTGGCGACCGCTGGACCGACAGATCGCCCAGACACGGTCTCAGAGGGCGCAAGGTCAGCCGTGTCGAGTTCTTGGGTGATTTCCATCCGTCACATCCGCGGGCCAGATCCACGTCCAATTCGTATCGTGTGCTCTATAGCCTATCCAAAGCCCCTGAAGGCAATCAAGAAGAGACTGAACTGGGGATGGTTAGCAGGTTGAGCCCTGCCGCGAGACGATTAGGTGTGACTTCCGAAGCACCTTTGGTACCATAGTTCCGTTCACGAACCATTAAAGAATGGATCCGGTTGCGGGGCCGATATAAGCTCGGAGAACTTTGCAAGTCTCCCTTCGGCGGCTCTCGCGACGAATTGAAAGCTTCCCCAGTGCATCGAGCCATGCCTATGCCGTGGAACGAGAACGCGAACGTCCTCACCGTCGACTTCCCTTCCCTTCTGTGCGCCTGGGCTCAACCTTGTGCGCACCTTGAGCGCTTGCGGTATACCGCTTTCACCTTAATCGATTCATCCCTGGAGGGTAACTGATTGATGATGGCGTCCGTGATGGACCACCTGGACAGGCTGGCAGTTGAACACCCGGAGAAGCTCCTTTATTCGTTCCTCGACTTGAACGGCGATCCGATCGAGAGCTACACCTACGCATCGTTTCTGCAACGGACGAACGCCATAGCGGGACACCTGCGGAAAGAGGGTCGATTTACAACGGGGGACCGTCTTCTGCTCGCATACCCGCCCGGACTCGAAATGATCTGCGCCTTTTTTGGATGCGTCCGGGCTGGTCTGATCCCCGTGCCCGTCTATCCTCCCAGTTCGCGGAACTTCCAAAGCGCTCTCTACAAAATGGTGCACATCGCAAGGGACTGCAACGCGGCCGCCGTCCTGACAACTCAAGACCAGCACGCGTCTCTCAAGTCGAATCTCGCCCGAAGCGGAGTCAAGGCGTCTGGCGTCGATGTCGACTACATCTCCGGCCTCCCATGGATTCCCACCGAAGACTTCGTGGATGCAATTCCGTCTCAACTGGTCTTCGATACCTCGGAGATTCTCTTTCTCCAGTACACGTCCGGCTCGACGATGGAGCCTAAGGGCGTAATCGTTACCCACGAGAACATTCTGAACACCTACGGACTCGTCATTGATCATCCGGCGCCTGTTGTCGTCTCGTGGCTTCCTCAATATCACGACATGGGTCTGATTGGCTGTTACCTTTACCCGGCATTGAAGGGCGGTACTACCTACGGGTTCGCTCCCATGGATTTCATTCAGCGGCCGATCCTGTGGTTCGATACGATCACAACCTATGGGGCCACCGCGACAGCAGCGCCCAACTTCGCCTATGACTATTGCCTGCGGGCCGGAAGGCTCTCCAAAGACAGCCTGGAGAATTGTGATCTCAGTTCCTTGCGGATCTTGATGTGTGCCGCCGAACCCGTGAAACCGGACACCTACGCCCGGTTCCTGGAGGCCTTTCAGCCCTATGGGCTCAAGTCAGAGAGTTTCTATGCCGCCTATGGGCTCGCCGAGAATACCCTGGCAGTTTCGCTAGGCGGACGCAACATCGCCTCCGTCAACAAGCGTGCCCTGGCCCTCGGCAAGGCCCGCATGACAACGGAGGTTTCCGAGATCGACAGTGCCACGCAGATTGTCAGCTGTGGCAATCCCCTCGTTGGCCTTGATGTCAAAATTGTGGACCCCGAGGGCCACTTTGCTCTGAAACCGGGACGCATTGGCGAAATCTGGCTCGCGGGAAGCGGTAAGTGCCGCGGTTACTGGAATAATGCCGAACTCACGCTGAAGCAGTTTCGCGCCCGATTGGTCGACGACACACCCTACGAGGACGGGTTCCTGCGCACCGGCGACATGGGCTTCTTCCACGAGGGCGAGCTTTACGTCTGCGGCCGCATCAAGGACATGATTATTCTGCGTGGCCAGAACTATTACCCCCAGGACATCGAGGACATTGTCGAGAAGGCCTCCGGTATGATCCGGCACAATTGCGTTGTCGCCTTCCAGATTCAGGAAGACCGCGAGCCTGGCCTGGCAATCGTTGCCGAGGTAAAGAACCCCAGGGCGCTGCCCGACGCTCGAAAGATTGCCACCGCCATCCGCAACTTCCTCAACATTGAAGTAGCATCGATTTCCCTCATCGCCCCTCGCGCAATTCCGCGAACCAGCTCCGGCAAGATCATGCGCAACAAGACCAAGCAGATGTGGCAGGACGGTCAGTTCACCATCCTCTCAGACTTTTCGAACGAGAAGGATGCGGGGGGCAGTGCCGATTGTCACGAAATGAACACGCCTTTCGCCGAATTGAAGGCCCGGTACAACCTGACCGGCAACGAATCCTACAACCTCGTCGAAGCCGGCTTGGATTCCCTGGATCTCGTTGTCTTCATGCATGAGCTCAAGGAGCTTCTAAAGGAACACGGCGCTGAGATGCTGGCGCGCCAGGTCGATATCGGAGTCGTTCAGCGCGTCAGCGTAGCTGAGCTGTTCGCGCTGGCCGAGCAGCTGAAGAAAGCTCCCGAAGAGGCCTTGGTTCACCTGCGTCATTCCCTTGCAATTTTCCGCGACGAGCAGAGCGCCGCGGAGAAAGAGCTGATGAACAAGGATCGCAAGCTGATCTTTGAGCCGGCGGCGCCTTCACCCCTGCCGAAAATCCCGATTTTGAATCAGGTGCTGCTTACCGGAGGGACCGGCTTCATCGGGCCCTTCCTGATGAAGAGCCTGCTCGAACTGACGCAGGCCAAAATCCACGTGCTCGTCCGCTCTTCCAACGAGAAACTGGGCATGCAAAGGTTGAAGGCGGCCATGGAGTCCATGGGCCCGTGCGATACCCGGCTGATGGAAATGTTCGAAGCTCGCGTGATTCCGGTCTGCGGCGATCTCGGCCAGCCGGGCCTCGGTTTGACGCCGCAGATGTGGTCGCGCCTCGCCAATGAATTGGACACTATTTTCCATAATGGGGCGACCGTAAACTATCTGTTCAATTACGACCGCATGCGGGAGGCGAACGTACTTGGAACCAACGAGGTCCTGCGCCTGGCTTTCGAAGGAAGGGCAAAGGAATTCAATTATGTTTCGACGACCTTCGTATTTGGCTGGGCGGTGAAGTCCGTTCTGTATGAAACCGATCAGAACTCCAACATGGAGCTCCTCGATTTCGGTTACAGCCAATCCAAGTGGGTAGCAGAACAAGTGGTCTTCGACGCGCGCAGCCGCGGCCTCAGCACGCGTGTCTTCCGCCCCGCTCTCGTGAGTCCCTCGGTTTTGGGCGGCGGCAACAACTTCGATATCGCGGTTCGCCTGGTGGCCTTCATGGTCAACCACGGCATTGGCGTCGACACGCTCAATCAGGTCAGCTTCGTTCCTGCTGATATTGTGGCCAATAACATCGTGGCCATCTCCACTACGCCGGGCACTGCGAATCAGACCTATCACGTGGTGCGGGACGAGTACTCGAACATGATGGACATCACTGGGCTGATTACCAAGGCGACTGGCCGCAAATTCGAAATATTCAGCCTGCCCGATTTCGTCCCCGAACTCATACGCAGATGCCGGAAGGAAGATCTTCTCTTCCCGCTCCTCGATTTTCTAGTGGGCTCCGTCGACAACATTTCGGCGATGGAGTTCAAACGGTACGAGAGTTCAACCTATCAAATGGCCCGCGATGCCTCGGTGTTCGGCCAACCGGATCCGTCGCTCGAAGACACCGTCAACGGTATCTTGAAATTCATGCATCGCAAGGGAATCATCTCGGTCGCGCCACGTGAGATCAGCATCGCGTCACCCGGCGCTCTGCTGAATTGTTCGGATGCCTTATCATCGGCTACTGCTTCTTAAAAACAAGCTTCTCCGTAAGCCTCTGTCCGGATTCAAGCGTGCCCGTGGTCGTAAGCGTTAGCTGCTGCCCATCGTTGGAAAGTACCCATCTTTCTTTTTGCGTGATTTGATCGTCCCGCCGGTAAATGGCATCCACGGTGCGAGCGTCGACATGCTCGAGCATCACCGTGTCGTTGCGCGAATTTTTGAGATCGTACTGCTTTCCGTCAAAACGGGCGGCATAGCTGAAGTCACCCCAGAAACGAACCGTGCCGCTTGCGTCTGTCTCGATCTTGAGAACCAGCCCCTGGCGCATGCGGGTCTTGCTGAGGTCTTCCGTCCATTCCCCGGCGAACGGGTCCCGCGCAACCCTCGCTCCCCCGGTTCGTGTCCACACCGTGACTTGATCGGGATGGCCCTTGGAAACAGTGGTCGCGATCAGCTCGTTTCCATCCGGCGAGAGCTTCTCGCGGATGGTTGCGATCACCGCTCCATTCTTTTCTTCCCGGACTTCCGCCTGCTTCTTATCGATCCGGTGCAGCTCAATTTGATCGAATGCCAGATTGCCCGGTGCAGGCGATTTTTGCCCGTTTCCCTTCGCAATCACGTCAAGCCGGTTTTCGCCGCTCATCACAACATGTACGGCGTTGTGTACGGGCGTAAGAGAGAGCCGGTTCGGAGGTTCAAGGCTGGACTGCGCAGACGTCAGTGTCCAGGTGCCCGCGCGGGGATCAACCGCTGCAGGCTGAATCGAGGCAAGCAAGACGAGCAAAAGCCAGATACGAATGGGATCATCCTCCTTCAACAACGAGGCAAAAACTGCATCACGACAGGGGAAGCAAGTGCGCTTAGCCGCAAGTGTATACTCTCGGCGCGAACCGTCGCGGATGTGTTCCGCAGAAACCTGACTGTTTGGATTTGCAGCTCTTTGGGATCGCCGGAGAGTTCACGGACGCCGACTCTCTATGACATGATGAGAGCCATGCATGCGCGGCGTCTCTGGATACCCGGTGTGGTTCTTGTTGCCGTCCTCGCACTTCTCCCATTCTCGTTTCAGGCAGACCGCCATCTCGAAACCGCCACGCGTGTAGAGGGGAGTCAAGCCGAAACGGTTCGCCAGGAACTGGCCACTCGTTTTCGGTCGCCGTTCGTCGACCGCGTCGTCCTCGTGGTTCAGGGGCTCCCACCCGTAGATTCGGATGAAGGCAGCCAGGCCCTGGAAATCATCGAGTCCAGGCTGAAAGAGGAGTCTGGCATTTCGAGCGCAGTCTCGTACCTCGATATGCGCGATCCCATCTTCCTCGGCAAAGACGGCGGTACGTTTATTTTGATCGGACTGGAGTCCGTTGAGGGTCCGGTGGAGTCGCTCGTTCCAGGACTTCACCAGCTTGCAAGATCGCTTGAGAATCAACTGCGCGACCGATATCCGGCGGTGAAACTTGAACTCACCGGCGAGGTCCCGCTGAATTTCGACATTCGCAAAGCCAGCGCCGACGATGTACGGCGCGGCGAGAGTCTGGTAATTCCCGCAACTCTGGCGCTTCTGCTTCTCGCCTTCGGCAGTTTCTGCGCCGCCCTCATTCCGCTGGCGGTTGGCCAGCTTGCCATTGCAACAACCATGGCGATCACGGGATTCCTGGCCCTGCGCTGGCACCTGTCCATTCTCGTGCAGAATCTGGCCACCATGCTCGGCCTGGGCTTGGGGATCGACTACGCGCTTCTCATGGTCAGCCGGTTCCGCGAAGCAATTGCCGCAGGACACGACGGCTGGCAAAGCTCGCTCATCGCCGCACGCCATGCCGGTCGAACGCTCTTGATCTCGGCTTCGACGGTGACCATTGGATTCCTCGCCCTGCTGACCGTCCCCATCAGCGAGATCCGTTCCATCGGCGTCGCCGGTGTCCTTGTCGCCGGGACAAGTGTCTTGCTCACAAATACCTTGGTTCCGGCGGTGCTGGCGTCGCTCGGCCCGCGAATTGATTTTGGCAAACTGCCCTTTACGCCAAAGTTGGACGCACGCCGCGATGATCTTGTGGGAGTTCGTTGGCGGCGATGGGGAAAGCTGATCGTTGCTCATCCCTGGCTCGCACTCATTTCGGCGGGCGTGCCTCTGCTGCTTCTCGCATGGCAAGTCAGGCACCTGGATACCAGCGTGCCTCGGGTCAATTGGCTTCCCCAGGCTGCTGAATCAGTAGACGCGCTCAACGCATTGGAACGCATGGATCGCTCTGGCGTGGTTGAATCCTTGCGCATCCTCGTGGAACTCCCCGATTCCATCCCGCAAACAGACGCCGGATGGAATGCCGTGGATCGCCTCAGCAAGCAACTCGCAAGCGACCCGCGCTGCGCCCGCGTGATTTCGATTACCACGCTTGCCGAGAGCGACCGTTCGTCTCTCGGTAGCCTCTCGCGCGAAACGCGTCGAACATTTCTCAGCAGTGACGGACACGCCGCATTGCTTGAAGTGGTACCGGCAACCTCGGTCTCTCTGCGCGGGCAAGTCAACTGGGTTCGCGAACTCAGAAAGATTGGTGCGCCTGCGCTCACCGGAGTGCCCGGTGCGACGCTCCTCATCGGAGGCATTCCGGCACTCAATGCCGATTACGAGACAATTGTCGTCAATCGCTTCCCGTCGACAACAGCGCTGGTGGTGGGGGGAACTCTATTGGCGCTCCTCGTTGGCTTCCGGTCGGTCTTCGCCGCCGTCAAGGCCATCGGCCTGAACCTGCTGTCCGTGGCCGCCTCCATCGGCGCACTGGTTGTTGTCTTCCAGGAAGGCCATGGGAGCCAATTCCTGGGTGTCTCCGGCGGAACGGGCAGTGTGTTTCCCTTTGTTCCGATTGTGGCCTTTGCCATTGTCTTTGGATTGAGCATGGATTACGAAGTGTTTCTGGTCGCGCGCGTGCTCGAAGCCAGGAAGAACGGGTTCAACGAAACGGATGCTATCCCGGAGGGCCTGGCGAAAACCGCCGGCCTGATCACAAGCGCCGCGGCAATCATGGTCGTCGTATTCGCAGCTTTTACTTTCGGCGATTTTCTGGTGGTTAAGATGATCGGCTTTACGCTTTCAATCGCAGTGTTGATTGACGCTACGATCGTCCGCATTGTGATCGGCCCCGCGCTCCTACGAATTGCAGGAGATTGGAATTGGTGGCCCGGAGGTCTCGGTGACGTTGCCGGCAAGGCGACGATGATGGCAAAGCAAGAATGATCCCCGCGCTCTGCAGGCACAAATTGCGCCCGACGACGATTCAAGCGGACCATCTTTTTGGCTTCTGGATCCAGCTTGGCCGCGCGCCCTGCGGCAGCCGCTCGCACGCAGCTCAGGCCAGCGCGAGATTCATATTGCTGATCGCCTCGTCGACCTCCTGAGTGCTCTTGAATCCAACGGTGGCACTGTCCACGCCTGCATTCTGGAAAGCGAACCTCATCGCCTTGACGCGATCGTCGTGACTGTGGCTGAACTGACCTCCGCCGCAGAGCTTCATTCCGATCACTCCCAGTTGCTCCTGTTTCAGCTGGTGAATGTGATCAACCACCTCGCTCACATTGTCAGGGTGGTTGGTGTCCTCGTAGGTTGGTCCATCCATGCGCGCACCGCTGTGATTGATGCGGATGAGTCCGACGTCAAGCCACTTCGTTCCTGGCATCTGCCGGAGTGCCGGCAGCCCATGTACTGAGGCGCCATGCGTGCGGATGATCTTTTTCTGCTGTGCCTCGAGTATCCCGTCCTGCCAGCGCTTGGTGGTCTCAGGCCAGTCGGCGGTATGCTGCCAGTGCAGCAGCATGATGTCAAAGTACTCGGTCTGCGAGGTTCGCCGCAGCTCGTCGAACTTGGCCTGAGGATCGATGCCCTCGTGAAATGTCGTCACCTTGCTCATCAGCTGATAGCTGTCGCGCGGCAACCCTTTCAGCGCCTCCCCCAGCATCGCCGGTGTCTGGTAGGCTTCGGCGGTTTCAAAGAACCGAATGCCCCGGTCGTACGCATAGCGCACCAACTTCGTGAACTCCTGCTGGCCCAGCGCGGCCTGCACCGCACCGCCATCGGTGCCAGTACCGAACGCCAATCGCGTCACCTCGATCTTCGAACGACCCAGCACCACGGTATCGGTCGCGGTGCGCTTGGCCGACAGCGGAAGGGTTCCTACCGTCGCTATGGCTCCGGCGGCCAAACCTGTTTTGAGGAAACTACGCCGTGTGGTTGGACTCATGTCGACCTCCGCGGCTCAAGCCGAAGGCGAGCCGGATGAGTGGATGTTAGCACGCATGCCGCAGCAATCTCCTCTCGGAGAGCAAAACCTTCCGGTATGCTGGATTTCGCAGTTCGGGGATCCCTATGAACAAAGCTGTGCTGGCTCTCGTGGCTTCGTGCCTTTGCCCGGCGGCTTTCGCTGCATCCGTCATCACTACCCGTCTCGAAGACCCCAAAGCCATTTATCTGGATGCCCCTGCCAACGGAGCGGATGACTCTGCTGCGCTGCAGAAGGCGCTCGATAAGGCATCCAGCGCAGGACGCGAGGGCATCGTCTTTGTGCCCGCCGGGCGTTACACGATAACCCGCACGGTTTACCTCTGGCCGGGCGTACGCCTCATCGGTTACGGCGCTACCCGTCCGGTTTTCGTACTGCCGCCCAATACGCCGGGATTCCAGAAGGGAATGGGCGTCATGCTGATGTTCACGGGCCTCGCACCCCGCGAGCGTCCGCGGGCGGGTGACCGCATTGCCTTTCCCCCTCCGGGATCCGTGCCGCCGAACGACGACGTAGCCGATGCCAATCCGAATACCTTCTATTCAGCGATGAGCAACATCGACTTCGAGATTGGGGAGGGCAATCCAGCCGCGGTAGCCGTGCGCTTCCATGTGGCGCAGCACTCCTTTCTCACCCATATGGACTTCCATCTGGGCTCGGGGCTGGCCGGCATCTACCAGGTGGGCAACGAGGCCGAGGACCTGCACTTCTATGGTGGGCGATACGGCATCCTGACAGAGAAAACCTCGCCCGCATGGCAGTTCACGCTCATCGACTCGGATTTTGAGGGGCAATGGGAAGCGGCCATCCGCGAGCATGAAGCCGGATTGACGCTCATCCGCGATACCTTTCGCAACGTGCCGAAAGCGATCGATATAGATGAGGGCTATCCGGATCAACTTTGGGTGAAAGACTCGCGCTTTGAAAACATTCGTGGACCAGTAGTGACGATCAGTCTGGTGAACAGCCCGCTCACCGAAGTTGGATTTGAAAACGCCGTCCTGAGCAACGCGCCTGTTTTCGCGAAGCTTCGGGACAGCGGCAAAACCGTCGCCGGAAATGGCGCCATTTATCAGGTTGCGAACTTCAATTATGGTCTGATCCTGCCGGGCGAGGGGCAGATGGGCTCCGTCGGATTGCAGTATGAGGCCGCACCGCTCGGCTTGCTCCCCCCAGCACAACAACCCGCAATCCGGCCGCTGCCCCCGAGCAGCGAATGGGTAAATGTGCGCTCGCTGGGAGTAAAAGGCGATGGAGTAACCGATGATACTGCGGCACTACAACAGGCCATCGATGCACGCCGCGTGCTTTATCTTCCCAGTGGGCATTACGTGGTGCGCGAAACCCTTAAGCTCAAACCGGACACGGTATTGATCGGGCTGCATCCGACGCTCACGCAGATTGACCTGCTGGACGAGACTCCCGGGTACCAGGGCGTCGGCGCACCCAAGCCCGTGATTCTTGCGCCGCGGGACGGCAGGAATATCCTCAGCGGGATCGGAGTGTTTGCGGGCGGCATCAATCCGCGAGCCGTAGCGGTGCTTTGGAAAGCAGGCGAAGGGTCGCTGGTGGATGACGTGCGGTTTCTGGGCGGGCACGGCAGCGGCGGAAATCCCTACAACAACAACCATACTGCGGACCCTGACCTGCACAAACGCTGGGATGGCCAATATCCCAGCCTGTGGGTTGCCGACGGAGGCGGCGGAACATTCGCCGACATCTGGACGCCGAATACTTTCGCGCAGGCCGGCTTCCTCGTATCGAATACGAAAACCCCGGGGCACGTCTACGAGTTATCCAATGAGCATCACGTACGCAACGAGATCAAGTTGGATCATGTAGAGAACTGGGATATCAACGCCCCGCAGACCGAAGAGGAGGCAGGAGAGAGCCCCGAATCGCTCTCGCTCGAGATCGATGACTGTCACAATCTCTTAATCGCGAATTATCACGGCTATCGTGTGACGCGTTCGCGTGCACCTTTCCCGGCGGCGGTGCGCATCTATCGATCGTCAGAGATTCACTTCCGCAATCTGCATGTAAACGCTGAGAGCGGGTATGGCATTTGCGACGCAAATGGCTGCGGCACATTCCTGCGGCTGAGCAAGTTCCCATACGAGAATGCCATCGCAGATATCACACACCATCTCGATGTGCGCGAACGCGAATTCGCAGTGCTGGATATCCCGGCTGATCCGCAGCGGCCGCCTGAGAGAGAGGCCTCCGCGGTTTTGCAGGGTGGAACGACCGTAAAGAAGTTGGAAGATGGCTTCTTCTCGATTTCCGGCGGAGCCGTGGACCCGAAAGGCAAGCTCTATTTCGTGGACCATCATAACCAGCGCATTTATGGATGGAGCGAAAAAGAGGGCCTCACCGTCGAACGCGACAATCCGCTTGACCCGGTAAATCTTGCATTCGACAAATCGGGCAACCTGCTGGTGGTTTCGTCGGCCGGACCGGAGAGCACCGTGTACACATTTCGCCCTGGGACCTCCGCGGAAGAACTCACAGTGCTCACGCCGCAATACTCCCAGCCCCACGCGAACGCCGCCGTGATACTGCCGGTGAACTGGTGGAACAATGGCGAGTTCAAAGATCAATTGCATCCGGACACGATGCGCTTTACCACCCTGGCCGAGTTGTTCGCTGCGGATGCCACTACGCCCAGGACGCACGAATACGTTTCGCACGATGGAAGCGTGTTTCTGCCGGCGGGTCGCGTATTCCAGCAAGGCCCCGCAAACGACACATCGGGCTGGCGATTCAGCGACAACCTCGACACCTACGGATTCATCGTCGCGGAAACAGGGCAGCGGGTGTATGTCAGTAGCGAGTCAGAGGACATTACTTACAGCGCGAAAGTAAAACAGGACGGAACGCTGACCAACCTCAAGCCCTTCGCGCCACGAGGAGGTGAAAGCGTGGCCGTGGATGCTCGCGGCAACGTCTACGTAGCGAACGGTCAGATCTTCGTCTACGCCAGGGATGGAAAGCAGGTCGCGGAAATCGATGTGCCGGAGAGGCCGCTGCAGCTCATCTTCGGAGGACCTGATCACCGGACGCTCTTCATTCTTGCGCATCACGCCCTATTTGAGGCGCTTGTGCGCTGACGGTATCCCAATTTCGCAGGCGGACCTGTGAGGAGTTGCGGACAAGAGCCCCCGTCTGATGGATACACTGGACTCAGCGATGACTTCCTCTGCTCGCAACGATGCGGTGCTCATACATTTCTCCGGACACGATGCGCCGGGACAGACAGCGGCACTGACCGGCATTCTTGCCGAGCAGAACGTGCGCATCCTCGACATCGGGCAGGCAGTGGTGCACGAGTCCCTGGCGCTCGGCATTTTGGTGGAGGCGGGCGCGGATTTTGCCACGGTAAAGGCCATGCTCATCGACCGTGCACATGCGCTCGGGCTGCAGGCTCGCTTTAAGACCGTGCCCCCCGGGTCGCTCGATCATTGGGCGCACCGGCGGCAGGCGCAGCATTTCATCATCACGGTGCTGGGCCGGGCGATCACGGCTCGGCAACTCGCTCGTGTCAGCGGCATCCTCACGCGGAACGGGATGAATATCGACCGAATCGAGCGGCTCTCCGGGCAGTTGGTTCCTGAGGACGCGGGCGCAAATGCCTGCGTAGAGCTTGCAGCGAGTGGCGACCCCTTGATCGAAACGGCCATGAGAGCCGAGTTCCTGACCGTAGCGCAGGAACTATCCATTGACATCGCTTTTCAACGCGAAAGCATCTTCCGCCGCAACCGGCGTCTATTTGCTTTCGACATGGACTCGACCCTGATCCAGGGCGAGGTGATTGACGAACTGGCGCGCATGGCCGGAGTCGGTGAGCAGGTGGCATGCATCACCGAGGCAGCCATGCGCGGAGAATTGAACTTCGACGAGAGCTTTACGCGGAGGGTGGGGCTCCTGAAGGGCCTTCGGGCCGAACGTGTGTTTACATTGTTGCGATCGATTCCGCTGGCCGACGGCGCCGAGCGCCTGATCCGTACCCTGCGGCTGCTGGGATACAAGACGGCGATCCTCTCCGGCGGCTTTACCTTCTTTGCGCGCGAACTGCAGGAAAGGCTCGGCGTCGACTATGTCCACGCCAACGAGCTTGAGATGGACGGTGGCGAGGTCACGGGCAGGGTGAGTCCTCCCATCATGAACGGCGCACGGAAAGCTGAGAAACTTGAGGAGATCGCCTGGGCCGAAGGCTTCTCGCTCGAACAGTGTGTAGCCGTCGGAGATGGCGCCAACGACATTCCAATGCTGAATCTTGCCGGCATGGGCATCGCGTACCGGGCGAAGCCTCTGGTCCGCGAAAAAGCCGACCACGCGATCTCAGCCCTGGGGCTTGACGGGCTGCTCTACCTCGTGGGGGTACGCGATTGGGACCTGCGGACAAAACTGCCGCCTCACGAGATCCCGAGGTAATGCGGCGAACTCATCGGCCTGCGCCGGATCCAATCCCTGCGGCTCATTTCCCCAGGCTTGCGGTCTCCGTCTTCGCTCCTCGAATCCATTTGAGGATCGTGCGATATTCGTCGCTCGATTCGTTGCCGTGCCACCGCTGGCCTCCATTGTGCGTCGCGGTATAGTCGCCCACATTACCCGCGCTGTCCGTCGGCCGGGTTGGCTTGATTAAGATCAGGCTCTTGTTCGGATTGGTAATGTCTACCACCCGCATCGCATATTTGTAGTTTTCTTCGCTGTCCTGATCGGAGAAAACTCCCTGCGCGTTCGGCGGATTCAGCTTGAAGATCACATGGCTCGCGTGGCAGAACACGCATGCCTTGCCGTCCGGTCCCGTCTTAGCCAGAATCGGCTCGACATTCGTGACGAAATAGCGGAAGTCCAGCACCGAGCCGGGCTGGACATCTCGCAATGCATCGTCCAGATTCTTCCCTTGCGAGACCCTGTTCGCAATGAGCTTAAGGCGTGGGTTACTCGAATTGCGGAGTTGATTCATGGCCGCGCGAAAATCCTCCCGCTGTTCGATGCCTTTGACCTTGCGTAGTGTATCCAGCGCTGCCGCACTCGTGTTTCCATCCGGATTGAGCAGCCCGGCAACAATCGTATTCACAACAACGGGATAATCGAGCGGTTCTTTTATCTTCAAATCTGCCGCATGCCGGTCAAGGTAATCCTGGTCCTGCGAGACCGCACCGCCGGCAATCCCAAACCGCTTCTTCAGAAACTGCGGATTACCCGCTTCTTCGAAAAGGACATTGAGCGCCGGGTTGCTGAGCTTGGAAAACGCGGCCTTCACCAACGGCGCGGTTTCAGGATCGTTCAGGAAGTGTTCGAGGAAGATCTCGACAGCCGCGCGCTGCACCGCCGGCATGTAGGAATCGAGCCCTGCGAACACCTGTTGCTGGATCTTCGGATCGCGCATCAGGGCGTCGAAGGAAGACGCGGCGTTCAGGATCTGCCCATAGTTTGCCGGCCTGGGCGTTCGTTCCATCATCGATCGTAGGGCGTCCCGAACTTCCGTTTGCTGTTCCCACGCGGAATCTGCGGGCAGTGCCGCGAGCAAGGGAAGCACCACAGCCTCGCTATCCGGGTTCCCACGCTTGAGAATCTCGACGACTTTTGAAACCAGCTCAGGATCGGGCGCACTCTTGCCCACCAGATTCAGGACTCCGCGTTGGCCGTCCTCATACACATAGCGAACCGTTTGCCGCACTTCTGCGCTCGAGTCTTCCGACAAATTCAAAACCGCCAGCGCAAATCGCGGGCCGCCGGCTTCACTCAGCGTACTGCCCGCCTTCAGAACGTTAATCTTCATCGACTCATCGGCGCCCTTCAGGCAATCCACGAGAGCATCTTCCAACTCCGGTCCGGAGCTCTTGAAGAAATGAATCAGGTCGCTGTCGTTGCCGATCCGGGTCTGGTAAAAGCCGCTATGCACGTCATATTTGAAGTCGACAGCCTCGCGATATGGCGGATACTCATAGCCGGGCCGATGCAGATCGGGCACGCCCGCTACGTATTTTGTAAGCACGGCGGGCAGGCCGATCGAGACCGTATTCGACTTGAGCTCAGGCAGCGCATAATGCCGGACGTGAAAATCACAGAGCGCTGT
>Ga0335072_10003379_pt1 | contig 24070 bp, 13 predicted proteins | sample Lox_Sample_21_FD_206725 | JGI IMG/M metagenome (GOLD analysis project Ga0335072, IMG submission 206725) | Soil microbial communities from Loxahatchee National Wildlife Refuge, Florida, United States - Lox_Sample_2.1 | ecosystem: Environmental > Terrestrial > Soil > Wetlands | place: USA... | reverse complement strand
TGTGCGGGCGGGCCCGACGGTGGCGTGAAATGATCCTACGCGGCAACATGATCGGATCTGGAATGGTGGCTTCGCCCCGCGGCCAGGTCGGTGCGCGTTGGGTTGCACGCGAGATGCAATCGCAAACCGCCGGCGCAACCATCCGGACACCACACCAAGCAGTTCCCTTGAGCGCTCGGTTGAGCACCATATCGCTGAATGAACTTGCAAGAATCTCAGAATCGATCCGGCAAAAGCGCGGCTGGTCGAGTGCCTCTCGACTACCTCCTTGATAGCGCTCGCGAGGTTCGTCGGGGTGCCGCTAAACCTGTTTGTCCGCCACTACGAACAGTTGGACCTGGAGCAGGAGTAGCGCCAACTGTAGAGAGCCGCGACGACGTCCCAACCGTCGTAAAGCTTTTCAGGTGCCACGCCTGTTCGCGAGCATTTCCCACGTTCGACGCGCTCGAAACACATGCGTGCGTCCAGGCAGGGCGGTTGGCCAAAAGGGCGCAGTATGCGCGGATGCCTGGGAGTGCTTGCGGTGTCGGATGACGCGCGCCGGAGTGCTCCCACGCGGCCGATTCGTGGGACCTGACCGTGGGCGCGGGCCGCGGGTGGAAATAGTGCGCAATTCACGCACGGACAGGCCCGAAAAACTGCTTGACAGCCACTTGACAAGACTTGACGCGACGCCCGCTAATCGCCTCAGCCCAGGAGAGATGGCCTAAGCGAGCCACTTGACAACTGAGGTTGACAAACGGAAGATGGCGCCCGCATCAAAGCCGGCGATGGTGACCCTGCCGGTTACGCCCGTCACCATCGAAAATCCAAAGATACATCTCGCAGTTGGCCTTGCGCAGTTCCGTGCAACAGCATCTTCTAATTCCAGTCGAGCCCGACTCGTGACGATTCATGCGTGTGGTTACAATCTGGGGATGCGCAACGAAGAACTTGATCGCAGGTGTGCGGAAATTAAGGCCCGCATGCTTGCGCAGTGGGCGCGCTCGGGACTTAGCCACAACGTCGCCGTCAAGAGCGAGGTCAGGCCTGCACCCAAGCAACTCCCGGCTCCTGCCGAGATCGACCCGGAGATTTTCAGAATCGAAAAAGCCCATCCGCTAATCGCAGCAACGAAACGCGTTCTTAGGGAACGGAGTCACAGCGGTCCCCTGGTTCATCTGGGCGGAACGGAGAGCCTAGATATTTCTGTTGGGAAGAACTCCGCTCCTCGGGCGCTTTGGTTCATGCAGCAATTAATCAAGAAGAGCGAAACCGCGGGAATCAGCATCTCGGTTTCGCTCAAATATCCGACGGCAACGTCCTGCCTGACGACCAGTCGTCGCGGCCGGGCATTTCGAGGGTCGACTCCTCCTAGTACCCGACTACCACGTGAAGGTTAGCGCAGGCACTTCGGAACGTCGAACCATCGGGCGTTACAAGGCAGATGTGACGGCGACGTCACATGCAGCGACCTGACTTAATCATTACTAAACCCAGATGCGGCCTTCTCCGAGTCGCCGATCCGCTTCCAATCCAGTGCGAGATCGTGCCGCGAATACGCCATTACGAGGCCAGAGAATCCAGGACGTTCCAAGCGCATTACTACCTTTTCGGTTCTGCGCTGGCACGATCAACGATGCAGCAGCCGCTCCAGCAGCGTCGGCGAACGGGGCGCCGGAAAGCCCTCCAGCAGCCAGATGTCGAACGGAAACTTGGAGAACGAAGTAAGAAACCGTTTGCCATCGGGATGGATACTGAATCCCGCGAGGCTGTCGGCGGAGGCGGGAAGATCCACTGGCGCGAGAAATCTCTCGGCGCCGGTCTTCACATTGACGGAAAAAAGCTGCCACTGCGCGTCTTGGCCCGAGGTGTTCCGGAAGATGCCGTAAATCTGACCGCCGTCGCGCGAGAATCCAAATGTGGCGAAGGCGCGCTTCGACAGCGTGCGCGTGGATTTTCCATCCGGTGAGATCAGATCGATGCCCTCCGCGGTCGGGTATGCGATCCAATCCCCCGCCGGCGACCAACTTGTTCCCAGACGGAGATTGGCTTGGGGGCTTACCTCGGTCAATGCGACGGTATCCCCGCCGGGCGTGGCGCGCACCTTAACAACCTCGGTTTTCCCGCGGGCAGAGCGCAAGTAGGAGATCCACAGGCCATCCGCCGACCACGAGATTCCGCTGTGCGAGTCGCCGGCGTTCAGTACGACCTGCCCCCCTCCCGAGGCGTTCACCATCGTGAGGCCGGCCTGGTTGTCGAAGGCGATACGCTTGCCATCCGGTGACCAACGCGGATCCTCGGTGGCGCCCTGCACCAATTGGCGTGAAAATCCTTCCTCGCCCGCCTGACGGTCCTCAATTCTTCTGCGAAGAGGGACCGAATAGATAAAATGAGTGCCCGAGGGAGCCCAATCGGGCCACCACGAGCCGACGCCCGAGACCAAGGTGCGAATTTCGCCGTCCGGTATCGATACCTCGATCACATCCCATCCGACCTTGCCATTCCCGTAGGCGATGCGCTTTCCATCCGGTGAGACGGCGGGATAGTTCATTCCGACGGGATCGGAGGCGATCGTTCGGCGGTTTCCGTCGACTACGTTCAGGATGGAAAGCATGTTCTTGCGGGGATCAGCGCTGTGTGAGGGCACCACCAGATGCCGGCTGTCCGGGAACCAGCTTGGCAACGTGAAAATGCCAACGGCTTCGAATTTGCGAGCCTTACCGGAGGGGTACGGCAAGACCCAGAGTCCGCTCGCGTCAGCGGCAGCCAGTTTGGAGCCATCAGGAGAGAAACGGAAACCGAAGCTGAAGTTGTTGGGCCCCGGCCAGAACTCCCGTTCTTCACCGCCGTTGAGGGATCGGATCCAGATCTTACCGCCATGTTGCAACGCGACAGTCCTGCCATCTGGATGAAGCGCCGCGAAATCGACACCTTCGAACACCATTTGCGCGGCGCCGCCGGCAGCCGGTATGGACCATAAACTGCCGCCGGAGACGTAGTAGACAGTCGCGCTGTCAGGCGACCAGAATGGCCCGGTGCAATCGTGGCCGGCCTTGGAAAGTTGTACCCCATCTGAGCCGTCAAGGAGGCGCGTGAAGACTTGCATCCTTCCGTTGACCCGCTGCGTGTAGGCGAGGCTCTTTCCGTCGGGTGACCACTGGACAGAACGGTGTTCAGTCCCGTCTTGCGTGATGGGGGTGTACTTGTAGTTCTCCAGATCGGGCCCGGGGGAAGATTGCGGCAGCAGCATTGCGCCGGCGGCACCGGCGATTAAACCAGCGGCGCCAATCAGTACGGGAACGAGCAACCGGTTTCGCTTCGGTGGAACGGCGGGCGCCGCCTGGACCACGCTGACGCTTTCCGAGAGCCGGTCCCGGATTTGCTTGAGCTCGCGATAGAGATCGCGCGTCGAATCGTACCGCTCCGCGGTGTCTTTGGCGAGCAGGCGCTCGATCACCCAGCGCAGCGGCGCGGGGAGTGAGGCCGGGAGCGGCGGGGCTTCCTCGCGGATGATGGCGGCCATCGTTTCCGGCGCGCTCCCGCGGCGGAATGGCCGGTTGCCGCTCGCCAGTTCGTACAACACCAGGCCGAACGAAAACTGGTCCGATTGCGGCGTGAGATCCAAGCCTCGCGCTTGCTCGGGCGACATATAGTTGACCGTGCCGACCGTCGTCCCGGGATCGGTAATGGCCATGGTCGCCGTATTGTCCGCGCCCGCGGAAGCCGCCGCGGTCTTGGCCAGGCCGAAGTCGAGAATCTTCACGCGGCCTTCGCGCGTCACGAGGATGTTGTCCGGCTTGAGATCGCGATGCACGATCCCGGCGGCATGCGCCGCGGTCAAACCATCGGCGATCTGTACGGCCAGATCGAGCAGTTTGCGTGTGCTGTCAACGGGCGCAATCGGCGAGCCATCCACAAACTCCATCACCAGGTAGCCCGGAGCTTCCGGCGATGTCCCCACGTCATAGACCTGGCAGATATTGGGATGATTCAGCGCCGCCACGGCGCGCGCCTCGCGTTCGAATCGCTCCGAGAATCGCGCCTGCGAAATCTTGATGGCGACGATGCGGCCGAGCCGCGTGTCGCGCGCCTTGAAGACTTCCCCCATGCCGCCCGCGCCGATGGGCGCGACAATTTCGTAGGGCCCCAGGCGGGTTCCGGGATTCAAGGCCATTGGTTCGAAACGATTGTACTCCGTGCGGACGACGAATAGGTGAGTCCACCCGTACGAGGGTCCGATCCGCTCAAAGCGGCCCCTACCTTAACGGAGCCTTCTGCCGTAGCTCGCTGAACCAATCCGTAATCCCGCTGATCACCCGTTGGGGTGGCCCGTGAGCCAACTCCACCAGGAAATGCTTGCCGTCGGGCGCGGGATCGAATGTCGTGCCGAGGCTTGTTTGCGTCAGCAGCCGTGGAACGCCGAGGCGGGGTTGCGGGCCAGGCGCGATATCCACCCCCACCCACCCCTCGGAAGTGACATAGTAGAGCTGCTTTCCGTCGAGCGACCACCTTGGAAGCGCCGCCCGGACTGTGGACACTAACTCCCTGCCACCGTGCGGCGGAAAGGGTTCGACATATACCCCGGATGGTCCAGACGCATCCGATGCATAGGCCAGCCAATGGCCGTCAGGCGAGAGGTTGGCGTCCTCTTCGCTGGCGGTGACGTCGTGCAATCGTTGCGGCGTGCCTGCTTTGCCGCCGGAGAATGGCGCCATCCAGATGGCAGACTGTTTGCCCACCCTGCTGTTGTAGAACAGCGTCTTGCCATCCGGCGACCAGGAAGTGGCATATCCCGACCCATCGAAGGTGAGAATCGATTCCGGCCTGGCGCTACCATCGGCCGGCACCCACCACATCGTGACTTTGCCATTTGCGCCGGTAGCAAAAGTGATGTGCCGGCCATCGGGAGTCCAGATGGGTCCGGGACGAAAGCCAGCCTCAGCCAGTCGTACTTTGGTGTGGCGCTCGATGTCAAAAACCCAGATCGTGCTTTGCGTGCTCGGGGACGCAATGCCGGCGGGGCCAATGTCGATTGCCACCAAACGCCCATCGGGTGACAGTCTTCCGCTACCCCAGAACTGATCGTCCGACACTGGCTCAATGTGGCCCGTGCGATCCATCCATCCCAATGTGGTGGCGCCCGTCGAGCCTCCGTCAATCAGGTAAACCAACAACCCGTTATCGGAGACGGAATAGTCCGCTTGATACCCGGCCGACGAGGCCAGGCCCGTGAGGAGCGGGGCCTCCGGACCGGTAACGGCCAGGCGGTTGAGATCGAAAGGCGCCGCATAGAGGGTGGACCGCCGTACGAAGCCGTCATCTACCACGACGTGCCACTTGCCTGTCTTCAGATCGAGCGCGGCGATCTGGTCGGCGGCGCCGTGGGAGACGGTGAAGAGCAGCGCCCGGGCGCCCGGCAGGAAGTGCGGCGTACGGTGCGCCGTCTCTCCTTTTCCGTCATCTACCTTGGTCAGAGCCTGCGCGTTGCCGCCTCTGCTCGAAACACGCATCAAACCATGCTCGCCCACGTAGACAATCGTGTTGTCGGCGCCCCAACTTGCCCCCAACCGCCCAATAGGTTCCGCCAGCGCAACGGCGTCGCCGCCGCCGGCAGGGATCTTCTTGACCTTTGCGTCTGATCCTTCCACCACCAGCCATCGCATGTCGGGTGAGAACTCCGCGGCGCCGACGCTGTCGCCGCCGGGAACAGGCTTCGCGTCGGAATCGCGAAGCACCCGCATCATAAGGCGAGACGTGGTGGGGCCGCGATCCTGGACGAAGAGCAGACGAGTTCCGTCGTGTGACAGAGCGAGATTCCGAAAAACTCCTGGCGCCATAGCCCATTGCACGGGCGTGGACGCCGGTAGTTGCGGCCGCTGCAGAATGCCCCAGGCCACGCCGCCGGCGGCAACCACAACGCCGGCCGCCGCGATTATCCACGGAGTGCGCTGCAAGCGCGGCGCGACGTCCGCAGCCGGCGCCGGCGGCTCGTCCAGCGCGATGCGCGCTTCGCCGATGGCTTGCAGACGCGTCCGCACGTCCTTTCGTAAACAACGCTCGATCAACCGGAGGATGTGCAGTGGTGTCGAAGGCGGGAGCGCGCTCCAATCGGGTTCCCGATTGATCACGGCCGCGATGACATCGGTCACCGTTTCGCCGTCGAACGCTCTCCGGCCGGCGAGCATTTCATACAACACGGCGCCGAAGGCCCAGATATCCGCCCGGCGGTCGGTCGGCTTGCCACGCGCCTGCTCCGGCGACATATAGCCGGCAGTGCCTAGAATCACGCCTCCCTGCGTCATCGACAGCGACAGAGTTGGCGATTGAGTGGCGTTGGCGGAAACCGGCGCATCGGTCGCCTTGGCCAGTCCGAAGTCGAGCACCTTTACAACGCCGGCCGGAGTGACCTTCACGTTGGCAGGCTTCAAATCGCGATGTACCACACCCTTCTCATGCGCCGCCTCCAGGGCCACAGCGATTTGCCGCGCATAATTCAGCGCTGTATCGAGCGGGACCGGGCCTTTCAGATTCTCGCCGTCCACCAGCTCCATTACGATCGCGCCCTGCTCGACGCCGTAAATCGTCGCGATGTTCGGATGATTCAACGACGCCAGCACATGCGCTTCCCGCTCGAAACGGGCCATTCGGTCCAGGTCATCGGCGAAAGCCGCAGGAAGGATCTTGATGGCCACTTCCCGCCCCAGTTTGGTATCCGTCGCCCGCCAGACCTCACCCATTCCGCCTTCACCCAGCTTTGCAGTAATGCGGTAGTGCGCGATCGTGTGTTGCGGACTCATGGTGCGCAATTGCAGGAATGATATCACTACGGGCCGTCAAGAACACGCGATGTCCCCGGCCCGGCTTCATTTGCGCCGCAGGCGCGCAAACCAGTTCTTCGGCCCCTGTTTGAAGCCCTCCAGCATCCAAATCTGAAGCGGCTCGCGATCGATCGCCGTGAGGGCGCTTTTGCCGTCCGGGTGGACGCTGAGTCCGTTCAACCCGGTGGTAGCCGATGGGAAGTCCACTGCCGTTTGAAGTTTCTCCACCCCGCTTGCCACGTTTACCGAATAGAGCTGCCACTCCGCGCCCGTCCCCGCGGAATTGTGGAAGATGCCGTAAACCTGGCTGCCGTCCCGCGAGAGATCCCAGGACTCGAATTGGCGCGAGGTCAGCTTGCGCCTCGATGTTCCGTCCGGCGAGATCAGATCCAGGCCATCCTCGGCAAGAAAGAGTATGGAATTTGCCGCCGCCGACCAGCCGACCTGCGCCCCTTTCGGCGTCGGCCAGAATCATGGGACTCGCGCCCGGCGTGGCGCGAATTTTCTCCACCTTGTTGCCGCCGTTATCGGAGTGGACATACGCGATCCACTGTCCATCCGGTGACCAGGCAACTCCGTACGTGCGGCCGGCCGGGCCCAACACCACCGAGTTGCCTCCGGAAGCGTTCGCTATCACCAGCCGCCTCCTCCCCTTTCGAACGCCAATCGGGAGCCATCGGGCGACCAGCGGGCGTAATCCGAAGACTCGATCAAGCTGCGCGAGAAGCCCTCACCGGACGCCTCCTGGTCCATGATCTGCTCCACTGTTCCAAAGATCGCCGTATACAGGAAATGAGTGCCCGAGGGCGCCCACGCCGGATGCCAATCGACGGGTCCGCTGTGCATCGTGTGTACCGATCCGTCAGCGAACGAGATTTGGGCAATTTCCGATTCGTCAGCGCCATTGGAAAACGCGATCTGTTTGCCATCGGGCGACACCGAGGGGCGCTCGAGCCGTGTGTCACGCGCCTTGAAGCCTTCCCCCATGCCCGCCCCAATTGGCGCGACAATCTCGTAGGGCCCCAGGCGGATTCCGGGAATCAACGGCATCGCTTCACTTCCCTATCGGCGCGCGCTGGCGGAGGTAGTCGAAGAAGTTTTCGAGGAACACCACTTCGTGTTCCGGTTTGGCCCCTTCCGCGGATTCTCCCTGAGTGACCACCAATATGCGCTTGCCGTCCGGCGCGAGGTCACCACCATTTACAGCCGTCCCCATCTTCGCGATCCACACGCGGGGCTTTTCGGCCTCGAAAGTTCCTCCTTGCACCGTGTAGCTCACAGCCATGATCTGCAGGCCGGAGCGGTAAAGCAGATCGTGCCCGTTGCGCGACCACCCGGGTGACTGTCCATCGCTGTTTGAAATCTGCCACTTTCCGCCTGGACCGGCAGATGGAGGAAACGCGCGCACGTATACTTCACGCTTCCCCGATTCGTCGGAGTCATAGGCTAGCCAGCGCCCGTCGGGCGAGAACGACGGCCGCTCATCGTTGGAACTGCTCGTGAAAAACGGCTCGGGTTTACCAGCCTTCAACCAGCCTTCTTCCTCCTCCAGCGGTACGGTCCAGATTTGCCACCTTCCCTCGTCAGACTCTTCATAAGCCAGCCGCTTGCCATCCGCCGTGAAGGAAAAGGGGAGACGGCGTGCGCTGCTCTCCATTAGCACTTGCGGCTGGGCGGAGCCATCCGCGCGTGCCTGAAAGATGCCGTTGCTCAGGGACTCATAAACGATGTACCGGCCGTCCGGGCTCCAGATTGGGGATCCGTAATAACCGTCTCCGAAGGTCCGGCGCGTCATCGCGTCGCGTCGCGGGTCATAGACCCAAATGTCGGTATGTCCTCCCTCGGTGACCATCAGCGCCACCCGCTCGCCGTCCGGGGAAACCCTCGGACTCCGAAAGGCGCCGGGTTTGACGGGCAACGGTTCCGTCTTCCCCCCTTCATCAATCCAATCGAGCGTCCACAGGTCGCTGGAATTGGCGCCTGCCTTGCGATACACCAGAATGCCGTGCCCGTCGGCGCCGGGAGAGCAATCGAATTGAGCCATCCCGGTGACACGACCGATGGCCACGCCATCGAGGACCGGCACGGGTGATCCGCGCGTTTCCAGCTTGTCCGGATCGAAGGGCACGGCGAACAGGGCCGTCTTATTCACGTAGATCAAATGGCCCGGACGCCCGGGAGGACCCACGTAACGGGCCGAAACGCCGCCTCGCGCCACGATCTTCCTGTGGCCGTCCGCCAGGGTCAGAACCCCGATGGTGTACTGATCTACGTCGGCGGACATCTGTGCATCCGTAAATAGCACCGCTTTGCCTCCCGGCAGAATCTGCGGCGCGAGGGCTGCGTCTTTCGGGCTAAACCCCGGGAGGGGTTGCGGCGGTCCTCCAGCCGCGGCGTACCGCACCAGGCCCTTCCCGATCACGTCGCTCGCGATGATGCTGCCGTCTTCAACCCAGCTAGCGCCACCAAAGTTGGGGGTGTTCCCGAACGGAACTACCGCGCCGCCCTCCACGGAGATCTTCTCCAGCCTGTCCCCCGTCGCGAATCCGATCCACTGGCCATCCGGCGAGAAGAAAGGGTAGTTCCCACCCTGGGTTCCCGGGAGTTCGGTGGCGTGTGTTTGGTCGAGGCGCCGTGTGAACAGCCTGGTTGGCGTTCCGGAAACGTAAACCAGGCGGGTACCATCGGGGGAAATGGCGATCGCGCTTCCGCTCGGCCCAGGGGCAGGTAGCGAGACGTCCTCGCCCAGATCGACATCCAGTCGTCTCAGCGGATATCCAACCTGCTTTTCCACTCGCCACGGCGCCCAGAGGGCCACGCCCAGCGCCACTGCCAGCGCGCCCGCCAGCCAAGGCAACAGCGTGGACCGCCGTGCTACGGGCGGCGGGGAACCGTTTCCGAGCAGCAGCTCCAAGTCGCCGATGTCGCGCAAGCGCTTCTTCGGGTCCTTTTCCAGGCACCGCTCGATCAGCCGCCGCGCCGGCGCGGGAACCTCGCTCAGGTCCGGCCGGTCCTTCACTACCGCCGCCAGCGTCTCCGTGAGATCCTCGCCCTCGAACAGCCGCTTGCCGGTGAGCATCTCGTATAGCACCACGCCAAACGCCCAGATGTCGGCGCGCTTGTCGACCGGCCGGCCGCGCGCCTGTTCCGGCGACATGTACGCGGCCGTGCCCAGAATGATGCCGGCTTGCGTAGCCGCCATGCTGATGGTCGGCGAGTTCTCGGAACTGGCCGCGGCCGCCGCCTCGGAGACCTTCGCCAATCCGAAATCAAGAACCTTCACCGTGCCGTCCGGCTTGATCTTGATGTTGCCGGGTTTCAGGTCGCGGTGGACGATGCCCTTCTCGTGCGCTGCCTCGAGCGCGGCCGCGATCTGCTTCGCGATGCCAAGCGCCTCCTCAATGGGGATCGGCCCGCGCTCAATCCGCTCGGCTAGCGTCGGTCCTTCGATCAACTCCATGACCAGGTAGTTCTCGCCCACGTCGTGCAGGATGCAAACGTTCGGATGATTCAGCGCCGCCACCGCATGCACCTCGCGCGAGAAGCGGTCGCTGAAGCGTTCGGCGGAGACTTTGATGGCGACGTCGCGCCCCATCCTGGTATCGGCGGCGCGATACACTTCGCCCATGCCGCCGGCGCCGATGCGTTCGGCGATTTGGTACGGTCCGATTCGTTCCCCCGGTGACAGCGGCATAGAAGGGGTTCTGCTCAGTTTATCCGATTACTTGTGCAACACCGACTGCCAATTCAAGACCACCATGATTGAGGGCTTCTGCGACCGCACCGGCTGCTGGACCAGCAACCGTTTTGCATCCGGCGCGAACGTGACTCCTTCGGCAGGAATCTCGCCCAACGCCCGCGGGATGCCTGCCGCGAACGATGGCTTCAGAGTCACGTCGGCGGCCCACACCTTCAGATTGCCGGGGCTTCCTGGTGTCAGGTACAGAAGCTGCTTCCCGTCGGCGCGCCAGGCCGGTGAAGATCCGCCGTGCAACGATACCTTCGCGCTAGCTGCATCGGCTGCCCGCGCATTCGGGGCAAATGGCTTCACATAAACTTCGCTCACGCCCGATTCAGTGGATTCATACGCCACATACCGTCCGTCCGGCGAGAAGCGTGCAGCGCCTCGATGCCCGGTGTTCTGCAGGTACGGGCTCGCCTTTGGTTCGCCACCGGAGGCAGCCAGGTCCAGGGTCCACAGGTTGTCGCCTTTCGGCGTCTGCACTTCGAACAACAGGAACCTCCCGTCGGGAGACCAATCCTGTGGAAACTTCCGGTCCCCATTCTTCAGCAAAAGCCGGTCGCTTCCCGACCCGTCCGCTGCCCGCACATAGAGATTGGCCCCACCGTCGCGGTTCGATAAAAAGGCGATTTGCGTCCCGTCGGGCGACCATACCGGAAACCCGTTGCCGGCCGGGCCGGAAGTCAACCGTGTTTCTGAGTCCCGCGCCAGATTCAACACGAAAATGTCCGATCTGCCGGCCCGCTCATAGCGGGATGCCGCCAGCCGGGTTCCGTCGGGCGAGATTCGCCCTTCGGCATAGGCATTTTGAGGTGGGCCTACGTTGCCCAGGAATTTTCCTTCGAGATCGAACCAGGCAAACTGCCTTTGACCCGCCGGCGCTGCCACATAGACCAGCCTGCCGTCATCGGATGCCGAGAAATCGGCCTGGCCTGCCAGATCTTCTCCCAAGGCCACCGCCTCTCCCTTCAGCTCCAATCTCTCGGGATCGAAGGTTTGCGCCATCAGCGTCCGTTCCCGGTCAAAGAGCAGCGTGCCCATGCGGCGATTCGGCCCAGGCACATACACGGGAGCGGATGGATCGGGCAGCACGCGCCGGCGCGTCTGTTCCTCGGGATTCGCATCCAAAGATCCCGCGTAGATGCCCGACTGCGGACCGGCCTCTCTCCAGAACAGGAAGTGCCGCCCGCCGGGCAGCAAGGTGGGAAAGCCTTGAAATTCATCGTGGCTTCCCGGCTCGAATGCGGTTACGGGCATTGCCTCACCGCCCTCCACGGGACACTCTTCGATTCCCATTCTGACCGTGCCGAAGACGACTCGATTCTCGGAAGTGAGGAAGCCACCTCCCGTGCCGCCGGAATCGCAGATGGCTTGCGGCGGGCCGCCCATCACATCGATCTTCCGAACCTTGCCGTCCGATCCAAAGACCAGCATCCGGCTCCCCGGCAACCAGATCGGCCCGCCGGCAGCGCCTTCCGTTCCCGGTAGCGGGCGCAGATCGAGGGAATCCAGGCGGCGAATCCAGATTCGCGAACGCGTATCTCCACCGCCGTGCGCCGCGAAAGCCACCATTCTTCCGTCGGGAGACATTTTGATTTGCAAGGGCAGACTGATATCCGGCGGCACGGGAACCTCGAAGCGCACTAGGTCCGGCTTGGCGAGTTCCGGGCGGCGCAAGTACAAGAACCATCCGGCCGCCGCGGCAACGAACAGCACCGCTGCGAGCCAGGAAATACCCGCCGTTCGAGTGAGAGGAATCGCAGGCGCCGACGGCGCGCCCGGCTCTTCGAGCAGCAGTTCCACCGAACTGATATGGCGTAGGCGCTTGTTCGGATCTTTCTGCAGGCATCGCCGGAGTGCGCGCCGAATAGGTTCGGGAACGGCCGTCAGATCGGGATCGGTCTTCACCACCGCCGCCAGCGTTTCGGCGAGATCCTCGCCTTCGAACAGCCGCTTGCCTGTGACCATCTCATACAGGACAACGCCGAAGGCCCAGATGTCGGCGCGCTGATCGACCGGTTTGCCGCGAGCCTGCTCGGGAGACATGTAAGCGGCGGTGCCGAGAATGACACCCGCCTCCGTCATCCCCAGCGGGAGCGTCGGTGAAATGCTGGGGTTACCTGCCTGCGGCGCAGCTTCCGATGCCTTCGCCAACCCGAAGTCCAGAATCTTGATCTGGCCGCCGGGAGTGACCTTGATGTTGGCCGGCTTCAAATCGCGATGCACGATGCCCTTTTCGTGGGCGGCTTCCAGGCCGGCGGCAATCTGGCGTGCGTAATCCATTACGGTATCGAGCGGGAGAGGTCCGGCAAGGTCGGCGCCTTCGATCAGTTCCATCACGATGGCGCCCTGTTCGATTCCGTATATAGCCGCGATGTTGGGATGATTGAGCGACGCCAGCACCTGAGCTTCGCGCTCGAAGCGGGCCATCCGCGAGGAGTCCGCCGCGAACGCCGCCGGCAGGATTTTGATGGCCACATCGCGATGGAGCTTGGTATCGATCGCACGATAGACTGCGCCCATCCCGCCCTCACCGAGTTTGGAGGCGATCTGGTAGTGGGCGATCTGGGACGGTGCGGCCATGTCTCCGATCAGGCCAATCGTATCATTTCCGGCGCCGAAAACTACCGGTCTACCTGACGGCGTTAGTCCGCACGTCGATCACACCCGGCGGCCAGCCAGGCTGCTCTTCGCCTCGCAACCAATAGATCCGTGAGCCGTCGCGCGAAACGACCCACGAAATTGCGGAGGCGACGCCGCCGGCCGCAGGCGGCATGCCTTTCGGAGAAAAAAGCACCGTGGGTGTGCCGAATCGAGGCTCGCCTTGCGCCCAGCTCACGGTGATGGACGTAAAGCCGTCGCGTGCCCTCTCAATGATCTCCCGGCCATCGCCGCGCCAGAAAGGGGTGCCGTCGGGTCCGATTTGCCTCCGCAAACCAGGGCCGGGAAAAGGCTGCACGTACAAACCGTCCTGACTGTATACGATCCAATGCCCGTCGGGCGAAAATCTCGCGTGCATAATCGCGGTTGGCCCAGCCGGGGCCAGCAACGCCGGCTTGAGGTTCTGCGCCGAACCGCCCAGCGGCAATGCCAGCAGGCCGCCTTCCCCTTGGATGCCGCCGGCATAGAGAAGCTGGGTACCATCGGGCGATATGTCCCGCGGCTCTCCAAGCATCTCGAGGGGTAGGCTTCCCCAGACGACCGCCTCAGGGCGTGTGAGCGAACGCTTCTTAACCCTTTCGTCATCGACTCCGAAGATTTCCGATCCATCCGCGGACCAGCCGAACCAGTGCCCGTCCAACGCCTGACTCCCCGGCTGCCCAGCCCTGAGGAGCAAGGTGCTTGCCCCTCCGTACGCGAGCAGTTGGGTGCCGTCCGGGGAAAGGCTCAAGCTGAAGGCCTCTGAGGATGGTCCGGTGGTGCCAATCACTTTACCGGTGCGATCGACGGCGGTCACCTGGGAAGAGGCTGCGCGTCCAGGCCTCCACGCAATCGCGCCGGAACTCGAAACGGAAAAATCCGCGCTGTTGTCGCTCTGATTGGCAATCGAACCGATCCCTTCCTGGATCAATCGCGACTTTCCCGCCAGTTTGCGCCCGCGCAGGTCCAGGCTTTGTGCGTAGAGATTGTCACCGCGAACAAAGAGTATGCTTCCTCCTCCGGCGGGTGTGTAGCCGGCCTGGTGATCGTTCTCCATAAGCCGCCCAAGGTTGGCGATTTTGCCGCCTTCGAGCGACGCCAGGTACACTCCAGACGCGGGCACAGAGAACAGGAAATCCCTGCCATTCGGCAGGAACTCGGGATGCATTGGCTTTCCCAATCCGGGTAAGGCCAGTTTTTGGAAATCGCCTCGCGTAGCCGGCAGGAAAAACAACTGGTCGTCCATCGCAAGCAGAACCGCGCCGTCTGCGTTAACACTACACCCGCGCGTGGTCCCCACCTTCGGCGTCATCGCTTCCGGAGCTCCATCGGGCATACGAACCCGCATCAACCCGGACTGGGCCGGGTAGATCACGCTGGCTGAATCCGGAGCCCAGCACGCCTGGCCGAAAGCTCTTTCCGCGCCCGGTACCGGCGCAGCGGATAAGCTGTCCAGTCGCCGTACATACAAACCTGCCGATCTCACGCCCCCTTGCCTGAAAAGCACAGACCATCCGTCCGGGGAAATCAGCGGTGCAGCCGTGAGACTCCCCACCGGAGGTAGGACCCAGTCAGGCGGGGGCGCGATGGACAACGCAATGGTAGGGCCCGGGGTCGCGATCGAGGCGTGTCGCAGCCAGCCGAACCCCGCGGCCACAAGCAGAACCGCTGCCACGGCGGGCCACAGCCACCGGTGTGACGGACTCGCAGGCACGCGCGCCGCCCTTCCCGGCTCCTGGTCGAGCAGTTCCCAAACGTCCCCAATGTCGCGCAGACGGTTTTTGGGATCTTTCTCCAGGCACTTTTTCAGTAGCCGCCGTAACTCAGGCGGAGCCGCACTGAGGTCCGGATCCACCTTGAGGACGGCTGACAGAAGATCCGCCAGATCCTCGCCCTGGAACAGCCCCTTGCCTGTGACCATCTCATACAGCACTACGCCGAAGGCCCAGATGTCGGCGCGTTTGTCGACGGGCTTGCCGCGCGCCTGTTCCGGAGCCATGTACGCGGCCGTGCCCAGGATGATGCCGGCTTGCGTAGCCGCCATGCTGATGGTCGGCGAGTTCTCGGAACCGGCCGCGGCCGCCGCCTCGACGACCTTGGCGAGTCCGAAATCGAGAACCTTCACCGTGCCGTCCGGCTTGATTTTGATGTTGCCGGGTTTCAGATCGCGGTGGACGATGCCCTTCTCGTGCGCCGCTTCGAGCGCGGCCGCGATCTGCCTGGCGATGCCCAGCGCTTCCTCCATGGGAATCGCGCGGCGTTGGATCCGCTCGGCCAGCGTGGGCCCTTCGATCAGCTCCATGACGAGGTAGTTCTCGCCCACGTCGTGCAGGATGCACACGTTGGGATGATTTAGCGCCGCTACCGCATGCACCTCGCGCGAAAAGCGGTCGCTGAAGCGTTCGGAGGAGACTTTGAGGGCCACGTCGCGCCCCATCCGGGTATCGGCGGCCCGATACACCTCGCCCATGCCGCCGGCGCCGATGCGCTCGGAGATCTGGTACGGGCCGATCCGGTCGCCTGGTGACAGAGGCATATTACTTGTGCAACGCCGACCGCCAATTCAACACGACTACGATCGAGGGTTTCTGCGACTCTACCGGCTGCTGGACCAGCATGCGTCCCGCATCCGGCGGGAACGTGATTCCTGAGGCCGACATGTCAACGAGCGGCTGCGGGACGCCGGCACGAAACGATGGCTTCAGAGTCACGTCGGCAGCCCACACCTTCGCATTGCCGGGGCTCACTTTTGTCAGGTATAGAAGCTGCTTCCCGTCTGCGCGCCAGGCCGCTAAATTTCCGTTGTACAACGATACCTTCACTTGCGCGGCGCCGGGTGCCGGAGCCGGCAGGGAAGCCGGATCGAACGGACTCACATAAACTTCGGATCCGCCCGAATCCGGCGATGAATACGCCACAAAATGCCCGTCCGGCGAGAATCGGGCGTTAAACCGGCGCCCGCCCTTTGGCAAGTACGGAGCCGTCTCCGGCTCGCCTCTCGATCCGGCCAGGGATAACGTCCGGAGGTCCTCACCTTTCGGCGTCACCACGGCGAACAGAAGGAACTTTCCATCGGGAGACCAATCCTGCGGAATCTTCCGGTCGCCGTCCTTCAGCAGAAGCTGGTCGTTCCCGGATCCGTCTGCCGCTCGCACATAAAGATTCATCGCGTTGTCGCGGTTCGAGACGAATGCGACTTGCGTCCCGTCAGGCGACCATACCGGATAATCGTTATTGGCCGGGCCGGATGTTACCCGTGTTTCCGAAGCCCGCCCCAGATTCAACACGAAAATGTCCGATCTGTCGTCCGGCTCGTCGCGCGAAAATGCCAGCCGGGTTCCGTCCGGCGAGATTCGCGCTCCCTTGAGGGCGTTTTGCGGCGGCCCTACGTTCTCCAGGAACTTGCCCTGCAGGTCGTACCAGGCGAGTTGCCTTTGACCTTGCCGCGCCGCAACATAGGCGAGCTTGCCATCGTCGGATGCGGAGTAGTTGATTTCGTCGGACAGATTCTGCGCCACTGCGACTGCCTCGCCCTTGAGTTCCAAGCTGACTGGATCCAGTGTTTGCGCCATTAGCGTGCCCTCCCGGCCATTCCGACCAGGCACAAACAGGGGAGCGGAATCATCGGGCAGCAGACGCTTGCGCGTCTGTTCCTCGGGCTTCGCGTCCAACGATCCGGCGTAGATGCCCGACTGCGGTCCGGCCTCTCTCAAGAACAGGAAGCGCCGCCCGCCGGGCAGCGGCGTGGGAAAAGCTTGGTATAGATCGTGGCCACCCGGCTCCAACGCGGTCACGAGCCTGGTCTCGCCGCTCCCCGCGGGACACTCTTCAATCCCTGGTCCGTTCGTGCCGAAGACGATCCTGTTGTCCGGCGTCACGAAGCCACCTCCGATACCGGGAGCATCGCAGATGGCCTGCGGCGGCCCGCCCGTCACATCGATCTTTCGCAATTTACCGTCCGACGAAAACGCCAGCATCCTGCTTCCCGGAAACCAGATCGGGTCTCCGCTTGCATTTTCGGTTCCGGGCAGCGGGAGTAGATCGAAGGAATCCAAGTGCCGGATCCAGATGCGCGATCGCGTGTCTCCGCCGCCCCTCGCCGAGAAAGCCACCATTCTTCCGTCGGGAGATATCTTGGTGCTCGGAGATGTCCCCAGATTCTCGTTTGCGGGCAGATTGATGTCCGGCGGGAGGGGAATCTCCAGGCGTATCAGTTCCGGCTTGACGGGTTCGGGGCGGCGCAAGTACAAGAACCATCCGGCTGCCGCCGCGATCGACAACGCCGCCGCGAGCCACCAAATTGGGGCCGTTCGAGCCCGAGGCGCCACGGGCGGAGGCGCCGCCCGCTGTTCAAGCAGCAATTCACCGAGCTGATATGGCGCAGGCGCTTGTTTGGGTCCTTCTGGAGGCAGCGCTGGACCACGCGCCGAACGGGTTCCGGAACGGTCGTCAGATCGGGATCGGTTTTGACCACCGCGGCCAGCATATCGGCGAGATCCTCGCCTCCGAACAGCCGCTTTCCAGTGACCAGTTCATACAACACCACGCCAAAGGCCCAGATGTCGGCGCGTTGATCCACCGCTTTTCCGCGCGCCTGCTCGGGCGACATGTAAGCCGCGGTGCCGAGAATGACGCCCGCCTCCGTCATCCCGAGCGAGAGTGTCGGCGAAATGCTGGGGTTGCCGGACTGCGGCGCAGCTTCCGATGCCTTCGCCAACCCGAAGTCCAGAATCTTGATCTGGCCGCCGGCCGTCACCTTGATGTTGGCCGGCTTCAAATCGCGATGCACGATGCCCTTCTCGTGAGCAGCTTCGAGGCCGGCGGCAATCTGGCGTGCGTAATCGATCACGGTGTCGAGCGGGAGAGGTCCGGAGGGGTTGGCGCCTTCGATGAGTTCCATCACGATGGCGCCCTGCTCGATTCCGTATATAGCCGCGATGTTGGGGTGATTGAGCGACGCCAGCACCTGAGCTTCGCGTTCGAAGCGGGCCATGCGCGAGGGGTCCGCCGCGAACGCCGCCGGCAGGATTTTGATGGCCACATCGCGATGGAGTTTGGTATCGACGGCGCGATAGACTGCGCCCATCCCGCCCTCGCCGAGTTTGGAGGTGATCTGATAGTGGGCGATCTGGGAGGGCGCTGCCATGTCTCCGATCAGGCCAATCGTATCATTTTCGGCGTAGATTCGGAGGCGTTCCTGTTGGGCCTGAATCGAGTGCTGCAATCAAGTTCTACCGATTAGGGGCGAAGAACGCCCCTGGCTTTAGCGATCGATCTGGCCGGGTCGTCGCCGTCTTGCTGATTTGCCGGCGTGGTCCCGGGCGCCCAGGGTGGAAGCCAAACTACTTCAGAGCTTAGGCCGTCGACGCGGACTTAACGCGGTCCATTTTGGGTTGGCTCAAGATGCAGACGGCGAGAATAGCTTTCACAATGCCCCGGGGGACCGTGAGGGTTTGGGACACCTCCCTATACAGAGATTTGATTTCTTCCTCGTTGTCGTCCTGGGAAACGAAGGGGTATTTTCCCACTCGCGATGACCGCGCGCGCGAGACACGTGAAAGACCAACTCCTTTCCCCACAGCTTACCCACAAGGCTGTGTGGAGTCCACGCGATGATGAACGGTGCCGAACTTCGGAGTCCGAACGAAGTCCACATTCATGCAAGGGCGCCCTGGCGTCCGCGTGGAGTCCAAATTTCGGCTCCGTAAGTCTTTTGTTCCCGACCAAAATCCCTGTAAGTGATTGATTCTACTTACTTGGGGTGCAAGAGGTCCCGAGTTCAAATCTCGGCGGCCCGACCATTAACCCCTTTTACTGCAATACCGAACTCCCTCCCCGCATCGCCGAAAAAGCTGAACCGTGAAACCGTTCGGCCAATTCGCCGCACCGCCGCGCACCCCGATCAGCTGAGTTCTTCTCAGAGGCGGCCTCGGACCAGGGGTTCTGGCCCCCCCAAATCATAAGCCGCGAGAATGATGGCGGCAATGGTAAGTGCTCCGACAATGCAAACGATCGGAACTATGGCCAAGCGCTTCACTTTGTCGATTCGCCAGGAGCGGGCCTTCCGATGCCGCCGATCCAACTGCCATAAACCGCACTGGCGGCCAGAATGGCAGGTAAAGAGCCGCCAGGCTTGCAGATCGCGCAGGTCTTGACTGTGCGGAGCGAAGCGATTCGCGGCAGTAGTACATACAAAAGATTAAACCATCTCAAAACCCTTAATCGGATGTATAATCACCTTGCGGTCCGAAGCCCCAGGCCGGATTTCGGACTGGAAGACAAGTCGCCAGACGAAGTCAACGGGGAGGCAGGGCGATGTTTTCACCTTCTTTCGCGTCGGTGGTGGCCGGGCTGGTGTGTGGCACTCTGCTCGGCCCAGGATTGGCTCCCGCCCAGGAAACGAAACAGTCAACCGCACCGCAGCCTGGATCGCAGCAGAAGTACAAATTGACGATCCTGGAAGCGGCCAGCACCTCGAAGCGCATCAAAAAGGGAAGGGTTAGTTCTCAAGCAGTTATAAAGGTCACCGATTCCAACGATGTGCCGGTTCCCGGCGTCGCGGTCACCTTCATGCTGCCGGAATATGGCACCGGCGGCGCCGCCTTTTCCAATGGCTCGCTGAGTTTGATCATGAACACGAATGCGGCCGGGGTAGCGTCGAGCGGGTCCATCTCATCGGCGGCCGGGAGTTCGTTCAGCGTGAGCGTCGCCGTTTCCTTGCCGGGCGGAGTGCTGACTGGCGCGGTGCCGGTTGCGACTGCGGCCACGGCCGCGGCCGCGGTTGGCGCAGCGGCCGGAGCGGGCATCTCGGCCGGAGTGATTGCCGGAGTTGCCGCGGCGGTGGTGGGTGGAGCAGTGGCCGCCGCCGTCGCACTGAAGGGCAAATCCCCGAGCTCATCGAGCACCACCAGCGTCTCCGTGACCATAACCGGCACGATTGGTGCGCCAGGAACGCCGACGTTCGGCCATCCATAACCAACGACGGGACAGAAGGAGGTACGTGTGTCAATTCTTTGTGAGAGATGGCACCGGGTATTGTGGGCCGCGCTTCTTGGCCTGCATGCTCACGCTCAAACCGCCGGCACGAACTGGCCCGGCGCGCCGGTGCTTGGACTGGTCTCCAACTCCGAGAAGACGGAGGTGCGGCCGATTCAGGGCGTGCCCGGCGCCTCTACGGTAGGAGACGTCCTCCCGCTCCCCGCGGGTTTGGGCCGGGTTTATCTTGCCCCTCTGCAGCAATGGGCTCTGGTCGAGCCGCGGCGGGAGCAAACTCTCGGCTTGCTGCCGCTGACCGGCCCACAGCCGGGCGTCGTGACCGCGGTTTATGGAGCGATGTCCAGACCGGACTTAGTGAGCTACAGCTCCAATGGGCAAAATGCGGCTTTAGTTTCCCGGAGGAGTGGGACCTTGCAGGTACTTTCTCACCTTCCAGGTACGCCGCAAGTGACCATGCAGTCCGACATTTCGCAACTGGGAGTAGTGGCGGTGGCGGTCAGTGATGACGGTTTGCTCGCCGCTGTACTTACCGAGAGCGGAGGAGTCTATCTGGCGCCGCCCGGCGGGTCGTGCGTGCTGATTTTTCGAGCCGGATCGCCAGCGGGGTTTACCTTCCTGCTGAATCAGGAGGCGCTGGCGGTTGCCGACGGCGCGGCCGGTACGATTACGGTGATCCAGGGACTCAATAGCCAGCCGGGCGCCGACTCCGTAATAGCGGGGCCGAATTTATCGGGAGACAGTTTATTCTTGCAGCCATCCAGCGATGGCAAAGCTCTGATACTTTCGGCTAACGGCGGACAGACGGCATATCGCATAGACCTGTTGGACCAGCGTGTAAGCGCACTGGCTGCGCCGGCGAGGTTTTCCATGCTGGAGCGATTGAACGGCGATATGTTTCTGTTCTCCGCCGACGCCGGAAAGGCGGCGTGGCTGCTTCTGGCGGATGGCGGAGATTTACGGGTCGGGTTTGCCCAGTTTACTGGCAAGCCGGCGGTGAGGAAGCCGGTGTCCTCGCTTTGGGTCGACGAGGATCGTTAAGCAGGGAAGACAGGAAGGGACCACGATGTTCCACAGGACCAGATGTTGCCACTCTACATGCGCGGCTCTGTCGACCGAAGGAGGCACTCCCGGTTGCCGCGCCTTGAAGGCGGGCAAATTGTCTGCCGCCCCAGGAGTTTGGGCCATTTTCGTCGCGCTCCTGTTTGGGTTTGCGCCCCAGGGCGCGAGGGCCAGTACGCTGACGATCACCTGCAGCAACCCGCCCCTTGCCACTTTTGGAACCGCCTACTCCGCGACGCCATGCACCGCCAGCGGTGGGAGCCCCCCTTACACTTGGTGGAACGCTTCGACTCTGCCAACGGGCCTGTCTATCAACTCCGCCACCGGCCAGATCAGCGGAGTGCCTGGTGGCATTATCGGCACGTATTCGCCGATCAATATTGAGGTTTACGACAGCACCACGCCGACCCCACAGCTTGCCGCCGCCAGCATCTCTCTCACCGTCAGCCCGAGCCCCATCACGTTTACCTGCAGTGCGCCGCCCAACGGAACGGTGGGAGTCGCCTACTCCGCGACGCCATGCACCGCCAGCGGTGGCACGCTGCCCTACACCTGGTTCGCTACCGGCGTCCTTCCACCCGGCCTGTCTATCAATACCAGCACCGGAGCCATCACTGGCACGCCGACAACAGCGACCGAGTCCGGACAGGATGATTATGCGACGATCGGCGTGACCGATAGCGCCGTACCGGCCCATGTCAACTCCGGCGCAATCGGGTTTGTCATATTGCCGGCCTCGCTTATCCTGACCTGCACCACTTCGCCTGCCGGGAGGGTTGGAACGGCCTTCGCCTCCGCCCTCTGTGCGGCTAACGGTGGCACGTCGCCATACAGTTGGTCCGCCTCAGGACTTCCGCCAGGACTATCGATCAACGTCGGCACCGGAGCAGTTAGCGGAACGCCGACTGCGACGGGATCTTACCCCGTTACCATCACGGTGGCCGATAGCTCTACTCCAACCAGGCAATCCGCCTCCCAGCAGGTGACGATCACCATTAATCCAAGCGGCCTCTCGGTGACTTGCACCGCGCCGCCGGCAGGGACGGTAGGAGTGCTTTACTCCTGGACAACCTGCGCTATTCCGAGCGGCGGCACGCCGCCGTATTCGTGGAGTTGGAGTCCGGCGCTGCCACCTGGCTTGTCAGAAAATACTGCCAGTTGGATTGTGGCGGGGACACCGACGACCGCCGGGTCCTATCCGGTCACCCTGAATGTGAAAGATAGCTCCACGCCCGCGCTGACGTATTCTCAGCAATTCACCATCGTCATCAATCCCGGTGCATTGACGGCGAACTGCAGCCCGCCGCCGACTGGAACCGTGGGGATACAATACTCCTGGACCACCTGTACGGCCAGTGGCGGAACGCCTCCTTACTCGTGGAGCGCTCCCACCGCAATATACGGTGGCACGGTGTCGGGCCTTTTGCCGCCCGGCTTATCCCTGAATTCCGCCAATGGGTCGATTAGCGGCACACCCACAGCCGCGGGAAGCTATTCGATTGGTCTTCTGGTGGGCGACAGTTCCACGCCTAAACAGACCGTTTCCCTGCCGTTCACCATCGTCATCAATGCCGTCCAGTTGACGGCTAACTGCGGGACACCGCCAAATGGGACGGTGAGGATTTACTACTCATGGTCGACGTGCGCCGCAAGCGGTGGCACAACCCCCTATGCCTGGTCCGCATCGGGGCTTCCGCCGGGACTCTCCATTACTTCCGGCACTGGCGCGGTCAGCGGGACTCCGACTAAGGCTGGATTCTATTCCGTTACACTCTTGGTGACGGATAGCTCCACGCCTACTCCCCAGACCTTCTCCCAGCAGTTCACCATGGTCATAAACCCTGGCTCTCTTATAGTAACTTGCACCGAACCGCCGGTCGGGACCGTGGGGGTAGCTTACTCCTGGACTATCTGTACCGCAAGCGGAAGCTTGGGACCCTTTACCTGGTCGTTGACGGGGGCGCCAGCGTGGATGACGATCGATTCCACCGGAACAATTAGCGGGACCCCGACCGCTGCCGCTTCCTACACCTTTACAGTATCTGTGCTGGATACGTCGACGAACGCGACCAAATCTGCGCAAATCACAATTGTCATCAATTCCAGCACATTCACGGCAAGCTGTGGCGCGCCGCCTGCCGGCACGGTTGGAACAGCATATTCCTGGAACGCCTGCACGGCTACGGGCGGCGCCGCGCCTTACACCTGGAGTTGGAGTGGGAGCCTACCCCCCGGGCTATCATTGATCGCAGCGACTGGAGCCGTCAGCGGGACTCCGACTGCCGCTGGATCCTATGCCATTACCATTACGGTGACCGATAACTCCACACCTACGAAGCAAACCAATTCGCAGGAATACACCATCCCTATTAACTCGGCCGGACTGACAGCAAACTGCGGCTTGCCGCCAGGCGGCACGGTGGGAACAGCATATTCCTGGGGCGGTTGCACGGTCAGCGGCGGCACTGCGCCCTACACCTGGAGTGAGACTGGCGCCCTGCCGCCAGGGCTGTCCTTTAATGGGAACGGAGCCGTCAGCGGCACTCCTACTACCGCGGGGTCCTACACCCTCACTGTAACTGTAACCGATAGCACCGCCCCTACGAAACAAACTAACTCCCAGCAGATCACCATTACCATAAGCTCGAGCAATCTGACAATCACCTGGCAAACACCAGCCGCCGGGACGGTGGGGACAGCATACACATGGACCCCGTGCGCAGTCAACGGCGGCACGCCCTCTTACACGTGGACCTGGAGCGGGACGCTGCCGCCGGGGCTGTCGATGAGTCCGACCACGGGCGTGGTGAGCGGAACTCCGACGACTCCCGGC
>Ga0335072_10003378_pt1 | contig 24075 bp, 20 predicted proteins | sample Lox_Sample_21_FD_206725 | JGI IMG/M metagenome (GOLD analysis project Ga0335072, IMG submission 206725) | Soil microbial communities from Loxahatchee National Wildlife Refuge, Florida, United States - Lox_Sample_2.1 | ecosystem: Environmental > Terrestrial > Soil > Wetlands | place: USA... | reverse complement strand
CTGGTGATCGACTCCAAGCCCGAGCGCGCCAAGGCGATGGTCGAGGCCGTTCGCGCCCGCGGCGGCAAGGCGATCGTGGCCAGACGCGCCACGGCGTCGCTGGGCCTGGCCCGCGAGCATCGCCCGAGCGCGGTGCTTCTGGCGGGGGATCTGCCGCGGTTCGAGTCCGTGCTCGGGCAGCTCAAGAAACACCCCGACACGCGCCATCTACCGGTCGCGCTGGTCGGCGACGAGGCCGTTCGCGTCGACGGCCTGCGGGCCGGCGCGGCGGCGTTCATCGACGACCCGGTCGATTCGGACGGGCTGGAGATCGCGCTCGGGAGGCTCGAGCGCCTGGCCGGGGGACCGACGCGCCGGATCGCGCTGATCGCCGACGAGCCGGGGATGGATGACGGGATCGCCGAGCTGCTGGCCGGCGACGAGAACATCGAGTTGGAGCGGATCGAGCCGGCGGGCGCGCTCGAGGCGCTGCGCGGCGAGCCGTTCGACCTCGGTGTCGTCACGGTGGGACGCCCACGCTCGCGGACATTCGCCCTGATTCGCGACGCCGCCACCGACACGGTGCTGCGCGAGCTCCCGCTGATCGCCTACGTGCCGGATGAGTTCTCGAAGGCCGATCGAGCCAGGCTCGACGCAGCCGCAAAGTCAGCGGTGATCACGATCGCCGACTCACCCGAGCGGCTGGTCGACCGCGCCGCGCTCTTCCTGCACCGGGCCGAGGCAACGCTCCCCTCGCACACGCGCGAGCTCCTCGGTCACCTGCGCACCGGCGATGCGCCGCTGCACGGTCGCAAGGTGCTCGTGATCGACGACGACATCCGCAACGTGTTCGCGCTCACCTCGACCCTCGAGCAGCGCGGGATGAAGGTGGTGTTCGCCGAAAACGGCCGTGAGGGAATCGAGCGGCTGCACCAACACCCGAACACCGACGTCGTCCTGCTGGACATCATGATGCCGGAGATGGACGGCTACGAGACGGCGCGGGCGATTCGCTCGATGCCGCGCTTCGAGCACCTGCCGATCATCTCACTGACGGCAAAGGCGATGAAGGGAGACCGGGAGAAGGCGATCGCGGCGGGCGCGTCGGACTACATCACCAAGCCCGTCGACGTCGATCAGCTCCTCACGATGATGCGCGTGTGGCTGGACGCTTAGACACACACCTCACCGCGACCGACAGCGACGCGATGACGGACCTCACGGCGGTCCAGCCGCTGCCGATTCTGCTCGTCGACGACCAGCCCGAGAACCTGCGCGCGCTCGAGGCCGTGCTCGAGCCCCTCGGCTACCCACTGGTGACGGCGAACTCCGGGCACGGCGCGCTGCGGATGCTGCTCGAGCAGGACTTCGCGATGATCCTGCTCGACGTGCGGATGCCGGGGCTCGACGGCCTGGAGACGGCGGAGCTGATCAAGCAGCGCACGCGCACCCGGGACATCCCGATCGTGTTCCTGACCGCCGCGCGGGACGAGGTCGCGGACATCGCCCGTGGGTACGGCGTGGGCGCCGTCGATTACGTGCTCAAGCCGTTCGACCCTGAGCTGCTCCGTTCCAAGGTGTCGGTGTTCGCTGAGCTCGAGGCCAGCCGGCGCGCCCTGAAGCGGTCGGAGGCATTGCTGAGCGGCGCCTTCGAGGCAGCCCCCATCGGTAAGACGGTGCTCGACTCCGAGGGTCGGATCGTCCGCTCCAACCCGGCCTTCGCCCACCTCGTGGGTCGCGACCTCAGTGAGCTGACGGGCCTCGCCGTCGCGGATCTGTGCGAGGCGGAGGACCGGCCGGCGCTGCTCGAGGCCTTCGAGCAGGTCATGCGCGGCCAGCGCGAACCCGCCGCCGAGCGTTCCTCCCTGGACCTGCGCCTGGAGTCGAGCACCGATACAAAGGTCTGGGTTGCGATGGTGGCCTCGGCGATCGAGGCGACCGAGCTCGCCGAGCCCATGCTGCTCGCGCAGTGGGTCGACTTGACCGTGCGCCGGCGGGCCGAGCAGGATCGCGCCGAGCTTCTGCTCGAGCAGGCAGCGCGCGTCCAGGCGGAGGGCCTCGCCGAGCGGCTCTCCAAGCTCCAATCGCTCACCTCTGCGATGGAGATGCTGGCGCTCGACGAGCTTCTCCCCCAGCTCTCGTCCCGGCTCGCGGAGTTGTTCGAAGTCGACGTCGCCGAAGTGGAGATCTCCGGCGAGCTCGAGCGCCCGGTCGTGGTGCGCGCGGTCGCGGGGCAAGTGCCGCCGGAGGTAAACGACCTGCCCGGGCTCAACGAGGAGCGCTGGCTCGAGGTGCCGCTCGTGATCGAGGGCGCCCGCGTGGGCTGCCTTCGCCTCGTCCCGCCCTCGGGACGGTCGTTCAGCACGACCGAACGCTCACTGCTCCAGGACGCCGCGGACCGGGCGGCGCTGGCCATCCGTCGCGCCCAGCTCCACGAGGAAGAGCACCGCATCGCGGTCGAGCTCCAGCGCGGGCTGATCCCCAAGAGCCTGCCCGAGGTACACGGCGTCGAACTGGCTGCCGCCTACGAGGTAGCCGGCCTTGGCGTGCAGGTGGGCGGGGACTGGTACGACGCGTTCGAGATGCCGAACGGACGGCTCGGCGTCGTCGTCGGCGACGTCACCGGCCGAGGCATCCGCGCCGCATCGGCGATGGGGCAGCTGCGGACCTTGACGCGCGCGTTCGCGCTGGGTGGCGAGGGGCACCGGACGCCCGGGGAGGCGCTGACGCTGCTGAACCGCCACCAGCTGGCCCTCGGGGACGAGCAGCTGTTCACGATCGTCTACGCCGTGATCGATCCCGAGCACGGGACGATCGAGTGGGCCAACGGAGGTCATCCCCCGCCCCTGCTGCGCGGCGCGGGCAGTTCGTGCACGTACCTCGAGGGCGGCAACGGCCTGATGGGAGTCGAGGACGTCGTCTACGAGACCCATCGCCAGGAGCTCGGTCGGGGCGCGGCGCTCGTGCTCTGCACCGACGGGCTGATCGAGCGCCGCGGCGAGTCGCTCGACGCTGGGCTCGACCGGCTCGCGGCCGCCTGCGCCGCCGGCCCCGAGGATCCGGCGGCCCTGTGCGAGCACATCGTCGCCCGGCTCATCGACCCGGCCGGCGAGCGGTACGACGACGTCACCGCGGTGGTGGCGCGGATCTCCGGGTCGGTTTCCACAGCGGTGGGCGCGCTGACCGGCCGGCCGCCGTGGTCCTCGACGACGAGCAGGTGAAGACCCGATCGTGACGGTGCGAACATAGGCTCATGTCCGAGAGCAACGTCGAACTTGTGCGCCGGGGGTACGAAGCGGTGATGCGCGGCGATCTGGACGCGCTCAGCGAGATCCTCGACCCCGACGTCAAATGGCATGCCGGCGATCCCAGCGCCGAGTACGCGTGCCACAACCGTCAGCAGGCGGTGGCGTTCATGCGCCAGAACTGGATCCACCGAGGGGCCCCGCCCGGGGAGGTCGTCGACATGATCGACGCCGGCGACAAGGTCGTCGTGATCATCAGCCGGACTGGCGACGACGGCGAGCCCGAGCTCGTCGCCAATCTCACCACGTTCCGCGACGGCAAGGTGATCGAGATGGTCCACTACCCGAACCCGGACGACGCGCGGGCCGCGGCGGGCGTGTGAGCCCGCCCTCGCGAGACGTCATCGCGCCGCTGACCGGCGACGAGTACCTGGAGAGCCTGCGCGACGGGCGCGAGGTGTGGATCGACGGGGAGCGCGTCCGCGACGTGACGCAGCACCCGGCGTTTCGCAACGCGGCGCGATCGGTGGCGCGTCTGTACGACGCGCTCCACGACCCCGAGACGCGCGAGCTGATGACCGCCGAGGATCGCCATGGGATCCGGACTCACAGGTTCTTCATGCCGTCCTACTCGCCGGCCGACCTGCTCGCATCTCGCGAGGCCATCGCGCACTGGTCGCGACTGTCCTACGGCTACATGGGCCGGACTCCCGACTACAAGGCGTCGTTCATGGCGACGCTCGGCGCCGATCCCGATTGGTACGAGCCGTTTGGCGACAGTGCCAGGCACTGGTATCGCGAGTACGCCGAGCGCGTCCTGTTCCTCAACCACGTGCTGATCAACCCCCCGATCGACCGGGACAAGGCGGTGCACGAGGTCGAGGACGTCTACGTGCACGTGGTCCGCGAGCGGGACGACGGCATCATCGTGTCGGGCGCCAAGATGCTCGCCACCGGCTCGGCTGTCACCCACGCGACCTTCGTCGCGCAGAACAGCGCGGTGCAGCTCGAGCCGGGCAAGGCCGAGGACTACGCGCTGGTGTTCATCGCGCCGATGGACACGCCCGGCAAGAAGCTGATCTCGCGCAACTCATACGAGTCGGCCGCTCGTTCGGCGTGGGACAACCCGCTGTCGGCGCGCTTCGACGAGAACGACGCCGTGGTCATCTTCGACGAGGCCTTCATCCCGTGGGAGAACGTGCTCGTCTACCGCGACGTGAGGAGAGCGACCGGCTTCTACGCCCAATCTGGCTTCATGCCCCGTTACACGCTCCAGTCGGGCACCCGGCTCGCGGTCAAGCTCGACTTCCTGTGTGGCCTGTTCCAACGGGCGCTGGAGGCCAACGGCACCGCCGGCTTCCGTGGCGTCCAGGCCAAGTTCGGCGAACTCGTCGGCTGGCGCAACCTGATCTGGGCCCTGACCGACGCCCTCTGCTACGACCCCATGCCGGGGCCCGGCGGCAGCGTCATCCCGAAGATCGAGAACGCTGTCCTGATCCGGCTATTCGGGACCCAGGCGTTCCCAGCCGCCCGGGCGCTGTTCGCCGAGATCCTCGGCGGCGCGCCGCTGGTCGTCCCTTCGAGCAACCGGGACCTCCTGAATGACGAGCTGCGTCCGACGATCGACCGCTTCTACCGCGGCTCGACCGGCGACGCCCACGACCGGATCAAGCTGTTCAAGCTGATCTGGGACGCCGTCGGCAGCGAGTTCGGCTCGCGCCACGAGTGGTACGAGATCAACTACAGCGGCAACCAGGACCAGATGCGAATGGACATGGCGCGCTTTTCGGGCGGGCGCGGGATCCTCGCCGGCTGCGATGCGCTGGTGGAGCAGTGCCTGTCGGAGTACGACCTCGACGGCTGGACCGGCGAGGACTGGCTGCCCCTTTAGGTCGGTTGCTGTGCGTGCCTAGGAAACGCAGGAGCTTCGCCACCCGTGGACCGACTGCTGCATGCCCGACGGTGACGCTGGCGCGCAGAACGTTGGGCGATCGTGATCCGCAGGCCGGCGCGAGATCCTACTTACATCCTGAACACCTGGATCAGCCGCTGCTCGTGCTCGGCGTCGATCCGCGCGATCACCTCGAAGTGTTCCTCGAGCCCGGAGCCACGCAGCTTTTCCGCCAGTAGCTCGTCGACCTGGAAGATGCCGGCGCTGTTGGACATCGCGATCTCCACGCGCACCGTCCGCTCCGTGCCGGGTGAGATCTTGACCTCGTCGATCGCGTACGCCGACAACGAGTGGATGTTGTAGCGCCCGGCCTCGAACGGGACCCGCGAGCGGCCGCGCGCCATGTCGAGCGCGTCGGCCACGCGCACGATCCCGGCCTCGACCGTGAGGGGATGGCCGTCGCGCCGGTGGCCGATGATCGCGTGCATCGCGTCGGAGGCGATCACGGTGCGCTCCGGCTCCTCGTAGGCGCTGCTCAGCAGCGACGGGAGCTTGTCGGCGGTCAGGAACAGGCTGTAGCGCTCGTGGTCGTCGCGGTGGATCGACATGCCGACGCAGTGGAACAGGCAGCCCGCGGCGATCACCACCTCCGCGTCGTGGTCATTCATCCCGTAGTCCGCCTTGACGCTCGGCACGACGCCATGGCGGAACAGGATCCGCGCCAGCCGCAGACCGATGTTGAGCACGATCTGGATATGCACCCAGCTGTGATCGCTCATACCCAGGCGTCGGCTCGCGTTCACGGCCGAAACGTGCCACAGGGCCTTGACGTGGGGATCGGCGTTGACCGCCTCCAGGAATCGCTCGAGGCGGCGGTTGCCTCGGGTCGGCGCCCGCACCCGGACCTCCGCGATCGCTTCCCGCGGCGGGATCGGTGGTTCGGGCGGACGCGCGCCGGCGCCGGCCTCGCTCGTCGCTTCCTCGTCGCTCATCGCCCCCCTCCGTCAGCCACTTGGCACCTCCAGCAACAGTCCCTCCCGCAGCCCGCCTCGGCCCACCTCGAGCGGGGCGCCGAACCGTTGCGCGGCCACCTCGAGGATCAGCAGGCCGGCGGGGAGCAGCCGCACCCGGTCAGCGTCGAGCCCGAAGCGGCTGGCCACGACGGCCGCACGCTCGGCCGAGAGCAGCGCGAGGACGCGCGGGAACACACCGGCGTCGAGTAGCGGCCCGGCGATCCGGCGGAGCGAGGTGGCGCTGCCACCGACGGCCACCACGTGAGCCACGGGTGGCGGCTGAACGTCGCCGAGCACCTCGCCGACCCGGGCCCGCGCCCGCGCGAGCTCGTCCGCTGAGGGCGGGTCCGACGGCAGGCATTCATCCACGAGCTGGCCTGAGCCGAGCTCGAACGAAGCGAACCATGTCACGTGATCGGGCGCCGTCCCCACTACCAGCTCGCAAGATCCGCCTCCCACGTCCACCACTCCCAGGGGTCCCGCCGGGACGAAGCCGAGCGTTCGGGCCGCGCCGCGGAACGCGAGCCGCGCCTCCTCCTCGGCGGAGAGCACCGTGATCTCGAGGCCGCATGCGGCGCGCACGGCCTCGAGTAGCGCGTCGCGGTTGGCGGCCTGCCTGACCGCGGCCGTGGCGACGCCCCGCACCTCGGTCGCTCCGAGCGCGCGCGCCGTCTCGAGCTGGGCGGCGACGACGGCGACCACCTCGGCGATCTTGTCAGCCCCGATCTCCTCGGCAGCGGTCAAGCCCCGGCGCACGTGCGTGAACGACCGCTCCTGGTGAATCTCGACGAACCCGTCGCCCTCACAATCGGCCACCAGCAGCCGCGTCGTGTTCGAACCGATGTCGATGCAGGCGCGGCGCACGATGGTAAGGCGGGTAACGTCCAGCCGCAGGCGACCGGCACCCGCGGGCGGACTCTACTGATGCCGCACCGCCGATGCGCGGGCCTGCTCGAGCCGCGGAGCGGAGTGCGCCGGGTCCGATCCCAGCGGATCCCGGGGTTCATGCCCCGGCGGCGGCGCCGGATCGGCCGCAAGCGGCACCGCAGCGGCCTGCGCTTCGGCCGCTACCGGCGGTGCCAGGTCCGTGAGCATCACCCAAACCAACAGGGTGATCACCAGCGATCCCGCCCCCGCCACCGCGAGTGCCGTCCGCGGGCTTCCGAGCGCGGTGATCGTGCCACCGAGCAGGATCCCGGCCCCCGGCACCGTCTGGTACAGAGATTCCTGGAGGCTCATCATCAGCGCCATCCACGAGGCCTCCGTCAACTCCTGGACCGCGGTGCGGCCGGCCACGCTCTCGATCCCGTTCCCGACGCCGGCGACTGCCGCCCCGACGATCGCGGCGGCCAGCGTAGGGGCGAGCGCCATGACGAGCAAGCCGATTCCGAGCGCGCCGGCGCCGAGCGCGATCAGGGCCCGCGACGGGAGCCGGTTCCAGCGAGCGTAGACGGCCGCGCCCGCCACCGCGCCCGCTCCCCATGCCGACACCATCGCCCCGTACCCGGCCGGCCCGGCGTGCAGTGAATGCTGGGCGAACACGACCTCGACCGGAACGGAGATCGTGAAGAACAGGATGCCGGACGCCTGAAGGAGCATCAGCCCGCGGAGTGGCGGCCGCTCACGAACGTAGGCGACCGCAGCGAGGACGCGGCCGCGGGCGGGAGTGCGGACCGGAGACGGTTGGGGAAGGCCTCGAGCGGTGGCGAGCACGAGGCCGACCGCCGCGAACAGGGCGGCGTCGCCGAGCAGCGCCTGGGTCGCGCCACCGGCCGCGACGACTGCTCCGCCGAGGGCCGGGCCGATCAGGAACGCCAACGAGAAGCCGGCGTTGCCGAGCGCGTTTCCCTCGCGCAGCAGCCCCGCCGCCGAGGTCACGGCAACGGTCGCGGCGCGGGCGAGAGACCGGCCCGTCAGCGCGAGGATTCCGTTCACGAGGGTCAGCGCCAGCACCGTGACCAGCATGAAGTGACGTCCCGCCAGCGCTGCCAGCGCCAGGAAGATGACGGCCTCGAGCCAGTAGATGGTGGACAGGACGGGGCGTGGCGGAAGCTGATCGAGACGCGCGACCAGCATCGGCGAGATCAGCGCCGGCACGAACGCTGCGCACAGGAAGAACGCGGTCGCCCCGAGGGCGCTGCCCGTGCGCCCGTAGATCAGCAGGGTCAGCGCCACCGTGCCGACCCAATATGCGAGCTCGTTAAGGGTGTAGGCGGCCAGAAGCCGCCGGAAGACAGGGATCCTGAGGACCGGCTTCAATAGCTATACCTCCACGGCGATCCTATTACCGCGGAGGCGGCGGCGCTCCCGAGACGTGGTTGGGTGGCCGTGACGGGATCGGTGGCTGGGAGAAGGGCGCAACATCGCATGCGGTCGTGGACGTCGCCTCCCGGTCCGGCGCAGGAATACCCATACGGGCCCGGCCTTCAATCTCCTTTTTGGAGTGTGGAAGACCGCCGCTGCTGTCATCCTCTGGCTGGGATGAGCATCCGCACCCGGTCCTGGTATCGCGCCAACACATATGGGCATGAGGCCTTCTCGGCCGATCGACTCGCCGCCGCCCGCGAATCGACCGTATCCGTGTGCCTGCCGGCGCGCAACGAGGCACGGACGATCGGGCCGATCCTCGAGCAGCTGATGCCTCTGCGCGAGCTCGGCGTCGTCGACCAGATCGTCGTGGTCGACCACTCGAGCGACGGCACCGCCGAGATCGCTCGGGCGCTCGGCGCCGAGGTCCACGCCCAGAACGAGCTGGTGCCCGAGGTCGGTCCCGTGCTCGGCAAGGGCGACGCGATGTGGCGGGCGCTGCCGGTCTTGACCGGCGAGGTGGTGTGCTTCCTCGACGCCGACTCGGAGCATTTCGGCGCCCATTTCGCGTGCGGTGTGCTGGGGCCCGTCCTGTCTCGGCCGGAGGTCTCGTTCGTGAAGGGGTTCTACCGCCGCCCGTTCCGCGTCGGCGAGACGACCTTTCCCGACGGCGGCGGCCGCGTCACCGAGCTGACCGCCCGCCCCCTGCTCAACTTGTTCTACCCGCAGCTCGCCGCGATCCGCCAGCCCCTCGCGGGCGAGATCGCGGCACGTCGCGACCTGCTCGAGCGCTTGCCGTTCGCCACCGGCTACGGCGTCGACATCGGCCTGCTGATCGACGCCTACGCGGACGTGGGGCTCGAGGCGATCGCCCAGGTCGACCTCGACGTGCGCCAGAACGCGCACCAGCCGTTGCGAGACCTCGGCCCGATGGCCTACGCGGTGCTGCGCGCGGTCGCGGTGCGACTCGAACGCGAGGGCAGGCTGCGCGGGCCGCTCCCGGCGACGTTCACGGCAACCGGGATCGATACGCCTGGTGTTGGACTCGCGGAGCCGATCGAGCGGCCGCCGCTCCGGAGCCTGCGCGCCGCCGCGTGACCTCTATCGACTGAAGGCGTTGCGCGCGGCCCGTCCGCCGGTCGCGGACCGCTCCAGGTATCCGAAGGTACCGCTGTCGCGGAGCTCCGTGGCCGCTTCGTAGAGCGCTCCAAGCGCAGCGAACGCGAAGGCGCCACCGACCGATACCCGCGCCACCCCGAGACCAGCGAGCTCCGCGGTGCTCGGCACGCCCGGCATGGCCAGCACGCTCACCGGCCGGTCGACGGATTCCACGACGTGTCGGATGTCCTGCGCTCGTTTGATCCCAGGCGCGAACAGGACGTCGGCTCCGGCCTCCTGGTAGGCCTGCAGGCGGGCGATCGTGTCGGCTAGATCATCACGGTCGCGAATGTGGTTCTCGGCCCGGGCGGTGAGGACGAGGCGGACCGGCCCCGAATGGGCGACCTCGGCGGCGGCCACCACTCGCTCGCGCGCCAGCCCCAGCTCGTAGATATAGCTGCCCGAATAGTCCTCGACCGAGCAGCCCGCCAACCCGGTCTGGCACGCCTTGTCGATCGTGTCCGCCACGCCCTCGGGATCGTTGGCGAAGCCGTTCTCCAGGTCGGCCGACACGGGAACGTCCGTGCCCTCGGACAGGGTCGCCGCGTGCGCGAGGGCCTCGTCGCGAGTGACCGCCCCATCCAGCCGTCCGAGGGTGGCGGCGAAGCCGCTGCTCGTCGTGGCCAGCGCCTTGAACCCGAGCGAGGCGAGCACACTCGCCGAGCCGAGATCCCACGCGTTGGGCATCAGCAACGGATCGCCCCGCCGGTGGAGCCGGAGGAAGCGCTCGGCCTTCTCCTGCTGAGCGGCGCTCGTGCTCATGGTCGTCAGGCTACTGAGGTGGTGCGCTGGGTAACCTCTGAAACGTGAGTTCGTCCACGTTCTCGCTGGGGCGGGAAGGCGCCGACGACGGGTCCTTCCGCCGGCAGGAGAGCCAGTTCCGGCGGTGGGTGTCAGACGAGCCGGACGCGGACTTCCCGCCCGTGGCCGGGCGCTACCACCTGTACGTGGCGCGAGCCTGCCCGTGGGCCCACCGGACGATCATCGCCCGGCGCCTGATGGGCCTCGAGGACGCGATCGGAATCTCCTTCGTGGACCCGATCCGTGATCGGCGTGGCTGGGCGTTCACCGGCGGCGGGTACGTCGACTCGGTCAACGGGTTCGAGTTCCTGCGCGAGGCCTACATCGCCACCGACCCGGAGTACGACGCCCGGGTCACGGTTCCAGTGCTCTGGGACAAGCAATCCGGGCTGATCGTCTCCAACGAGTCGGCCGACATCCTGCGCATGCTCGGTGGCGCGTTCGCGCCGCTTGCCGCCCACCCGGTCGACCTGTACCCACAGGCGCTCCGAGACGAGATCGACGCGCTGAACGACCGGATCTACGAGAACGTCAACAACGCCGTGTACAAGGCCGGCTTCTCCCGGCGCCAGGAGGTCTATGAGCTGGAGGTGCGCGCCCTGTTCGCGATGCTCGACGAACTCGACGAGCGGCTCGCGGAGCGCCGGTTCCTGTTCGGCCCCGAGCCCGTCGAGACCGACTGGAGACTGTTTACGACGCTCGTGCGCTTCGACGCCGTCTACCAGATCCACTTCAAGTGCTCGCTGCGCAAGCTGATCGAGTACGAGCACCTATGGCCATACGCGCGCGATCTCTACCAGTGGCCCGGCGTGGCCGACACCGTCGATTTCGACGACATCCGCCGCCACTACTACCTCACTCATCCGATGATCAATCCCAGCGGGCTGGTGGCCGTCCGCCCGGCGGCGTCGTTCGACGAGCCCCCCGGCCGCGAGTCGCTCGCCTAGACCCGGCCCCTGGCTCTGTACGCAAATGGTTTGCGTACAGCGGTCCCCGGGCGCTCGCGGACCTGCAAAACATGACAATTGGTGGCCCCTGCGCCGGCCTCGTCGTCCTATGCACGCACGGCATGCATAGCATGTCACGGCCGGACGAACCGCCACCGATTGTCGTGTTTTGCACGTCAGCCGGGCCGCTCTCGGCCGGGCCGGGGAAGCCGCTCAGCCCCAGGGGTTCCGCCGACGCCGGCGCCGGCGCGCCAAAAGCAGCATCACCGCGACACCGGCAGCCGCCGCCGGCGCCGGATTGCGCTTGACGCGGCCCCACACCACCCCGCCGACCAGCGAAAGGCCCTGGAGCGGCTCGCTCGGCTGGGGCGGATTCTGCAGACCGGGACCCGCCTGCGCCCCGGGAGGCGGTGGAGGCGTCGCGGGAGGAGGAGGCGGAGTGACCACGGGTGGCGGTCCCGGGCTCGGTGGCGGAGGCGGCGCCGGCTCGTCCGCCGGCGCTCCCGGTCCCCCCCCAGCCGGTCCCGCCTCAGCCGGACCCGCCTCAGCCGGACCCGCCTCAGCCGGACCCGCGCCAACCGGACCCGCCTCAGCCGGACCCGCCTCAGCCGGACCCGCCTCAGCCGGACCCGCCTCAGCCGGACCCGCCTCAGCCGGACCCCCGTCACCCGGACCCCCGTCACCCGGACCCGCGTCACCCGGACCCGACCCAGCCCCCGGCCCGGCGGGCTCTCCGCCCAATGGGCCGGACGGAGCCCCGGAGGCGGAATCCGCCGGCGCCGGCGTCCCCGAGACCACCGTGTCCTCGCGGATCGGCGAGGCCGCGAGGATCGTTTCCTCGCGGGGAGCGCTCGGCTCGGATGATCCCACCCCCGCCGGCGCGGCCGCGTAACCCGCCGCCGGCGCGGCCTCCGAGTACCCGGCGGCTGCCGACGCGGGCTGCGCGACCGCCGCAGTCTCTGGCTGCGCGGCGAGCGAGCTCTGCAGTCGCTTGGCGAATTCCCGGAGCAGCCGTTCGGAGATGTCCTCGATCATGCCGCCGCGTCCGAACCGGGCCAGCCGTCCGGTGATGTGGTAGTCGGTCACGACCTCGACCTTGGTGCCGCGTCCGTCGGCGGGCGCCAGCCTGGAGAAGATCGTGGCCTTGGCCCCGCCCTGCCCGCGCTTGTCGGTGCCCTGCGCCTGCATGGTCGCGGTGTGCGACGCCTCGTCGACGTTCTCCATCTCCAGCCGGCCCGTGTAGGAGGCGGTCGTGGGCCCGATCTTGACGGTGAAGGTGCCGTTGTAGCTCCCGTCGTCGTTGCGGCCGGTCACGGCCGCGCCGGGCAGACAGGGGGCGACGTGCTCGACGTCGATCAGCGTCTGCCACACCCGCTCGAGCGGGGCGTCTACTTCAAACGACTGCTCTAGCTTCATGACGTATCGCCTCCAGGTCTTCGGGTGTGTCGACGTCGAGCGCCGCGCGCAAGTCTCCGCATTCGATCGTGGGCCCGCCCCGCAGCACCTCGCGTGCGCCCTGGTCGCCCCGCAGCGCGGCAATCGCGCGCATCTGGACGGGGCCGAGCACGACGGGATGTCCGGGCCGGCCGGCGTACGTCGCGCGCGTGCCTGGCGGCTCACCTACGAGGCGCGCGATCAGCTCCGGGGTCATACGCGGCTGATCGCCCAGCGTGACGATCACCTTGCGGACCTCGGCGCCGTCATCGGTGAGGTATTCGATCCCCCGGCGCAGCGAGAGGGCCTGGCCCTCCTGCCAGCGCTCGCAGACCACCGGCTCGGCCCGCATGAAATCGACCCGTTCCAGGATCTCGTCGGCGGAGGCGCCGAGGACGACGGCCACCCGTTCGAGCTCCGGCACGGCACACTGCGCCGCTACCGCGTGCTGGAGAAGTGGACGGCCGTCCAGTTCGGCCAGGAGCTTCGATCGCTCGCCGAACCGAGTGCCGGCGCCGGCGGCGAGGATCAACCCGCAGATCAAGCGGGCACCTCGTGGATGCGCCCCTTGCTCTCCGCGAGCCGCCCTCCGTCGCGCCCGTGACGCGCGGCGACGATCTCGGCCAGGATCGACAGCGCGGTCTCCTCGCGGCTGATCGCACCCAGATCGAGTCCCACCGGCGCGGATATGCGCTCGATGTCCTCGTCGGCAACGCCGGCAGCCACGAGCCGCTCGCGCCGTTTGGCCTGTGCCCGGCGCGACCCCATCGCGCCGACGAACCGCGCCGGCGAGGCCAGCGACAGCAGCAGGGCCGCGTCGTCGAGCTTGGGGTCGTGCGTGAGCACCACGATCGACGTTGCCGGATCGACCCCGCCGAGCTGCGCGACCGCGTCCTCGGGCCAGGCGGCGATCACCTGCTCGGCATCGGGGAACCGATCAGGGGTCGCGAACCGGGCGCGCGGGTCGATCACGTACGGGCGCCATCCGGCCGCGCGCGCCATCCTGCACAGCGAAGCGGCGATGTCGACCGCGCCGAACACGATCAGCCGCGGCGGCGGACCGATCACGTCGATGAACAGCCCATCGCGCCGCTCGGAGGTCTCCGCCCACAGCAGCTCGCCGGCCACCCGCGCCGCCTCGTCGTCGAGCTCGGGTGAACCAAGCGACCCAGTCCGTGCCCCATCGGCGAGAACCAGCAGCTTCGCTCCGGGAGAGGCGCCTTCCAGGACCGTGACTTCGGCGGCGCGGCCGCCGGTTCGCGCCACCTGCTCAAACTGACCGGGCTCGTACGCCTGCACCCAGACGTCGATCTCGCCGCCGCATGGCAGCCCAACGTCCCACGCGTCGGAGTCGGCGATCCCGAAGTGCAGCAGCTGCGGGGGGTCGCCCTTCAAGATCGTGTCGGCGATCTCGGCCACGGCGCCCTCGACACAGCCGCCGGACACCGAGCCGGCGATCTCACCACGGTCGTTGACCGCCATCTTCGCTCCCGGCGGACGCGGCGCCGAGCGCTGCACATCAATCACAGTCGCGAGCGCGATCCGGTCGCCGCGCTCCTTCCAAACCCCGATTTCGGATAGGACCTCTTGCATTGGAACTCAGATCTCCTCAAGGATGAACGCTAGCTGCTCGAGCGAGGCGAGCGAATTTCCCGCCAGCAACTCGTCGGTGTGGGGGATCGCCGCCCGCATTCCGCGGGTCAGCGGGGCAAACTCGGGATGGGCGGCGAGCGGGTTCAGCCACACCAGGCGATGCGCGCTTCGGCGCAGGCGAGCGATCTCGACCCTCAGCACCTCAGGGTCGCCGCGGTCCCAGCCGTCGGACAGGATCACGACCACCGCGCCTCGCCCGACCCGCCGACCGTGGTCACGATTCAAAGCCGCGAGCGCCGCCCCGATCCGGGTGCCGCCGGAGAAGTCGGTCACCGCCTCGGCGGCCCGCTCCAGGGCGCGGTCGTGATCGCGGCCGCCGAGCTCGTGCGTGATCCGGGTCAGCCGGGTGCCGAACGCGAACGCCTCCACCCGCCGGCGCGCCGCCACCGACGCGTGCAGGTACTGGAGGAGGATCCGCGCGTACGGCGTCATCGAGCCGGATACGTCGAGTACCAGCACCATCGGGCGCGGTCGGCGCGAGGGCGCGCGCCACACCCGGTCGATCGGCTCGCCGGCGGTCCGCAGCGAGCCGCGCACCATCCGTCGCAGGTCGGGGCTGTGCCCCCGGCGCCGCGAAGGTCGCGTCCGGCGCGACAGGCGGGTGGGCCCCCGCTGGGCCAGCCGCGCGATCAGCTCCCGCGCCGCCACCATCTCCAAATCCGTGTAGCTGGCGAAGTCCTTATGCCGCAAGAGCTCGACGTCGCTCCAGGCGGCGGGCACGGCGGTCGGATCCGCCTCTTGGTCGGGCGGCGGCGGTGCCGTCGCCGGAATCCCTGCATGCGGCAGGGCCTCTCGAGGTATCCCCTCGAGCTCATCGAACGGCGTGGCGCCCAGTGGGACGTGGTCGTCGCCGAACACGGCGAAGAAGGCCCGTTCGAACTTCACGAGATCGGCGCGCTCCGAGCACAGCACGGCACGAAGCGCCGACCGCGCATCCTCGCGTGAGGTGCAGTCGACCGCCTCGAGCGCCCGGTGCGCGGTCAAGAGCTCCCCCACCCCGACCCGCGCGCCCTGCGCCCGCAAGCTCGCGGCGAGCGCGGACAGCTGATCGCTGACCGCGTCCTCAAGGACATCAGACGCCATCGAGCACCCCGCGCTGGCGGACCCGCTCAACGTCCTCGTGGACCTTCAACGCCACCCCGAGAGTCTCGTCGAGGTCGGCGTCCTCGCCCAGCGCCAGCAGCGCCCGCGCCCACACGAGCGTCTCGCCCACGCCGGGCAGCTTGTACAGGTCGCCGTGCTCGCGCAGCCGTCCCACCGCCGTGACCACCCGGTTGGCGATGGTCTCGGACACCCCCGGGACCCGGGCGTGGACGATCGCCCGCTCGAGCTCGGCACTCGGGTAATCGATCCAGTGATAGAGACACCGGCGTTTCAACGCGTCATGCAGCTCGCGAGTCCGGTTCGAAGTCAGGATCACCACCGGCCGGCGCGCCGCCGTGATCGTGCCCAGCTCCGGGATCGTGACGGCGAAGTCGGCCAGGAACTCGAGCAGGAACGCCTCGAACTCGTCGTCCGCCCGGTCGATCTCGTCGATCAGCAGGACCACGGACTCGTCCGCTTCAGCCTCCAACGCATCCAGAAGCGGTCGCCGCAGCAGGAACCGGCGCGAGAACAGCTCTCCTTCGTTCACGCCGCCCTCGGCCGCTCGCAGCGCGAGGAGCTGCCGCGGATAGTCCCAGTCGTACACCGCGTGATGGAGGTCAATCCCCTCGTGGCACTGCAGTCGGATCAGCCGCGCGCCGGTGGCGCCGGCCAGTGCCCGCGCCACCTCAGTCTTGCCGACTCCCGCCTCGCCCTCGAGCAGGAGCGGCTGCTCCAGCGCCACGGCGAGATGGACGGCCAGCGCCAGCGGCCGGTCGGCGAGATAGCCCTGGGAGGCGAGCGCCTCGCTCGCCTCCTCCACTGACGCAACGTAAGTAAGGCTCACAAATCCATCATGGCAGGCCCACCGGGGATTCGGGATGGTCGGCGGCGCCTACGGCGGCGCCTTGGACGTGCGCGGACGCACGCGACGCGCGCGATCACCCCAGCCCTGCCGCCGTTTCCAGCGCCCGCCGGCACATGACCCGTGCCAGATGGCGCTTGTAGTCCGAGCTGGCGTTGAGGTCGGCGGGCGGGTCGGTGCCCTCGGCCGCCTGCTCAGCCGCGCGAGCGATCGAATCGGCCGTCGCCGGCTGGCCGCGCAGCGCCTCCTCGACCGCGTGCGCTCGCAGCGGCACCGACGCCATGTTGGTCAACCCCACGCGGACGTCCTCGACCGTGTCGCCGTTCTTGTGAACGAGGGCGCAGACCGCCACCATCGCCCAGTCCTCGCTGCGGCGGTTGAACTTCTGGTAGCCGTAGCCCCACCCGTCGTACGCGGGCATCCGCACTTCGGTCATGACCTCGGCGGGCTCGACCGCCGTCTCCAGGTAGTCCTGGAACAGATCGCTCGCCGACACGGTGCGCTGCTGGCCGCCGGCGCCCTGCAGCGTCACGGAGGCCTCGCAGATCAGCATGACCGCCGGCAGGTCCGACGCGGGATCGCCGTGCGCCAGCGAGCCCCCGATCGTGCCGCGATTGCGCACCTGGGGATCGGCGATCGTCCCCGCCGCGAGTGCCACCACGCCCAGATCGGGCGTGTGCTCGAGCTCGGCGTGCGGCGTCAGCGCGCCGATCCGCCAGTTCCCGTCCTCGCGCTGGATTCCGTGCAGGCCGGGCACCTTGCGCAGGTCGACGAGCAGCGATGGGGTGGCAAGGCGGAGCTTCATCAGCGGCAACAGCGAGTGGCCGCCGGCCAGCAGCTTGGCGTCCTCGCCACCGTCGGACAGCGCGTTGATCGCGTCCTCGAGCGTGTCGGGCGCGGTGTAGTCGAACTCGGCCGGGATCATGCCGGCACACCTCCCTTGGCTTCCTGAATGGCTTCCCAGATCCGCATCGGGGACAGCGGCATGTTGATGAAGTCGACGCCCAAGGGTCTGAGCGCGTCCAAGACGGCGTTCGTGACCGTGGCGCTCGCGGCGATCGTGCCCGCCTCCCCGACGCCTTTGACGCCGAGTGAGTTGACCGGGGACGGCGTCTCGGTGCGGTCGGTCTCGAAGCTCGGCAGCTCGGCAGCCGTGGGCAGCGCGTAGTCGACGAAGGTGCCGGTGACGAGCTGACCGCTGTCGTCGTAATGGATCCGCTCGTACAGCGCCTGTCCAATCCCCTGCGTGACCCCTCCGTGGACCTGACCCTCAACCAGCATCGGGTTCACCGCCCTCCCGCAGTCGTCCACCGCGACGTAGCGAACGATCTCCACCTTGCCCGTCTCGCCATCCACATCGACCACGCAGGCGTGGGCGCCGAACGGGAACACCCAGTTCGAGGGATCGTAGAACGACTGCTCGTTGAGCCCAGGCTCCATGCCCTCGGGCATCTCCATCGTCACGTAGGCGGCGCCCGCCACCTCGGCCAGCGTCATCCCCTTGTCAGGAGATCCGCGCACCGAGAAGCGGCCGTCACGCAATTCGATGTCTTCGGGTTCGGCCTCGAGCTGGTGGGCGACGATCTCCCTGGCCTTGGCGGCCACCTTGTTGGCTGCCCTTGAGGCCGCCTCGCCCCCAACCGAAAGGGAGCGCGAGCCGTACGTGTCGAGCCCGGACGGACCGGTTTGCGTATCGCCGTGGATCACCTCGACCTGGGACGGATCGACGCCGAGCCGGTCCGCGACGATCTGCGCGAAGCCGGTCTCGTGACCCTGGCCGTGAGGCGAGGTCCCGGTGTAGAGCGTGGCCGAACCGGTGGGGTGCACGCGTACCGTGGCCGACTCCCAACCGCCGCACTGCAGGCCGAAGCCACTTGGTCCGACGCCCTTGGACGGGGAGTTGCCGCAGATCTCGGTATAGGTGCAGAAGCCGATGCCGCGGTAGATGCCGCGTTCGCGCAACGCCGAGGCCTCCACACGCACCTGAGCGGGGTCGATGTGCTCGAGGAGCCTATCGAGGGCGGCTTCATAGTTACCGGAGTCGTAGACGACGCCGATCGGGGTCTCGTGACCTTCGGAGAACGGCGCGATGAAATTCTTGCGCCGCAAATCCAGGGGGTCCATGCCCAGCTCGTGTGCGAGCTGATCCATCACGACCTCGATCATGTGGGCCGCCTCTGGCCGGCCAGCTCCCCGGATCGCGTCGGTTGGGAACTTGTTCGTCATAGCCATGACGATGTCGGTATGGACGGCCGGGGTCTTGTAGACGCCGCACATCACGAACGCGCTCGACGGCGGGATAGCCGGCGTAAGCACCATCTGGTAGGCGCCGAGGTCGGCGATGATCTTCGAGTGCCAGGCCGTAATCGTGCCATCGCGCTTGGCGCCGACCTTGACGTAGTCGATCTGGTCGCGCCCGTGGTGGGTGACCATCATCCCCTCCGAACGCGTCTCGATCCACTTCACCGGGAGGCCAAGCTTGCGCGAGGCCCAGGCGCAGCCGATCTCCTCGGCGTAGATCTGGAGCTTGGAGCCGAAGCCGCCACCCACCTCGGGCGCGATCACGCGCACCCGGTCCTCGCCGATGCCCAGCAGGATCGCGAGGAACAGACGGAGGAAGTGAGGGACCTGCGTGGAGCTCCAGACGGTCAGCCTGTCGGCGCGGAAGTCCGCGAGCACTCCCCGCGGCTCGATCGCGGCGCCGGCGACGCGGTGGTTGACGACACGTCGCTCGATGATCACGTCCGCCTCGGCGAAGCCCGCTTCGAGATCGCCGCCGCCTAGCGACCACTCGCATACTTTGTTCGTCCCGAATTTTTCGTGGACGAGCGGTGACCCCTCCTCGAGAGCCTTCTCCGGATCGGTGACGACCGAAAGCGGCTCGTACTCGACGACCACGTCCTCGGCTGCGTCGACCACCGCGTAGCGGTCGTCGCCGACGACGAGCGCGACCGGATCGCCGACGTGCTTGACCTCGCCCTTGGCGAGCACCCAGTGATCGGGCGTGTTGACCGTGACCCCGGGCGGGACCCATGCCATCGGCAGGCCGGCCTCCATGTCGAGGTCTTCGTTGGTGTAGACCGCGCGGATGCCGTCGCGCGCATTGGCCGCGGAGGTGTCGATCGACACGATCCGGGCGTGGGCCTCCGGAGAGCGCACCCACGCCGCCCACAGCTGCCCGGTCAGGTTGATGTCCTCGACGTAGCTGGCGCGACCGGTGATCAGTCGCGGGTCCTCCTTGCGCCGCATCGCGCGGCCGACGTACGACTTGCTGGCAGCGCCGTTCGTCATTGTGCTCATGCCGTCACCCCCGGTTGTCCGCCTGACGTGGCGCCTACGGTGGCCCCCTTGGCGTTCGCCGCGTCAAGTACGGCCTTGACGATGTTGTGGTAGCCGGTACACCGGCACAGATTGCCCTCGAGCCCGTGCCGCACCTCTTCTTCGGTGGGGTTGGGGTTCTCGGCGAGCAGTCCGGCCGCGGCCATGATCATGCCCGGCGTGCAGTAGCCGCATTGCAGGCCGTGGTCGTTCCAGAAGGCCTCCTGCAGCGGGTGAAGTTCGTTCTCGGACGCCAGGCCCTCGATCGTCGTCAGCGCGACGCCGTCGGCCTGCACCGCGAGCACCGTGCACGACTTCACCGCCTTGCCATCCATATGGATCGTGCAGGCGCCGCAGTTGGACGTGTCGCAGCCGACGTGGGTACCGGTCAATCCGAGGTTGTCGCGCAGGGCGTGGACCAGCAGTGTCCGCGGCTCCACGTCCAGATGGTGCTCGACACCGTTGACATTCAGGGTCACCGGGACTGTCTGGCTCATGCCTCTCCCTCCTGGGTTGCTGGGCTAGGGCGACGATACCCGACGGGAATAGTCACTGTGAAGTGGCGCAGCGCAGGCCTTGCGCGGATCGGCGCCAAGGCGCCGCCGTCAGGCGCCGCCGACAATTCAATAAGTCGAGCACTCAGCGGTGAGCGAGCACCTGGTAGACCGACGCCCACCCGGTCTCGAACGCCTGCCGACCGGCCCGCAGGTAGAGCTTCCAGATCCGGGCACGCTCGATCCCTGCCAGCCGCACGGCGTCCTCCCAGTGGGCGTCGAAGCTCTCGATCCAGTAGCCGAGCGTCCGGTGGTAGTCGCTGGGCAGCCCTTCGACGTGCCGCGTCACCAGCCCGGCCCGCTCGAGCGCCCGTTGCACGCGCGAGAGCGGCAGCGGCACCCCGTCCGGGAACACGAAGCGCTCCGAGAACGCGCCCTCGTCCGGGGTGTCGAGGTCCTGGAGCTTGGCGATGCCGTGGTTGAGCAGCCGCCCGCCGGGCCGGAGCAGCTCGCGCAGCCGGCGGGCGTAGAGGTCGATCCGCTCGTCCCCCACGTGCTCGACCATCCCGATGCTGGCGATGGCGTCGAACGGGCCGTCCGTCACCTCGCGATAGTCAGCCACGCGGATCTCGACGCGGTCCCCCACCCCAGCCTCGCGCGCCCGCTCGGTCGCGAGCCGGGCCTGCTCCCCGGACAGGGTGATCCCGACCGCGCGTACGCCGTGGCGCGTGGCGGCGTGGATCACGAAGCTGCCCCACCCGCAGCCGACGTCGAGCACGCATTCGCCCTCCTGCAGGTCGAGCTTGCGGCAAACCAGCTCGAGCTTCGCCTCCTGCGCCTCCTCCAGCGTCTGCGCGCCGCCCGAGAAGTACGCGCAGCTGTAGGTCATCGACCGGTCGAGAAACAGCGCGAAGAAGTCGTTGCCGACGTCGTAGTGGTGGCGGACCGCGCGCCGATCGCGGGCGATCGTGTGTCGCTGCCCGCGCAGCCTGAGCTCGACCGTCGGCACCGGCGGCGGGATCACCAGCCCGCAGGCGCGAACCAGGGCGACGCCGAGACGCGCGAGCTGGCCGACCCTGAGCGACGGCGGCTCGAACGTGTCCACCATCCGCAGCGCACCGTCGAGGTCATCGACCTCGAGCATCCCGGCCACATACGCCCGGCCCAGCCCCAGCTCGCCGGGTGCGCGCAGGACGTGGGCCAGTGCGCGGGGGGTCGTGAAGGCGAGCGTGGGCGCGCCGGGCTCGGTCGCCGGCACCTCGGTGCCATCCCAGAACCGGACCCCGAACGGGCGGCTCGGGAGGACGCTCGTCAGCGCGTTCCGAAGCGGGGCCGTGTCGGACAGCGCCAAGGTTCGCGCTCAGCCTGCCTCAGGCACGGCGAGCCGAACCATGCGCTCCGGGCTGATCCGCACGACGTCCCACGCCAACCCGACCCTCTCCATCCACTGGATCATGCGCGCGGCCGGGTCGAGCTGCCAGCGCCTGAGCCCGTGACGGTACGAGCACGGGAAGGCATGGTGATTGTTGTGCCACGCTTCGCCCCACGTGGGAATGGCGAGCCAGGCGAGGTTGCGCGACTCATCGTGCGTGTCGAAGTCCCGCCGCCCGAAGAAGTGGCACAGTGAGTTGATGCTGAACGTCGCCTGGTGCACGAGGAAGATCCGCGCGGCGCCGCCCCACAACAGCGCGGTGAGTCCGCCGGCGACGTTGCCGGTCAGGGCCACCCCCAGCCCGAACGCCGCGGCCAGCCCGGCGACGACCCAAAGCACGAACGTCCGGTCGACGAAGCGGATCCAGGGGTCCTTGAGCAGATCCTTGGCGTAGCGTCGCTCGTCGGCCACCTCCATGTCGCTGAACACCCAGCCGATGTGGGCGTGGAGCAGCCCTCGGAACGCGCCGCGCCAACCCGAGCCGTGGCCCACGTGCGGGCTGTGGGGATCGCCGTCGACGTCGGAGAACTGGTGGTGCTTGCGGTGCGTGGCCACCCAGTCGATCACCGGCCCCTCGGCGGCGGCGGACCCGAGCGCGGCGAGCGTGGCCCGGGTCAGGCGGTGGCACTTGAAGCTGCCGTGGGTGAGCAACCGGTGAAAGCCGACCGTCACGCCGGTGCCGATCCCGAAGTAGCACACGACGAGGATCAGGAGGTCCTGCCAGTTCAGGAGGTTGCCCATCCAGCCGAACCACATGCCGACGATGACCAGGATCGGAGGCACGCCGGAAACCACTGCGCTGGCGAGACGATCGACGAACGGCATCGTGACCGGCCGGACTTGCCCGGGGGACGCCACTGCGGGAGACGGTCCCATCTCTCTCCTCGTGTGTGTGATTTCGCGCCGACGAGAACAGCCCTCGCGGCCACCGGCACCTGCGACCCGCACGCCGTCGCCGCTCGCTCAGGTGCCGAGCCGCTGTGACGCGAGCGCGATGCTATCGATTGCAGCTGACGCGGGCGTCGCCGCGCGGCTCAGTTGCGCAAAAAAGACCAGCGCGCTCACCGGCTTGCCGGGGCGGATCGGCAGGTCGCGGATCCGGATCCCGTGGCGTGGTGCAAGGCGGCGGTCGCCGCCGCGGCGGCCCCCACGATCCCGATCTCGCCGGGTCGTCGATCGAGACTGTGCAGGCGCCGCACTGTCCGTGTCGCACCCTTCCCGGCGCCGGTCCGATCATCTTCTCCGGCCACCGGCGCCCGACTTCACCCGCGCCCACCCTGAGTGAGCAAACCTCTCTAGGAAACCGCGATCCGCACGGATAACACGCCACTCGCCGCCTTCCCGGATGACGAACGGTCGTTCACCTGGCCCTGGCACCGAGAACACGGCATTCGCGCCGCGGGCGCCCGCCGAGTGGCGACTTGTCCGCCAACCGCGACCTTCAGCTCGGCGCTACCCGATGGCAGTACCGGTACGCCTTGCTGAAGCCCAGCCGCTCGTACAGCGCCACCGCCGGCGCGTTGTCTTCCTCCACCTGGAGATAGGCGGTGCTCGCGGCCGCGTCGGCCAGCAGCGCCCGCACGAGCGCCGTCCCGAGTCCGGCACGCCGACGGGCCGGATCAACCGCAAGGCAGAACAACCCGACCAGGTCGTCGTGGTCGACGGCGATCCCGACCGCGGCATCGTCGAGGCGCGCGAACGTGGCTCTCCCCGCGAGCTCCCCGAACACCGTGCGGACGTGGGCCTCCACGTCCCGGCCGGGCTCGCAGCGCGCCCACGCGGTGAGCCACTCCGCCGTGGCGTGGTCCGTCCGCCGGAGCGACGCCATCCCAGTCAGCTCCGGCGGCTGGGACCACGTCGCGTCGTCACGACCCGCCGCGAGCACGAGCACGGGCCACCGCCTCCCCCACCCACGACGGTCGAGCTCGCCCATCAACTGACCGTGCAGCGACACCGGGCTAACCTGGATGCCGGCGGGGATCCCGTGCCGGCTCGCGAAGGTCTCGACCGAGGCGATCGCCCCAGGGATCTCGGAGGGGCGCAGCGCCCGGCACGGCGTCAGCGCGTGGTTCGACCGCCCGCGATCCAGTCCGGGCGTGGCCCGCAGCACCCACCCGTCGGCGGTCCGCGAGGTCACCGTGGCCGGCCACGCCTCCACCGAGTGCTCCTCCAGCCGGCAGACCAGCTCAGCTGGCATATTGCCCGAGCAGGTCACGAAGCTGGGCCGCGTTTCGGACCGAGTAGTCGGTGTAGCAGTTGTTCATCAGCAGATGGCTCTCGCGCGCCTCAGAGGCGTGCTCGACGATCGGCGGTACGAGCTCCTCGAGCTCCTCCTCCGAGTACAGGTAGCGAAAACGCTCCGCCGCCGAACGCGACGTGTCCTTCCAGGTGCTGTCCGACCGCCCGTGGAACCGCATCAGGAACAGCTCCGGGTTGGTCACCGCCATCACCCGCG
>Ga0335072_10003377_pt1 | contig 24075 bp, 16 predicted proteins | sample Lox_Sample_21_FD_206725 | JGI IMG/M metagenome (GOLD analysis project Ga0335072, IMG submission 206725) | Soil microbial communities from Loxahatchee National Wildlife Refuge, Florida, United States - Lox_Sample_2.1 | ecosystem: Environmental > Terrestrial > Soil > Wetlands | place: USA... | reverse complement strand
CTGCTGACCGTGCCGATCTTGATGCCGCGCAACGTCACCTCCGCGCCAGGCGACAGACCCGCCACGGAACCATCAAAATACGCGAGAAAGTGGATCTGGCGTGGGAACGCCGCCGACTGAGCGTCATCCTTGCTGGCATACAGCGGAAACGCGTGGTTGTCCGCGCTGACCGGAAACCCGCGTCCCTGGTGCGGCGTGTCGAAGGCAATGCCGCCCAGCAGCACCGCGCGCAACGATTCAACCTCCAGTTCCAGCCCGTTCGGCCCCAGTGTCACCGTCGCGCCCGAAGCATTCCAGAAGCGCGAGTTGTCATGCACGTATTGGTCATAGGGCGCGCGCACGAAGGCGTGGATCGTGACGTTCTCCGCCATATGTCCCAGATCCCAGCCCAGCACTTCGCCCACGTCCAGGTCCCGGTAATACACCGGCGAGCCAAGCTGGATGTTGCCGATATTGCCTGCCTCGAGCAGGAAAGTATGCCCCGGCACGTCAGACGTGAGCACTGGCGGCGTTTCGAGACCGATGAAATGGCGCTGCGGTTCCCCGCCCTTCGCCGACGGCTGAAACTCGATGTAGCTGCCGGACACCAGCGTCTCCAGGCCGCTGATGGCGCCGGCGAAAAACCGCGGCCGCACCACCCAGAACTGTGCCTTGTCGGTCAGCAATGGCTCGGACTCGTGGTTCATTCGCACCGTGACGATCACCTGCTGAAGGTCCTTGCTCAGCGCGATGTGGTCCACCGTCCCCATCACCACGTCCTTGTGCCGGACCTGCGACTGGCCGGCGACGAGGCCGGAGGCGGTTTCGAAACTGATGGTGATCAGTGGCCCGCGTTCCATCAGCGTGTGCCAGGCAAGCCAGGCGCCGATCAGCGCGCTGACGATCGGGATTGCCCAGATCAGAGACAGACGCCGCCGCTGATCCATATGTGCGCGGACCACCGCCCGCGGGTGGCGCGTTGGCGTCGGCTGATCGCTCATGGCGGCGGCTTGCCGGACGGAATCTCCGCCGCGTCCCACATCAGCCGAGGATCGAACGACTGTGCCGCCAGCATGGTCAGCACCACCACCGAGGCGAACGCGATGGCACCAGGGCCGGGCAGCACCGAAGCAAGTTCGCCGAACTGCAACACTGCCACCAGCAGCGAACCCACAAAAATGTCGATCATCGACCAGCGTCCGATGCCGTCGATAACCCGGTAGAGTCGGGTCCGGTCACGCAGCCACCGGCGGGATCCGGTTTGCGTCGAGATCAGCAGGAAGGCAAGGCCGACCACCTTGATCACCGGCACCACGATGCTGGCGAAGAACACCAGGGCGGCAAGCGGCCACATCCCGGCGTCCAGCAGTTCGCGCACTCCGCCTATGATGGTGCTTGGCGTGCTGGCGCCGAGTGTGGTGAGCGTGAGCACCGGATAGGTATTGGCAGGAACGTACAGGATCAGCGCTGCGATCCCGAACGCCCAGGTCCGCACGATGGCATTCGGCCTTCTTGCGTGCAGTGGAAATCCGCACCGGGGACAGCGCATACCTGGCACCGTGCGGGTCACGAAGCGGCACACCGGACATCCCATCCGCCGTGCATCGGGGCGCCGGGCACTCATATGTTCCGGTGCCAGCGGCCGGCGGCCGCCGAGGGCGTCCCACACGGCCTCCCGGTCCAGGCAATAATCGGCCGCGATCATCACCACCATCAGCGCCGCCAGCGCATACAGTGCGGGACCGAGTTCGATATTCACCTCGGTCCCCAACCGGGTGAACGCGACGAACACGCCAAGCAGGTAGACCTCGATCATGGACCACGGGCGCAGGCGGTTGGCCCAGAAGAACCAGCCGCGCAGCCATGGCGGCGGGTCGTCGAGATGCGCCCCTAGCAGAACGGTCGTTGTCGCCAGTAATTTCCCCAGCGGTGCGGCGAAGGTGGTGAACAGGATCACCGCGGACAGTTCCCACATGCCGGAATTTTCCAATCCGATCGGCCCCGAGAACAGATCGGCAACACGCGACTGGCCCATGCGGCTGACCACCATCAGCGTGCTGGCCCCAGCAATGAAGAACATAATGAGGGCGGCGACGTTGAGCGCCAGCGGCAGCCCGAGCGGGTCGCCGTGGGCGTGGCGCAGCACAGCGTCGCAGCGCAGGCAGACGGCGCGCGCGCCCGGCGGCAGCCGCGGCACGACCTGAAGCTGGGTGCAGTCGTGACACTCGCACAGGCGCGCCGGGGTCACCGCGGATAGCGCCGGCGCCGCCGCGGACCGCCGATTCAGGGGCAAGGTCAGCAAAGCCATCAGGCGCGGGAGTTCGGAAGGCGGATGGCAGGCATGGCGACAATTCAGGAGGAGTGACGGCTAGTGCCCGGTGTCCCGCAGGCACGATTCGGCGCCCCTCATGTCATAGCGAGCGGCGAAGCGACGAAGCAATCCCCGCCGTGCAGAGGCACAAACGGTCCCGAGACTTCGCCCAACGAAATCGATTCGTCGTTGCTCGCAATGACACATGGACGGTCCGGCTCACACTCCGCTGATACCGATGATCAGCAGATTGGCGGGAAGCCACAGCACCGGCAATCACAACGGCGGGACATGCACGCGGCTACCCCGGCATCCCTCCGGCAAGCCTCTGCCAGCCGCCGCGGGGACGTGCTTTGCTTGCCCGTCATGCCCGTCAAGCCCGACTCCCTGCTCCTGCGCGACGTGTCCGCCGGCTACGGCGAAACCGTCGTGCTCGACGGTGTCTCGCTGGCCTTGGAGCAAGGCGCTACGGTGTCCATCCTGGGCCGCAACGGCGTCGGCAAGACCACGTTGCTGGCCTCGGTGCTGGGCCATACGACGCTGCATGCCGGCGACATCGCCTTTGCCGGCCGGTCGATTACCGGCTTGCGGGCATTCCGGCGAGCGCGGCTGGGTATCGGCTATGTGCCGCAGGAGCGCGAGATTTTCCCCTCGCTCGACGTGGAAGAGAACCTGACCGTCGCGTCCCGTCGCCCGCGGCGCGGCGGCTGGACGGCGGACCGTGTCTACGCCTTGTTCCCGCGCCTGGCCGAGCGGCGCCACAGCATGGGCAACCAGCTTTCCGGTGGCGAGCAACAGATGCTGGCCGTCGGACGCGCGCTGATGCTGAACCCGTCATTGCTCTTGCTCGATGAACCGCTGGAAGGCCTGGCGCCCGTGACGGTGGACCGGCTGCTGGACGCGCTGCGGCGCCTGCGGTCGGAGGTGGGGTTGGCGATCGTGCTGGTGGAGCAACACGCCCGGCTGGCCTTGGAATTTTCGCCACGTGCCGTGGTTCTGAACCGTGGGAGGATCGTCTACGACGGCGCGTCCGGTGCCCTGCTGAATGACTCCGAACGGCTGGCATCGCTGATCGGGGTCAGCGGTGCGTAGGGGTCTGGCACTGATGGATGAACCGCTGTTTCGGTTCCCCCGCTGACGGGGGTGCCGGGCCATGCCGGAACTTGCCGTCAGAGAAGCGCGAGCCACGGGCCCCATGTCATTGCGAGGACGGAGGCGGACAAAGCAATCTCGTTCGGGGACGCCTCCGGACTGTCCCTGCGCCCATACTGCCGGGGTACTTCGCCGCTGGCATTCCTCCGAATGACGAGCAACCGGCGATGCTGCGCTCCTCTACTTCTGGCTACCAGTCTCCACCGATGGACATAGATACCAGCGTTCTGCCGTCCAGGCTGTTTACGGTCGCCGAATATCACCGTATGGCCGAGGTCCGCGTATTCGGTGAGGACGAGCGCGTCGAGCAATTCGATGCGCAGGTTGTTGCCATGGCACCGATCAGGCCGCGTCATGCGCTCATAGTGGACGTGTTGTCGCGCTGGTTCCGTGCGCCACGGGACCGCTGGTGGGCTCGCTTCCGCAATCCGATCGATCTTGATGAACGGACCGAGCCCAACCCGGACGTCGTGTTGGCGCATATGCCATGGTCATCATGTTCGAGCCCTTGTCGCCGGGGCGCGAGAACCGCCAGCGCGACGAGCGCAACGGTATGATCCACTCAGGATGACGTAAGCCGCTAGTTAGAAATACAGACGCCCCTGCCAGGCGCCCCTGCCAGGCGCCCCTGCCAGGCGCCCCTGCCAGGCGCCTCAAAATTAGTTGTTGACCCGACCGTTAGAAACCTGTTAGTCTACCCGACGCAAAACAGGATCTGAGCCAAAACAACCTATCGCTATCATGCAGCACACAGGGATTGACGCCAACGCACCTCCCCCGTCGCCTCCCCAACCCGATTCCCGTCAGGATCGGGCGGGCACCCTCGTCCCCAAAAACGTCGCCCAACTCCTCTCGATCCTCCAAATCCTGCGCGAATTCGGCCGCCATCTCGCTGCTACCATAGAGCACCGCGCCACCAGGCCCGGCTTCTCGCTCTTTACCGCCGTATTCGGCACCGCCAGGCTGCCCGTCATCCTCGCTCACCTCCATCGCGGCACCCTGCGCGCCACCGCGCTCGAATCGTTGCTCCTCACGCGCGCTGCCACCGGCCGCGACGTGATAGCAGCGCCGCCCCACACCGACCCCACGCCCACCGCCGATCTGCTGAACGAAACGCTCGCTCCCCAGGCCGCGCGCCTCGCCGCCGACCGCGCCCGGCATGACGCGCCGCTCGATCCCGACCATCTGCCCACGTCCGAGCAAATCGAGGCCGAAGTCCGTCACCATCCAATTGGCCGCACCATTGCTGCGATCTGCCGCGATTTCGGCATCGTCCCCATCATGTGCGCCTACGCATTCTGGGACGCGACGGCGCAGGCGATCGCTGTCTATCAGGACAGCGCGGCAACCTGCGACGAGCACTTGCACACCGCGTCGGACCCGCACGAACCCGAAGGCGGCCCGCATCAGCGACAAATGCGTCCGGACAACGCCGAAGAATCCGCCCTGGAACCAACAATCCCGCGCGTGCCCATGCGCGTGAAACACAGGCCAGGATTCAAGATCTGCAAGCCGTCCATAAATCCATGCCGCATCGTGGCAAAGCGTACATCACCACGTGCGATCATCACGCGTCACGAATCGAATATCGCGGCCAACGCCACAGGACCCCCGCTAACGCCGAAGCCGGCCTGCTAGTCTTACAAACGGGACCGGGAAGCGGCCGGCCCCGCCATCCTGATTCGTCCAACGCCGTCCGCATTCCCCATCGCCGCCAGCGTGACGTCCCGCGAAGCCATTCCCGCCGTTCGTGCAGACGACCGCAAATACACGCGAATGTGCCGTGCCGCGCGATCCTATGCAGCCGACTGACGCTCTCAACGCTCGGAACGCCTTCATCACCGTATCCGAAATTTGATTGCAGCCATCAGCCGCTCGCCATGCCCGGCCAGCGGTTTCCCGTCCCCGCCAGCGTCCCACGTCAGCGAAATCTCGCGCAACGCGCCGGCGTCTCACCGCAAACCAAACGAGACGCCGATGAGACAATGCCCCTCCTCCCCGTCTCGGGACGAGGCGCCACGTCGCGCCAAACGCGTGTGCCTCATCACCAAGGTGCCGGCGACCGCTACCAACCAACGTCTCACACAGAACGCCAGAGTCTCACAAAAAACGGAACGAGACGCCAGCGAGACAGCGTCCCCGTTTCGACCCCACGGCCGGCGCACCCCGCCACACAACGCACCCCGCCGCACAACGCACGCAGCCCCACAAGCCGCCATCCCACCTTTCCCCCCGGCCGCCGCACGGGTTACACCCCCCGGCCATGGCATCCGTCCCCCGTGCCGAAGGCGCCTCACCTGCGATGGCGCAGTGGTTCGCCGCCAAGGCCGACCACCCTGACGCCCTGGTCTTCTTCCGCATGGGCGACTTCTACGAACTGTTCTTTGCCGATGCCGAGGCCGCCGCCGCCGCGCTCGACATCGCCCTGACCCAGCGCGGCGAGCATGCCGGCGCCCCCATCCCCATGTGCGGCGTCCCCTGCCATGCCGCGGAATCCTACCTCGCCCGCCTGATCCGCCGCGGTTTCCGGGTCGCCGTCGCCGAGCAAATGGAGGACCCCAAGACCCGCAACGGCAAAGGCCCGATCCGCCGGGAAGTGGTGCGCCTGATCACCCCCGGCACGGTCACCGAGGAAGCCTTGCTCGACTCCGGCCGCCCCAACCTGCTTCTCGCCCTCGCCCAGGGGCAGGAAGGCATCGGCGCCGCCTGGCTCGACGTCTCGACTGGCTTGTTCGAAACCACGTCCCTGCCGGCGTCTGAACTCCCGGCCTTGCTCGGCCGTCTGGAACCGGCGGAGATCCTCGCCCCCGCCACGATCGAGCTTGGCGATTGGGGCGACCGACGCGCCCCCGAACCCGTTGCTTCCCCACCCCTGGTCGCCCGCCGCCGCCTGGCGGAGGCCTTCGGCGCCGCCAGCCTGGACGCCTTCGGCAGCTTCACCGATGGTGAGGCGGTCGCTGCCGCCCTGGCGCTCGACTACGTGCGTGCCACCCAGGCCGGCAACCTCCCGCGCCTCGCGCGCCCCGCACCGCAGGGCAGGGCAGGCGTCATGGCGATGGACGCCGCCACCCGCACCAGCCTGGAGATCCAACGTGCCCGAGACGGCGGCGACCGCCACACGTTACTCGCCGCCGTCCAGCGCACCACCACGCCCGCCGGCGCCCGTCTCCTGGCCGGCTGGCTCTCCGCCCCCCTGACCGACCCCACGGCCATCACCGCAAGGCAGGATGCGTGGTCTTGGTTGCTCGCCAACCCAGATGCGGCCCGGGAGCTGCGCACAGCCCTCCGGCAAGCCCCCGACATCGCTCGTGCCCTGGCCCGCCTGTCCCTCAACCGAGGCGGCCCGCGCGACCTCGCCGCCCTGCACCATGGCCTGGCCGCGGCGCACCAGGCAGAAGAGGCGCTTGAAGGTCCCCTGCCAATCAACCTGTCCGCGGCGCGAGCCGCCCTGGCACTGGACCCCGCCTTGGCGCAAACGCTGGGCGACGCCCTTGCCGATCCCGTCCCGCATCGTCTGGAAGACGGCAACGTCATCCACGCCGGCTTCGACGCCGAACTGGACACGGAACGATCCCTGCGCGACGACTCACGCCGCGTCCTGGCAACGATGCAGCTCGACTGCGCCCAGCGCTACGGCGTCGCCAGTTTGAAGATCAAACACCATGCGCAACTCGGCTACGTCATCGAAGTCCCCGCCGCCGCGGTGGAAAGGCTGCGCGCTTACCCCGAACTAACATTACGCCAGGGCATGGCCAACGGCGCCCGCTTCACCACGCCGGACCTGTCCGACCTCGATCGCCGCATCGCCGAAGCCGGCGAACGCGCCGCGGCCCGCGAACGTACCGTGTTCGCCCACCTGGTTCGCCTCGCGCTCGACCAAGGGGAAAAACTTGCCGCGGTCGCAGACGCGCTCGCCTTTCTCGACGCAGCGCAGTCCGCCGCCAAGCTGGCGGAATCCGGGACCTGGTGCCGCCCCGTCGTCACCGACGACGAATCCTTCCAGATCCGATCCGCCCGCCACCCGGTCGTAGAAGCCGCCCTCGCCGGCCACGCCGCCTTCGTACCCAATCACTGCGACCTGTCCCCGGACCGGCGCGTCCTGCTGCTAACCGGGCCTAACATGGCGGGCAAATCCACCTACTTGCGGCAGAACGCCCTCATCGCCATGTTAGCGCAGGCCGGGCTTCCGGTCCCCGCAGACTCGGCCCGCATCGGTGTGGTGGATCGTTTGTTTTCCCGTGTCGGCGCCTCGGACGATCTGGCACGCGGCCGCTCCACCTTCATGGTGGAAATGACAGAGACCGCGGCGATCCTGCATCAGGCCGGCCCGCGTTCTTTGGTGGTGGTTGACGAGATCGGCCGCGGCACCGCGACGCTGGATGGGCTCGCAATTGCCTGGGCGGTCCTGGAGGCTTTGCATTCCGCCGTGCGTTGCCGCACCATTTTCGCCACACATATCCACGAACTTGCAGAACTGGCAGATCGCCTGCCCCGAATGAAGCCGCACACAATGCGGGTGAAAGAATGGAAAGGTACAGTGGTTTTCCTGCATGAAGTTGCCGAGGGCGCAGCCCGGCGCTCGTGGGGCGTACACGTTGCCGAACTGGCAGGCGTTCCCGCCCCTGTCGTGCGAAGGTCCGCGCACTTGCTGGCATTGATGGAAAAGCACGGTGGCCCGCTCGGCGCCGGCGCCCCGCTCGGTGCATTGCCTCTGTTCTCGACAACCTCCGCAGAAGCCTCGCCGGCAGAGGAACAAATCGACCCATTGCAAAAAGCGCTCGCCGAATTGGATCCCGATCGCCTGACACCGCGCGAAGCCCTGGAAGCGCTGTACCACCTGAAGGCGCTGCTGCCAGTTTCCGCGCCGGCCGAGACATAGTACCGTCACCGCGATGTCGATGGCCGCAACCCTGTCGAGGACCCCGGAATCCGCCGCCGCGGTGCTGACCGAAGCGCTCGCCGCCCTGGGGGATGAAGGCGGCAGCGTGCCCCGCGACGCCGCGCTCGGCGCCTTCCGCCGACACCTGGCGCGCATCCAGAACCACGTGCAGCACGAATTTGAGCATGAGCAACTCAGCGGCCTCCAGGCGGCGCGCTTGCTCGGCAAGCTGGTCGACGGCGTCGTTTCGACGCTTTTCCAGCACGCCACCTCGCCGTCGGGCCTGGGCGAGGCCGGACAGCTCAGCGTGGCCGCCACCGGAGGCTACGGCCGCGGCGTCCTGGCACCCTTCAGCGATATCGACCTGCTGTTCCTTACGTCAGAGCAATCGCCGCCGCAGACGTTGCGCGTGGTGGAATACATGCTTTACTTCCTGTGGGACCTGGGACTGAAGGTCGGCCACGCCACGCGCTCGATCGAAGATTGCCTGGTCGAAGGCGGTAAAGACACCACCATCCGTACCGCGCTGTTGGACGCCCGCTATCTCGCCGGCGATACGCGATTGTTCGCCGAATTCCACCAGCGTTTCCGCCAGGCCTGCAAGGAAGCGGGTGTCGCTGAATACATTGCCGCCAAACAGGACGAACGTGCCGCGCGCCACCGCCGCTTTGGCGACAGTCCCTTCCTGGTAGAACCCAACATCAAGGAAGGCCGCGGCGGCCTGCGCGATCTGCAGACGCTCTATTGGATCGCACGCTACGTCTACGACACGCAAACAATGGGCGAACTCGCCGATGTCGGCGACATCCTCACCCAGACGGAAGCACGCCACGGCCGCCGCGCCTGGGAATTTCTCTGGACCGTTCGTTTCCACCTGCACTATGTCGCCGGCCGTGCCGAGGAACGCCTGACCTTCGACATGCAGCCCGTCGTCGGCGCGCGCATGGGCTACACGCGCCACGGCAAGCAGGACGGCGTCGAGCGCTTCATGCGCCACTATTTCCTCACCGCGCGCGAGGTCGTGCGCCTCACGCGCATCCTGGAACCCGGCATCCTGCGCAGCGCGCTAGGCCCGCCCGCAATCACAGCCGAAACCGACAAGTCCCTGGTGGATGGCGGCTTCCTGCTCGCCGAAGGCAAGCTGCTGACGATCCCCGGCCGCGATTTCGATGCCGAGCCGATCCAGATGCTGCGTATCCTGCAAGTCGCGCGCGACCGAGGCCTGGAACTGCATCCGCTGACGCTGCGCTCGATGATCCAGAACGAGCGCCGCGCCGTAGACCTGCGTGGCGACAAGCAGGCTGCCGACATCTTCATGGATTTGCTCTGCGGCCTCGAACCAGAGCATCACCGCGGCGGCCTGGTGTTCGGGCCGCATCCGGATGGCGCGCGCTGGCTGGCGGTGATGAACGAAACCGGCTTCCTCGGCCGTTTCGTCCCACCCTGGGCGCGCATCGTCGGACAGATGCAGTTCGACACCTATCACATCTTCACCGTGGACGAGCACACGATCGAAGCGGTCCGCGTGCTGAACGCGATGGAACGCGGCGAGCTGGCCGAAATCGCGCCAATAGCGACCGATCTGGTGCGGCACCTGCAATCGCGGCGCTCGCTCTATCTGGCAATGCTGATGCACGACATTGCCAAAGGCCGCGGTGGCGATCATTCGGAAATTGGCGCGGAACTCGCGCTGGAAGTCGGCCCCACGCTCGGCCTGACCGCAGAGGAGACGGAAACCGTCTCCTGGCTGGTGCTGCATCACCTGATCCTCAGCCAGACCGCGTTCAAACGAGACATCGACGACCCGAAGACAATTCTTGATTTGGTCGATACCATCCAATCGCCAGAACGCTTGCGGCTGCTGCTGATCCTGACGGTTGCCGACATGCGCGCGGTCTCCGCCAAGGTCTGGAACGGCTGGAAGGCAACGCTGCTGCGGGAACTCTACGCGCGGGTCGCGGAAGTCCTGGCCGGCGGGCTTTCCACCACCGAACGCGACGTGCGGGTGCAGCGGGCCAAGCACGCGGCGGCAGCGATGCTATCCGATTGGCCTCAGGCAGATCTCGATCATTTCCTCGACCTCGGTTACCCCGGTTATTGGCTGTCCTTCGATCCCGAAACCCACGTGCGCCACGCGCGCCTGGTACGCGAAGCCGAGTTGCGTCAGGCCCCGCTAACGGTCGACACCGAGCCGCTGCCGGCGCGCGCCGTCACCGAAGTCACCGTCTACTGCGCCGACCACGCCGGATTGTTCTCGCAGATTTCCGGCGCCCTGGCGGTGGCGGGCGCGTCGATCGTCGACGCCCGCATCCACACCATGACCAACGGCATGGCGCTGGACACGTTCTGGATTCAGGACGCTGCCGGCGGCACGTTCGACGCACCGCACAGGCTGGCACGGCTGGCGGTGCTGATCGAGCAGGCCCTGTCGGGACGGCTGCGCGTCGCGGCGGAGATCTGCAAGCTCTCGACAGCGCTGATCGGGCGGCGCATGCGTGCGATCCACGTACCGCCACGCGTGGTTATTGATAATCACGCGTCCAACACCTACACTGTATTGGAAGTGAACGGCCGCGACCGGCCCGGCCTGCTTCACGATGTTACCGCGGCAATCAGTGAGCAGGGTCTGCAGATCAGCTCGGCGCATGTCACAACGTACGGCGTGCGCGCAGTGGACGTGTTCTATGTAAAGGACGTGTTCGGGCTGAAAGTTGAAAACGAACGCAAGCTGACGCAATTGCGCGAAACCTTGCTGGCCGCGTTGGCGCCCCCAGGCGATGACGAAGCACCGCGTCCAATGCCGCCGCCCGTGCCAAAACGTCGCCGGGCCGGCAGCGTACACATCGGATAACTGCGCTGGATCATCAGGCAAAGCCGGCCGGGTTGATGGGGCGTAACGACAGCGAGCTCCCGATCAGCACCGAGACATCCTGGCGATCACGCCGCATTTGACCAGGGACGGCCTGTTGGGCCATCGTCCGCACACCGACGCCGCCGGAAACCAGGCGGCCACTGATTTGGAGGACGCGTTGGACCGCGCCATGTCGCTGACCCGGCGCGGCGCCCTGTTTGGAGGCGCCTGTCTGTGTTGCCTGCCTGCCGCCACGCGGCAAGCAAGTGCAACGCCGCCAACTGCGATGCGGCTTTCACAAGAGGCGCCCGGCATCCACATCCGCCACGGCGTCACCCAGGACGCCACCGCCGGCAACGACGACGCAATCGCCAACATCGGCTGCGTGATCGGCCGCGACGCCGTTGCGGTAATGGACCCGGGTGGCAGCCTGGACGATGGCGAAAGCCTGCGCCGCGCCATCCGCGAGATCACCGGCCTGCCGATCCGCTACGTCGTAATGTCTCACGTGCATCCCGACCACGTATTCGGCGCCGCCGCTTTTCTGCCGGAACATCCGATCTTCGTCGGCCATGCCCGGCTGCCGCAGGCATTGGCGCTGCGCGGTGCCTATTACCGCAAGATGTTGGATCGGATTCTGGGTCCCGACCGTGCCGGCCCGGTGGTAATGCCAACGCAGCTTGTCCGTGACAGCGCGACACTCGATCTGGGCAACCGCGTGCTCGACCTCACCGCCCACCCGCCTGCCCACACCGATTGCGACCTCTCCGTAATCGATCGCCAAACCGGCACCTTGCTTACCGGCGATCTACTGTTCGTAAACCGCGTGCCCTCGCTGGATGGCAACCTGAACGGCTGGCTGGCGCAACTGGCGGCGATGCAATCGCTCGGTTCCCGCCGTGCCGTGCCCGGACACGGTCCGGTGCAGGTGGATTGGCCCGCTGCGGCCGCGGACATAACACGCTATCTGACGGTATTGCTGACCGAGACGCGCCAGGCCATTGACCGCAACGTGCCGATTTCGCAGGCGGCCTACACCGTTGCCCAATCCGAGCGCAGCCGCTGGCAATTGTTCGACGCCTACAATCCTCGCAACGTCACCGTGGCCTACCAACAGCTTGAATGGGAATGACAGCCTGCAAACCAGGAGACCGGCGATGAGAAAACTATTGCTCTGCGCATTGCTCTGCGGTTCGGCGATGCTGCCTCTGGCCTCGGCGCAGGCCCAGGACGATGCCGCGGCGCGCGCGCAGCGCTGGCAGGCGCTGCGCCACGCCATCTTCGGCAACCGCCCCGTGCAGGATGGCCGCGATGTCCTGACCCTCCAGGCGCCGTACCGCGCACAGGATGCGGCCCTGGTGCCGGTCGCGGTCATTATGAACCATCCCATGGCGGTGAAGGGCTTGTACCTGGTCATCGACAACAATCCCTCGCCGCTGGCGGCCCATTTCACCTTCGGCCCCGACGCCGATCCGCGCGAGATCCGGCTGCGTGTGCGCGTAAACGACTACACCGACGTCCATGCGGTGGTCGAACTGCAGAACGGCGCGCTGTACAGCGTGGCGGATTACGTGAAGGCCGCCGGCGGGTGCTCTGCTCCGACGGGCCAGAGCGAGGCGGAGGCGCTGCAGGGCCTCGGCGAGATGAAGCTGCGCCTGTTGAATGCCTACGCGCCAGGCAGCCCGCTGCAAGTGAAGCTGCTGATCCGCCATCCGGATTTCAACGGCATGCAGATGGATCAACTAACGCGCCTGGTGACTCCCGCGCGGTTCATCGATTCGACCGAGGTGAGCTACAATGGCACCAAGGTGTTCCATTTGGAAACCGGCATCTCCCTGAGCAGTGATCCCGCCATTACCTTCGGCTTTGTGCCGAAGGCCGTCGGCGAGCTTCAGGTGGTCGCACGCGACAGCGACCAGACGGTATTCCGCCACGATTTCGCCGTCCCCGGTCCCAGCAGTTGAATGCGGGGAATTTTCCTGCGTCTCCTGCTGCCGTTTTTGCTGTTTGCGGCTTCGGTTCCCGCGGCAGCGGGGTCCGAGCATGTGCCGGAGCCGCAGGGCTATTGGCAGGGGCCGATCCATGGTCCGGTGCCGGCCACGATTACCGGAGGGACCGTCCTCGATACAGCCGTGCTGGCGCAAATGCTGGCAGGCGGCGGCGTGGTGCTGCTGGACGTAGCGGAGGCGACGCATCGCCCGTCCGGCCTGCCCGGTGGAACGTTATGGCTGCCGCCGCCGCATCGCGACATTCCCGGCAGCGTATGGATTCCGGATGTCGGACGCGGTGTGATTTCACCGGATTTCGCGGCATGGTTCCGGGCGCGGTTAGCTGCGTTGACCGGCAGCGACCGTGACAGGCGTATCGTGGTCTACTGCCATCCGAACTGCTGGATGAGCTGGAATGCCGCCAGACGCGTCATCAATGACGGGTACCGGGCTGTGTTCTGGTATCCCGGCGGCGTGGAGGGCTGGGAACATGCGGGCCATCCCACGGCTGTGGCCAACCCGGAACAGCCCGCCACGCACTGACCCACCCCCACGTCATTGCGGCAAGCGAAGCGACCGCATCCATGTGGACGCCGCGACTCGCGCGCCTCTGACAGCAGCCGCTAACCCCGAATCAGGTTCGGTTCCCCAAGGCGGTACCGCTGCATCACCGCCATATCCGGATCGCGCCCCAGGCCCGGTCCATCAGGGACGCGCACCCGTCCATTCTCCGCCACCACAAGCTCATGCAGCGGACTCGCTTCCAGATCGATGAACAGCCGCTCGAACGGCGCATCAGGGGCGATGGCGGCGTTGACATGCAGCGAGGCCAGGAAGCCCGGCCCGAAATACGCATTGTGCGGCACCACGCGAACGCCGCACGCTTTGGCCAGTGCCGCGATCTCCAGCATCGCCGAGGGACCGCCGATCTTGATCACGCTCGGCTGTGCCACATCCAGCGCGCCGGCTTCGAATGCCGCGCGAAAATCGTGCAGGCCGGCCGCGTTCTCTCCGGCGGCGATCGGCACGCCGCCCTCGCGCCGCACCTGCGCCAACCCGGAGAGATCGCCAGGAGGAAACACTGGCTCCTCCAGCCAGGTCAGGTCGCAATCGCGCATCCGGCGCGCCATCTCGATCGCCTGGCCCACCGTCCAGGGGCAATTGGTATCGACCATCAGCCGCGTCTCCGCCCCGATCGCCTGCCGCGCGGCGCGCACCTCCGGCACGGTGGTCTCGTGCAGCTTGATGTCGCGGTAGCCGCGCGCCGCGGCCCGTTCGCAGGCGGCCGCGACCATGCCTGCCTCGCCATAGCGCAACAGGCTGGCGTAGCTGGTCAGGTGCTGCACCGGCGTCGCGCCGAGCAATCGCCACAACGGCAGGCCGGCAGCCTTCCCGGCAATGTCCCACAACGCAATGTCCAGCGCGGACAGCGCGAAAACATGTGCACCGTTCCGGCCGAACGAGTGGAACGCCTTGCCCAGCCGCGCCCGCAACCCGGCAATGTCGCGCGCATCCTGCCCCAGCACGGCCGGGGCAAGTTGCGTATCCATCACCGTCTTGGTGGTCGCCGCCGAGGCATGGCCGAACCCTTCACCCCAGCCTTCCAGGCCCTGGTCTGTGATGATGCGCAGCCACACCGTGTTCATCGTCTGCCAACCCAGGCCCCCCGTCACGGCCGGCTTGCCGCCCATGTCGAACGGTATGCGGGTCCACGTGGTCTCGACCGCGGTAATCTTCATCTGGCGTCTCCTCGGGTTGGCCAGGGCGATTGTGCGCCGCGCTGCAGCGACGGCTCAAGATTTTGCCGCCGGGGCATGTTTTTCTGCTTGACGGCGCGTTAGTTATCCGTTATCGTCCCAAACGTCATCGCGCTGATGCCCATGATTACAGACTCGGGAACCTATTTCAGCCGATAGCCTGTTCCACCCCGTATTTTGAGGAGCTCACCTTTGGATTTCAATCTCAATGCCTGGATTGGCCAGGTGACGACCGGGCACGGCGCGATGATCCTCGGCCCAACTTTGTTAGCAGCAGCGTCGGGAACGATCGACTGGCAGACCGCGGTTCCATTCCTCGCGGCCGGTGTGATTGGCCTGCTGTGGCCGGAAAATACGCCGATGCAGGGGGCTGCCAGGACGGTTGCCTCCGATGTCGAGGCACTGATCACCGCCTATCGCGCTGGCATCGCCCACGGTGCCGCGGACACCACGCCGGCAAAGCCGGCGCCCACCGAGGAACCGGCCGGACATGCTGGCGTGACGTTGTCAGCCCTGGCGATGCTCGCTGCCACCGGCCTCGCACTGAACGCCTGCGCCAGCCAGACGCCGACGCAGCAAGCCGCGGCGAACCAGACCATTGCCTCAGGCTTGCTCTGTCTCGCCGATGCCAACGGCAAGGTCGTCGCGACGGCAACGACCAGCGATCCGAATGCCGTGAAGGCAACGAACGCGGCGGTGGCGGCGGGTGACGTGCTGCTGACGGATGCCACCTGCCAAAGCGCGCTGGCGGGGGCGGCGGCAGCGGTGCCGGCGGTCACCGCGATGCAGCCCTGATCGGCACGGCTTCTGGGGTTGTGTCTGGGTGCACACACCAAGCGTCAGAGGCACAAGTCTTCTTCCGGCCGCGCTCTCTCCGCCATGGCCGGGTCAGCCTGAACCATCCTTGCGGGTTGGGGTGGATGGTCAGGCGAGGGTGGGTGACCCGGCCATGCCGGCGAGAGCGCGGATCCGGCAGCAGCGGCCAAAAGGCCGCTGCTGCTGTATCGGAACAACGCCGTCCCGCCGGCCGAATACCTCGATCGAGGTGTCCCGATGCCGATGCGGAATCCAGCAATTTAACACGTCGTTGTGTTCTTTGATCCAGATCAAGGCCGGCTCTGCCGCCCGTCAGGCAATTTGTACTGTAGCGGCGTGATGATCCGGCGCCGGACGGCCTTCAGCCACTCCAAATCAAAGGATGCAATGGAATGAAACTTGCCAACCCTGCGCCGCTCGGGCTGACCGGGTTTGCGCTCACGACCTGGATGCTCAGTATGGTCAACGCCGGATGGTTCGGTGCCAACGGCGTGCCACTCGTGCTCGCTACCGCCTTCGCCTTCGGTGGCACTGCACAGTTCTGTGCCGGCCTCATGGAAATGCCGCGCGGCAACACCTTTGGCTTTGTCGCCTTCTGCTCGTTCGGCGCGTTCTGGTGGGCCTTCGCCTTGTTCGTACAATTCTTCGCCAATGGTGTCCCCGCCGCCTTCGTCGGCTGGTGGCTGTTCATGTGGGGCGTGTTCACCCTGTTCATGTGGATTGGCAGCCTGTCGCTGAACCGCGCCGTGCAGTTCGTGTTCCTCGCATTGTGGATCACCTTCTTCTTGCTCGCCGGCGCGGAGTGGACCGGTGCGGCCAGCCTGAAGCACGCCGGCGGATATGCAGGCCTCATCACGGCGCTGCTGGCCTTCTATCTGGCTGCCGCTGAAGTGATCAACGAATCCCACGGCCACACCGTTCTGCCCATCGGCGTGCCGGGAGCCTCGAGGCAGCACGGGCCGGTGGGCCATCCGGCCTGACACCGCCAGGACGCATCGCCCCGCCGCTTGAACCTCGGCTGGGCGATGCGTAGCCTCCCCAATCTCGCGATATTGGGCGGTACGGACAAGGCGGCACTGAATCATGGATGGATCGAAACCGGATGGTCAGTCTGCGCTTGCGCCGCGAGACCAGCGGCCGTTGTGTAGGCTGGAAGAAATCCCGGACGGCACCGGCCGGGGGTTTCCCCCCGCACAGGGCGGCTTCACCGGCCTGATGGCGATCCGCCAGGGCGATGCCGTCCACATCTACGTGAATGCCTGCCCGCATATCGGCACACCGCTGGATTGGACGCCGCACCGCTTTCTCTCCGCCGACGGCAGACGTATCGTCTGTGCCACGCATGGCGCCGAGTTCCAGATCGCCGATGGCGTGTGCGTTCGAGGCCCATGCCTCGGCGACAGTCTGGAACCGGTACCGGTGGAAATCCGAGACGGCGTGATCTACGTGCCGCACGACGCAGGGTTGTGAAACAGTCGCAAGAGGAAACAGAAGCCATGCCAGACACCGTTCACCACGAGGGACAGATCTTCCCGGTGCGGCCGGAAATCCTGGCCAAGGCGCATATAAGTGAGGCTCGTTATCGCGACATGTACGAACATGCCGCGCGCGATCCCGACGGGTTCTGGGCGGACCAGGCGCGCCGCATCGCCTGGATGAAGGCACCCGCAAAGGTCAAGAACACCAGCTTCAGCGGCGATGTCTCGATCAAGTGGTTCGAGGACGGCACGTTGAATGCGTCCGTTTCATGCCTTGATCGGCATTTGGCAGCGCATGGCGACCGCACCGCGATCATCTGGGAAGGCGACGATCCGGCAACATCGAAGCATGTCACCTACCGCCAATTGCACGAGCAAGTCTGCCGCCTGGCCAACGCGATGAAGGGGTTGGGGGTGAAGCCGGGGGACCGGGTGACGATCTATCTGCCGATGGTTCCGGAAGCCGCGGTCGCGATGCTGGCCTGCGCGCGGATCGGCGCGATCCATTCGGTGGTGTTTGGCGGGTTCTCGCCTGACAGCCTGGCCAACCGCATCCAGGACTGCGCTTCGGAACTGCTGATCACCGCCGATGAGGGCCGCCGCGGCGGACGTGCGGTCTCCCTGAAGGCCAATGCCGATACGGCGCTGAAGTCCTGCCCCGACGTGAAAAACGTCATCGTGGTGAAGGTGACCGGTGCCAACGTGCCGATGCAGGCAGGGCGCGATCACGACTACGCCACGCTGTGTTCGCACGCCTCGCCCGACTGTCCGCCGCGCGAGATGAACGCCGAAGACCCGCTGTTCATTTTGTACACGTCAGGAAGTACCGGCAAGCCGAAGGGCGTGCTGCACACCACCGGCGGCTACATGGTATGGGCCAGCTTCACACATGAAAACGTATTCGACTACCAGCCGGGTGAGATCTACTGGTGCACCGCCGATGTCGGCTGGGTGACTGGGCACACGTATATCGTCTATGGGCCGCTCGCGAACGGCGCCACCACGATCATGTTCGAAGGCATTCCCAATTACCCGGACAGCAGCCGCTTCTGGCAGGTGGTGGACAAGCACAAAGTCAACATCTTCTACACCGCGCCGACGGCCATCCGTGCGCTGATGCGCGATGGCGAGGGCCCGGTGCGCAAGACGTCACGCAAGTCGCTCCGCATCCTGGGCAGCGTCGGCGAGCCCATCAATCCGGAAGCCTGGCTGTGGTATCATCGCGTCGTGGGCGAGCATCGCTGCCCGATCGTCGATACGTGGTGGCAAACGGAAACCGGCGGAATTCTGATTTCACCGCTGCCGGGCGCCACGGCACTGAAGCCGGGCTCCGCAACGCTGCCGTTACCTGCCGTGAGGCCGCTGATCGTCGATGGCGACGGCCACGAGCTTCATGGTCCATGCGAGGGCAATCTGTGCCTGGCGGATTCCTGGCCGGGGCAGATGCGCACCGTGTTCGGCGACCACGACCGGTTTGTGCAGACCTACTTCTCCACCTTCAAAGGACTGTACTTCACCGGCGATGGAGCACGGCGCGACGAAGACGGATATTACTGGATCACCGGCCGCGTCGATGACGTGATCAACGTCTCCGGCCACCGCATGGGCACCGCAGAGGTGGAAAGCGCGCTGGTGGCGCATCCGAAGGTCGCGGAGGCGGCAGTCGTCGGCTTCCCGCACGATATCAAGGGCCAGGGAATCTACGCCTATGTCACGCTGAAGCTGGGCGAGGAGCCGACCGAGGCACTGCGAAAGGAACTGGTGGCCTGGGTGCGGAAGGAAATCGGACCGATCGCCTCACCGGATGCGATTCAGTGGGCTCCGGCGCTGCCGAAGACGCGCAGCGGCAAGATCATGCGCCGTATCCTGCGCAAGATCGCTGCCAATGAGACCGACAGCCTGGGCGACACCTCCACGCTGGCCGATCCCGCGGTGGTGACCGAACTCGTCGAGAATCGGATGCAGTAGCGCGGATTACGGCGCGCCTGACTGGCGATTACGTGTCATCGATGCCTCGCGCGCCAACACCCGTGCCGTGCAAGATCGCCGCTCTCGGTTGCGAGCAAAGGGATTGCGACCCGTGCAGCTTTGGCTGCCGGATACTTCGCCGCCTGCCCGAGACCCCGACATTGCGGGTCACGGTGGAGCCAACGGCACGCAATGAGTTTCAATTCTGATCAAGAACAATAGTCGATAATATCCAATCTGTGCGGGTACGCCGGATTGGACGGATAATTGGGCAAATAGCCGAGATCGATTTACCGGCGATCGCCGGCACGGTCGCAGTGTATCCTGGTTTCAGGGACGCGGTCGGCACGGCCGCGCGTGCTCGGGAATGATGCCTCGCCTGCGAAAGACGGGGCAAATAGAATCGCGCATCAATGAGGTGCACGCATCAATACTGCCGAATCCGGTAGCGAGCTGGCGGCAACTCAAAGATCGAGCGACCGGATTATCGACGACGTTGCGGCAAATACGGACCCGGCTACGAATGCTTCACTCGGCCTCGCAGCATGAAAAAGCGCCTACTTCCCGTAGCCCCCACCGCCGGGCGTCTCGATCACGAAGGCATCTCCCGCTTCCAATTCGGCACTATCCGTGCCGGTCAGAACCTCGTGCCACCCGTCAGCGCGTTCTACCCATTGCCGGCCCACGGCGCCATCCTCGCCGCCCTCCAGCCCAAATGGCGCCACGTTGCGCCGCGACGCGACAATGACTGCCGTCATTTGCTCGAGGAATCGTATGCGGCGGATCGCGCCATCACCGCCGCGCCAGCGTCCGGCGCCACCCGAGCCGCGGCGGATTTCGAACCGTTCCAAACGCACGGGGTAGCGTAGTTCCAGCACTTCCGGATCGGTCATCCGCGTGTTGGTCATGTGCGAATGAATCGCCGAGGTGCCATCGAAGCCAGGCCCCGCACCGGTGCCGCCGCAGATCGTCTCGTAATACTGGCGCTGCGCATCACCAAAGATAAAATTGTTCATCGTCGCCTGCGAGCAAGCGATCGCGCCCAGCGCACCGAACAAGGCGTTGCAGGTAGCCTGCGACACTTCGGTGTTGCCCGCCACAACCGCCGCACCTGGACGCGGCGATAGGAACGTTCCGGGCGGGATCACCAGCTTCAACGGCTTCAGGCAGCCATCGTTCAATGGTATGTCGTCACCCACCAGGCAGCGGAACACGTACAGTACCGCCGCGCGCGTCACCGCCGGGGGAGAATTGAAATTGCCGTCGTGCTGTTGGCCGGTGCCGGTAAAATCCACCGTGGCGCTGCGCGTTGCACGATCGACGCTGACGGCGACACAAAGCGGCAGTCCATTATCCATCATGTAGCGGAAGCTGCCGTTACCGATGCGGTCGATCACGCGCCGCACCGATTCCTCGGCATTGTCCATCACGTGGCGCATATAGGCGCTGACTACGGGCCAGCCGTATTGCGTCACCACGCGACGCAGTTCCTGCACGCCTTTCTCGTTGGCCGCGACCTGTGCCTTGATATCGGCGACGTTCACGTCCGGGCTGCGTGCCGGATACTTCGCGCCACGGAGCAGCGCACGAAACTCGGTCTCGCGGAAATGTCCGCCATCCACCAGCAGGAAATCGTCGATAACGACGCCTTCCTCTTCCAGCGTGCGCGAGTCGGGCGGCGTCGAACCGGGCGTTGCGCCCCCGATATCGGCGTGATGGCCGCGCGAGCCAACAAAGAACAGGATTTTCGCGCCGGCTTCGTCAAACACCGGCGTAATAACCGTCACGTCCGGCAAGTGCGTGCCGCCGTTGAACGGATTGTTCAGCGCGACCACGTCGCCTGGTTTCAGCGTGGTGGCACGATGCCGCAGCACGGTACGCACACTCTCTCCCATCGCGCCAAGATGCACCGGCACGTGCGGTGCGTTCGCCACGAGATAGCCTTCGGAGTCAAAAATGGCGCAGGAGAAGTCCAGTCGCTCCTTGATGTTCACACTCATCGAAGTGTTCTGCAGCACCGCACCCGTTTGTTCCGCAACGTTCATGAACAGATTGTTGAAGAGTTCGAGCAAGACGGGGTCGGGCTTGTCGCTGCCGGCAGCGACGCGCGTGGCAAGCGGCGACGTGCGCCGCAGCAGCATGTGGTCCAGCGGCGTGATCTCCGCACTCCACCCGGGTTCGACCGCGGTAGTGGCATTGACCTCGCGCACCAATGCCGGGCCTGCGATGCTATCGCCGGCGCGCAGGTCGGTGCGGTCGAACACCGGTGTGGCATGCTCTGCGCCACCGGAGACCATGCGCACCGTATCGATCGGCTGCGGTGTTCCGTCGCTGCGCACACCGATTTGGGTTTCCTGCACCGCCTCGCCGGGGGCGATCGCCTCCACCGCAACGGCTTCCACCACCAACGCGCGTTCCGGCGTGGCAAAGCCGAAACGGGCCCTGTGTGCAGCGGTGAAATCGTCCACTACCTGGCCATGGCTGCGCAGCGGCACGATCAGCGCAGCCTCGGTGCCGGCGTAGCGGATATGCAACGATCGCGACGTGCTGATGCTGTCGGCCTCGGTGCTTTGCTGCGCCAGCGCGACTTCCGCGTCCAGGGCAAGCTTGTCGGCGACGTCGTTCAAATCCTGCATGGTCTCGGATTCCAGCGGCAACTCGACCGCTTGTTCCCGCATCACCGTCTGGTCGGCGAGGCCCATGCCGTAGGCGGACAGCACACCAGCGAAGGGGTGGATGAATACCGTCTCCATGCCAAGTGCGTCGGCGACAGCACAGGCGTGCTGTCCGCCGGCACCGCCGAAGCATTGCAGCGCGAAGCGGGCGGGATCGTGTCCCTTCTGCACCGAGACCTGTTTGATTGCGTTCGCCATGTTGGCAATCGCGACCTGCAGGAACCCTTCCGCCACTTGCTCCGGAGACCTCGTCGTGCCGGTAGCCTGCGCAATCTCCTCGGCAAGTGCTGCGAATTTGTCGCGGACGATATCGGCATCCAGCGGTTGGTCGCCGTTCGGTCCGAAGATTGCCGGAAAATGCGCTGACCGGATCTTGCCCACGCAGACATTCGCGTCGGTCACCGTCAGTGGGCCACCGCGGCGATAGCAGGCAGGACCGGGATCGGCACCGGCGGAATCCGGGCCGACACGGAAGCGGGCGCCGTCAAAATGCAGGATCGAACCGCCACCCGCCGCCACGGTGTTGATCGCCATCATTGGCGCGCGCAGCCGCACCCCCGCGACAGCAGTTTCGAATGCGCGTTCGAACCCGCCATCGTACAGCGCGACGTCGGTGGATGTCCCACCCATGTCGAAACCGATGATGCGGTCCAGCCCTGCCATCCCCGCGGTACGTGCGGCGCCGACAATGCCGCCGGCGGGGCCGGACAGAATCGCGTCCTTGCCTTGGAAGCCATGGGCCTCGGCCAGGCCGCCATTCGACTGCATGAAGAACAGTCGGGTGCCGGCAAGCTCGCTTTCCACCTGCGCGACGTAGCGGCGCAGGATCGGCGAGAGATACGCGTCCACCACCGTGGTATCGCCGCGCGGCACAAGCCGCAGCAACGGGCTCACCTGATGGCTGGCGGAGATCTGGGTAAAGCCGACCTCGCTCGCGATCTCCGCCAGGCGTTGCTCTTGCTCCGGGTATTTCCACGCGTGCATCAGCACGATGGCGCAGGCTCTGATGCCCTTGGCATGCGCCGCGGCCAGTTCGTGGCGCGCCACGGTGAGATCGAGCGGCTGCACCTCCTCGCCATCGACGCCGACACGGCCATCGATTTCGATGACAGCTTCGTAGAGCATCGTCGGCAGAGTGATGGCCAGATCGAACAAGCGCGGCCGCGCCTGATTGCCGATACGAAGCGCATCGGCGAAGCCGCGGCTCACCACCAACAGCGTGCGCTCGCCCTTGCGTTCAAGCAGAGCGTTGGTCGCGACGGTGGTGCCCATTTTAACGGCGGCGATGCGGCCGGCGGGGATCGGCTGATCGAGCGGAATATCCAGCAGCGTCTTGATGCCGGCGATGGCGGCATCGCGGTAACGGCCGGGATTTTCCGACAGCAGCTTGTGGGTGATCAGCGCGCCCGAAGGATCGCGCGCGACGATATCGGTAAAAGTGCCGCCGCGGTCGATCCAGAATTGCCATTGTCCCTGGGTCATGCCGGCGGGTGTGGCAGGGGGGCGCAAGGGGCGCAAGGGGTTTACCTGGCCAGGCGTTGGCGCGCACTACACAGGCCCCCGCCCCGATCCTATCCTGCCGCGATGACCCGCACGGACGAACTGCGCGCATCGCGCGAGGCGCTGGAACGCCAGCTGGAAGAACGCCAGCGCGAGCTCGGCCCGGACGATCCGGCCCTTGCCGATGACCTGCGCGCACTCGGGCGCCTCGCTCACGACCTGGGCGATTTCAACGACGCTGCCGCTTTGCTGGAGCGTGCCCGCGTTCTGCACAGTGCTGATCTCGGTGACAATCATTGGGAAGTCGCGACCGACCTGAACCATCTCGGCCTGGTGCTGCACGATGCAGGCGACGTCGAGGTGGCCCACGCCGTGTTCGAACGCGCTCTGGCGCTCGATGAGGCCGCATTGGGCACGGATCATCCGAACGTCGGCCGGGATGCAAACAACCTCGCGGGGGTACTGCGCGACCTTGGCGATGTCGCCGGGGCCCGCATGGCACTGGAATATGCTCTGGGAATCTACATTCGCGCGTTGGGCGACGACCACCCGACCACGCGTGCCGTGGCAGCAAATTTGGCCGGTATGCAGTAAGGAAAGGAGATTCCCACTCGGAGTTGCCTGCAACAACTTCGGGCGCATAAAGTCGGTGGTGCTTCGAGAGGAATCGGAAGAGATGCCGGATACACTCGCTCTCGTGCAGCCGCTGCTGGGCGCCGGA
>Ga0335072_10003376_pt1 | contig 24080 bp, 20 predicted proteins | sample Lox_Sample_21_FD_206725 | JGI IMG/M metagenome (GOLD analysis project Ga0335072, IMG submission 206725) | Soil microbial communities from Loxahatchee National Wildlife Refuge, Florida, United States - Lox_Sample_2.1 | ecosystem: Environmental > Terrestrial > Soil > Wetlands | place: USA... | reverse complement strand
TACACCCATGGTTTGAACGCTTTTGGGCCCATCATCAAGTCCGAAAATAAGGCATTGAAAGATCAATCGGCCTTTTTACCCTGAATAGTATTGTTCTTGGTATTTCGCCGAGGCGTTGTACCCACACCTTGAAGTTATACTATCTTCTTTATGAGCTACCAACCGCCTGCCAAACTGTTCGCACCAGCGGCTGTCGCGCGGAGTCAGGAATCTAGCAGGTGCGTCATGTTGGGCGGGAAAGACCTGGAAGGCTGTTCTACTTTTTGTTCGCCTCGAGCTGCCACTGATGATGAGATGGTGTTTCAGTAAGGACTACGAACTCGTTATTCGACAGAAGCCTATTGCGGCAAAAGTATTCGTTGGCAGGGAGAAAGGTATGAGAGCCTCCAGCGTTGTTTGTCTGTCTTGCTAAACCTTGGGTAGACCGAAAGCCCGTAGATCCACCCCCAATCATACAGCTCCGTGTCAGCGAGTCCTTGGATCCGGCACAGAATTATTTGCAAAGTAATCTTCACCCTCCAGCAAAAGTGTCATTGTGCTAATGCATTTGACTTTGAAAAGGTCCTTATTTCTTTGTCTCTTGTAGTCTTCTTGATGATGACGAGTCGCGGTCACAGGCAGACAAAGACGAGATCAAACACGGCTTAGCTGGTACACTTGTCTCCTCTCTGCATAGGCTGAAAGATACCGACAATACAGATGGCGGCTTTTTTATCTTCGGTGACTTGTCTGTCAGGGTGGAAGGTACATTCAGGCTCCAATTCACTCTCTATGAAGTTCGCGACAAAGAAGTCGCATACATCAGCTCAGTCTCGTCAGGACCTTTCAACGTCTACGCCTCCAAAAACTGGCCTGGCATGGCCGAGTCTACATTCTTGACCAGGTCTTTCAGTGACCAGGGCGTGCGGTTGCGTCTAAGAAAGGAACCCCGCTCTCGACTTGGGGCTCGTGGACCAGCTTCCGATAATTATGAACCTAGACGGTACAAAATCCAAAACCGTCGACAGAACCAAGTAGATCCACAGCAATCTCAACAGATACAACAAGCGTTTCATTGGGATCAAGAAAGCACAGGAGTCCAGAGAGAGAATCAAATTGATTATTCGGCTCGCCAGCAAAACCAACAACTTCCTTCACCAAGTGCGGTCTCGCCTAGCTATGAAAGAAAGCGGGAATATTCTCATTCGACGTATTCTGGATCTCATACATCTCAAGTTGAGGAGTCGCTTTCGAAGCGCGCACGAACGGACCCAGAGCATACGCACCAACAATCTTATGTGCCGCAACTGTACCCTTTGAGCCCAGAATATGGGGGGAAACTGTATTCTTATCCAAATCAGACAACCACTATCGCTTTCCCCTCATCTCACCAGCTGTATAACAGCAGCTTTGCCTCGAGCCCGCTCTCGATAGCTCCTCGGGATCAAATGAACTACTTCATACCCCGTCGCGCGGATGCGCAAGTCCCCTCTATCTCCTCTACATACGAGTCACCTACCACCCGCTTATCGAATGCTCAGCCACAACGGTTTCCATCTAGTTACGACTATATCACGCCTCCGGCAAGCCAAATATCCACCAACGTACAACAACCACAACCCCAATACATTCCACAGCCGTCACAGCCAATGCCACCTATCAGAACGCCAATCGGTATGTCTGTATACAACATGCAATTAGATTCCGAACAAGCATCCGTGCTGCCTAGACCACCTATCCTTATGGCTGGGGACATGCCACCTCCTGTGCTTGGGAGAGCAACAATGCCATCGATAGGAACATCACATCCAGGAGGGACAGTGTTACCGTCAATGGGAGGCGATTTCAAATATCCAGGGACTTCTATGTTTGATTTCAAGCCAAGAGATAACAACACAAACCATTAATTTTGGATCACTCAATTTTGGATACCAAAATCTTTCGATACTTTTCATGCATTTTTATTCGTTACTCGCACACAGCACGTTCATGACCAGGTGGCGCAGAAAGGGAGGCCGGAACTGGCTGGCAAGGAAACACGCATTACATTACAATACAGGGCATTGCGACCAGGCGTTCAGTGAGATGGCATTGCAGGAATAAAATTGAAACGACTAGCATAGGGTAGACTCGGAAAAGGGACGAGATAACAAAAGGGAAACAGCCGGAAACAAAGGAGCTGTGCATGTATACTTATGACCCTTAATTTGACAACAGTATAGAATAATAGAAGTATGATCCAACCGTAGTTGTCTGAAGTACTTTCTCATCTCACTTCAGGTCACCACAAACACACACCCTTGTAAAATGAGAGGGTCGCCCGGCTCGTCAAATCGGATCCAATTCCGTACTGCATAACATGAGGCGCTATGCTGCATATGCAATGGCGGCATCATTACATAAGCGTCCAAACAACCACTTCTCCCTGGAATCACCAATACTCGAAATACCGGAGATGATCTGCAATTGATATGTGATGAGTTTTTAAATTGCTGTGTTATTCAGACCTTGCTTTGAGGCAGCTGGTGTGGTCCCGTTTGGTATGATTTGATCTCGTTGGACCACTGTACTGTATGAGTGATTCATGTGGAGGATACTGAATAAATCATTCAATGTAAACCATTCCTCTTGAATCATTGGTCATATTTTCGGTCCTTACTATTCATTTTCCTTTTGATTTAGCTTGTCCCTTCGTCCTTCTCTTCTTCGTTCTTGTCATCATTACCGGCCCTTCCATTCTTCCTTCCTTCTGTTCTCCTATTGTCTTCTTCTCTACCCTTGACCTCGTCCCTTTTATCAGGCCACGTCATCTTTGCTACAGATCTAGCCTCCTCGCACTAGTATGATTAGAATCGCTGAGCTTTCGACTTCATTATATCATGACTTCATGTCGAATGCCGAACATCAAAGTCGGCTTCCATCTTTTTGTTTATATCACCAAATATCTTGGCTTTGCAAATATTGTCAATAAAATGAACGTGCGGACTCCTGTCGGCAGGCCTACTATGAATAGTATGTAGGCGCAACAGCTTGAGAAGCTCTATATAGAGTGGGCTACGAAAACGAAGATTAGTAAGGAGCAGCGGGAGAATGTGCTGAAGAAAGCCATGTTGCAGGTAAGCTCTTAAGCCGCGTGATCTTCATTATACTGTAAGCTCACAAAGCCCTAGAAGCATGACGGGGACGAGAGAGTACGGCTCTACTGGCAGAAGAAGGCTGAGAAATGCCCTGGCATGGATGTTGAAGTACTTTGCCCTGCTGATCCATCATTGGCGACTGTGCTAACTGCTGTTTGCAACAGGAAGACTATGCTTTGAATCTTCTCTGCATCGACGGAGCCATAATGCCAGTTTCGAAGGCTGACACCGAGGGGCTTATCCATTGACTGGCTTTGACTTTGGAATGAGCTTTGGCATGGAGAACATATTCGGAGGACGGCGAGGGCTTGAAGATCATGGAAGAGCCAGACTACGAAGAGTACGACCTTGCGCAGGAAAACTTACGAGAAGAGGTGGAGGATCAAGAGGACCTCTTAAACGAGCTCATGGAGAAACTTGAGCGGGAGGCAGCTTTTACTGTATCTATTTGCTAAGGCTGCAAGACGGAGGCAACATTTACTATGTCCTTTCGCGAAAAGCGAATGAAGGAGGAGCGCCCTCTCAGGAGACAGGCAATATAGATATCTTAGAAACAGCGGACTTGTATACAAGGCTCGATTCGAATCAGTAGTTGTTCAACGATGGAAGATATATAGAGTACTTGCACAGACATCGTCGAGGTTTTTCGAGAAACTTTGGTTCCATCAAATGCTTCGCGGGAGGCGAACGGTGTTGGAATATTTCACAAAAACAGCCTAGAAGTTCAAAACTAACTCCAATCCATGCATACTTGCTTACTTCTACAATTCCAATTCTGCCTGCCTATTCATGACAGCTTGCCTCTAGCTCTCCATAAAGCCAGACTACTAATATTATTCATCCTCACCCTCAGCATCCACATCCTCTGCAACAAGCTCATAATCCTCCATACTCCCATACTCATCCTCATCCCCTTTCACGACAAAGCCCTTCCCCTTTCCAGGCCCCTTACCAAACAGCTTCCCCTTCCCCTTCCCCTTCCCCTGCCCTCGTCCACTTTCTCCGTCCCTCCGCCTTCTAGGGCCAGGCGTCTCATATAGAATGGCTTCCTCATCTTCCTCGTCTTCTTCCTCTTCCTCGTCAACGCTCATCACATCTTTAGTTTCTTCTTCTTCCTCGCCATCCTCATCGCCACTGCCAAGCGTGACTTCCAAGCCTAATCTGCTCCTTTGCTTAAGCAATCTAGGCGGCAGTCCAGGCCCACTATCCGCATTCCCAAAATCACTTTTCTTCGTCCCCTTCGGCCAGCGGCCCGGTCCGCGTCCTGTACCGCCACTTCGTCTGCGTCCTGTGCTGCTGCGCGGTCGACTGTTCGTTGAGCGTCGACTTGAGCCCGCCGAGGAGCGGCGCCTGTTAGCTGGCGCAGAAGCGGAGAGTGCGGAGCGAGAGCGTGCTAACGGGCGGCTGACATTGGCGTTGGGACGGGAGATTTTGAGACCACGGGCGCCGGGGACGGGAGGATATACTTCGAACCGCGTGGGAGGAATGGTGGCTGCGGGGATGACAAGGGCAGAGGGTGTGTGAGCTGCGGAGCCATTAGTTTTCGGCAGTCCGGACATGACTTGTTTGATGAGGCGGGTTGTGGAGGGCGAAGTGTCGCCTGGTTCTGTTGGAAATTCTGTTGGCATGAGTTTGCCCTTTCCTTTTCCTTTTCCCATTGCAGGATGCGCTACCTCTGCACTATCGAGCGAGAGTTCGTCTATATCCATAGAGTCATTTTTTGACTCTTGGTGATCATCATTGCCATTCGCTGTCCCATTGATGCTGTGTTGGGAATCACCGTTGGGTAACGAAGTTTGAGAGCATTCGATGGCTTTGGTCTCATCCTCTTCGCCTTCTCTAGGAGCAATGGCATTTAAAGGCGGACCGTGCTCAATCATTGCAGCGTTATTTCGTCCCATGATGTACGGCGTCCATACGAGGCATTTAGGGTTAAGTTTGACGTATTTTTTGTTTTCCCATTTTTGGATATACTCCTGGAAGAAGTCGTAGTCGAGTCTCAAAGCGTATGTGCCTGTGATTGGATCGCGGACCAAGGCCCTCAACCCTTCAAGAGCCGAGACAATGTCGTCCGCTGTCATCCCAGTTCGTTCAGATATGTCAATAATGCTGAGTGGAGACTTCTGATCTCTAAGCTGGTAGCACAGAACGAGACGCCAGTAATTACGATATGAAACGAGTCCCATATCGGATAATGGCTTTTCCGGCGAGCCAGATTTCTTTTCAACCCTTGTAAGCAGATAGGAAAAGTCAATGAGTAGGTTCCCGTAGCCTTTTCGTTGATGAATTGGTAGCGTTAAGATGCATGATACATTGTTTTGACTGCTCGGCCGTTTTTCTTTCGAAAAGTACCCGACAAAATGACAACCCAATTCGTCGTATTCGGTCATGACATAGAACAAGAATGGCTCCACGTCATAATATAAAGTCTTTGACCCAAGAAACAGCTTGGCGAGAAGACACAGGTTCTGACAATAGACCGGATTCTTCCGCCCATCAACTTCAAAGACCGAAACTGAGCCATCGCGATAAATCTCGTCGCCCGGTGGATGCTTTGCTTGGCATTTCAACTTGTGTCGCCACGCCACATATTCGGAATTCATGTACTTCAGACAGAATTCACAGATATGGAGAACACGATTCCTGCTATACTCTTCCGGGTAGGGTGCAGCATACCAAGTGTCAATTTCATAGCCGCCAAAGCTGATGCATTCGATCTGACTCGCAGGTCCAGAAACTTTGCGGGGCTTCTTGATATTTTCTGTTTCTGCTTGTGCGGCTTCCGTCTTCTTCTTCCACTCTTCTTCGGCCTTTTGTCGTGCATCGTCAAAGCGGCGACGATCTTCTGGTTGGGGAAGCGTTTTCGATGTATCTGCCTCGGCCTCTGTGAGAATGCCGCCATATGGTTTCGATTTCAATTCGTCATTTTCCTTGTCGTGGAATGAATAGAACGGTTGTGAGTAAATTTGTGGGATGTAGGTAGGAGGTGCAACTAATGTACGAGCGCTGTTCGTGGATCGATTCCGCGGCTTTTTCTTTGGTTTAGGAATTTGTGATGTGATATGTCGTAGTTCGACAGCGTCGACCCGGAGACTTAAGATGAGTTTTTCATGACCTTTCTGGATGATAAATGCGCGTGGAGGTGCGCTTGTTTTCAACCGCAGTGATCTTGACGCGCGTGGAGTGACGGCTTCCGTCTTAACATCCCCAGCCCCGTCAACTTGCATTATTTCTTTCTCCTCATTTTCAGGAGCATCACCTTCAAGGATTACTGCATGGGCAGAGCCATCGGAAGGGTTCTTACGACGTTTTCTTAATGGAGAGACCGGATGATCTTCAGCTTCAGCAGAAGAAGTTTTACGCTTTCGCAACAAACGTGATCCATCCATTGGGTCATCATCAACAATGAGGTGATTGAATACCGAGTGCGAGTCAGGTTTGATAGCACCTCTTTGCGATGGAAGTAGATCCCTGGCAAGCTTGGGTGCCGAAGACCTGCGGACAGACAAGGCCGCACTGGCATCTGCCATTGCAATTTCTGGTTCGAGAGCGTTCTCGACACAACCTGGGCAGCGCCATTTTTCAGCATCTGATAGTTATGTTAGCTGGCGATACTTGGCACAGTGGTTTGCAAGATTACCGTCATCTGATTTTAGAGCCCCTGCGTCTCGGGCGCATTGCCGATGTGCTGCCGCGTTGTCAGCCTTATTCGACAAAACAAAACATTTAATCGAGATCGACTTACAATTGTCACCACAAACTGCACAAGCCAGATATTCCTCGAAATCTTCACTAGGGTCGTGCTCTTCGTCTTGCTGGCAGAATCTAAAGAGCATATTAGAATGAAATTAGCCAAGCAATTAAATAAACTTACATGCAGCGATTTCGGTCCGCGGGCTCGCCATTCTCATCTTCCTCAGCTACAGCCTCCCACTCGGCCTCGACTTCCGATTCAGCGTCGCTCGTCTCCTTTGATGGGATTTCTACGCTGGCATCACTCTCATCATCGTCGTCTTCCTGTATCGATGCCTCGTCGTCATCTTCTTCGAGGAGACCAGGTTGTATCTTGACTGCTCCAACTCCTTCGCCGTCTTCTTCTTCACTTTCCTCTTCCTCGTCTTCACCCTGCTCTGGAGTGCCTGCGGTCTCCTCACCAGCCTCCTCGTCCTCTCCTTCGGCATCTTCATCGGACTCACTCTCTCCACCTTCCTCCTCCTCCTCCTCCTCACTCTCGCCATCATCATCTTCTTCCTGTTCGCTACCATGATGTCCACTAACGCCATTCAACAGCTGGTTGTTGGCAGCATAGCTATCGGCATTCTCCGCATGTATATTGAGATCTAGCTCATCATCCTCTTCGAACTCCCCATCCTCGTCGGACGTTGCCATGCTATGTTGGAGCTCCTCCTCCATAAGCGTCACGGACGCCATAGCTTCCGGTGGAGAGCTTAATTCATATGGGAGGCTTGTGAGGTGGCGCTATGATGGCAGAGGCTAAGTTGGTCTCCTTGCAGCCAAGCACGTAGTTTGCGATAGTTGCATAAGCTTTACTGATATCCTAGCGTGTATTTGCTCAAAAGAGATTCGGAAATTATCGAATACGAAGGTTTTCGATAACTCCAGGTGTTTGTGGGCAGAGCTGGTGTCTGGTCGCAGAGGTAGGCGCAGGATCGCAGCGAAATGACAGAAAACGCGACCTTTTAATCCACAACAGCTGTCAGATGTTTATCTACGCGATTCAAGTCGGAGCACATACCTTTCCGACGCGTAGATCAAGCTCAAATTGTATCAAAAGACATTTGTGGAATTGTAATATGGCATGCAAGATGAGCCTCCAACAAAACTGTCGTCTCCTTTGCCTTACAAACCCTTAATGCCTCAGGTCGCAACAGTAAATCGCCAAAGCTCCAACCCTTCCGAGCGAGCGTATTTGAGACGACGACATTATTGAAGCAGCACTACAACTGACATTGAGCGCAAGGTATGACTCTAACTACACATCGATTGTATTTTAGCTCATAGTAATTGCCTAGACACCTCTCGAGCCGTCAGAATGGGCGTTCCCTTCGAAGCCCTCATCCCATATGGGATCATACTCGCTGTAGGAAACTCCACCCTATCTCCCCTGGCCCTGCTAACGAGTTTGTGCCAGATGTTTGGCATCACAGGAGCAGGTATGGCGAAGATTAGGCACATGCAAAACGGAGGAAAGCGAGGACGGCATTCGCTAGATCAATGGGATAAGGTGCGGACACGCCAGAGCCTTCGTCGCACAAGATCCTCGTTGCTGACGCTTACATAGCAAATGATGGATCGTGATAGGAGGTTGACGGGATACTTGAGAGGGCAGACAGATAATCCTACTGCACCGCCGGGCTTCGAGTTGAATAATCCATGGAGGGTACGTCTCCGCAACCTCTCGCTCTCATTGCACCCTTTGTCTCCTACTGACTGTTTATTAATAGGCGGAGAGGCGGTTCTTCTAGATCAACTGCTATAGCAAAAATAAAGCTGTACATACCAAAATATTGATGAACGGCTCCCTAACTTGACATACGGTATGGAATGTGCATTTTGTCTGAATGGCCCGTCTATGACCTACAAAGTCCTCACTTGGCCTCCCTGAATGTTTTTTCGGCTTGGCGATGCACATTATGACGAGCTACAGAACGAAGTATGAAGTCTCCCGATAGAACGTAATGTAAGAGCGTCTTATTGCCAATGTCAACATACAGGAATCGCATATCTTCTTGGATGAGTGTTAAAGATGCATCAAGATGTAAGAAGTATACTAGATTATTCAATGCCTAGTCCACGGGATGATGGTAGTCACTCTAGCTATTCTCGTGATTGGGATGACATCGAAGCATGCTTAAGTGACCTATAAACCTCACTTCACGCTATTGCACATCATCAATTCAGCAGTGTCACGATGAAGGGGGTTGACATATGGTATCATGTTGTCAGAACCGTATTTATCATTGAGTAGTTGAACAGCGGCTATCTAAAGTCCGCAGCATGCAAGTGGTTTCACTACTGTGATCTTCTTCCTAGGAAGAGATGAAGAAAGCGCTTGAAGAAATATCTCTGTGTTAAGATCGAGCGAGATGTGCAATTTAGGCTTGAAAGAAAACTGGGGCAGAAAATCTGAGAAACGCTCTTTGGTTGGGCGAAAATAGGGCGCGGATCTGGTTTGAGAAGATGGATTGTATACCAGTCTTCACGACAGATTGGCGAACGTATATGGTGACAGATCAATCATCCCAAGGCGTTGGGATTGAATCTTTAGAGTTTCGAGTTAAGAGACGGTCAGCTTCTTCATCAATGAGTTTTAGCAGTTCTTCGCCGGCAAATTCCTCGATTTCCTGTCCATCTCTACCAACAAGTACTGGCTGATTCTCATTGAGCTTATTCTTTATATGGCCCACGCGGTGAAAGCGCGTATTTGCGACGCAAATCCATCGGACCTAGATTACAGAGGTCATGTGAGCGCCTTACAAAATGCCAGACAGGTAGACCACAGTGATATGCATACCCTGAATGCTCCTGCGCTTTCCCAATTGATATTGTTCTGCCATTGCGGCGCCTCTTCGCTGCCTGGGAGACTTTCCATTCGGGCCTAGACCATGATTAACAGGAGCAGCATTGAACCCGGCTAGCAACGGGTCACTTACATATCCTTGGAAGGCGCGGCTTTGGTTAACGGAGAAAACCAGAATGACATTCTTGTACTTGAGGAAAGCTGCTTTGAAGATTTCACCATTTTCAATTTGCGTGGTCCAGATTGACTGCAAATACTGCTTAGCTCTTGCTTCATTGTTAGGAAGAATACTTACATCCTCGATGCATCTCACAACATTCTCCTCATTAAAAGATTTCACAATGAAATATTTCGTGTCTTTGTCTAGTCAGGACGTGTCTTTCAGATAATATCCAGGAGATAAAAAAAAACTGTGCTGAAAATGGGAAAGAGTGGTTTCTAATGCCATAATACTCGGCATCTGTTTGCAATGCTGCCACACGGGTGTTTCGGAACTAACCAAAGATGATCGGAAGCTCGAATACTGAATAAGTTGCCTTAAAGCATCCTGAAAATCATGTACTTGTCATATTCATTGGTGATGCATAAAACATGGTGTTGTCTGCCACTGTGAAATTGTGGGGACAAAGCTTCCCAGATTGGGTTGTGATACGTTTGCTTTAATTCGAAGTGGAGAGAATAGGAGAAGAAATAAAGGTGTAAGGAACTTTACTACTTACCACCTCTGCGACCCAGGTCCAGTAGTTTTGGGTCCTTATACGGCTTCATAAATGCAAGACGCTGGGCGAAAGGCTGGGATGGCTGTGTTTCTCGCCGCTCAAATCGACCTTCACCTAGTTCGTTCCAACCACCACGGCCGCGACCACGACCTCTGTAATTAGGATCGTACGCACGTCCTCTGTAGTTTCCCCTCATAACGAATGGACGGCTCTTCCAATCGGGGCGATCATCGCGTTCTTCCGATGGAGAAAACTCGTATTTTCTAACTTTGGCTGGAGGGCTCCTATCGTATCCTTCCTCCGGAGAATAGTCACGCTGACGGCCATAGGCCCGCCCTCGATCCCGGCCACGGTCCTCATCATAAGAATCTCTATCGTCCCTGCGGAAGGTCTTACTACCATCTGATGCTGAGCGGCGACGAGATGAGTCGGGACCACTCGAGTATGGGCGATGGTTCTCTGCTTGACTGTCACTTTTAATTCTGGGTCCCATTCCACGACCCCTGTCTTCAATACGTTCTACCTTCTCAACTTCTCCTTCATCTTGTGATCCGTGATAGTCAGTGTAAGATCGTTTAAGACCTGAATCCTGGTTCGAAGTTGTGGAAGATGAACGCTCGTTATCCGTTTGAATATGAATATCATCTGTCTTTTTAACGGATGACGCAGCAGCGCCCATTTTGCTTGGAATAGGCGGTGGCAACATGTCTGCTGTAGATACTTGAATATTTGTCACAGGTGGGACACCCCCTCGCTCCTCGATTTCCATCTCCTCTAATAGCTTTGCCTTCTGTGCATCTAATGCAGCAATGGCTCGGCGACGATTAAGAATTTTGTTTCTATATTCGGCGTTATGATAGCCTGTGACATTAAGCCAATCTTTGAGATCTTCGTCTACAAGTAATAATTGGGCTAGAGTTGGCACTTCCGGCTTCCGAGCCGGTATATCTTCCTTGCCGCCAGCATGTTTGATTTCATGCATGCGGTGATCTTCAGACACATCCCGAGCATCACGGCGCAGGTATGATCTTTGCTCAGGTTCTGGCTGGTGCTTACGTTCATATTTGTCACTTGGTTGACGACTTCTTCTCTCAAATCTTTCTTCTGCTTCTTCGTGTCGTTCATCAAGACGTGGAGCGGTTACTCGTGGCTTTGGCACGGAAACATCCCTGTAAGGAGATGTCCTGCGAGTTTCATGACTATTTACTGCCTTCCTGTTTTGTTCATCAACTGGCTTGCGGAGTACTTGCTCGTCGTGCTTATAGGACCTTGTTGTGCTCTGCGTTTCTTTGGGACCAGCAGAAGATTGAGGAATCTTATTCTTCGTTCTCGAGTCCTCTTGTATTTCACCCTCAGATACATCTGACAAGTCCCCGTTGCTCTCTTTCTTGCTCATTATTTGACTTGCTAGCTTTGCATGGTTGTTCGTATTGTTAATGCTTGGCGTGCTCAATTTAGCAGATGATTCTACGTTATGACTCTGAGACTTTATTGCTGATTCAAGCATTGGGCTATGCCGAGGCTTTGTAGAAGTTGATCCGCTCTGTGTTCTTTCCTCTTTCACATTGGCAGCAGCCTGTGCTTCAAAGATGAGGTCATCAAGCCCTTCGACAAGAATTGCTGAAGTCCGACGGGACAGTGCAGGAGGTTCATCAGCGGGAGGCCCTGGGGTTTTGGGTGATTCTCGGAATGACTTCGTACTATCAGTATTATTGAAAGGCTTTGAGCCTATTACAGTAGTAGAAACAGGAGGCGTTCCGGATTTCGCACGTTCCTTACTCTTCAGCAGTTGTGCCTTGAGTTCCTCAGCTCTAGCATTTAAAGTTGGTCTAGGCGTCCCTTGCGCTGCGATTCCGTGCCGTTGCGGTATGTAATCTTCCTGTTGATAAATAAATATTAGTTAGAGTTAAATAACTAACGTAGGGGACGATGGCATAAAAGACTGCAAAAACAGAAGAGACACTGAGCTCTGATGGAAGTAAAAACCGTTGTCACGACCACAGTGTGAAAGTAATGTCTCGTGCAACGGTCACTATGCTTACCGGACCATCTGAGTCACGAAACTGATTGTGAACAAAAGTGTCCTCGTTATAAAGGCCGACCTCAGGTTGAAACTCGCCGGGTGTGGATTGCTCGCTATTGACAAGGTCGTTGTAGGGCATCCCTTGAGAAGGCGTTAAGTTCTGAAAATATTGTTGACCGAATGGAACTGGTGAGAAAGGGATGTAGCCATCATCTGAATAGTTCTGCTGGAAGTTTCCTTGACCTTGTTGGAAATCTGCATGTCCTTGAAAACTGTTACTAGGCCACATTTTTGTAACAATTGAAGTTGTCCTTGGATTGCTCAAGCTTGTGACTTTTATTTGGATCGATCTCAATCCCGACGCGGATCAACATAAATAAATGTTTGTGTGAAGGGGGGCATGCGTGACCGCCTCATTATCAGGTATTAAGAGAACTGGACATGAGCTGATAGTGAATGTTAGAGGTTGTAAAAGAAAGCAAGAAAGTTTTCACGTCACAGCGAGATCATAGACGGGTGGTATCGTGTCGTAGGCAAATCTAAGATGAACTGGTGCTCCGAGGTGCAGCTACAGCTGCGTTAGCGTCTCGCTACTGTAACTTAAATGACCAAGCCGTACAGGCTGAAGTTTGGGCCTAGGCATATGACGATTTCCCAATAATCAACCCTCCAGATTATCAAACTACACAACAAATGCCGATGGATTGAGCGCCCACAATTCACTATCACACAAGGCAATATTAATAAGGCTGGTACCTGCACACAAATTGCATGGTATTTACTTTTTCCAGCATGGCTCCTGCAGCTATAATCTCACCTTCTATCCTATCCGCTGACTTTGCAAGACTTGGTTCGGAATGTTCTGACCTTATGAAATTTGACGCAACATGGATCCATATAGACGTGATGGATGGGCACTTTGTGCCTAATCTCACATTTGGTGCTCCAGTTGTCACGAAGATAAGGCCTCATGTTCAGCGGCCTAGGACTGTAAAGGGGAAAGGCACATTTGATTGCCATATGATGATAGCGGAGGTATGTCACATTTTAAATCATCATTACTATTTTCCCCTGACATGAGTCGGACATAGCTAACTCGTTACGTCCCTTTTATAGCCTAAGAAATGGGTTAAAGATTTCCAGAAAGCGGGATGCGATCTCTACTGCTTTCACTATGAAGCCGCTATCTCTTCGACTGCGGCTGAGTCTCCGGAAGCTGCATCAGAGCAAAAGACAAGTCCTAAGGAATTGATCCGATTTATACACGAAAATGGAATGCAGGCGGGCATTGCAATTAAGCCGGCGACACCCGTTGATGTTTTGTGGGACATATTAGAAAATCCAGAAGAGAAGGCAAAACCCGATGTACGTACCCCTGTTCTGACATCACCTACGAGCATAAAAATCCAATATAATTATGGTGCTGACACATAGCAGATGGTTCTTATTATGACGGTGGAGCCTGGGTTTGGAGGGCAAAAGTTTATGGCATCCGAACTTCCTAAAGTATCTGCTTTAAGGAAGCGGTACCCAGATCTGGACATTGAAGTCGATGGAGGACTCGGGCTGGCTACAATTGACCAGGCTGCTGATGCTGGTGCGAATGTCATCGTTGCAGGGTCTGCGGTATTTGGGGCAAAGGACCCAGCTGACGTGATCAGACAATTGAGAGAGGCTGTAGAGCGGAGACAGCATAACGCGAATCTTTAGGTGAAGATCCCAACATGAGAGCGGATTTCATAGTAGCGTATATATCATTTAACGCTTCCTTATAGATAGAGGGGTACACTCAAAACTCGGGCTTAAAATTCAAACCTACCATACGTTACATAACTGCCTCAACTGGACCTGATCTTGCGACTTAATCTAGCAACCCTCATCACGGTTGTCGGTATCATACATGTGCCTTAGGAAAACAAGGAAATCGAAATTTGACAAAGAGATCCTGATCTATGTTTGTATCCTGTGACACTTGGGCAAGATGCTAGAATCAGATCGGCTTACACAGAGCATCACGATGAACACGTCAATAAGGGAAGAGCTTGAATCGTTCCCATTAATTGGCAAGCTATGTGGCATACTAAGCTGGTGGCAAGAAAGAGGAGAAGAGTCCTCCTTGAACAGCAGCATAAAAAACTATATATATAACCATCTCAGTTGATCTGACTAGCTTCCAGCTATTCGTTTCATCTGTCTTTGGTTTCAGACTTTCCTCCGCGGAGACTATGAGGGAATATGAAAGCCAAAAATACCATATGCAGTACCCAGAAGAAAGGCGGGTAATGATCTGCACATGGTAGCTCGTCAAAGCTAGAGTTGCCAACGCAAGTTGAGGAGCGGCTAGACTCCTTAGAAGACGCCGTTCAATGCCTCCAAGCGGCCCCGCTGCGGGTTTGAGTAGTACGGACGCCATATTACTGCCATCCTTCGTTTGCATTGCCCAGAGGGAGGACATAACCATGGTAGTCAGCATTGGAAGAGCTAGCGCAAATAAAGGTATGTTCGACAACGTCCAGTACCGAAGGAATCCCACATTCCTAGAGAGAAAGTCAGACGGGACAGTCACGACGGTTATGACAGTCAAGAACTGTTGTACTTACCAATAATGGCTTTGGACGAAACCGTAAATACTCGGAAGTGTATCTTTGCACCAGCTCCGCTGTGGCAGGTTATCTAGCGTGGGTTTGCCACAAAACTCCTGAAAAGCAATGATTTGAGGTACGACAAAACCTATAGCGATACAGACACCACCAATCCCAGTTGCAATCAGACGACGTATGACAGACACTGTGAGGCCATTTTTCATAGAGCACATGGTTCTAATCGCTTCTTCCAGGAACAACAAACCATTCAGGAGGCCATTACTACGGACAGAAGTGGCAGACCCAAGCACAAGACCAGCTCCAACTATAAGAAGGTCTTGATGAGCTGTTATCTGCTCTCGGAAGTCGAAGCTCTTCACAAAAAGTAGGTAGCCAGAAAAGCTTAGGAGAGCAAAGGTGCTTTCTCCGTAAGGAGCAGATAAGAAGAGGCCGGCAGGCGAGAAAACATGTAGACAGGCAGTGATGAAGGCGAATTTTGTGCTCTGCCCTTCGTGGAAAATAGCCCGAGCCAAGCTGTAAAGAGCAAGCACAGAAAGGCAATGAGCCGTATGAGCAAGACTGATCCCAACAAAGCTCTCCAGGAAGTCGTATTCTTGAAAGCCTATCTCTTTGAGGTCTCTAGAGGTCAGCAGGCAACACGTGATAAATTCAGGGAAATCGTACCACTGGCAAAGAACTTGATCAGTCGTGTGAAGCCCCATCCAAATGCCCAGTCCTGCTCGTACAAATAATCACGACTTGCTATCCTGGTAAAATATATAGCATCCCATCTAGTCAGCTTAGTGGAGAAGAGCCTTAGCAAAGAGACGACATAATTTTGGTCGGCCTCTCCTTCATAAGGCTGAGCTAGCGTCGTTGAGGTGTCATATCCAGGGCCTGGACTACATGCTGCAATAATAAGGAGCAGACTCTTCCAGGCAACAAAGATGGCAATTAGGGTTTTCTGTGGATGATCTAGAGGCTTGGAAAAGAGGGACCATGACAGCATGTTGTTGTTGATGTTCAATGAGTGCTTTATTACCCCTGGCTCGCCATAATAGCTCGCGAGATCATGTAATAAATAGCCTTGCATAACTTCGATCGCGGGACCCTTAATAATTATAATTCCGGAAGTAGTGCCCGCCGCCGCAGCTTAGACGTCTTTACCTCAAGGATATTGATGCATATCAATTATTCTATCATATTACATAGCACAACCAATGAGAAAGCGTAAGGTACGATATAGCTTATAACAAGACTTCAGCTGTGTCCGATGAACAATGGCTGTTGCGATAATGCAGCCGGCAAGTTCGGAGGAGACCTGACGACGGAAACTTTAGATCGTCCGAGCGGCCGGCCCAATGCAAGAAGTCGGCTGATGATCGTCAGGGCATCTGCCTGGTGCATCAGGCAAATGCAGCAAGGGAGGCGCTCACTCCCACCGAACATCCCTAACTCTCATCCACATGGAAAGGAGGAGTAAGCCGCACGTTTGGCACTCCGCCATGCGCCGTTACGCCCTCTCATTTGTCCCGTCGCATGAGGAGCCTAGATTGCTGGAGCGGACATCTTCATTGTCCCTCCACCCCGAATATATGCACGCTTACTAGTCGTTGATATCGTGTAAGCTTCTACCTTGGGCCTCCCTATCCTTACCCAACTTACTCCCTCGGTCCACTTTCTTGTCAAAAGCTTCTACTTCATAGAGCTCTACTATCGCACCTTTAAATTCTAACAATTCTAACGAAACTTCTTTATTTAGTAGTTAATCTCCCAAAAAAATTCTGGATCCAACACAGCTGCTTCGCCCTCAGCCCTGCTACTTCTCTTTAGACGAGTATCGTCATGTAGACAACGCGAATTGCAAGCTCATTTAAAAGCTTCAGCGACAGCGTTGCAACTGCTTTACTTCGCCGATCGTGACTTCTCTTTTCACAGGAGACGCCCCGGCTTGAGGTGGGGCGTCCATCCTTCGTGATCGAAATGTTCCTTCACTCCGGTGCCTCTCTTCACGGACACGAATTTTCTCCCATCAATACTCATACGGCTCGAAGATCTCCATTGATACGATCAGCATTTTCAGTGCCTCCGCCAAGACTTTCAACTTATGATAGTACTAGCCCGGCAATTGCTCAATCTGCGAGACGACTTTCAGCGGACCATCGCAAAACCAGTGAACGAGTTTCATTCAGTGAAGTAGAGGCGGAAATAATGAGCGATGATGGATTCTCGTATGCCTCAGAAGGCAGCGAAGCAACCGCTGGCGGTACTAAGAAGAAGAAGAGAAAGTCTACACGTTCCAGTACCTCCTATCAGCTCGCACACCCAGCTCCAACCCTTACACGGCAACAGAGGCTTCTACACATCAGGCCAAAGCTACTCTTACAGCTACAGCGATTTTCATCAGATAAGAGACCACTACCATGTGTTGATGTCTTGCCTTCTATTGTTGTCGTCCCAAGGCTCATGAAGAGATTTCCTCGTATGTTCAAAGGGAAGGGGGAACTAGGCGCCAATGATGTATTAGTTGTGAAAAGCGAGGATTATGATGCTCCTGATGATGGCAACGACGGTGATCTTGGTGATGATGAATCCTGCGAAAATCGAGAGGTGCTGGCGGTGATATGCCAGTTACGGGGCCTTCCTGGCGGCGCGGAGATATGTCTGGGAGATGGATCCGTGTGGTACGCAACGCCTATGCCAAAAGGAGTCTTCGAGTTCGTGACAACGGATCCAGCAACCGGCGAAAGAACTGTAGCTCGTTGGGTGCAACGAGTGAGCCCGCGGCGCCATTCGTCTCTGCCGACAACACCTGCGGCTGGGTCTAGCATCCCAGGTGATTATAAATATTTATTCAGCATCCTGCATCCTAATTCTCGTCGGCATCCCATTTTGGCATCTATAACTCAAAAGATACTGGACATACCAGATAATTATACGACTGTATCATCATCAGCTGGTCGATATCCTCCGACATCGCCGGTTCGCGGTTCGATAGCTGGCTGGCAACCCGTTCCTGAAGAAGATAACCTAGAGCGCACTACTTTCCCTATAGACGATAACACGAGGACACTTATCCAAGTCACGGGACTTTGGCTGGCACTGCGATTGGGCTGGTGTCCATATTTTAAGTACGATGATATCCCGGCCCTGACTGCGACTAAATCAGCATCACCGTCATTGCCCACTCCTGCAAGCCGATCTTGTTCAACATCGGTTGCGAACGATCCCAGCAAGGCGCTTGTAGTAGACACGCGTGCAAGTACACCGGAGTCATATCCAGGCTCCCGAAACCCAACCGGAGGGAAGATCTTTCGGTCAGGTAACCACATCTTCAGAAGCAGTCCAGCCAGTACATCGCCAACCTCATTCGACCATACGACTCCAATACCACGACGTGCGGTTTCTGCCGGTACTGCTTTTATGCAGCGTGCTGCTGCGCGCAGAGCCGGACATCTTCCCAGCACCGTCGTAAGCGATAGCGAGGGCGAGTTAGGCCCTTCACCAATGCGTGCTGCCACTTCCAATGTCACAATGAATCTTTCAGACCGTAAATCAATGCCTCTATCTCCTGCAAATTTCGATCCGTTGACAAATGCCCCTGAAACTCCGACAAGACCTTTCCATCGGCGTGTGCAGTCTGTATTCATGCCTTCGAGCCCGCTTCACAGATCGCCCCCAAACGGGGTCAATGGCCACGCAAATGGGAATCCAGGAGGTTCTTATGACGGTACTGGACAAAATTTGGGCGGTGTGCAGCGGCGTGGGGAGAAGAAGGGAGGCCGATGGAATGCCCTCATTAGGTTTCTTCGACGCGGCGAACAATCGGCAAGGTAGCGGACTCATTCGCATTTTAGGGTCTATTGTATATTATCGGGGCGGCGTTCTAGTTCGGTCATGTGGGGCAGGCCGGGAAAATGGGAATTGGTTCAGCCGCATCGGAGGTTTTCCATCTTTGGTGTATAGAAAGCTTGGCAAGCACGCAAGGTCCATCTAAGGTAGCCACTCAAATTAAGAATGTACGCGAATATAGGAAGTTTTGTAGTAAGCTACAATGGATGTTCAAAATCAAAACTGTTCTAGGCGATTCTGTAATCTAGAGGCGTGTGCCTCGGGCAAGGCAAAAGCGTTAACGTAGTTAACGGGCGTGCGTGTTGTTGGTGGCCTGAAAAGCCTCACAAATTGATTTCAAATAAATAATGATGCATCTGCCCTAGTGACCGACAATACACATCAATTTCTCAGGATAACATATTAGAGAGAGTCTTGTTCCTTATATTAAAAGTGCTTATTTGCACAGATAGTTTAGGGCGCTTACTCATCAAGTCGTCTTTCATTTATTTGTCCATTATCTAAGCGCGACTTGGCCGCCGCAAGGCTGTGCTAACACTTTCAACCCTGACTTTTTCAGCATAACGACTGCCTGCTGCCCTATTCTCTATTCCCTCGAGCCTCTCACATTCCAAAACACCAATGCGAAGGACGGCACCAACTTGCAGTGATCATCCCTGCAGTAGCTGTCGGAGCTTTGTGAGCAGCGTGGCACGGAGAAGCATCGCTCACAGGTGTCGTGTGATACACTAGTTACAGCCTCTATACCTTAGGTGAGCTTTCTGTACTACAATATTTTGGATAAATTTCCTCCGACTCTGTTCCGAAGTATCTTGCTAATGCTTTGCAACATAGCACGAGTGATTACTCCTGTCGACACCCGCTTTCTAAAACCTGCAACTAGGACCCATCATGGAAGACAACGAGATGAACGGACGACCTAATGGCATCAATGGGCATTCCCAGATGCTTCAACACATGTTGCAAGTTGGCTCTGAGGCGGTCTCACGTTCAACGTCGCCGGGGTTAGGCTGGGATGGCAACGAAAGTAACGCAGAGAAACAGAAGCGTTACCGCCCCCGGACGTTTCCATACTTTAAGCTGCTCCCGTATGGTGTCGAGGAAGAGACAGAGAGGAATGCGGCATTACAGGAAATCTTGAAACAGCTTTATATAGCTATCAAGGCTGAAGATTTCACTCCTGGGGCGGTGCATTGGACTCGAGAGTTGAAATTATGGCTCAACCTAAAATTCGAAATTACAAGAGAGTTGAGGGTTAAGCTTGTAAAACTGTACTACATGCTTGCTTTGGCCCCCGGCCTAGATCCAAATGCCGCAGAGAGGTTTTCAATGATGTTTATGGTATTGACAAAGTACGCTAGCTGTGATCCTACAATAATCGATGTGGCTAACGATTTCTAGGAAAAAGCACTACCTGAAACCTGGACAAGATCTGATACTGGATTGGAGACCGCTATGGGATGAGCTAAAAGGTCTGGTTCTGCCTGGAGAGAGCGGGGCTCATCAGGGCGGCAGGCGTCGCGGTTCAAGAAACCTGACAAAGTTCTGTACTTTTGCACAGCTCTACTTCGACCCTCGCGAGCGTCGTGCTATGTTCGAGGAGATCCTGCCTTACTTCAGCACATCTGAAGTCTCTGGTGCTTTCATTGTGGTCGGCCTGCTGAACATATTGATGCCAACAACAGCAGCATCAGCAGATGAAGTACAATTACATCCAGGAGATTACCTCCCGACGTTCTTCCATCTCTGGTCATTAGTCAACCGCTCAAAAGTCTTTGATGTTGTCTTCATTGACCTCTTTTCCCGCCTAGCTCGTGACTCATTATCATGCCAGCACGTAGCCTTTACGGAACATGGTGTTTTCACTAAGGACCAGTCTGACTTGATATTCACGGCGATATTGAGGTTGACGGAGATACCGGTTGGCCAGGCATCATCACCATATAGTGGTAGTGTAGATTTGGGCTCAGGGCTAGGTCTCTACCTGGAAAGGGATAAGAAGAAGCACCCATTGGCTTACAATGTTGCACGGTGGATCGTCATGTCCTTGTCACCAGCTTGCCTGGACAAGCCAGGCTCGATATTGGCAAATCTTGAGGGTTTGATGGAGTCCATCGATACCTTCTTCCATCCTTCAAATCAAGGCGCCTGGACGACGATGCTGTCGCAACTCACATTCCATCTTGTTGATTTCTTCGTCATGCGATGGAACCGTGAGGAAAGCGGTGAAATGGATACACCCCAAGATCGTCGCCTCAACGAGGCCCTTAAGAAACGTTTTGTTCTATGCCTAAAAGAAGTCACATTTATGGGCATCTTTGCAAAGAGCTCGAAGTCTTTGAACTATTATTTGTCGGCCCTCCAAGGCTTGGCATACCTGGAACCAAATATTATGCTACCTGGAGCATTGCAGCGCTTTTACCCTTCCTTGCAGGGATTGGTCGAAGTGCATCGGACAAGCTCTTCGCTTCGAGGTTTGCAAATGGTTGCGCACATAATGTCCAAAAAAAAGGGCTTTCGCTGCCACATTACCGCTTTGCTCGCCCTCGCTCTACCAGGCATAGATGCAAATGACCTAGACAAGACTATGCATACCCTAACATTCATTCAGGCAGTGGCTTATAGCATCCCTTTTGTGAGTCTTATTAAAAGGGATGGCTCTGTTCATGATACTTCCCTTGCAATGCAATGGATCCAGGGCGAAATGGAGCGTATGGAGAGAGAAGGTCAAGACATCACGTTGGACTATGGGAGCGAACTCAGCGATGAAGATGAGGCAAATATACTACGATCATCTACTGCTGGTTTTGGCGAGTTCATATTGGCTCTGCTTGGAAAAATCTTCACCCTCTTAGAAAATCTACCAGATGCTGCCAGGGTAAGGAGTGGATCACCAGAGGAAAATGTTGTCAACACCTTACCCGCTGCTCTATCTCCGCTATTCGCTTCCTTGTCGCCGGAGCTTTTCGATATCGCATTGGAGAAGCTCGCGGCTTTTGTTGGTGGCCATGTTGTCCATCAGGCTAGAGATGCAATGGCTTTTATGACAAATGCTTTGTGCAAGGCAAACCCGGAGAAAACATTAAAGATATTTGTGCCCATGCTGATTGTTGGTATCCGGAACGAAATTGACTACAACAATGCGGCATCCGATAGAAGCAGTGGCACTGATGTCCTACCCAGAGATAGAGCACTGGTCTGGCACATTAGTATGTTGAGCATGATAGTTGTTCATGTTGGGAGTGATGTCTTAAAGTATAAGAGGGAACTTTTTGACATTGCTCTCTATATGCAAGAGAAATGCCGTGGTTTGCCCACAATACACATATCGAACTTCATTCACCATCTACTCCTCAACCTCACTACAATATATCCTGTGGATGCCGCGTTGTATGAACCTAAGATTATCGAGCGTGGTCTGGACGTTCAAGACTGGGGTGCGAGCACGCTTCCAACAGAGCTTACAATCAAATGGCATAAACCTCTACCAGAAGAAATCGATTTTGCTGTGGAGCTATTCGCATCTCAGGTCGAGACTGCTATGCAGAGGCTCGATGATCTTATGAGCGACAACCCATCTGTCAGTAGGAAGGGCAAGAATAAAGAATGGTCGGATGAGGTATCTCGGAATTTAACACAACTGCGGCTCGTAATATCTGGCCTTTCTTCGCTCTTTGACCCGAAGGAGGCTTCTGGAGAGCGAAATGGCTTTGTCGAGATCAATGGTACCAGCGCGATAGATCAGGATGTCGACATGGTTGACGATGACGGTGGTGCACAAGAAGACGATGATCTTCTCGCTGAAGGCAGCGAAGATGAAGAAACCCGACCACAATTTCGCTATCAAGCGGGCTATTTGCTTGAGGAAGACAGTCCTGTTTATTCGCGGATCCATGAACTGCGTACCGATGTAGGAAGGCTGCTATCCAAGATGCACACTTTTCTAAATAAAAACCAAGAGGACGATGTCGCATGCTTCACGGCTCTCTACTCTGCTTATAAAACATGGATCACGGACGTTGGCACGGAGAGATCTGCTCACACACTGGATCGTGTTACGAGGCTTTACAGTGCTGACATTCAACCGTTCAAAGTGAGCGGACTGCGGAAAGCATACCCAAGGCCTCTCCTGATTAAGCGCGCGAGCGTCTATAATCTTCAACGTGTGAAGCATAATGCCTCTGCCCGTCAGAAATGTGACCTAGACAAGACTCTGCTCTTGGATTTGGCCGAATCCAGCATGTCACTGTATACCGAAGTGCGTCGAAATGCGCAGTCTGCCCAAGAGTCGGCTCTTAAAGTACTTATCGGTGGCCGCCCGCTCGTCATCCCACCACTTCTTAAAGCTTTTAAAGAAGCTCTGGCCAACAATGACCTGGACCGAGTAAAGGGCGGCATCTATACATTGCTTTTTGGGAGCTTGCTAAAGACCTTGTTCAGAGACTGGCGTTTTGCACCGGAATTGATCAAGTTGTACATTTCGACAGCAGCTGTTGACAAACAATCAATACAAAAGCTAAGGAATGGTGCATTGTTCGCCTTGATCGAATTTGGCCGCCCTATGGAGCGGATAATCATTGTGGAACAAGACCTTGTAAAGACCATTGAGCCTTCGGAGGACTCGGAGACCTGCAAGTCTTCAATCAAAACAAGGCATGACTTCATCGTGGAACGAAGAACTGCAGTCGAAGCAAAGAAACAGATGTTGGCAGAACAACTTATTGAACTCATCAAGGTTTCACATTGGAAAGTGGCAAGTCAATGCATTATCTTCGTCCTCAACCTTGGTCTTCGCTTTGAGACTATTGCACCAGAGAGCTTTATCGAGATTGCGGCTCTTGGGTCCATAGATACTCATCCTGGGCTTCGTGGTCATTATTCCCAAGCTTTTGCTGGTATTTTCACAATGATTGACTTACGGGCTGTCTACGACCACAAATACGAAAACTATCTTCTTGAAAAGGAGAAAGAGCCAAATAAAGTTGTTGTAGAGGTCGATCAAGACGACCCAAACTGGACGGAGAAATTCCTTGAGGCCTTTGCGAAGCCCGAGACGCCTGAATACTACGTGGATAGTGATCATCCCGGTTGGTTAGTATGGGGTAAGAAGTTCAATGCTTTCTCAGCTCACCCAAAGAGATTTGGTGGTTATGATGAAACCGAGATGGCTGCTCGTAAGCAGATCGGTAAGCTTCTTACCCGTGAGTGGTACTCCAAGTTCTTCGCATACTTGAAGCAAGAGCCTCG
>Ga0335072_10003375_pt1 | contig 24087 bp, 28 predicted proteins | sample Lox_Sample_21_FD_206725 | JGI IMG/M metagenome (GOLD analysis project Ga0335072, IMG submission 206725) | Soil microbial communities from Loxahatchee National Wildlife Refuge, Florida, United States - Lox_Sample_2.1 | ecosystem: Environmental > Terrestrial > Soil > Wetlands | place: USA... | reverse complement strand
GCTCTGCTGCAAGATCTCCATGCTTGGTCCGAATTGAGAGCTTTGGCTGTTGACGTTAAGCAATTCTGACGCCGACAACATGAGTCTTTTGATCTCATCAGCGTTCTTGAATGGCTTAGCCGCCGCCGCAGCCAGCTGCTTCATCATGAAGACATCAGTGACAGTGCTGACACCGAGGACGTTGACGAAAAACCCCTCCAATTCCGGGTACATGGCGGCAATTGGTACGTGATCTCCGATCTCGATTGTCGTATGCCAGATGCAAGAAGAGGATTTCAGCCATTTGTTGCTGTTGCTGTTGCTGTTGCTGTTGTAGATAAGGGCATTTCTCTTGAAGGCAGAACTTAAATTGTCAGTGTACACGCGTTGATGTAATAGTCTTGCTTACCGGAGCGACTGCTTGTCCTCAGCAGTGTCAACCATATCTTTGAGCAAGGCATAGATGGCCGACGCACGATTGATAAGTGTCTCGCCAACTCCAGAGGGTGAAGCATCCTTCATAAACTGGAGCTCGTCGATCAAGAAATCAATTGTAACGTCGCCGGTCTTTAAGTGTATGCGGAACAAGCCAGAAATCGCAGATTCGTCGTACTTCGATGTTAACACAAACTTACACATCAAAGGAATACGACTTTTCCAAACACATTCGTCGAGAGTGCGCCATTTGCTGCTAGCCGGGTCCCAAACGAGGGCCTCTTTTTCAAATTCATCCTGGGAGCTGTTAGCAACGTTTTGTACCAGGAATCTCCACATACTTTGAGATCTGCCTGATCTTCGAGAGTAACTCGATCGCCCATATTTTTGTATAGCCAGCCCATCTCCGTGACACTAATGGCTGGTGCTTCGCCTGCAATGGAGAGCAGAGAAAGAGCTCGCCTGTAGAAAGATAGGTCAAGAGCTGAACGGACTCCCAGCTCAGTCAAGGAAGGCCATTGCGATATCAGGTAGTCGTCGGTGGACTCTGGCAGGGCGAGAATCGGTAATCTCTTCTCAACACCGTATTTCCGTGCAGTTTCGACGATCAGACGGGTTGGAAACCAAGTCTTTCCGAGTTCTTCGAATCCATTGTGTTGGCAAAGCACCTTGCACCCCATGAGCGCTTGTTTGATTCTGCTGTTGAATCGGCACGTATTGCTGTACTCCTGCGCCCAATAATGCTGGATCATAGGAGCAAAAGCTGCTGAGTTTTTGTCCCGAATGGTTTCAATCATCCAGTGCAGCTTATTTCGATCCTCTGGATCTGACAGGGTTGGGTACCATCTAACACCAGCCACGTCGCACAGCCATTGCTCCCAGGTCACGCCACCACGAGACCTTGTCGACACCGAGGATGCTTGATACATTTTGTTCAAGAAATGCTTGTTGTACTGCGAATTTTCAGCCAGGCGCAGAAGATATTCCGCATGATATGGTTGATCGGAACGCATAAACAATCGTTTGGAGTTTACATAGACTCCACCAGAGGTGCTTGCAACCAAATTGTGCTGCGCTCCGAACGAGAATTTGTGAGAGAACCAGAAGAGTAGTTCGAAGTTACTCAGCAAGTCGCTGATGAACTTGTTTCCGGGTGCCGTCTGGGCCTTCTCTATAGCATTGCAGATGGTAACCGGTGGGCAATTGCGCACCCCAAGCGATTGGTACACCTCCCTTCGGGAAGAATCTTCTGCAGCATTCGGATGCAGAACGACAAGGTCAAGACCCCTCGGCATTTCAATTTTGATTCGCTCAGATCCAGCCCCCTCGTCAACGACAATTGGCAAGTAGACATTTTGCCCTGGTCGCCGCCATTCCAGCTCATTTTTGACACGAACGGGCAATATGGCCATCTGGTTAATCTTGTCTTTGTACATCGTCAAAGTGTCGCGGCTTAGAACGTGCTGAATGAATGCTAGGAATGAGTTGTGCCACCGATCATTCAGTGGCCGTTGCCGACTGGTCGGGTTGGTGCTTGATGTGTCATAGCTTATAAGGTCCAAAGCCTCGTTGAATTGCAAGACCTCGACTCCCAAAGACTTTAAAGTCGAGATGTGAGAATTGCTGTACTTCGCCGATAAAAATCGCCACGACCGACTTGATTCTGGCAGTAGAGGTTCCTCGTGGTGCATGAACTCTCGTATTAGAATGCGTAGCCTGCTTGATTCATGCAGAGTTCCAGCTCTTGAGTAGAATAATTTTTGGGTTGACAGGTGTCGGTGGATGAGGCCCTGTAATGGTTGCCAGAAGCCATTCATGGGTTGTGGGATGCAAGCGAGCCATTCATATGATAGTTGATTGTCCTCCAACACGATATCCTTCACCGCAAGAGTAAAAAGGTACGCAATTTCATCCCTCAACTTCCTGTTCCACGAGTTGTCTGTAACACTTTGCCGGCTGCCGGGCAGCAAGAAATCTGCGTGTATGAGGAAGGGTAATTGCGCCATTTGCATGACGGGCAAATAAGCAAAAACAAATTGGCCATTCGCCTCGATTTTTGGTGAGCCACCAGTCTGCGCTGTTACCGGAAATCCGATCTTGATGCTGGACACAGACTGGGAACGTTCGATTTGTTTCGGCATATCTCTGACTGTCCTTGCGAAAGTCCGATAGAAGTGATCCGTTACCTTGCCTGCCACGGAGGAAGTAATTCTCGTAATGTTTTCGTTTGTCGAGAATGACTTTTCGAAGCAGATTGTATGGTTTCGTCCCTCTACCATTTGGAAGTCGATGGAGATCTTTCTGAGTTTGCGCAAGGCAAAGAGGAGGCTCGCATGCTGAGCCTCCAATCGCGTCCAGATGTGTTTCAATGTATCCAAGCTGTCTTCTTCAGACATTGAATATCTGAGTCTAAACCGAGTTCGGACGCCGTCAGGCAGTTGCTCGCGTTGTTCCCATATAGGTGTAATCATGCCCATGCCATCCTGGTGGCGTTGATGCTCGAAGCGGAATGACCAGAGACCAGACTGAACGTGTACTTGATCCGCAACACCGAAAACAGCCTTAAACCCAAACCCTTTCTCCCCGGTTGATTCTTCGTCAAGCTGTTTGGAACTTTGACCCGTGTCACAGATAGACAGGACGTCCAGTAAGGCAAATCCGTCCTCATTGATGTCGACACGGAGTTCTTTGGGGAAGACTGTGAAAGTCATCGTAGGCATGTCTTGGTTCTGGAGGTACTTTGCGTCGTCGGCGTTCTGGATGAGCTCAAAGAAGAATCGAAACGGGTCATCGTAGAGCTGGCTGGATATGCTTCAAGATCTCAGCGACGGCTGAATCGTGTTTATGGTTAAGTGTCAGACTTACGCTTTCGTGAATTGAGCCAAAACTTTGCGAGATCTGCTCGCCATCATGCTCATTTTTTTCTGGAAGGTCGAAGTCGTCATCTGCAGCTGGTTTTCATCGTCACTGTCGAGAAAGCCATGCTGCGCTCTAATACAGCTGAGAATGTTCTTGACATCCTCTTCATCTCTTGGCTCGGCCAGGGGCCGACCGTAAAGCTCTTCGTAAAAGTCTGAGAGCTCGTTGTCCACCATAATACCCGTTGTCTATTGTCACCATTAGAAGGTTGTCGGGAAGACAGGCGACCTAATCCATCTTATGTGCCTCTAAGTGGAGACTGCTGACCACCACCTTGTTGACGCCACCGGTGGCGGAAGTTTCGATACCCTGTCTCCGGGTAGCACCAAACCCTCGCAAACAGGGCGGACTTCTGTTTGCACCCTGGTCGAAGGCAGCGCCTTTCGCCTCGTGCACAGGCCGCTTTGACAGCCGGGGGCAGGTGAATGGAACGGGAGGTGCACATAGTCCCTGATTGGTGCGCTACAGTAATGCGTAATTTGGGCGCTTAGGGACTGTGCCGTCCCTATGGCGAGTAATATGAATTGTTCCGCAGTGACGTCGAATCACAACTTCCTATGTTGATGTCCGACTTAGATACCAAATGATGTTCGCGTCCTACCCTTGATTTGAGGAAGAAGACTTGTAGTGCCATAATTCGTTCCGCGAATGCTTGCGGGAATTCCTGCTCTGCGGCGTTGTGACGTACCTTCTTACCAAACAGGGGTTGCAACTACAGAGTATCAGCGGCTACCTATCTTACAGCAACAATACGTAATGATGGTGCGTCGCGTTTGTGATGTTGTTTCGGGAAGCAATAACCAGGGTGTACTAGCCGGCGTCAGGGGGGCGTCGCAGCCGGCGCTTCAGATTGCCCTCAGCTGCCGTGCTGCAATAAGTCTATCATCCCTGCATTTAGGCATGTTTTCGAACGAGCTCACAGCTCCAGATGGTGATTCGTGTAGCCCGTGTCGACCGCACCATTAATTCAGAGGCTCCACAGCGAGTATTGCCCCCACTGCTTATGGCACTCGTTGGGCGACGGACCGACCTTTGGCGCTCTAGCGCCTTACTTTGTATGTCGGATATGATTTTATGAGACATCGACCGCAGATTCCACTGCCGATCAAAATCATCCATGCAATGAGGCTGCTTGTCGGGCTTGATGCCATGCGCTACTAGTAGGCCAAAAGCCATGCCGCTTGCGCAATGTGATTTCGAAGCTTTCTTGGCCCCCAAAGCTGTGCCGCAACTGTTTCAGTCAGCCCACGTCATCAAGCTCTAGCTCTTCCCTCCAGACAACATCCTCAGCGTAAACCTGAGGAATCTCGACCACGTATCCAGAATGTAGCTCCTTATTCGTTTATGTTACAAGGCTTTTCTGACGAAATACCGAGCTCCATCAGCCTGTGTTCACCGGTGCCGGAAGACTTAGACCTCTCTCAGCCTCTCAGCTACGTTTCTGTCGTTGTTCCCATTCCTATCCAACTCGCCATATTCTGAACCCTCTGTACTCCTTCCATGATCATCGCCGACTTCTCGGACGGGAGAGTACCACCCTCGCCCCCTTGTTCTTAATGATTTGAACCGGCTTCGAGCCGCTGTTGCTGCTGCTAGCTGGATAGATGAGGGATTGAAGGGATCTTTCATTGCGGCACCAGTGCCTTCCGCGGGCGTAGGGGGTGGAATTGTAGCCTGGACGATCGGCTGAGTATCGTCGTCACAGTACAGGTCGGATGGTAGTGGATGCGTCGAGCGCGCCGTATGGTCTGTCATTGGATCTGTCGGCGGCATTGGTGTCGTGGCGTCATCGAGATAGGGGGAGTATGTCGTTGAAGGCGTGTTCTTGTGATGATGGTCCTTGGAGAAGAATCCGCGATGTCTCTGATTGCAGGAGATGGACCGAAATGTAAGAGAAGAGAGTATCGAAGGCGATGACGGTGAGGAATGCAAGTGTGGCTGAGGCGATGACCTCAGGATCACAAATGGGCCCTTGATTGTAGAGGATCTTGAACCAGCTCTGAGGAGCCCAAACAAGCTCATGTGTGAGAATGGAGCTGAGAGACGCCAAATGCGCAGAACCAACCCCTCACGAAACAGAGGTTCAGACCTCAAGTTTCTACAAGCATTTGGTTCGGTGTCGATCTTGATAGATGCAAACTGCGTCGATCCAGAACTTTTGGGACGCTCCGTACCTATGTCGCAATCGCTGGAGCGCAATTCGCAGGTTCTATGTCACGATCAAATGACTCTCTCCAACAAGGATGGACGTCTTCCTGCCAGGGTCTCCCCAAGTATAAGAAAGCGCCTTGTAGGTGAGTTTTTCATCAAGGTCGACAGGCTCGATAACGAAATTAATGGGATCCTCTCATTACGCGGCACGAGCTGTAGCAGCCTCGTTTGGGATGGGTTGGTGAGTCGGGTGTATCTGTGCCTCGGAGTATTGCTAGCGCTCGACGAATGCAGGGATGCCCGAGCCATAGTGTGACAAATTGTACGGGGGTATTCACATATGTATGCGACCTATTGGAAACTTCAATGCCCTAGAATGAGTTTCGTGCGATAGACCGATTGATTCTGTAATTATTCGGATGGAAATTAGTATAAGACGGATGTTGAAGGCAAGCACATACCGCCACTAATGGATTGTTGTTAGCAATGTTGGAAAAAGGGGGACGAAGTTCCTCTACTTACCAAGTGGGAGGCTTCAGAGTTGTCCTGATTGGTTTACCGAGCAGCTCTCCGTATGTAGCTCCTTGCCAAGACCGAAAAGCGGCGATGCACTTGGCACTCAATGCCTACTAGTGGGCCAGCTGCAGTTGCAGTTACGGTTTCATCTCACTCACAAATAGGTGAAAGTAATTTCAGGGTCTTCTATTTGATGCGCATAATGCTCGTACGGAGGTGTTTGCATGATGTCTGTCACAGTAAGCCACATATTTCCGAACAACTAGTATTGAACTGTTGCTAACTTTTGTATTGCAGCTTCATACGACCCACGGTGACATCAAGCTTGAAGTGTTCTGCGAATCTGTTCCCAAGACGGCCGAGAACTTTCTAGCCCTTTGCGCGTCGGGCGCCTATGACAAAACGCCCTTTCACCGTCTGATTCCCAGTTTCATGATCCAAGGAGGCGACACCTCCCTCTCACCAGCGAACAGTCCAGAAACCCCGATTGTAAAAGGCGGCACCTCGATTTGGGGTCAGTATTTCGCGGACGAAATCAAAATACCTGCTCTTCGACACAATACCAGAGGAGTGGTGTCAATGGCCAACAAAGGTCCGGGAACAAATGGCAGTCAGTTCTTCATCACATTCAAAGAGGCGGGGCATCTGGACGGGAAGAATACTGTCTTCGGAAAGGTGATTGACGGAGGTGAAGAAGGTGGAACCTTGGAAAGGATGGAGGCCGTCGAGGTTGACAAGAAAGGACGACCGAAGGGGGAGAAAATCATTCTGGACAGTGTTACGATACATGCGAATCCGCTGGCTGGCTAGTACCACCTGCAAATTACTGGTTCTCCCTGGTAGGTGGGAGCAGTCATGCCGAGCATCTCCTCGAGATTTAGCAATGGCGCAAAGCTCTACCGTAACGAGTCTAGCCATGATGACACGCTGTCCATCCGACGGCGTCAGTGGGCGAGGCGTTGATGATCGAATATTGCCTCCCCAGCATGCGAAATGCCGAGACATCAACAATGATGAGGTAAAGGGCAAACGCTGTGCCAGCTTCGTTGCTGAGACTAGCCTTACTGAACGACTCTGTTGTGGGATTGTCAGTGTTTGCGCCTCAGTAACTGCGAAGTAGTACTGATGAGGGTCTACGGAATTCCCATGTCCTGGCCCCGCTCTTCAACGTACATTGTGCTGTTACGAAGGAGTCGGAAGGTCGCAGACGTGAGGCAATTGCCTAACAGATATGTGTAATACAGCAGTAACAGATTGTTCCATGTGCAGAACAGAATCACTATATTCAGGACGTTGCTCTTTGCAAACTCTCCTAGAAATTAGGGTTTCGGCATGATCTACAATGTTATCTAAGTTAAGCTCTTGCGTCCGCGTCAGCCAGATGGGTGAAGAAGCGGTCATTTATGAGGATTGCTCGACCTAGTAAAGCGTAAGCATAATTCCGCACAAGGCTGCAGGAAACCAAAGGACTTGCATACTGCAGAAGGACAGTTCTCGAGCACACGTATGTGTGTCCCTACCGGCCCTGCTGTTCAATTGGCAATAAGGCCGGAATTAGGGCCTCTAGCTCCACTGTGAGCGGGAAGCGGCTGGCGGCATTCCGCAGTCAGAAAATCCTTCCGGTATTCAGGTAGGTTGCGGAAGGATGGGTTCTAGGAACTTCACGTGGCCCCCATCGTAGGGAATTCTTGCGTATTAATCTGTCTGGTAAGACCTAGACCTTTTCAAGTCAGTGCTGGAAATCTGTCCTTTGGAGGTCGTTTGCCTTGTGGGCCCTTTTTTTCCCGTGGTCTGAATCTAAACGCGACGCTTGCGGACGGGCTGCCGTGTGGCCGTTGCACAGGCGGCCTAGCGCCCATCTGCTGTTTAACATCAGCTTCCATCAAAGGAATCTCCCACGTTGTAAGACAACTCAACCAGGACCTTCATATCTTCCATCGATTCCCATGACCATCTTTCGACGACTTGCAGCATTCTGGCGCGACCACCCACACCCGAATCAGAGATCTTCCAACTGGCGCACGATTTAAGCCTTGTCTGACTGGCACACAGAAGCCTTCGCGCATGTGCACTACATTCCGTTTGTGCGAAAACAGCTACCTTGCAATTGTCCATATCCAGCAAAGCCCTCTATGGGCTTTTCGAGGTTAGCTGAGCGCAAGGGCCCGCGGATCGCATTCGACCTATCATCCCCCCGCCTGCCAGCGGTCATATTTCAACTCGATGGTCGGAGGATAGGCGGAAGCTTGTCAAGAAGATGAGCGCGTTTGTGCGGGTGTCAGGTCGTCCGAATACAAATTTCTTGGTCGGATATCCTGGTATCTCCGCCACACTGGTGAGTGCAGGCGCAATCATTCCTATACCTAACTTTTTAATGACTTGGCCCATCCCAGCCCCGCATCGAAGGTACTGTTGAGATCAGACCCAATGCCGGAATCACAGCACCTGTCAATGTCTCCCTCGTCACCATATCCTTACAGCGGAGAGAGAGTATACACCCATCCGCGGACTCGGTGACGAAGAAGCACCTTGCCGCCTCCAGAAAGGAGCAAACGGAGCTTGTTGGCAAGGAGATGCTACTGTTCAAATGCTCGAAAGGCTTGGAATACGAAGAGATCATGTCAATGGATCTACCCTTTGTCATATTCATACCATTTGGACGAGGTGGACAAGAGACCGCTCGGAGAGTGCCTCCAGCGAGCTTACAACTGCCAAGAAGGACAGCGGAAACGTTCTACGAGATGGTGGTCACATTGCAACAAAGCCATTCTGAGAACAAGAAATATGCGTTTCCTGTGCCGATATCCCGGTACGACACGTTGTCCACGTTTGGGATGTATAACCGGCCGGAGTCAGCTGAGAAAGTTACCGATCATCTGGTCACCCTGGGCATCTCATTACCGCGATGGTCATATGGCCCGCTAGATCATGTCAGCGTCTACATCAAGCTCTCACCGAATCCGGATTGGATGAACAAAGCAAGGAAGGTGACAATACAAAAGATTACGATTGGGGTTGACGAAGACATCATTTACAATCATGAAGGGGATGAGCCGCAAAGAAAAACGAAAACATTAGCTCGGCGGACAGAGACCGTTGGTGTGAAGATGCCGGAAGCTGGATACTTTACAAATCTGGGATTGGTCTTTCCAGCGAGGGATTTGAGAGATTCTGACGGCATAATGCCAAGAGGCAAAGCGGCCTTTCCATCATATGCAGTATCTGGATTCACAACAACGGCAGGCCTTTACAAGGTGGAATACTACCTGACTGTAAAGGTAAGAGATGTCAAATATTTGGGGGCCAGCCTTTACTAACACGTAGTACAGGCCCACATGAACGGAGCAAAGGACATATTGTTGAAACAGCCGATAGTTGTGTGCCCGCTGGATCATGCAGGCTGCAAATTGGAGATGGAAGCCATTGAACAGTCCGCCAAAGATGCTGCAAATGTCAACGCAGATAATCCGATGCTCCCACTCGCCACTATCGTACGGGCGAGTGATCCGAATGCGCTGCACTGTCTCGGTGTCACTATCGTGGGTAATGTGCGGAAGCCGTTGATCGAGTGACATTCATCTTGCTTGAGCAATTACCCACCAACAGCCACTTTGGCCCTTCATTCTCAGCCGTCAAAATTGGGCCACCTCGACGGATATGTTGCGCCAATGGCGTTATTAAGGATATTTCTAGAATTCTAGAAGATGGTAAGGTATCAGAGGCGACTTTGGTGGGGAATGCACCTGCAGGTCCAGGAGTATGGTAGCGAATCTCATCTGGGCCAATCCAAGATGAACGGACAAAGAAAAACCGGTCCCACAGAGCTACAAACGGCTTTGTAATTTGCAGCGAGGAGTTAGGATATGAAATACTACAGCGGTACGCATTTAGCACATGCCCGGAGTTTGTAGGCGCTGGATATGTCGAGCACGTTCTGCAGGAGACGATGCCTCGATGATTTGTATAGTTGTACGAACTGACATTTCGAGAGCATGAATTCAATCATTTCAATCCTTATGTTCTGCATCTCCTTACGAATAAGAGTGGCTTGCGTATTCATATTGGATATGAATTTGATGACTGTCTTGGGTTTTTGCCCGCCAACTCGAAGGACTCCCACGTTCTCACATCGGATAGCTATCCGACTACTATGGAACATAGTCTTGCAAAGATACGTATCAGCCTCGTGGGTAATGGAATCACACTGCTGTAGGACACGTTCCTTGGTCGCGAACTGGTTGATCTCTCTCTCTCAGCGGCAGCGCATCAGCTCAGCTGAATATTCGCACCATGTGGCGAACCAAGTATAACAAAATGCTCTCCGCAGGATAAGCAAGTACGAAACCAGACTGCCGACGCCCCCCCTTGATTGACCACCTAGCTTGCCAGGTATGCCACAATGTTCTGTCTCTGCATAAGCGTCAGTCCACTCCTCCGGGTCCACCAAGCTTCCTAGGCCTCGCCTGCTCTTCATGCCTCCGGATCCGTTCCCGGAGCCGTAGCTGTCCCCCGGTCGTTCCCGACATTCATCGCACCGCTTAGATTGACCGCCATAGTCTAGGCCAATTCCAACACTCAACCGCTGCCGCCAAACACCGAGTTTATCGTTGCTTCGCTCATGTGATATTCCTACCCAGGATGGATATTGACCGCCGCTACCCCTGTCTAGCACATCAGATTGTTGTTCTCCATAGGTGTCATTTCCGTCATGTGGTTCTGATAAAAGCCTTGTGTTGGCCGCCAGCATGGCGTGCTATGCTGGTAGGTTGGTTACTAGAGCTGTGGCTATCTCCCTGGCAAGAACTGTTGTAGCTATCGAAGTTGTTATTTTTGGAGGAAGAGAGTCCAATTTTCGCTTTCCGGATGAAGCCACTTTCAATACCACCCAAACCGTGTACAAGTCGAGGAGCTGAGAAGTCAGGCTTTGAAAGCTAGGTTGGAAGCCGGTAGCCAAGTGGCATCCGGGGAGCCGTAGGGAAGACGAGGCACCCGACATACGATCGGGTATCCGTGCACACACCTCCCGAGGCTTGAAATGCCTCTGGGGACTTCCAGGCCTATCGTCTTTCAGATTAGTTTACTGGTCAAGGGATAGGTTCTTCATCAGCTCTTCAAGGTCCGGTTTCTTGACTTTGAGCCTCTTCATATTCTCTTCAAGATAATGGTCCATGATCTCGGCTGCTGACTTGTACTGAACACTCTCTGCGCCCCAGATATTCTTGATGTTGACTAAGTTCGCGCGGATGTAGTCGAGGACTTGCTCCACTAGTTTGAGAGTCTCTGGAGATGACTCGGACGGATCTGCCTTTGTGGTGGACATTGTATCGCTGAGCGGATTGCCGAACATGCCGTAATACTTTCTGGTTCGTGACAAAAGAAGCTGGTGGAGAAAACAATTGTCGGCAACAGTGGTTGGTGACGGGTGCTATGCACGGACCAAGCGATCCTCGCTGGCCCACTACTTCCCACACGTTGACGTTAGAGCGTGTTTCAGGTTTGGCTGCTGCAACGTTAGCCTATCTAACAAGTGAACAAGCCATCGTGCTTGAGCTGTACCAATCAGGGCTTTTACCATTCGAAGCACGGGAAGGATGAGTTGCAAGTTTCGGCGAGGCAGGCCGCTATAACCCGCTGCACCCGATGGATGACTTCAGCAACCTCCAATCAGAGGGATTCTACCGCGACAAACGGGTGAGGACAGCCTCCCGCCATCTTATCTGACCGAAGATATGAAGGAGGTATCATTGATACGTCTTAGGATGGACTTGCATGTAAGTGTCCCGCCTGAAAGGCGCATCTGCAGGTCCAGACTTGGCGATAAGTACCAATGGCCTTCGTACCTGTTTCTTTGAGGCCTTTTGGTCTATGTTTGCTACCTTTGGCTGCATTCCATAATCCTTTCAATAACTCTACTCATGCAGGCGCAAGATGTATTCATCTTCTGTCTATGAAACTATTTGTACAACCGCCACTAAGTTCGTCCTTTCTACCAACCCTATTCCCTCGACAACAACTCCTGATTCTGACGCTATTCTGTCTGTCCGTACTCCATCATGTCTCGTCAGCTACGGACCCTCGTCAGTCCTCGAGAACTCTCCTATCACAAATCCCATGGACAATGACCAGTATATCGCTCACCTGCATCGCATCTGCCCTCTCCTTAAGACGTGGCGCACGGAAATCAAAGAGATCTTCGTCGACGAGACAAAGCGTTCTGCCATCGTGAGGGCAGATCACTACATGACACTGAAAGGGCGGGATGAGCCGTCGAAGAATGATTTCATGTGGTTGCTGAGCTTGACTGAGAGTGGAGAGAAAGTGGAGAGGGCTACCGAGTTTATGGACTCGGCTGCAAGTCTGAAGTTCATGGGAGACCTGAAGGCGACTGCGATGGAGATGCAAAATGGGCACGAGTGATGGATGAAGCCTGATGCGCAGCCTAGAGCAGAGTAGGACGTAGAGCCTGAAGTACTGTCGGACACACAACTTGGTGCGGGGCCAGATATAGGGCCCAATACAGAAGCTGGATGCGCTGTCGCTCTTCTGGATGGTAATCTTCGTAAAGGACTCAATGATGATAAGACCTTGTTCAGCGTCCAGAACGGGATCACAAGCCTCACCTTCTAGGTGGTCAATCACTTGTTATCTCAGCCTGGATTTGCTCAGCATCCAATCTCAAGTCAAATTGTTTTTCTACAGAGGAATCTACCACCACAACCATGAAAAAGAGTCATTGGCCTTATTCCATGACTCGAAGCTTAAAAGCCGAGTCATCATCATTATTCGTAATACAACAGGAGCTGCTAGCAGAAGTTTCACTGGCGTGACGATCGAGTCCACGTGATCACGCGAGATCTATGGCGCGATCTTCTTCGCGCCTTGGGCCCGCAAATCGAGCAAAATTGTTGTTTTCTCTGTACAGGCTTTTGGCACTCACTTCTGGCAGGTCACAGAGATCCCACGGTCTGAACTGATGTTGATCGAAATGGTGTGAGAGTGGCAAACATGTCACGCAAATGTACTGCGTTGTTCGTGTCGGACGAGAAGCAGTGTCAGGATCCTGCGACGTCCCTTAACGGCCTTTTCTGCAACTTCCACTCGAAACAGTGCCAAGGTCTATACAAAGGCTACAAGCGGCGCAATGCGCAGCTTGACTCCATGAGAGCAGTTCTCCCGACGTTTCTGGCCGAAAGCTCTATTCCTCTTGCAAATCAGACATTCGCTGAACTCGATGACGAGACGACCTTGACGGAGCTCCACGATCACCTTTTCCTGCGATACCAACTCCTGGGTCGTGTCATTCGCGCTCGTCAACTCCATCATAGTCGATTCTATGCTTCAAACCTTGACTATGGACATCAGCACTTCCTTGACGGCTTGCAAAATGAGAAATACATTGTTTTGCGAGCACTCGAACGCCTCGAGCGCCGGACGGCAGACATTCTGTACAAAAAGCAGCAGTGGTTTAACTGGGTCCGCAATCTGGAAGATGAAGAAGAGGCAAATCGGGAGAACGAGAAGAAAAAGGTTAAGAAGGAAGCTGCACTGTTCCAGCGACATTGGAAAGAGGTCAGCGCACGGATGAGGGAACTGCGGGCTAAAGAAGATGCCAAAAGGCAGGCTGAATATCTCGAGCAGGCTTATCATGAGAGGACGTCTCAGCACAAAGTTGACGAAGACGATGAAGAAGCGTGGGATCCCATTGAAGGTGTCATTGAAGATCAGCGCGGGAATTATGTGGAGCTCATTCGACATTTCCTATGGGACGAACAAGAGAAACAAAAGGCTACAGAAGCAGAAGGAGCCAAAGACTCCGCCACACCCTCGTCTCAGCCGCCACGTCATGATGTGGTGGGACGGTCGCCTCCTCCATTGACTACTACTCCAACTGGATCGCCTGGCCAGAAAGTTCAGGAAAAGCTTCCCCGAACTGAAGTTCAGTCGAAAGCTGAGTCGAAGCAAGGCCTTCTAGACAAGCCCGCTACCACGGCAACGGTTACGAAATCCAAGAGCTCTAGAAACAAAAGCAAGAAATCAAAAAATTCTGAGACGGTCGAAGAAATTCCAGGGCAAGTGAAGCTTGAGACCAAGTCCGAGATGCGTCAAAGGCTGAGTGAAGGCATGGAGTACGAACATGGCGGAGGATGGATCATCCAAGGGACGTTGGAGAACCCCACAGAGACCATATGGAAAACGGTTCCCATTCCTGATGATGAGATTGATAAGCTACTCGTGGAGATTGCAGAGATCAAGCAGCTACTATTCTCCCGGCTCCTACTGGCCCACGCTGCACTTCTGCCAGCTGCACTACGCGCTAGTAGTGTTGAGGATTTCCTACAGGATCCAGAGGTAAACGAGTCAGACTTACGTGACCTTTGTCTCAAGATGGAACGGCCGGGACTTCAAGAACTTCGTGACGCATGCGCAGATCTTGGTAGAAATGACGAGGAGGGCCAGGATATGGACGACCATGAGGAAGATCAACAAGTCATGCCAAAGTTGGAGGACCGCCGGATGTTCCCAAGACTCGCAGACCCGATCCCCAAGAATTGGGTCTCAAAACGAGAGAAGAAGCTCAGGAAGCATCGCGAACAGACCATGGAACTCGACAGCGGCGCTAGCTTTGTTAACTTTGACAGCATCGACGATGAAGGACAGTACCAGATCAAGAAGATTCGTGTCAAGGTCTGCGGACGGTACATCTACAACTATCCGAGCGAGAAAGCCATGTTGCGAGGAGGCTGGCTACACTTCTCAATCATTGCAAAGGGAAGCAGTTTGTTTGACGCCATGACACTGTGCCGGAATTGGGACGAATTCTATGAACTGACGATACTTGCATCTTTTCAATACTTTCCTGCATCAAATTGGGCTACTTGGGTGGGCGACAGAAAAAGACAGCAGATGCTTCAATTGGTAAGTAGTGGCCTTTAAGTTTTACAGGATGTCTTTTGAGCTGACTATGCATTACAGGGCTTTATTCCTTACTTCCAGAACGATCAAGCTGATCAATTGACGATGCGCTCTCAGACCGGATCACGAAGTCATGGCGTGCGCCGAAGTCACGCAATGTTGGAGACGCGCAGTTTTGTATGTGCGCATATCAAGCGGAACGACCCTACAAGCCGTCGACTGGTCCAATACCTGTCCATGCAGACTTCTTGTCTGGTGCTTCTAGTGAGAGATGGCAAGACGGGCTCGATTCTTGTTAAGCCTCCTGAAAAAGAGACCTGGCTAGTTCGTGAGAAGACTGGCTTGGGCAGGGCTGCGAGGAATGAGTGGAATATCATTCAGAAGGTCGGGACGGAGTTCTTCGAGGTTATGGACAGGCATAGGGAATGGCATTTTGGATTCAAAGAGGTACGGCAGTGGGCAAACCTTACTTTGCGTGATTGGAAAAGCTGACTATCGTAGCACTACGATCTTGTCGTATGGGACTTGGAACCCGGTCAGCACTTTTCGATCTTGTACAACAACATTCAAAAGGTGAGTTCATACCCAAGCTTCAACCGAGCGCACACTTACTTGCATTTGTGTAGATGCTCATCAAGGCACATCGATTCCGTTCGGGCAAGGATATCTACCGTCCTTCCTCTCATGTACTCAAAACTATCACTCGTGAAAGAAAAACCCATCGTGTTCGCGATATCAAACTGGGCGAGGTCGTTGAAAGCATATGGGATCAGATCACAAATCCTCGAGTTGAATTCATATTCACTGACACCCACAACGAACTTCAACCAGAGGCGTATCACCATCTGCTGTACAACGAGTCGGATGCGTTGGAAGATGCTGTATTGTTTCCAGAAGAGTCCCAGAAGGCAGAGAATGCCATGATTCCGCACCAGTCAACGCAAGCTATGCATGCGTTCGAAAATGAAGGGCCATCAATTGTGAAATACATCTTCGATCTGGATACTGATGACGAAGTGGACGGAGAAGCAGACAATGCCCCGGGTCACGATAGTGGGAAAGACCATCTAGACTCCACGGACGAAAGCTCGACTGAAGCTCCGGATGATGGCCATGACCGGATGAAAGTTAGTCCAGACGCCCAGATATTAGAGCTCATCACTCGTGCTGGGGCAGACAACTTGCCTGCTGCGATGGAGAGAATGCAAGCGTTCCTGGCATCCAACACCGGTCGCAAGCCTGGTGAGAGATTGAACGACGAGTTCGAGCTGTTCATGGACAGGGAGAGAGCTTTCGGTATGTACAATTTCCGATCACCAAACCGTACTTGAATCGATGGGCAATGGTGGCACAGGTGGTGGCAGACGCCTGTCAGGGCAGGAGATCCGAATGTTGAGTATGTATTGCTGACTCTGTGCAGTCTTTAAGGAGAGCTGGCACAATGCCGATCTCGAACCAGGCGCTCGGGAGAAGTACGCTTACAGCGGCAAAATGGTGAAGAAGATGGCCACTCTCGAATCTAGGGGCATGTTGCGGACCCGCTCAAAAACATTCACCTGGATCCAAATTATGAATTGGCTGGAGGTCGATGCCCAAGCTCACCGTCGTATTTACAGAGATGCTCGACAAGCCTACGCCATGATGGCAATTTTCTTTCCTGAACTCTATGAATTAGAGACTGCATCAAAGTTCAAAGACTCGCCACTGGCGAACCAAAGTGAACGTGCGAAGTCTGTACCCATTCGGCGATCTTACCATAGCAACAAGTATCGGCCAAAGGAGTTCTGGAACGAGTGGGGTGAGATCTTGAAGAGCAATCCAAGGCATAATTTCGAGCTGGGGAAGTATCCTGCGGAATGGAATTGTGCCATTCGTCCTATCATAGCGCACTGTAAAGTTGATCGCTCCATTTTCTTCACCGCTACTGACTCTTGAACAGTGTACAGGGAAGGTGTCATTTGCAATTCGTACTCAGACAGGTCTGCTGGTCAAGCTATTGCCGGTAAAGAAGACGACAAGTATGATCTTTACTTTGACTGGCGTTCAGCGACGGACAACTGCACGTTCCCACCGGAAATGGAGGATCCTACCAAAGTTGAACCGCTCATTTCTCGTGCCCGCCGATTTGCTTCGAATCATTCAAACGCACGATATGCAGTGTTACGCCTTTGGTCCTCGCCGCACTTCTATCCCCTGATGCTGGGTTGGAATAATCGCGACAATACCTCTTTCACTGATGGACTGGGTAGGACATGGGAATGGAAATTCATTCCAAAGGACATGCCTTACTCAGAGTGGAGCATACATCATCAAGCACGGTTGAGGATCAAGCCGTACGCGAAGCAGTTCGGAGACCGTCTTTTGGTGAGGAGAGATTCGTTCTTTGTGATGGGAGAGGATCAAGAGGATTTGCTGAGATTGGTAGTCGCTACGACTTTTGCGATTGTGACAAGGCCTTGGCGATTAGAGGTCGATTTGTGGAAGAGTTTTGTGAATGTGGATCTAAAATTCCTGGAAGAACTGGATGAGAGGTGGTTGGAATAAGAGGTTAGAGTATGATGTAAGATCTAATTGTCGCTTGTGGTGGAACATGATTTCCCTAGGCCTTTGTCTAAAAGGCCACGCAGTTTTGTCCCGCTTTTGCATAGTTGACGTAGGACGAGCCCAGCCTTCTAACTCACATTGGGGGTGTCCTGATTGAAAGTTATGCGTGGGTTGTGGAAAAAGCGTATCATTGAGTGAGACCGGTCATTGAGTGGGGGGGGGGGGAACTACGTTACCTGAGTCATGCTATCGACGGTTCCCTTTATACTACTGACTCGAACTTTGTGTCGATATGTAGAAATTAGAAAGTGCTCTCGCTGAACATGTAAACTCACGTTCCAGCCATTCTCCCAGTCTCCCCTTCCCTCAACCATCTGCTAAGCGCTCCACCCCAGCCTTGATCGATAGTTAAGCTCACCCATCCCGACTCTCGTTTACATGGCCGACGCGGACGAAGATGTGCCAAATCAAAGCCTTCAAACCCACGACCGCGATCTTTCTGAAGAAACACAAGATTTCCGCTTCCTAAACAGCATCGTTAACGCCGCAAACCTATTAGAGCCCGCGTCCATCCCCAAGCGCGGCGAGAAAGACTTCGAGCCAAATGCCACAAACGCACAAGCCTCTTCCCTTACCGCGTCTCGCCATGCAATGCACACAGCGCTTTCATATCCACGTTTGCACCAGGCCAAGACCCATCTCATCGCGCAGTACTGTCCTGACGAATCTCGATACGGAGGGGCCTGCGTACGCGTCGACAATGCGCATGGTCCGCACTTCCGCACGATGGGTAGGGCTGATAGCAAGAATCGAATTTGGCTATTGCCGGAGGAGGCGCTGTATCTGATTGAGAGAGGAAGTTTGGATATTCGGTGGCCGGATTGGCAGGCGGAAGGTGTCGAGGATGGAGACCAGGGAGAAGATCAACAAGAGGACGACGGAGGTGAACCGCTAGGCGAACTACCAATGAGTCTTCAAGGCGCATACGCGAGCTTCATGGGCAAGAGTGGTCTCACACTGGAACGGTATCAGGTCTTTGCTGGACTTAGACGGCTAGGCTATACTGTTGTTCGGGCGCCTACGTGGAGTGATAGTCAGACGGGAATGAATGGGCATTCTATCTTACCGACAGACTCAGGGCAGCTGAGTAAGATCGAAAGGGGATTTGATCGAATACAGCAACAAGCTAGTGGAAATGGGATCATAGCACTGATTCACAGACTCGTACGCTACCTATTCGCACCCAGCGAAGGTAGCAATACCAAAGCATGCCCATCCTTTGGACCACTTGTCGCTCCAGGTCTCTATCGCAACTACAACGACATCTACCGCGCTCTTGGCCTGATCCCTTTCGAAACTGCCAAGTCACAATCTCACCCTTCAAGCCTGCAGGCTGCGCCAGTTTCTGTCCCCAAACCACCGTTTTGCATCACGTACCACGTGTGGAAACCCTCGGCCACGTACCGCAAATCGAACCCTCCAGCGCCAGATTTCCGAGTTGCTGTCCTTAGCGCGCGCGAGACGAGCGTCCCGACGATGACCCAGATAGGGGCGTTGCTGGACAGTATGCCGGATGATGAACTGCCCAAAGAGAAGCCGCTCGAGGCGCGGCTGAAACATGGCAAGCGGAATGTGATGTTGGCTGTAGTGGATATGGGCGTTGTAAGCTATTTGAGGTTTAGTGAGGCGGCGTTTGGGGGGGAGAGGTTGTTTGAGAATAAGAGTAAGAAACGGCAGTGGAAGAAGGGAGGACGCAGGGGCCGAGGTGGCGATGGTGGCCGTGACGGAAAGAACAATGCTTGAGGCGTTGACTGTTACTTGGGAATGACGGTGGGATCCTTCCTTGGTGGCGGACAATTGGAAATAGAACTAGACAAGACAATCATTGGCCTGTAGCCATTGGATAGAGCATACACAATTGAAGCTTGGATGCCGAATTAATACATCTGGATATTGAGGGCAGGGGTAACTAAAACCATGAGGAAGTCAACCAAGCGCCGGAAAGGAAACAAACGCCTCAGATTGAAGTGTGAAGGGTTGTTCCAATTCCGACATATACGTTATATTGTAGTCTCGTGGCCGCTGGCCGGGCGAGTGGCCCTGGAGCCCAGATCGGCCCTGACCTACGCGTTAGACGCACGGCTCTCCCATTTCATCTCCAGTGCAGACCACCGCCAAAATTCGAACCGAGTACGGTATAATCGTGGTTCGGAGGGGCTCCAAGGATACCTAACTAGACGGCTAGGTTGAGGGCTATGCTCGGAATGCGTTGGGCAGGATTCGTTTCTTCTTTTTGGTTTTGACTTTTCGCTCTTCGTGTGTGGAATTCTGGAGTTTGGGTTTGACTAAGGCATCGATGATGATTGTATCCTAGAATAATGGAGGTGTTGGATAAGTGAGCATGTGTCCATCTAAAAGAACGTCCTTGGCTTCAGCACGGTATAGCTGGCTGGACTGCCTGTTTATAAGGGAAGTTGATATGCCATCATCTATAGACATCGGACCTGTGGAGGGACAGGTGGACGCATATGCTTCAGATGGGTTGATGAGAATGAACGAAATGTGACTATGTGTGAGACTTGCAAAGTGCGAGGCTCTCAGAAATCAATAGTAAGGAAATACCTTGCCAATATCATTAATCATGATAATCTACAGGTATGGACTTCGGCCTGCATCATTCCGGGACTTCCCTCTGTGGTGACCAACCTGGTCCTTTCCAAGCTGTGCATGGCCAGGACGCGTGCGATGCTTGTAGGATGCCTCACAGGTCTGTGGATCCTTTTTGACAGCCAACGTCCTCTTCAATCGTCATTGGCTCCTCTCCTCCTTTTGAGCACTTGTTGGCGACATGAGTGAGTGGCGTGTGCCTGCACTTCTCGCTAGGTTCTTTTCCGTTCATCTCGTGCACCTGAATCTCCTTTCAGGTGTCCAGATAATCCGCAGCCATGAGTAGTTCTAGACATAGCTCTGGCGGTATCTCCATATCAGGGACGCCAACACTGTCTCTAGTTTTTTCATTGTAGTAGAAGTATTCAACCACTTTCTGCAGAACTACGCCGTTGATGTTCTCGAGACGGCATCGTCCGGTGACGGCTTCGCTGAAGTTGCCTGAGATAAGTGTCAGTACATACTGGGCAGTCCGGAAATGCGAAGGATGTTGGTGACCATACTTTGTGGGTCGAGCATTCTGCGAATGGTACCAGAGACACAAGCTGCAGAGCGACGTACGTGAAATTCAAAGTCATCAGAAGAGATCAGGGTCACAAATGGTGACGGCGTCTTATCGCTTTGCATAGAAGCACTACCAGTAGTATACCGTGTGGCCATGGTGGAAGATGGGGGACTCTGAAACTACGAGCGACCACGAGGAAGTTGGCCATTAAGAGCGGATTCGGCCGTGCCTAGAATTTTCGCTGCAAAAAGCGCGTCGGCGGATATCTTGCAGTTTTGGGAAATCACCTTGAACCTAGCCTATCTAAAACAAGCACCGCCCATAGACTTTGTCAACAGCACCGATTTGGAGACGACGCTCTCTGTTTCGATGCTGAGGTGAAAGTACAAAGCTCAACACCAACTAGACTCTCATGAGCGCGCTGGTTTGATCAGGTTCTTTATGAAGATGCACCTCCACCCAAAGATCCACCTCCTCCGCTTCTATCGTCCACGCTTCCTCCATCTTTGGTGTTAAAGGGAGTTTGACTGCTAACGCGACAGTATTTGGCCACTAGCGAGGCTGGCGTTATTGGGTTTCATAAACGAGAGCTCTTGCGGCCGAATGCTCGTACGTGATGAGCATTGACAAGATCAGTACCCAATCAAGGTCAATAGCCATTTGTTCCTGGCTTCATCGAAGCCGTCAAAACATTGACGTCAGTTTCCAAGGCTCATCCCTGACATCCATTCAAGGATCGGATTGACATTTTCTGTAGTCAAGTCTAATTTCACCTTGCAGAGCAGATATTTTTGGGTTTCCGCAAGTAATTGCTGGCATGTTAGCATTATTGTGTGACAGGCATACTACACAAAAGTCTAGACAAGATAATTCCCCGTTGGCAGACTTGGGACATTAGATGAGGTCGCTGAGGCAGCCTGTCCCTCGCCACCAATGAATATGCAAATAATTGCACTCTGAATTTCTATGAGGACTCAGCCCTATCTGAAAATGGTATCTCGTGAAGCTGTTACGAATACACGTGAACTCCCATCTTTGCCATGTCCGCTCTGCCAGATTCGGATATGCAATGCCAAAGATCGAAAAAACGCCAAAGTAGGAGTACAGCTGGATCATTGAGCATCAGTCATCATCAATCACGATGGCGCCATCTCCCCCGTCGTCGAGGACGATCGCATCTTCGGCTCCAGGAACAAAAGCTACCGCTTGTGTTTTCTTGACCGGCATGCCACCGTCCAGGTCAGCATCGTCCGCAACGCGTTTTCGTTTAGCGGTCGATGTGCCATTGGTCATCGGATTAACGGCAATAGCTGTCTCGCCATTCGTCTCTGCTGCCGGCTTCCTGGGTCTGCGAGCAATGTCAGGCTTTGTTGCAAGCACGACCGGTTTTCCGTCTTCTGGCAATGCTTTCGATGAAACGACGAATTGAAGGTTAACCCGAGGATTTTCCTCCTCATCATCAATGACAGTAAGAAACGATTCGTCCGTGATGCCAAGATCTTCGAACTTCTTGCCCAAATTGTCGTCCAGGTCAGGATCATACACAGTGCCAACTTCATTGTTGATGGTGAGTTCTTCGCCATAACCGAGCTGCAGCCGCAGGACGTCTTCTACAAGATCATTCAAGGTAGCTCTTGTAGGATCAACCTCGAGCCGCGAAGTTGCAATTCCACAAACAGCACAATCAGGGTTCGGCGGTCTGAGAGACTCTGAATTCATTGCTCTTGGCCCTCCTCTCTCAAGGTAGATCATCTTCGCGCTCTTCGCGCCGAAGTAGTTGCCTCTCATGACCTTGAATGCTTGCAGTACACAGAGGCCTGCCGTCATGGCATTGGTGGTTGCGATGGCGGGAATTATGTTGCCAGCCATCTGCTTGATGTCGAATTTCGATTTGGTTTCGATCCCAAATATGGTGGATCGGAGATTGGCACTCGCCGTCACAAAGTCGAGTGTGTCCTCATCATCTTTGTCGAACGTGATGATTGGCTTCGGGGAACCATTTTTCATGGCAGCGGCTTGCTCGTCTTGCAACCGTTTGCTCAGTCGATGGAGGCTGTCCTTGAAAACGGCGAAGTTTTCTATTAGCCGCCAGACCTGTTGGTCCAAAGTAGATATTGCGGTATCAATGATGGTAGCTTCTTGCTGCAGGGCGTCGTAACTAAGGGGTTGTGGTGGCTTCCGGGTCTTCCACATATCTTCCATGCCTCGTAGCCTTTCGATATCTTCTTTGAAGACTTTCTCAAAGACCTCTTTCACAAAGCTATCTGATCCCATCGATTCTCGTATCCTCTTTAGGGCCTGCGCCTCGCGCCGTAGGTTCTCTATCTCTTCTGCGTTATCTTCATCCGCCGTAGTATCCAACTCAGGTGTCTCATCTTCGCTCACGCCAAAGAGCTCCGGTAGTAGGTAGCTTTTCGCCCATACTATGCAATGTATTGGCTGACTAGGTGTGCTTCGGATTGTACAAACGGGAAACGATTTTGGGACCTCTTTCGGATTGCAGTCGTAGCATTCTGTCCTGCCTTTCTTGATTACCTGGACCTGACCGTTGAAGCCCATTGTGCCGCTCTCGATCAGAGGGACGTCGGCTGCGAGGCACATCTTGTTGGTATGGCGGCGGGCGTCGAGATTGTCCAGGGCATTGAAGACGAGGTTGAAGGACTGGAACCATTCCACGTTGAATTGGGGGTCTTTGATGTTGGCGTGGTGGGCGGTGAGGGAGACGGAGGGGTTGAATTTGGAGGCGGCTTCTTTGGCGACCTGGGAGGTGCGTGCAAAGGTTAGTGAATGTGCTGTTAAGCTAGGCAACGTAGCTTGAGCAGCTGGAGACGCACTATAGCTTTTGGCTTCTTGATATGTTCATGTCTAAAGAGGAATTGGCGGTTAAGGTTACTAAGATCGATCGTATCCAGGTCGATTATGTGGATTTCGCCGAAGCCGGTCAGGGCAAGGTTCTTGAGCAGTTCGCAACCTATCCCACCTGCGCCGACGAGCAGGACGCGGGACTGGTCGCAGTTAGCTAATGCGGCTGAAGGGAGAGCTTAATTGGCGAACCTGCTTGATGAGAGTGTGAAGTGCCCCAAGAGACTGGCGCGGGAATTTGTCGCGCGACATGGTTGTTGGTTCTGTTTCTTGCTGGCGAGGCTGCGGACTACAACGATGAGAGGACGAGCAGGTCAGGGAGCCAGAGTCAACATTGCGAGGCGGTCATGGCCTGAACAAACGAGAGACAAGAAGAAAAAGTGAGGTGAAGAGGAGTCTGATAAGATGGTGTTGATTGCAAGTCGATCATGTCTATTTCCGACAGCCGTCCGCGCTCGCCTTTGAAGCTCGCGGTTTTGTGACGTGACTTTCCCCTGTAACGTAACCTACGGTAACTTTACACGAACGCCAACTTTACACGCGACGCGCCAAAACGGTCACCACCCAACAACATTCGTCCTTTTATGACACACGCG
>Ga0335072_10003374_pt1 | contig 24088 bp, 20 predicted proteins | sample Lox_Sample_21_FD_206725 | JGI IMG/M metagenome (GOLD analysis project Ga0335072, IMG submission 206725) | Soil microbial communities from Loxahatchee National Wildlife Refuge, Florida, United States - Lox_Sample_2.1 | ecosystem: Environmental > Terrestrial > Soil > Wetlands | place: USA... | reverse complement strand
CACTGCCGGTCGGTGTGACTTGCCGTGACGACGTGCTGGCTCGGGGGCAGGGAGTCGGGATCGCGGCGAGCTCCGGTCAGCAGCTGATGCGAGGCGAGCAACTGGTCAACATCGCCTGCCAGCTGAACGCGCGAGCTCATCAGCACGACGAGATAATCGGTGATCCGTTCCAGGTCTGCGACCAGGTGCGAGGACATGATCACGCTGACCTGACTCTCGGCCGTTGTCTCCATGAGCACCTGGAGGAACTCGCGCCGGGCGAGCGGATCGAGGCTGGCGATCGGCTCGTCAAGGATCAGCAGTTCGGGTCGTTTCGCGATGGCCAGGGTCAGGGCGAGCTGCGCGCGCTGACCGCCGGAGAGAGTGCCTGCCTTCTGCGTCGGCACCAGTCCGAGCTGACTGATCCGCCGGGCGGCCAGGTCGGCGTCCCAGCGGGGGTTCAGGTGCGCTCCGAGCCGGAGGTGGTCGGCGACGCTGAGCCCGGCATACGTGGGCGTGTCCTGCGCGACGTAGCCAACTCTGGCGAGCTGCTGAGGCCCGCTGCAAGGTGCCCCGCCGAGCACCCGGATGGTGCCCGTTGTTGGTTCAAGCATTCCGGTGGCGAGACTCAGCAGCGTCGTCTTGCCGGCGCCGTTCGGCCCGACGAGGCCGACGACGCGCCCCACCGGGATGCTGAGCGTGCAATCCGAGAGGGCCCAGCGGCGCCCGTACTTCTTGCCGAGCCCGCTAGCTTCGATCGCTGCGGTCATACTGCTTCCTCCTGAAGGGCGTACCTGACGGTCTGCTGGTAAATGCCGTCGATGCTCTCGGCGTCAAGGCCTGCCTCTCTGGCCTTGCGGTACCAGAGCATTAGTTCCTCGCTGAGCTCCTGGTGCGCCGCGATCGACGCGTCCGTCAGCGTCTTCGTCACGAAGGTGCCGACGCCGGGCTTGGCTGCTGCCAGTCCCTCGTACTCAAGCTCGCGGTAGGCCTTGAGCACGGTATTGGGATTGATCGCCAGGGCCCCCGAGACTTCCTTGACGGTCGGCAGCTGATCGCCCGCCCGGAGCAGGCCAAGCCGGAGCGCCTGCCGTACCTGCTGGATCAGCTGCAGATACGGCGCGACCCCGGACCGGCTGTCCAGGTGGAACTCGATCACCAGACCTCCATTTATCTAGGTGGCTAGCACAATAGAGTCCTAGAGTGCTTGGCGTCAACGGCTAATCCCCGGCTAGCAGAGGGGAAGCGGCAGCAAGCCGGGCGTGACACGCCGCGACAGTTGCGGCCCAAATGGCGGCGCGCTCGTTACGGTGAACATCATGGCGACTCGTGCGCCCAGCGGCGCAGCGCGCCCTCGTAGCGGCACGGCCGGCGGCTCACGTCAGTCGGGCAGTTCGGCTCGCGGCAGATCCGGGGCTTCCACCCGCAAGGGCCGCGGCTCGGGCTATCCGAGTAGCCGGTCGCGATCTGCGGGCCGTGGCAAGTCGTCCGGCCGCCGCGTCACCAAACCTGCGCCGCCGACCAATCCGTTCGTGATCCTGGCAGGCTGGGTCGTCGCCCTCCTCGCGGCCATCTGGCTGGGCCTCGCGCATACGGTAGGCGCGGCCTGCCGGACGGTCGGCCGCAGCGCGCGAGAGCTCGACCCGCTGCACCGCCGGGACGGGATCGGCCTCGCGGCACTGTGCGCGGCGATTGTCCTCGCCGTCGCGGTCTGGTGGCACGTGGCCGGGCCGCTGCGGCCGCTCGGCACATTCGTCCACTCACTGCTCGGCTCGGCGTCGTGGGCAGGGCCGATTCTGCTGGCACTGCTTGCCTGGCGGTTCCTGCGGCACCCGGACCGCAACGCCGATACGGCGCGGATGGTGATTGGCTGGATAGCGCTGCTGATCGGCGTTCTCGGCCTGGTGCAGATCGCCTCCGGGACGCCTGCGCTGAAGGAGGGCATTGCTGCCATCCGGTCGGCTGGCGGACTGATCGGGTACGCCGCGTCAGCCCCGCTGGTTGCCATCATCACGAAGTGGGCCGCGGTCCCGGTACTGGCCCTGATCGCCGTATTCGGCTTGCTGGTAATAACCGGTACCCCGTTGCACCGCGTTCCCGATCGAATTGCCGAAGTGCGTCGCTTTCTGCTGCGCTGGGACATTGGCGCTGACGACGAATTCGCTGCGGATGACCAGCCGGGCGAGGCCGGCCAAACTGGCCGGGCGAGCCGTCCCTCGGCGAGGCTGAGCCGGCGCCGCGCCGAGGCGCTCGAGGTCGGCGCCCGCGATCAGGCGTATGAGACCCCGCTGCTGGGCGGCCTGCTCAATCGCGGCCAGCTACCGAAGAACCTCCCGCACGGCGACGACGGGGCGGGAACGACGGCTGCGGAGGCCGCAGCCGCTGCGCCGGGACTCGCGTTCGGGCCAGGCTCGCCGGACGATGATGCCTGGCCCTCGGCCGGCGAGCCAGATGCCGGAAGCACCGTGCCCGGTGCCGCGGCGGCCAGCAAGCACCCGAAGAAAGCAGAGCAGCTCACCCTCGCCGCCGTCACCGATGGCAGCTACACGCTGCCGCCCGTCGCGTTGCTGAAGCCAGGCACCGTGGCCAGGGCCCGGACTAAGGCCAATGACGCGATGGTCGAGGCGCTGTCCGCGGTGCTTGAGCAGTTCGAGGTGGATGCACAGGTCACCGGTTTCACCCGGGGACCGACGGTGACTAGGTATGAGATCGAGCTGGCGCCCGCAGTGAAAGTCGAGCGGGTTACCGCGCTGTCCAAGAACATCGCCTACGCGGTGAAGAGCGCGGACGTCCGGATCCTGTCGCCGATTCCGGGCAAGTCCGCGATCGGGGTGGAGATACCGAACACCGACCGGGACATCGTCAGCCTCGGCGACATCCTCAGGTCTCCAGTTGCCACTTCGGACCAGCATCCGATGGTCGTCGGCCTCGGCAAGGACGTCGAGGGCCGGACCGTCGTGGCAAACCTCGCAAAGATGCCTCACATGCTCATAGCAGGCGCGACTGGAGCGGGCAAAAGCACGTGTATCAACGGATTGATCACATCTATTCTCCTTCGGGCAACGCCCGACGAAGTGCGGATGGTGCTGGTCGATCCGAAGCGCGTGGAGCTTGCTGCCTACGCCGGGATCCCGCACCTGATCACGCAGATCATCACGAACCCTAAGAAGGCATCGGACGCCTTGCAGTGGGTCGTCGGGGAGATGGAACGACGCTACGACGACCTCGCCGCCTCCGGCTTCAGGCACATGGACGACTTCAACAAAGCTGTCCGGGCCGGCCGGGTGACGGCGCCGCCGGGGTCAGAGCGCGAATACGTGCCGTACCCCTATCTGCTGGTCATCGTGGACGAGCTGGCGGACTTGATGATGGTCGCGCCCAGGGACGTCGAGGATGCGGTCGTCCGGATCACGCAACTTGCCCGGGCGGCCGGCATTCATCTCGTGCTGGCTACGCAGCGGCCGAGCGTAGATGTCGTCACCGGGCTGATCAAGGCCAACGTGCCGTCCAGGCTGGCGTTCGCGACATCGAGCCTGACCGACAGCCGGGTGATTCTCGACCAGCCGGGAGCGGAGAAACTGGTCGGCCAGGGCGACGCGCTGTTCCTGCCGATGGGGACGAGCAAGCCGATCCGGCTGCAGAACGCGTTCGTCACCGAGAAGGAGATCCGCGAGATCGTCGCGCACTGCCGGAAGCAGGCGGAGCCGGTCTACCGGGACGACGTCGTCGCGCCGGACGGCAAGCAGCGGGAGATCGACGCGGACATCGGCGATGACCTGGACCTGCTTCTGCAGGCGGCCGAGTTGATCGTCACCACGCAGTTCGGCTCGACCTCGATGCTGCAGCGCAAGCTCCGGGTGGGCTTCGCGAAGGCCGGCCGGCTCATGGACCTGCTTGAGAGCCGCGGTGTTGTGGGTCCGAGCGAGGGTTCGAAGGCGCGTGACGTGCTGATACGCCCGGACGATCTGCCGGGCTTGCTGGCGTCGCTGCGCGGCGAGGACTGATTAGTCGCCATCGGCTGGCGCCGCAGCCGGGCTGGCGACAGACTTTGACGAGCTACTCCGAATCTGGACCGGCCGTCGCCGGACGGTAACCGGATGTCTACACTTAGTGACCGGTCTCAGGGCTTGGGATCCGGGAAGTCGAACGTCGGGCCATGCGGGCCAAGCCTGCCGGCGGCCCGGGTCGGGATGCACCATGATTAGTGGAGGCGCTGCGTGAGCATCGGCGACACCTTGGCGGCAGCGCGGCGCCAGGCCGGTCTCACTGTCACGCAGGTTAGTCAGCGGACCTGCATCAGAGAGACGATCATCCGGGGCATCGAGCGGGGCGATTATTCGGCGTGCGGTGGTGACTTTTACGCGCGCGGCCACATCCGCAGCATCGCCCGCGCCGTCGGTCTCGACCCAGAGGACCTGATCCGCGAGTACGACGCCACTCAGGCGCCGCCGCACCAGATCACCGCTGCTGATGTGTTCCAGCCGTTCACTCCGGTCAGGCTGAAGGAGCGCCGCCGCCCCAACTGGAGCGTGGTGCTTGCGGTGGGCATCATCGCGGTGCTCGGTGCCGTCGGATACCGGTACATCGGTACGAACAACAACAACAGCAACCAGAGTCCGCCGCACGGGCCGACGGCACAGCCCGACCGCAAGAACAAGACGCCGGCCGCCACCCATTCGGCTGATGCTCCGGCGCCGACTCGCGTGCGTGTCAAGCTCGTTGCCAAACAAGGCGGCCTGACCTGGGTGGAGCTGACCTCGCTCGCTGGTCGCGTTGTCTTCCAGGGAGACATTGGCGCGTCGGCAGGCATCTTGCAGAAATCCTGGAGCGAGAAGCACTCCATCAAGCTCCAGATCGGGAATCCGGCGGGCGCGACCTTGTACCTGAACGGGAAGAAGCAGCCGTTTGCCGAGACCACCGCGCCGATCACGCTCCAGTGCTCGCCCGTCGATTGCGCGACATCGCAAGTGGGCTGAGCCGGGTGCCGCAGCGGGCGGATGGCGGGTGCACTCGCAGCGGTCCGGTTACCGTAGTCTGCCGGTGTGTCGTCTAGCCAGCTAGATCCCGGTCCTGCCACCCGACGCGTCCAGATGGTGACCCTAGGTTGCGCCCGGAACGAAGTCGATTCCGAGGAGCTTGCTGCCCGGCTGGAGGATGGCGGCTGGCAGCTGACTGACGATGCGCAGGACGCGGACGTCGTCCTGGTCAACACGTGCGGCTTCATCCAGGCCGCCAAGCAGGAATCCATTGACGAACTGCTCGATGCAGCGGCGGGGGGCGCGCAGGTGGTGGCTGCGGGCTGCCTGGCCGAGCGATACGGGTCTGGGCTGGCCGAGGCAATGCCAGAGGCACAGATCCTGAGTTTCGATGACTATACGGATATCGCCGGCAAGCTTGACGCGGTTCTGGCAGGTCAGCGGTGGGCGGCACATGAGCCACGGGACCGGCGTACGCTGCTGCCGCTGTCGCCCGCTGCCCGGCCCGGACGTAACGGGGGGCACCTGCCGGGACACGGAGCTATCGCTGCGACTGGCGATGCGGAGGAGTCGGCGCCGTCAGGTCAGGTAACTGCTGGCGAGACCGCTGGCAGTCAGATGGCTGCTGGTCAGATGGCTGCTGGTCAGATCGCTGACCTGCCGCCAGGGGTGGCGCCAGCATCAGGACCGCGCGTGCTGCGGCGGCGCCTTGGCGGTGGCGTCGTCGCGCCACTCAAGATCGCGTCCGGCTGTGACCGGCGGTGCACGTTTTGCGCCATCCCAGCCTTCCGCGGTGCGTTTGTCTCCCGGCGGCCTGACGACCTCATCGCTGAGGCCGGCTGGCTTGCTGATCATGGCGCGCGCGAACTCCTGCTGGTCAGCGAGAATTCCACGTCGTACGGCAAGGATCTGGGCGACTTGAGGCTGCTGGAGAAGCTGCTGCCACAGCTTGCCGTTGTGCCCGGCATCGGCCGGGTCCGGGTCAGCTACCTTCAGCCAGCCGAGGTGCGGCCGGGGCTGGTCGAGGTACTAGCCGCCACACCCGGCGTGGCCAGGTACTTTGACCTGTCGTTTCAGCACGCCAGCGGCCCGGTACTGCGGGCGATGCGGCGGTTCGGCGACCGGGAGCGATTCGTCGGGCTTATCGAGCAGATCAGGAGTCTGGCGCCGGATGCCGGCATCAGGTCAAACTTCATCGTCGGATTTCCCGGCGAGACCGAGGCCGACGTGGCCGAACTGCAGGCATTTCTGGCGGACGCGCGGCTGGATGCGATCGGCGTGTTCGGCTACTCCGACGAGGACGGGACCGAGGCGGCTAGTCTGCCCGGCCAGCTGCCGGAGGCGGAAATCGCGGACCGGGTCGAAGAACTGGCCAGCCTCGCCGACGAACTGATGGCCGAGCGCGCGGCGGACCGGATTGGCCAGTCGGTTGACGTGCTGATCGACGAGGTGCTGTCAGATGGCAGCTATCTGGGCCGGGCGGATCATCAGGCACCGGAGGTAGACGGCGCGACTGAGGTCCGGAGTACCCGGCTGCTGCGGCCGGGCGACATGGTCACGGCCGTTGTCACCGGCAGCGCCGGGGTCGACCTGGAGGCCGACGCTGACGCCACGGGCGCAGACCGGAGCGTGGACGCGGGTTGAGCTCGGTACCTCCTGGCGCAACCGGGGACGGCGATGGCGGGCCGGAGAGATCCGCCTCGCCGGGTACTGCCGAGCGGCTTCCGGGCACTCCGACGGAAGCCGTACTTCACAACCGCGCAGGTAACTCCGCCGAGCAGGCCGGTGGCATGACGGATCACGCCGGCCCGGGCGGCCCCGCCGATCACGTTCGCGGTGAGGGCCAGCCGGAAAGGCCAGGGGAGCCGTCGGCTGGGCCAGGGGAGCCGTCGGCTGGGCCAGACATACCGCCAGCGCCCGGCCTGCTGAATGTGGCCAATGCCCTCACGGTGCTGCGGCTCGCGCTCGTGCCGGTGTTCATATGGTTTCTACTTTCCGGTGGGACCAGTGACCGTGCCATCGCGTTCGTGGCATTCGCGCTCGCTTCAGTCACTGACCTGCTCGACGGCGAGCTGGCCAGGCGCCGCAGCCTGATCACGGACTTCGGCAAGATCGCGGATCCTATTGCCGACAAGGCGCTGACCGGATCTGCCCTGATCACGCTGTCGTACCTGGGCGAGCTCTGGTGGTGGGTCACCGCCGTCATCGTGGTGCGCGAGCTAGCTGTCACGGGGTTGCGCTTCTGGGTCATCCGGCGAGGCGTGATCGCCGCAAGCCGCGGCGGGAAAGCCAAGACGATGCTGCAGGTCATCGCCATCAGCCTGTATGTGCTGCCATGGCACCTGGGCCTGGCGAGGGAGATCGTCATGGGGGCTGCCCTGGTGGTCACAGTGGTGACCGGGGCTGATTACACCGCCAGGGCCATCAGACTGCACCGAGCGGTGGTTCAGTGACGCCCGCCGGGCCAGTGCGGCCCGCCGAGCCCGTGCCGCCGACGCCAGGAAGCCCGCCGAGCGCTGACAGCACTCAAGGGCAGGACGACATTGCCCGCCTCGCCAGGGAGGCGATCAGGCTGCTGACGGCGATGGACAGGACCGTGGCGGTCGCTGAGTCGCTGACGGGCGGCCTGGTGACGGCCGCGCTCACCAGCGTGCCAGGTGCCTCAGTCGTGGTCAGGGGCGGTGTGATCGCCTACGCGACCGAGCTGAAGACCGCGCTGCTAGAGGTTCCGGCCGACTTGCTCTCCCGGCACGGTGCCGTCGACCCGAAGGTGGCAGCAGCCATGGCTGGTGGCGTCAGGAAGCGGCTGGGCGCGACATACGGGGTGGCCACGACGGGGGTAGCCGGGCCTGGTCCGGCTGACGGGAAGCCGCAGGGGACGGTATTTGTTGCCGTAGACGGGCCGGCCGGGCCAGCTGGAGCTGGCCTGCAGCTGGCCGGCGACCGCCGCCAGGTTCGCGAGGGATCTGTTCTGTCTGTGCTTTCGCTGCTGGTCAGCGCGTTGCGGGAAGATGATTCATGATTACAGTGTTACGAGCCTGTGAACACGCGGCTATGCCCTCTCCCGCACGGTCCGTAAGGACGGGTACGGTAGAGGGGTCAGTAGATGGACCTCAGGGAGGGAGCGCGACGATGGTCCTGCTTCGTCACTTGCTCGGTGACGCGCTTCGGCGACTTCGTCTTCGCCAGGGTCGCACCCTACGTGAGGTCTCTGCGACCGCTAGGGTTTCTCTCGGCTATCTGTCCGAAGTCGAGCGCGGCCGGAAGGAAGCCTCGTCCGAGCTACTCGCGTCGATCTGTGATGCACTCGGCGCGCCGCTATCGCAGGTGCTGCGAGAAGTATCCGACGGATTTGCCCTGGCCGAATTGCAGAACGAGCCCGCCTTCGGTGTCCCGCTTGAGCCCGCCATGGCTGGCCAGGCCAAGGAGGCAGTGCCTGCGGCCGATGAGCCCGTGGCCGCGTCCAGCGGTTCGCACCGGGAAACGGCGGTCCGCCTGCCAAAGCCAGCAGAGTCGGTGTCGGCGCGCCCGCAGGCTGCCCTGCCGCAGCCAGTACGCTCGCAGCCTGCTTCGCAGCGACTGGTGATGCCGCCACGCAAGCTGACCGTGCGGTCTGGGCAGCATCTCGCGCCAGCTGAGCCCGTGCTGGAGCCTGTGAAGCTGCCGGGCGCCGAGCAGAAGTTCGACAAGCTAGCCCGCGACATTACCGACATGGTGCCGGTCTGACGGCGGAGTTCGCCGAGGCTGCCGGAGCGGTTCAGCCAGGATTGTGTTCACACTGTCGAGTGTGACGTCCAGGCTGCCGGATTGTCGGCTAGCTTCCGCACGCTGTCTGGCAGGTTGCCGGACACGATGTGCTCTAGCTTGACTTCCTCGAGGATCGCGCGCTCGTTAGCTCGCAGGGCGATCCAGACTGCCTGGAGGGGTTCGGCCGCGCCGGTATAGCCGAGGTTCTCCGGCCGTTCGCCGCGAACGCCGACCAGCGGGCCGTCGATTGCCCTGATGATGTCGGCGAGCGAGATGTCGCTCGCGGGCCGGGCCAGCCAGAACCCGCCGTCCGGGCCGCGCTGACTGCGGACCAGTCCCGCCCTGCGCAGCTGGGTCAGGATCGCTTCAAGGAACTTGCCGGGGATCGATTGCGACCGGGCGAGCTGATCCGCCGTCACATGGCCGCCGCCGGAAGCGGCCAGCTCGATAACGGCACGCAGCGCGTAATCGGAGCGAGCGGACAGACGCATATGCAGCATTATGCAGGTAACCGCGAGCGGACGTGCCCGCGGCGCTCCGGTGAAGCCTCCTGAGCTGCACGGGCTGCTGCCACTTGAGCCCGTCCGAGCGCCGCTCCGGCTTGGTGCGCGAGCCGCATCTCGGCGGGTTCAACCCCAGCCCAGAGGCCAGCGCGGCTGCTTCCCCTGCTGCGGTGAGCCCGGCGCGCTGACACTGCTGCGGCGAGACTCGGTGCCACGACGAAATCGGGGGATCGTCGAGCATTGCATCCGCCGAGGTGATCCACACAGCGAGCTGGTTGCCGGCATGCTGACGCGCCGAATGCGAGATTTGGTCCTGTATATGATGCAGCCGGAACGTAGTGGAACCGTTACGCGCTGTCTTTTCACGGATTTTGGTCGTGCGAACCGGGGCAAACTACCCCGCATTGCGGCCAAGATCGATGAAAAGTGGCGGTGAGTCAGTGGAATGCGAGTTCTGGCCGTGCGCTATGGCCGTGTTTTCTGAGTCCACGCGCGCGCCGGCGGTGGCACCAGGCAGCTCGCGAGGTGTCTCCCCGGATCGGCCCGCGCCATACTGCAGGATGTCCGGCACCGTGGCGAGCCGACGGCGGCGTACTCGCCGCCGATGCCCAGGCCGGCGACAACCCGGGTGGGACACGCGCGAACGTCTCCCCGACCAGGCACACGCTGTCACGATTCGCCCGCTCCGCTATGGCCGTGCACGATGAGCACTGGCCGCGCTGAATGCGCTGCTACGTCGGCGGCCACGTTCCCGGCTACCCGGCCCGTGACGCCAGCGCGTCCGTGCGTCCCGACGACGATCAGGCTCGCGTCACTGGCATTGGCGGTGTCGACGATCGCTTTCCAGGTGGGCGTTCCTTCGACCGCCCTGGCCTGGCTTCGGAATCCGCTCGCACTCGCCAGTGCCGCCCCGCTCGCGGCGGTTTGCGCGGCGACCTGCTTTACGTCGCAGCTGCACGCTGCATCGAACTCGACCGGGGGATCCGGGATGAACCCGGCGTTGAAGACTCTCCAGACCGTCACCACGAGTGCGTCCCGCCCGGCGGGCAGTTGGCGGCCAGCCTCGCTGATAGCGGCTTTGGCCAGCTCTGAGCCGTCGTAAGCAAACAGCAGCGGACCGACCTCTGTCCTGCCGAAGCGACCATCGGGGTGACCAGCGCCGCTGGCCACGGCGGGAGCGGGTGCGGGCACCACAGCCGGCGCTGGCCGGCCCCGGATGCCGCGGATCGCCGCGAACAGCGGCGGTGAGTACCATGCAGGCTCCGGCCCTTCCATCCAGGCCTCTACGGCCGGCTGAACTGGCCGGGCCCCGCCAAGCCAGTAGAGCAGCACGCCGATGACCACTCCGCCAGCCGCGATCGCGAAGATAGCCAACCAGACGGTGCCCATCGCAGGGGTAGGGAAGCCTGCCAGCGTGATGGCAAAATGCGCCAGGATCGGCGTGACCATGAACGCTGCCACCGCCCGGAACAGCTCGAGAACGGAAAGCACCCGCTGCACGTCACGCGACCGCAGCGACAGGGCCGCGAGGAACAGCGCCGGCGTCACCGACGCGCCGATGCCGATGCCGGTCAGCCCCGACCCGACCAGCGTCACGGCTTGCGTCGGCGGGACAGCGCTGCGGAGCACCAGTACGCCCGCGATCAGGAAAAGCATCCCGATCAGCGTGAAGTAATGGATATAGCGGGTACGGAACACCACCCCGAAGATGATCGCGGCGACCATCGTGGCGCCGAGTTCGGGTACGTACAGCAGCCCGACGTGCAGCGGCGGGTAGTAGCGGGCAAGTACAGTCCCCGTCAGCCCTATCGCAGAGGTAGCCGCTGCAGCGGCGCAGATCGCGGTTACCGTGCCGCTGACCGGGATGGTGTTAGCGAAACTCCGCAGCCGAAGCAGCGGATTGCGGGAGCGGTACTGATAGACCCACAGGGCGGTGATCAGCGCCAGCCCGCCCAACAGCGGGCCCAGGACAACTGCCGAGACGAAGCTATGCGAGGTCAGCTCCGCGGCCCCCCAGAAGGCCGACACCGAGCCGGCGGCGGCCAGAGCGATCACGCGCACGTCCCGCGGTGCGCTCAGGTCCGCCGGAGGGGCGTCCTGGAACGTCAGCAACGTCATCAGCAGCCCGGCGGCCGCGATCCCGGCGACGATCCAGAACAGGGGCCGCCAGGCGTGGAAGTATGCCTGGGCGCCGCCGACCAGCGGGCCAGCCGCAATAGCGCCGAAGATGCACAGGTCAATGATCACGACCGTGTATCTGAGCTTCCGTGCCGGGAAGCTCAAGAACAACGGCGGGGCAGCAGCGATCAGCAGCATGCTGGTGCACAGGCCCTGCAGGACGTGCCCGGCCATGTACATGGCGGCGCCAGTCGCGGAGGCAGCGAGTACGGAGCCAATCAGCAGCGCGCTGGCGTACCCGACCAGCAACCGCCGCTGCGGCAGCATCTGGGCGAGTTGCAACGCCAGAACCGTGCCGAGCGCATATCCGGCGTTGGCGAGACCGTCGGCGATGCTGGCAGTCTGCGGGCTCATATGCAACTGCGCAGAGAGGATCGGCGTGATCCGGGGCAGCGCGCCGGACAGGCCGAGATAAGGCAGGAGCAGCAGAATGACCATCGCATTCGCCGACGGATAGTGGCCGGCCAGCGGTCCTGGTCGCAGATGAACAGCGCCGCCGTCCGCGTGGCCCCGGCGCGGTCGGGCTCGAATCCCTGTCATACCGGCATGCCCCTCAGCCCCCCGATGAGCACGCATCACAGACTTCGTGTCAGCTTACGGCCACCGCAGGTCAGGCCACCCGGCCGCGGCGACGGCCCGGGCCTGGCCCGCGTGCCTGCTGTCGCGACCGTCAGCTGCCACGGCTGTCCGCGGCTAAGGCCGGATCAGGCCTGCAACCTCGGCAGCAGCGCGGCTGTTGCTCCGGGCGGCTCCGTAAGTCGCCACGTAGCTGCCAGCGGCAGGCCGCCAGACGGGCAGGCCCATTTCCACCAGCACCGCATCGGGCCGCGCCGCCAGGATCTGTTCCGCCGCGCCGACAGCCGCGGGATGCCGGTGCGCATCTCGAACGACGACGATCAGCGTGCGGCCCCGAGCCTCGGCCAGGATCCCGGCGACCATGCCGGCCAGCCCGTCCGCGGATGAGCCGGTGCTGATCTCCCGGTAGCTGCCGGCCGGCACGTACGACCGCAGGCCCCACGGCACCGGGCCGGCCGCGAGGTTGGACGGCGGTACGAGCTGAACGACGAGCGGCCGGTCCGGCGCAGGCAGCGGCCCGGACACTGCGAGAGCCCGCCGGGCGGCCGCCAGCCCGATCGGGCTGCCGGCGGCAGAGCCTGCCGAACCAGAGCCTGCCGAACCAGAGCCTGCCGAACCACCGTCTGCCGAACCAGCGCCGGCCCCATCCGACGCCGCTGCCGCGGTCCACGCGCGCAGCTCGGCTACCCTGGCCGCGGCGTCTTCCAGGCGCTCGCCGGGGAGCCTGCCAGACCGCACCGCCGCTATCAGCGCGGCCTTGACGGCCAGGAAGATGAGCTGGTCCTGCTCGCGGCCCAGGCACAGCAGGTCAGTGCCGGCGATCACGGCCTGCACGGCGGCTTCGGGAATGCCGTACCGCTCGCTGACGGCCTGCATCTCCAGGCCATCGGACACGATAACCCCGGTGAAGCCGAGTTCGCCGCGCAGCAGGTCGGTGAGGGCGCGCCGGGACAGCGACGCGGGCAGATCCCCGGTCAGTTCCGGTACCAGCAGGTGGCTCGGCATGATTGCGCGGACGCCTGCCGCGATCGCCGCCTCGAACGGCGGCAGATCCCTGGCCCGCAGCAGGCTGAGCGGCGCGTCTACGGTGGCGAGTACCAGGTGAGAGTCCTGCGTGGTGCTGCCGTGACCGGGAAAGTGCTTGGCGCAGGCGGCCACGCCGGCGGATTGCATGCCGGTCACAGCGGCCACCGCATGCCGGGCTACCAGCTCTGGATCGGCCCCGAACGACCTCGTGCCGATCACCGGATTGCCAGCCGCTGTGTTGACGTCGACGGCCGGGGCCAGATTCAGGTTAATGCCGAGTGCAGCCAGGTCGGCGCCTAGTGCCGCGTAGACAGACCTGGTGAGCTCGACGTCATCAATGGCCCCGAGAGCGGCGTTCCCCGGATAGTCGCTGCCGGCCTGGTGCGAGATCCTGGTGACGTCGCCGCCTTCCTCGTCGATCGCGATGACCGGCTCTGGCGTGGCGGCTCGCAGCCGCGCGGTGAGCGCGGCCAGCTGGCCGTTGTCCTCGATGTTCGGGCCGTAGAGGGTGACGCCGGCCAGGCCGTCTGCCAGCGCCGTGCGGATCCAGTCGGGCTCGCGGCCGCCGGGGAAGGGCGGAATCAGGACTGCGTCGGCTAGCCGGCCCAGGACTGGGTCGGCGGCAAGCTCCGGTGTCATCCCTTCACCGCTCCGGCAGTCAGACCGCCAACCAGTCTGCGGCGGACGAACAGGAAGAAGATGATCACGGGAATCGTGTACATGGTCGAGGCCGCCATGATCGGTCCCCACTCGGCACCGTGGAGGCCGAAGAAGTACGTCAGGTAGATGGGCAGCGTGTAGTCGGAGTGAGTCTGGCCGAGGAACGTCAACGCGACGATGAACTCGTTATAGGCAGTGATGAACGCGAAGATGCTCGTGGCCACCAGACCCGGTGCGACCAGCGGGAACAGGATTCGCCAGAAGATCTTCGGAGCCGTCGCGCCGTCGATCGCCGCCGCCTCCTCGAGTTCCTTCGGGATTGTCGCGACGAAATTGCGCAGCATCCAGATCGTTACCGGCAGCGCCTGCGCGGAGTACACCACGATCAGGCCCACCAGGCTGTCCAGCAAGTTGAGCGCTTTGAAGTCGAGGAACAGCGCGATAATCAGCGCCTGACCGGGGATCATCTGCACGATCAGCAGCAAGATCAAGAACGTGGAACGGAACCGGAACCGGAACCTGGCGACCGCGACCGAGGCGAGCAGCGCCAGCACAGCGGCGATGAGCACGGTGACCAGCGCGACAGTGAGGCTGTTGCGGAAGAACAGCCAGATCGAGCCGATGCCGCCGGTGACGTTGCCGCTGATGACGTCCCGCAGATTGGACAGCGTCGGATGCGCGGGCAGCAGGTCCGGAGTGAGCGAGTAGATCTCCTGCGACGGCTTGAACGCCGTGCTGATCATCCAGAAGATCGGGAACAGGGTGATCAGCGCTATCAGCAGGCCGAAGCCGTTGAGGCTGGCCGCTTTGGCTCGCTTCGCGGCCCTGGCCCGGACGGCTGGTTTATTCCGGGAACGCCGCAGGCTTGGCGCCAGTGCCGTCCGCTCGGCCGCGGTGGTCGTGACCCTGGTCATGTCGGTGTTCGTCACGTCAGGGCCCCCTGCCGGACCGACGCTCGCACATAGCCGACCGTCACCACCAGCAGGATCACGGCGAGGATCAGTGCCAGCGCTCCGCCGAGGCCATAGCTCGGCGGGAACGTGAATGCCTTGTCGTAGATGTATAGCGAGAGGTTGTATTCGTTAAAGTTCGCCAGCGAGGCAATGACGTCGCTCTGCGTGAAGATGTTGAAGTCCCAGATCACCGAGAGCAGCAGCAGCACCAGGTAAATCGGCTTCAGCAGCGGGAACGTGATCCGCCAGTACACCCGCCATGGGCTCGCGCCGTCAACCCTGGCCGCCTCGGTCAGCTCCGCCGGAATGGTCTTCAGGCCCGCCAGGACGGTGACGGCGATGAACGGGAACGCCTGCCAGATCACCAGCAGGGCAATCAACGTGTACGCTGCCAGCGCTCCGTTGGTGGCCCAGTTGAACTGCGCCCAGTTCGTGCTGCCGACCAGCCAGTGCGGCATCTTGGACAGTGCCCAGTCGACCACGCCGCCGTCCGGGCTGAACATCCAGTAGAAAAGGATGCTGGCCGATACCGGCGGCGTAGCCCAGGCGAGCAGCGCCGCGGTGCTGACGAAGACCGACATTTTCTTGCCGAGCCGGTTGAGCAGCAGCCCGACGATCGTGCCCACGACCAGGGTGACCGGCACCGCGACAACCGCGAACAGCACGCTGGTGCGCAGGGACAGCCAGAACTCAGGGTCATGAAAGGTCGTGGTGAAGTTGGCAAAGCCCACCCAGTCGGTGGGCAGGGCGCCGGTGACTTGCGGCAGGCCATAGTTCTGGAACGAGTAAATGGCTACCTGGATAAGCGGCCAGAGCAAGACCACTGCGATCCCGGCTAGCGCGGGCAGCAGCAGCAGGTAGGGCGCCAGCTTGTGGCGGCGGACGAACACGCTGAGCCTGGTCGTGACCGGTACCTGGGCCCACTGGCCGGCCGGTCCGGAACCGCCACTGATCGCGTCGGCCATGGTCAGGGTCGCTCCTTCCCGGCAGTTCTCGGGTGTCTGGGGTGTGGCGCGTCCCGGCCGGCCCCCGGGCCGGCCGGGACGCGAGTCATCGACAGCTCAGCTCTCGCTGCCGGTGTTGAGCACGTTCTGCAGTTCGGTGTTCGCGGTGTTCACGGTCGATGTGAAGTTCTGACCATCCATCAGGTCCTTCATCATCGTCGGGATGATGTTGTACTTGCCAGTATCGGCAGTTGCCCAGTTCGTGGTGTTCAGCGGCGAGATCTGGGTGTAGCCCGCCGCCTTGGCGAAGCCAGACATGATCGGGCTGCTGGAGTAGGTCGGGCTGGACAGCTGCGAGGTGAACTCCGGGAAGAAGCCCTGCGAGTTCGCGAACGTGGTCGCGTTGGCCGTGCTGTTCATGACCGAGATCAGGTCCCAGTCGGCCGTCTTGTACTTGCTGTTGACCCAGACGCCGAGGTCCGAGCCACCGGAGAAGGCCGGAGCGGGGTTCGGGCCGTTCTCACTCGGGATCGGGAACGACGCCCACTGCGACTCGTTCTTCTTGCTGACCTGAGTGAGCTGTGCCTCCGCCCACGGGCCGTCGATGTACATGTCGAGCTTGCCGAGCGCGAAGTCCTCCTCAGCACCGCCGGGGCCTGCTGTTCCAGGGGCGCCGATCTCGGTCTCGCCGATGTACTTGGTGGAGGAGACATGGTCCGCGGTCAGCAGGTCGGCGTAGAACTTGATGCCGGCCTCAGACTTCGGCGTGTTGAGTTCAGCAACCCACTTGCCATTCTGCTGCGTCGCGACCTGGCCGCCAGCGCCCCAGATGAAGCTGACGATCGCGTCGGTGTCGTCGCTCGGCGTGCCGATTCCGTACGTTCCTGGGTATGCCTTCATCAGTGCTTTGGCGTCGCTGACGAGCTGCGCCCAGGTGGTGGGAGGCGAGGAGATTCCGGCCTTGGCGAACTGGTCCTTGTTGTACCAGACCCCGCGCACGCCGCCGAACCACGGCACGCCGTAGATGTTGCCCTTGACCGTGTCATTGGCGAGGTTGCCAGCGATGAGCTGCGAGTAGTTGGACCACCCCTTCACCTCAGTGGAGATGTTCGCGAGCGCGCCCTGGGCCGCCAGCCCCGGCGTCTCGGTGTTCCCCATCTCGGTAATGTCTGGCCCGCCCTTGCCGCTGGTGAGCGCGTTGGTCCAGTCTGTCGTGTTGCTCGTCCACGGGATCCAGTCCACGACCACCTTGGTGTTCTTGTACTGCGGGAACTTCTTGTGGAATTGCTTGACGACGCCATCCATCCAGGTCACCTGGGACGGAACAGAGCCCCCCATCCGCCAGACGACGAGCTTTGCGGGGGCAGACGAGGACGACGACGAGGGGCTGCTTGACCCGCAGCCCGCGATGCCCGCGGCAGTTCCCGCGAGCGCGACGGCCATCCCTAGTGCGGCCGCCGATCTGGTGAAAGTCACTGACCGATCTCCTTCCCGGCTTTCTGAGCGGAAGTGACGTCCTCCGGGCGGACGTCTCCGGCCGGGCTTTGGCCTATCGGCCGGCCCTACGCTAGAGGACGGACTCTTGCGGTTCAGTCCGTTTCGAGCGATTGGTACCTGCCTGGGCTGAGCCCCTCTGCTTGCTTGCGGAGAAACTAACAGGAAACTTTCCTATAAGATAGACTCCGTTGCCAGATTGAAATACAGACTGTGTTCGCGCAGGTCATATTGCGCGAAGTCGCCCGCCCGGGCCTACAGTTCGGGTGAGGCAGAGCTGGATGAGGGGTGGGGAATGCAGCGACGCCCGGGAACGCCGAGCCTGCTGCGCGAGCTGAACGACCGGTCCGCGCTGGAGCTGCTGCTCGCTGGCGGGCCGATGACGCGGTCGCAGCTAGGCGAGCATACCGGGCTGTCCAAAGTCACCGCGTCGCAATTGCTCGCCCGGCTGGAGGAGCGCGGCATCGTCGCGGTGGCCGGCGAGCTAGCCGGAGGGCGCGGGCCGAATGCAGCGTTGTACGCGGTCGTTCCGTCCACTGCCTACGTCGCGGGGCTGCACGTGGAGCAGGACGTGGTGAGCGCCGGCGTCGCCGACATTACCGGGAACGTGGTAGCCCGGATCTCAGTCGACACGAACGACGCGGCAGACCCCGTCGCACAGGTGCGTGGAGCGGTGCTGGCCGCGTGTGCCTCGGCCGGTGTCCCGGTGGAGTCGCTGCGCGCCTTCGTCATCGGCACGCCAGGCGTGCTCGATCCGCGCACCGGCGATCCGTGGCTCGCAGTCAACCTGCCCGCCTGGCATGAAGGCGTCCTGGACGCGCTGCGCAGCGATCTGGGCAGGTCAGTGACGCTGGAGAACGACGTAAACCTCGCGGCCATGGCTGAGCGGGCTGCCGGGGCGGCGGTCGGCGTCTCGGACTTCGTGCTGGTATGGATTGGCGTCGGCCTGGGTCTCGCCACCGTCCTGTCCGGCCGGGTGCATCGCGGCGTCGGCGGCGCGGCAGGTGAGATCGGTTACCTGCCGGTGCCGGGAGTCCCGCTGCCCGAGGATCTTTCCCACCCGGCGACGGGCGCCTTTCAGCGCCTGGTCGGCGGACAGGCCGTGCTTCCGCTTGCACAGTCCTACGGGTTCAACGAGCCGACGCCGGCGAAAGCTGTCGCGGCCGCGGTCAGCGCCGTCGCGGCCGCCGATCAGCGCGGTGCGGATTTCCTGTGCGAGCTGGCCGTCCGGGTCGCTACCGGGGTCGCCGCGGTCTCAGTAGTGCTCGACCCTGGCTTGGTGGTACTCGGCGGTGACGTGGGCCTGGCCGGCGGCAGAGAGCTGGCTGACCGGGTGGCGGCCGACGTCGGGCGGTTCTGCCCGGCCCGCCCGACGGTTGTGCCCACCGCGGTGGATGGCTGGCCCGTGCTGCGTGGTGCGATCCTGGCCGCTGTCGACCAGGCTCGCGCGGAGTTGCTTGCCTCGGTTGCCGATCCGGCCTAGCCGCCTGACGCGCGAAAGGTTGCCGCCTCGCCAGGAAATCGTCAGGGTATGAAACCTTGGGCCGGTATCCGACGAGGAGCGCCTCGAATGATCGTTCTGGACGGGACAGCGCTGACGTGCGCGGAGGTAGCAGCGATCGGCCGTCGGCTGGCGCCGGTGGAGATCGGCGAGGAAGGCCGGGCCAGGGCTGGTGCCGCTGCGGTTGCCGCGCGCGCTGCTGCGCAGGACGCGGTCGCGACGGGCGGGGCGGTCTACGGCCGCACTACTGGTGTCGGCTACAACCGCGGGATCGAAGTCGCAGCTGAGGACCAGCGACTGAGCGGCCTGCGCTTGCTTCGCAGCCACGCAGCCGGGGCTGGCCCGCCGCTCGCACCGGAGGTCGGGCTGGCAATGCTCGCTGTCCGGGCTAACCAGATCGCCGCTGGCGGGTCTGGTGTCGACCCCGGCGTACTCGACGTCCTGACCGCGTGCGTCAACCGCGGTTTCCGGCCTCCTGCCCTGCGCTACGGAGCGATCGGCACCGGGGACCTGACCACACTGGCAGCGGCCGGCCTTTGCCTGCTGGGTGAGCGGGACTGGCTAGCGCCGGACAGCGGCCACGCTGCCGACGCCCACCCTGCCAGTGCCCACCCGGCTGACGTACAACCGCGGTTCGCGCTGGACCCGGCGGACGTACTGGCCTTCATGTCCAGTAACGCGACTACTCTTGCCGAAGCCGCGATCGCCTGTGCCGACCTGACCGGTCTGCTCGCAAGCAGCACGGTGATCGCGGCACTCAGTCACGTTGCGGCCGGTGCATCTGCTGAGCCCTACGCCGAGGCAGTCCAGCTGGCCCGTCCCCATCCGGGCCAGATTGAGGTCGGGCGCGAGATGCGAAGGCTGCTGGCCGGGCAGTCGGGGATATCGGCCAGGGTCCAGGATCCCTACGGCTTCAGGGCGCTGCCGCAGGTGCACGGTGCCGCAATCGACGTGGTCGGCCATGCCGAGCAGGTAGTCGCCCGCGAGCTGAACGCTGCCGCCGAAAATCCGCTGATCGACGTGGCGGGGCAGCGGATCTGGCACAATGGCAACTTCCATACCGCCTACCTGGCGCTGGCGCTTGACGCAGCGCGCGCTGCTGTGTTCCAGACGGCAGCTCTGTCGGCGGCTCGTCTCGGCGCGCTGCTCGACGACCGCGTAACCGGTCTTGCCACGTTCCTCGCCATGGATGTCGCGCCGAGTTCAGGCCTGATGATGGTCGAGTACGCGGCGCACTCCGCCCTGGCTGACATCAGCCGCCTGGCAGCTCCGGCAGTGCTGGGCGGGGCGGTGCTGTCGGTGGGCGCTGAAGAGCATGCCGGATTCGGAACGCAGGCGGCGTGGTCGGCAACCGATACGGTGCGGGCCTTCCGGGTCGTGCTGGCCTGCGAGCTTGTCGCCGCAGTCCGGGCGCTGCGGCTGCGCGAGCTGCGCCCGCGCAGCGCTGTCCTGGCCCAGGCTTTTGACCTCGCGGACGCGGCGCTGCCGGCGTCGATGACGGACCGGCCGCCGGATGACGACCTGACTGCTGCCGGCCAGCTGCTGGCGGCACTCGCGGACCCGGAGGCGATGCCGGGCTGACGGATCCGCTCGCAGTACGGGGGCTGGGACATATCGGTTTGGTCATCACCGTTGCGCCGGACGGGTCGGCTACGCAAGAGTCCAGGCATGGAATACGTCATGTCCAGCCGCTGGTCGCTGATGGAGAGATTCGATATCACCGACGGGTCGGGTGCCCCGGTGTTCGAGGCGCGAGGGCATCTCGGCGCCCGGATCTCGCTGCTCGACGGCACTGGCCAGGAAGTTGCCGACATCCGTAAGCACATGATGACCGACACCCACGAGGTGTACGTCGGGGGTCAGCGCGTCGCCCAGGTGCGGCACGCCGGCATCTTTGGCGACAAGTACGACATCGAGTCGTCCTTCGGCAGGCTGGAAGCTCGCGGCCGGTTCGACGGCGGCGATTACACGGTCGGCCGGGGCGGCGTGCCTGTTGCCAGGATGGTGCGGAAATTCTCGCTGCGGGAGAAGTTCGCGGTGGAGGTCGCTGACAACGAGAACCAGGCGTTCCTGCTCGCTATCGTGCTGGCCATCGAGGCAATCCACGACGAACGCCGGCAGCAGGACCGCGGCGCTAGCATCTTCGGCGCTGGCATATGAGCCAGGACGCCGAGGACGAGTCGGGCGCAACTGACGGGGCAGGCGGCTGATGCTCGTCGCGGATATCGAAACTCCGGCGCTGCTGGTCGACGCCGAAGCGCTCGAGGAGAACCTCGCCACGATGGCTGAGGCGCTACCTGGCGCGCGGCTGCGGCCGCACGTGAAGGCTCACAAGTGCACGGGCCTGGCCCGGCGGCAGGCCGCGGCAGGTCATCGCAGCTTCACCTGCGCGACGATCCGCGAGTGCGAGGGCATGGCGGCGGCGGGCCTTGGCGAGGACCTCCTGCTGGCGAACGAAGTACTGGACGCACGGCGCCTCGGTAACCTCGTCGCCGCCGGCGCGCGGATAACGGTAGCCGTCGACTCGGCTGAAACCATCGAGGCGGCTGTCGCAGGCGGTGTGCCTGAGGTCCTGATAGACGTCAACGTCGGGCTGCCGCGCTGCGGCTGTTCCGCGCAGGAAGCCGGACCGCTTGCTGAGCTTGCCCGTCGGCGCGGCCTTTCGGTCCGCGGTGTCATGGGCTACGAGGGTCACGTCGTCGGCCTGCCCGATGCGGCCGAGCGCGCCGAGCGGTGCAAGCTCTCCATGGAGATACTGGTGGCGGCGCACGCTGATGTCGGCGGTGATCTGGTGTCGGCTGGCGGCACTGGCACCTATGCGCTCAACACCTGGGCGAACGAGATCCAGGCTGGTTCCTATGCGCTGATGGACACCGCCTACGGCCGCCTCGGACTGCCGTTCAGGCAGGCAGCCTTCGTGCTGGCGACGGTCGTGTCGCGGTCACCCGACTGGGCTGTGGGCAACGCCGGCCTGAAGGCGTTCGGCATGGATCACGGACTCCCGGATGTGGCTGACGGCACGGTCTTGTTCTGCTCCGATGAGCACGTGACGTTCACGCCGCCGCGATCGGTTGGTGAACGGGCCTGGCTCGTGCCCGCGCACATCGATCCGACGATGGCCTACCACGAGCGTGTCTACCTGTTCTCCGGTGACACTGTCGTCGACGTCTGGCCGATTGACCTCCGCGGCTGGTAGGGAGGAGCGGGCCTGATGGAACTGGATCGCCATAGATTCCGGCGGCACGGCAGTCGCGTCGTTGCGCTGACCGCGTCCGCATGCCTGATGGCTGGCCTGATGTGCGTCACTGGTACCGGGTTAGCTGCTGCGGCACGGGAATCTGCACCTCAGGCCAGCTCGGCGAAGCCGCTCGCGGGCAAGATCATTGGCATCGATCCAGGGCATAACGGCCTTAATTACACCGATCCCACCTACCTCAACCGCCAGGTCTGGAACGGCCGGGAGTGGGAGGACTGCGACACCACCGGTACCGAGACGGCGAGCGGTTACACCGAGGCCAGGTTCAACTGGAACGTAGCAAAGTACCTGCGGGCGATCCTGGTCAAGGACGGTGCGCGGGTCGTGCTGACCCGCAAGAACAATCACGGCCTTGGTCCGTGCGTCACGCGGCGCGCCCGCATCCTGGACCGGGCGCACGCGAACGTGTCGATCGATATCCATGCCGACTACGGCCCGTCGACCGGCCGTGGCTTCACCGTACTTGAGCCGGTGGCCGACGGCCCGAATGACAAGGTCATCAAGTCGTCACTGCGGTTCGGGCGCGACGTGCACGCCGCGATGCGCGATCGCACCAAGATGCCGGTCAGCGACTACTACGGGCATAACGGCTACATCCGGCGTGACGATCTGGCCGGCCTCAACCTCACGACCATGCCGAAGGTCCTGATCGAGTGCGGCAACATGAACAACGCCAGGGACGCGGCGCTGCTGGTCCGTTCTAGCGTCCAGCGGAGCATCGCGCGTGCGCTGGCTGCGGCAATCGTCCGGTTCCTGACCGGTAGCACCTGACGCTATCGCGGGCATCGAGCTTCGCGCGCAGCGACCTTTCATGGGTTGGCTGCGCAGCGGGCTTGATCTGATGTCGAAGCACATTCGGAGCCACAAGGCGACTCAGGTAGGATAGCGGTATGACATCGCCCGCTAAGCGGAAGGTCTCGATCACTCTCGACGCGGATCTCGTCGATGCGCTGGAAGCCGAGGAGGGCACCACGCTGTCCGCTGAGGTGAATTCGGCCTTGCGGGCGGAGTTCGCCCGGCGCAAACGGCAGCGGGCTCTCGCGGATCTTCTTGACCACCTGGCCGAAGAGCGGGGCAAGCTGGACACCGCGGAAGACGAGGCGGAGATCGCGCGGTACATGCGCTTGCTCGGCGGCATGGCCGATGATCCAAGCGAACGCCGAGCCGGCTAATGCGACTCGTGCTCGACGCCGAGGCGGTGAGCGCGCTGCTTGATCCGCGGCATCCGGCTGAGCGTGACGTGCGGCGTGCCATGGAAGCGGCTCGGAGGCTGCGGCGCGAGGTCGCCATCGCCACGGGAACTCTTGCCGAGCTGTACCGGGGCGCCGGACGCAGTCAGGCGCTGGATTCGCTCCTCGCCCGGGAGTCGGGAGACGGGCTACTCCTCCGTGACACCGATCGCGGCCTGGCTCGCCTCATCGGCGCTTTGCTCGCCGAGGCGGGGGCGGGCTCGGAGTTGTTCGCAGACGCCCACCCGGTCGCGGTGGCGGTGGAATCGGGAGGCGGCGTCGTGCACACCGCCGATCCCGATGACCTCGGGCGACTGGCCGCACCGTATCGGACTGTGGTCATCGAAGCGCTGGGCCGCCGGAAGGGCTCGCCCGCCTGAGGCCGGTGATCAGGTCGTATCCGCGCGGCGGTTGTCGCTGCTGCCGTATCCGCGCGCAGGTCAGGGGCAGCGACACCGAACCCCGCCTGGCTGAGCGAGTCGATCGGACCGGGCAGGGTGGCCGGCTAGAACTGAGGCGGCTAGGCGCGGAGCCTGAGGCCGCGCGGGGTCGGCCGGAAGCCCGCCGCCTCGAGTGCCTGCGCGAGCGGTGAGTCGTAGACGGCGCCGCCGTCGGCGCGCTCGACTGTCAGCCGGCCGAGCGCTCCGGCCCGGACCGCCGCCGCCAGGGCTACCGAGGCCGGCTCGAGCAAGGCCGGGTCGCTCGTCCAGGAGAGCAGCGTCTTGCCGCCGCGCTCGACGTAGAGGACCAGCTCACCGTTAGCCAGCACGACCAGCGCGCCTGCCTTGCGGCCGGGCCGGTGCCCCGTTGAGCCGTCACCGGGCCGGTCCGGCCACGGCAATGCGGCGCCATAGGCATTAGCCGGATCCGTGGCGGCAAGCACCGTGACCTGCGGCCCTTGCTTGGCGGCAGCGACCTGCCGGGTGTCCCAGGGGTCGGCCGGCTGGTCCGGTGCGCGCGCCGCATCGGCCATGGCGCGCATCCGGTCGACCGCGCCGGGTAGCGCGAACTGCGCGGCGCCGAGGCCCTCCACGAAATACCCGCGGCGGCACTGGCCGCCGTCTTC
>Ga0335072_10003372_pt1 | contig 24090 bp, 21 predicted proteins | sample Lox_Sample_21_FD_206725 | JGI IMG/M metagenome (GOLD analysis project Ga0335072, IMG submission 206725) | Soil microbial communities from Loxahatchee National Wildlife Refuge, Florida, United States - Lox_Sample_2.1 | ecosystem: Environmental > Terrestrial > Soil > Wetlands | place: USA... | reverse complement strand
GGTCGAGAAGGGCCCGGACGGCTGGCGGATCGCCGCCCGCCAGCTCCGCGTCCTGGGCGTCGATGACTGGGACGCCAACTGGCACAAGGCAGCCGGCGCCGACGATGCGTAGCATCCAGCCCGCACGCTCACGGCGCAGCGCCGCGCCCAGGCCGAACAGCCGGTAGTGATCGCAGGAATCGCCACCACGGTCAGAAGCGCGAGCATCTTCGTGACATCAGTGAGGATTGAGGATTTCGTGGCTGAGTTGAGTGGGCGTACCGCGTTGATCACCGGCGCCGGACAGAACGTCGGTGCCGAAACGGCCCGGGTACTGGCCGGACACGGTGCGCGGGTCATCGTCAACGACCTGTTCCAGGACCGCGCCGACAGGGTGGCTTCTGAGATCCGCGCCGCCGGCGGCGCGGCCGAGCCGGCGGTCTGCGACGTCACCGACCGCGGTGCAGTGCAGGAAATGGCCGCCGCCGCTGGCGACGTCGACATCCTCATCAACAACGCCGGGATCCCGGTCACTGGCTTCAGCATGCTGCCTTTCGCCGAAGAGGATCCCTCCCGGTGGAAAGCGTTCATTGACCTCAACGTCTACGGGCCGCTCAACTGCACCCACGCTGTCCTGCCCGGCATGATCGCCCGTGGCTGGGGCCGCGTCATCACCATCAGCTCGGATCCGCGCGGGTCGGCGACAAGCGGCTGTCGGTCTACGCCGCGTCCAAGGGCGCCGGCCCGGCGCTCATGCGCTGCCTGGCCAAAGAGGTGGGCCGCAACGGGATCACCTGCAACACCCTGTCCCTGGCGACCCAGGGCAATGCCGAGGCCGATGAAGCCTCTGAGATGAGGCTTCGCCAGCTCAGGGCCTACTCCATCCCGCGCCTCGGTGCACCCGGCGATGTCGCCGCCGCCATCGCCTGGCTCACCTCGGGCAGCGGATCCTGGGTCACCGGCCAGACCATCCCCGTCAATGGTGGCTACGCCTCCAGTTGACGCCTACCGCCGCGCTGCCGGTCGCCACACGGCGTCGAAGGAGCTGATGAACTGGCCGGCCCGCTGGGCGTGGGTTCGGTCACCCGGCGGCCGGCCCGCAGGCGGGCCGGCCAGGCGGTCAGCTGGCCGGGTCGGCCTGTCGGGCGATGAAGGCGTCCCAGTCCGAGGCGCGGTCGAGGAGTAGATCGCGGGTCTGCGGGTGAGTGTAGAGCATGAACCTGTCGTGCAGTATGGCCTCGGTGACCTGCTCGCCGACCACCTCGGGGGCTAGCACGGTGAACTGCGGGCCGGGGCCGCGCGTGGCGACCTCAGGGCCGAAGGCGGGCGGCAGCGAGGTCATGATGTTGGTCATCACGGGCCCGGGGCACAGCACGGTCACGCCGATGCCCTGGGGATGCAGGTAGAGCCGCAGTCCTTCGGAGAGCTGGATGATCGCGGCCTTCGCCGCGGCGTAGGGCAGCCGGTCGTAGGCGTAGGTGAACAGCCCCGCGAGCGAGGATGTGTTGACGATGTGCCCCTCGCCTTGCCCGATCAGCAGCGGCAGGAACGCGGCGTTGCTGTGGACGACGGAGAGCAGGTTGATGGTGATGATCCGCTCCCACTCGGCCACCGGCAGGTGGTCCGGGAGGCCGCGGGTGAGCACGCCGACGTTGTTCATGATCACGTCGACTGCGCCGAACCGGTCGAGCGTGAAGGCCTTCAGCTCGTCGAACGCGGCCGGGTCGGCCACGTCGCAGTGCACGCCGGCGGCCTGGCCCCCGGCCGCGGTGATCTCGGCGCCGACGGTACCCGCGCCGTCAGCGTTGATGTCGGCGACCACGATCCGCGCACCGCGCCGGGCCAGGGAGAGCGCGGTCGCACGGCCGATGCCGCTGGCTCCGCCGGTGATGACGGCGACCTTGTCCTGCAGGGATTTCATGTCTGGTCCTCGCGTCGTTACCTGAGGTCAGGGTTGTCCGCCGGGGCCGGGTTGGCAAAAGCCCGTAGTTCGCGGGCGACATCGGGGCCGCTGGGCGTGTAGATGACCTCGTGGAAGCCGAGCTCGGCGAGGCGGGAAAGCTGCCGCCGGATGCGAGCCGGGTCGCCGACCATGGTCCTTGTATCGATGTGCTCGAGGAGCCCGCGGTCTCGTTCGGGCAGGCAGGTGGCGTGGCCCTCGAAGGTCAGCAGGTGGCGTTCGCCTTCGCCGGCGAGTCGCTCCAGCGACTCCCGCCAGGCCCGGCCGCCTGGCATGGCGTCAACGGCCGCGGCTCCGCCGGTGGCGTAGGCGTTGTGCCAGCCGGTCACCCGCCAGGGGCCGATCGCCTCCGCGACCCGGATCGATGTCGCGTCTTCGCCAGGGTCGAGGACGGTGCCGGAAGCGAGGGTCGCCGTGGGGAGGGCGGGGTGCGGCGGGCCGATCACGCCGTCAGCCGCCTCGGTGGCCAGTGCCGTGCCGCGCGGGCCGAAGGCGCTGATCCATAGGGGCACGTGGATCGGCCGTGGCTGCGCCAGGCCGTTGGCGTGCAGCATCCGGGCCGGGCGGCCATCCACCTTAGCGGACTGCCCGGCCAGCAGGAGCCGCAGGGCGCCGACGTATTCGGCCAGCGCATCCAGCGTCATCGGGCGCTGGCCCGCGGCCAGGCGGGCGGTGAAGCCCGTCCCGAAGCAGGCCCGGAACCGTCCGGCCGAGATGCGGGCGATCGTGGCGATGGCAGAGGCCATGGCCATTACCGACCGCTGCTCGGGGATGAGGACCGCCGCGCCGAGGCCGATCCGGGTCGTCCGCTGAGCGGCCAGCGCGAGGTGGACGAACGGGTCCTCCCACAGCGGGGCGGAATCGAAAATCCACACCCTGGAGTAGCCGAGCTCTTCGGCTAGCGCGGCAAGGCCGGCGAAATCCGGGCCGGGCGGAAGCCCGCAGGACACTTGAAGATTCTTCACGCTTCTCCAGTCAGGGCCTGCCCGACCGCCCGTCCCGGGGTGCGGTCATGCGACGGCCAGCTCGCCGGCGAGGGTGGTGCGGTGCAGTAGCCGTCGGGAGGTCGGCTCGTAAGGCAAGGCCCTGTGCAGCATGCCGGTGTTGTCCCAGATCACGAGGTCACCGAGCTGCCAGTGGTGCCGCAGCACGAACCGCGGCTGGGTGCACCAGTCGAGGAGATGGCCGAGCAGTGTGCGGCTCTCTTCCGGGGTCGCGCCGACGACCTCGTTGGTGGAAGCGCCGAGGAGCAGTGACCTGCGGCCGTCCGGCCGGGTCCAGACGAGCGGGTGCTCCCGCGAGGGCACGGTGTCCCAGGCCGCGCGCTGCTTCGGCGTAGGGTCGGGGTGCACGAGCAGCTGGGAGGCCGCCATGCTGTGCACCAGCCGGACCTGGGCGAGTTGCTCCTTTTCGTCTTCGGGAAGCGCGTCGTAGGCGGCGTAGGTGTCGGCGAACTCCGTGTCGCCGCCCTCGTCGGCGACCTCCCGGGCCGCGAGCAGCGTCGCTTTTTGCGGAATGCGGTCGTTGGCCCCGTCGATGTGCCAGAAGAAGGTGCTTCGCCGGTAGGCGGAGAGCTCGCTGCGGGCAGGGTCGAGGCTGACCGGTGAGACTTCGGGGTGCTCGGCGAGGCCGCCCCTCGGCGCCACCACTACCTCGCCGAGCAGGCGGCTGAACGCGACGAGCTCGACGTCGCCGATGTGTGCGCCCCTGTAGATGACCACGCCGTGCTGGGCGAGATCAGCGAGGCAGCGGGCCGCCACGTCCGGGCTGGCAAAGGCAGGGCCCGAGATTCCCGTGTACTCGATGCCGACGTGGTACTGGTCGCTCATAGCGACGCTCCTTTCCTGGCAACTGTCACCGGGTCACGTTCCGGTTTCGTTGGGATCGAACTCGAGGTCGATTCTTCGCAGGTTCCGCGTGATGTACGTGGGCACGTACCTAGACCTTCGCGGGCCGGCCGGCCCGGGCGCCGGCTGCGGGATCGTGATGGGGCCCAGCCGCGCCAGCAGTGCCTCGATGGCGACGCGGGTCTCCGCCCGGGCGAGAGCAGCGCCGACGCACACGTGGATACCGCGCCCGAACGCGAGGTGCTGGCGCACGCTAGGGCGGTCGATGCGGAATTCGGCCGGGTTCTCGAACTTCCGCGGGTCCCGGTTCGCGGCGCTCACGAGCAGCATGGTGGTGGACCCGGCCGGGATCTCCACCCCCCCCACCTCCTTCGAGGTCCGGGACAGCCGGAAGGTGCCCTTGACCGAACCGTCGAGACGAAGGGTTTCCTCGATGAAGCCAGGAATCCGGGCCGGGTCGTCGCGCAGCAGCGCCTGCAGGTCACCATGGTGGCCGAGCACCTGGAACGCGGTGGCGATCAGTCCTGCGGTGGTATCGATGCCGGCGATGAACAGCACGGAAGCCAGCCGGACCGCGGCCATGATGTCGGGCGTCGAGCCGTCGGGAAACGGGGTGGTGGCCAGGGTGGTCATGACATCGTCGCGCGGCTCCGCCAGCCGCTCCTCGATATAGGCCTTGAACCTGCCGTGGAGGAACCCGAACGGGTCAGCGGGCATCGCGGCGCGCGTGTTTCCGCCCAGGATGCCGCGATCCGGGTTCAGCATCTCCTCGACGAATGCCTGGTGATCGGATTCCGGGACGCCGAGCAGGGCGCAGATGCTGAGTAGGGCATAGGGCCCGGAGAAGTCCGATATCAGCTCGCACGAGCCTCGGCCTGCGAAACCGTCGATCAGGCGATGAGCGAGCCTGCGCATGAACGGCTCGGTCGCGCTGAGGGACCTGGGCGTGAAGAGACGTGCCACCAGCGCCCGGTGGGCCGTGTGCGTCGGGGGGTCCATGGTGGTGAGTTCCCCGTGCATCGGCAACTGCCCGCGATGCGCCTCGATGAGTTCGCTGACGTCGTCGCCTTCGAGGGGCACGGGGAAGCCGGGGAACGGGCCACTCAGCGCGTTACACGAGGAGAAAGTCGCCGGGTCGGCCAGTATGGCGGCGACCTCCTCGTGGCCGGTCACCATGAAGACGCCATGATGGGGTTCCCGGCGAACAGGGCATGCCGCCCGCAGATGATCGAAGTACGGGTACGGATCGTCCATCAGAGACCGGTCCGTGAAGTAGTTCACCTCGTCGGCATCGCGCTCGTCCATGTGCCCGTCCTCCGCGCCCGTCGCGCGCCCTCGATTATCGGCTGGCTGCATCTGGCAGCCTCCTCGGATGGTTCCGGTGTCCGGGCTGGATGCTACGCATCGTCGGCGCCGGCTGCCTTGTGCCAGTTGGCGTCCCAGTCATCGACGCCCAGGACGCGGAGCTGGCGGGCGGCGATCCGCCAGCCGTCCGGGCCCTTCTCGACCCGGTCCAGGTAGCACCCCCACAGCTGCGGGGTCGTCCCGTCGCCACGCTGATGCCACGCGTACACCGACGTGCGCACGCTGGCATGCTCGTCGTCCTCGAACGCCACCAGGACATTCGCGTTGTGATGGCTGGTGGCCGTGAACCCGCCGCCCGGATGCCCGAACAACGCGCGCAGCGCCGCGCGGCCCCGGGCCGGCGGCGCGATCCCAGGGCCGTAGTCGACAACGCACTCCTCGGTGAACAGCCCGGCAACCTCGTCATACAGCCGGTGATCAACGCAATAGGAATACCGGTGCACAAGATCAGTGATCTCGTCCTTGTCCGCCAGCCGCCGCACTACCGCCAGCACGTCACCATCCACCCGACATCCCCCCATCCCAGCCCGCGGCTCGGCGGGACGATCTATCGGTGCTGCCATTGGCTTCCCTGCTTTACGGTTGCGGTCTCGCCTGAGTGAACCGAGGTGCTCAGGCCTGTGTCAGGTTGTACTATTTGACCGGCCAATCAATAATTGTGGGGGCTGGTGGGGGGACCGTTCCAGGGCTGGGAAGCCAGGCATGCCGGTGTCTAGTTCCACCCCGACGGTGTTGCAGGCCATTGCCAGCATGTCGTAGGTCCCCACGGTGAAGACCAGGTCCATCAGCTGCCGCCGGTCAAGGTGACCGACGAGCACCGCCCACGTCTTGTCGCTGATGTAGCGGTCCGCGACGATCTCGTCAACCGCGCGCAGCAGCGCCGCGTCGAGCGGCTCCCAGATGGCCGCGTCCGGGCCCTCGTAGATGGCGTCGATCTCCGCCTCCGGCATCCCGGCGGCGATGGCCATCGGCACGTGCTGAGCCCACTCGTATTCGCCACGTCGCAGCCAGGCCACCCGCACCGTGACCATCTCCCGCACCCGGTCGGACAGGGTCGAACGGAACAGGTGGTTGTTGAAGGTCAGGAACGCCTTGGCGAGCGGCGGGTGCTGCATCAAGACATCGACGACGTTGGACGGTGGCCGCTTGGACCGCCGCTCTCCCGGCGCCCTGGGCTCGGGTGCCTCCGCCCGCTCCCCGGGCTCTTTCCTGGCCGGCCGCGAGGTGCCGGGCGGGACGAGGACGGACAGCGCGTCGAAGACTTCGGCGTCCCAGTCCGCGGCCCGGCGCGGCGGGATCCGTGGTTCTCTCACTGGCACCTCTTTACTGCCTCTACCGTGACGGGCGGCCGATTTTCCGGAAGTCCCAGCTGATCAGCCGCTCGGGGGTAAGCCGGAGCCATGCGTGGCGGCCGTCGGGCGTGAACTCGTCGCGGCCGGCGTACTTGCGGGCGAACAGCTGCTCCGCAGCGGCCAGCCCGGGATCGGGCGCAGTGCTGCGCGGGACATCGCCGACCGGGACGACGGCCCCGCCCAACTCCACGCCGCACAGCTCGCCAAACTCGACGCCCCCGTCCACGACCACGGCGATGCGGGGATCTCGCATGAGGTCAGTCCAGCGCTGGCTGCGCACGATGGAGTTCAGCCACAGCGAGGTGCCGTCCCAGACGAACCACAACGGGACCACGTGCGGCCGGCCGTCGTGGCCGACGGTGGCCACCCGGCACGTGCGCTCGGCGGCCAGGAACGCGTCGACCTCCTGCGTCGTCATCGCGATGGCGCGGCCACGGCGCTGCGGAGCCACTTCAGTCATGATCTTCCTTCCTGCTCAGGCGACGATGCCCCGGACCTTGAGGTCCACCACGGTGTCCCAGTCAAGGCCAAGGTCAGCGAGGATGGCGTCGCCGTGCTCGTGGAGCTCCGGTGCCCGGCGGGGAGCCGCTGGCTCTCCGCCGAACTGAACGGGCGCGGCGACGAGCTGGAACGGGACGCCCGCCGCCGTTTCGACCGGCTGCATGTAGCCGTTGGCGACTGACTGCGCGTCCGCGACTGCCTCCAGGGTGTCCTGCACCATGGTCCACTGGCCGGTGAATACGTCCAGGCGCTTGCGCCACTCCTCGGCCGTGTGCCCGGCGAACACCTCCCGCAAGATGGCCGCCGCCTCGCCGTTGCGGGCCATCAGGGCCGCGTGGCTGCCGAAGCGCGGATCCGTGGCCAGCTCGGGCCGGCCGATGGACCGGCACAGCGGCGCCCAGTACTTCCCGGCCTGCAGGCAGCACAGCGCGAGCCACTTGCCGTCGCTGGTGAGGTAGTTGGCCACCAGGGGGTTCGCCTTCACCGTGTCCGCCGGGGGCGGTGCCCATCCCTGGCCGAGCAGGACTGACAGGCCGATCGCCTGCCCCATCGCCCACATGCCGGTCCCCAGCAGGGAGACATCGACCACGGTAGCCTCGCCGGTGCGCTCCCGGTGGAACAGCGCGCCCATGATCCCGCCGGCGATGGTCATCGCGCCGATGGAGTCGCCGAATCCGGGGGCGGGCGGGGCCGGCACGTGGCCGTATTCCGGGCGCATCACGCCCATGGCGACGCCGGCCCGGGACCAGAACGCGAGCCCGTCGTAGGAACCACTGTCGGCGTCGGGCCCGTGCTCGCCTTGTCCGGTGCCGCGCACGTAGATGATGTTCGGGTTGTGCGCCCGGATGTCCTCGACGTCAATCTTCAGCTTCTCGCGGACGGCCGGGAGCTTGTTCGTGAGGAATACGTCGGACTCTGCCGCCAGCCGGTAAAGGATGCCGCGGCCCTCCGGGCTCGTGAGGTCCAGGGCCAGGCTGCGCTTGCCGCGGTTGGAGTGCTCGAGCAGGACGTGGACATCCGATGGCACCATAGCGGTTCCGGTGGAGGCGAGGCCGCGCATGGCGTCGCCCCCCTCGATCCGCTCGATCTTGATCACGTCGGCACCCCAGTCGGACAGGAGCGCCGATGAGGCTGGCACGAACGTATGCTCCGCGACCTCCAGGATCCGCACGCCCCTCATTACCGCCGTCATCCGGCTCCTCGCCTTCTCCTCATCGCCCGGCGCCGCCTCCCAGCCGGACAGGACCTTCAGCGTCTCCTCGGCCTCAGGCACGCGCATCGCCGGGGATGTCCAGACCCGTCGGGGGCCGGCGGCCTCACCCAGACTGCCTCAAACTTGCCCAATGCGCAAGATTTCTCAATGGGTATTTTTCTGCGCGACGGCATATCCTCATCGCGTGAGCACGACCGCTGGCCTGCGCGAGCGCAAGAAAGAGGCCACCCGACAGGCCCTGCACGAGGCCGCCGTCCGCCTGGCCGCCGAGCACGGCCTCGATGGCCTGACCGTCGAGGCCATCGCCGCCGCTGCGGACGTCTCCCGGCGCACGTTCTCCAACTACTTCGCGGGCAAGGAGGATGCCCTGCTGTACCGCGATGAGGTCCGCCGCCGCCGCCTGCACCAGCTCATCGCCGCCCGGCCCGAGGGCGAGCACGCCTGGACCGCCCTGTCCCGGGCCGCCGAGGAACTCATCGCCGAGAGCGACGCTGATCCCGCCTGGGCCGCGCAGCGCAACCTGCTGCAGCAGCACCCGGCGCTGGTCAGCCGGAGGGCTGCCAGCTACGCCGGCAGCGAGCGGGCCATCGCCACGCTTATCACCCCCCGGCTCGCCGCCAGCACCCGCGACGGCGGGCAGGCACCCGGCGAGGGAGCCGCCGACATACGCGCCCGGCTGCTCGCCGCCGCCCTCGAGACCGCCCTGCGGGTCGCCACCGGGTACTGGATCGACCATCCTGGCAGCTCCCTGCCCCGGATCCTGCACCAGGTGCTCACCGAGGCCGGCTCCGCCTGGAGCTGACCTGCTCAGGCATCCCCTTCCGGATTCGGCCCGGTCCTGGCTGAGGTACGCAGTTCCCATCACCAGGATGGCCGCACATAGAGAAAGTCGAGCGACGCGTATTCCTCGCTCACCCGTACCTGGGCTTTGTCCAACAGTATGATGGTCAGCACATGGAACTCTCTGTTCGAATTCTGACCGTTAACCTGTTGAATTGAGGTCAGTACTAGGGACGGCTTCGTGGTGAGCCACACGTTTGCCTGCTCGTAGTACGGCGTCCGCGAGCAGTCGGGCACAACCAGGCAGCTCTGAGGGATGAGGTCCGTTATGCTCCGCCCTACCCCGACCGGGGTCCCGTCCACGAATACCGCGTAGGTGTCGCCCGGCTGGTAGAGGTCGCCCGCGCTCCAGGTGATCGTCATGGGCAGCGTCACGGTGGAGTTCTGACCGGGGCTCACGACGCGCAACTGGTACCCGCCGAAGACCAGGCCACTGGTGCGGCAGCCGGCAAGGGCGCCGGCCAGGGCCAGCACGACGGCCACCATGGCCGTGGCCCGGAACGCTGACCTTCGATCGCGGCGCCCCGGTACCCGCCGCCTTGTCACCGGCATCCTTCCTCCTTCACCAGCGGCGCTCACGTCGCCTTGGCCGCGTCAGAGCGGTTGATCGCCGCGACGTTGGTGCCCAGGTATGCCTCGATGACCAGCGGATCGGCCTGCACGGCCCGCGGTGTGCCCTCCGCGAGGACGGTTCCGGCGTTCATCGCGATGACCCGGTCGGACAGCCCCATGATCATGGGTATGTCGTGCTCGATGATCAGCATGGTCAGGTTGAGCTGAGCCTTGAGGTCCCCGAGCAGCACGGCGAGGGCTTCCGTCTCGCGCTGAGCCACGCCGGAGGACGGCTCGTCAAGCAGCAGCATCGAAGGTGACAAGGCGATCAAGCAGGCCAGCTCGGTGATGCGCCTGGTGCCGGTGGACAGTTCCTGGATGCGCCTTGAGCGGTACGCCCCGAGGCCCATGACATCGATGAGTTCACTCGCCCGCTCGCGGCGTTCCTTCTCCGTCCCCGGCAGCCCGAGCACGGACCTGGTGAAGCTCGTCGGCAGCCCTGGCTCGAATGCCAGCCGCACCGTTTCCGTGACGGTCAGGGTCGGGAACAGCGCGGCGTCCTGGAAGGACCGGATGAGCCCGAGCCTGCCCCGCCGCTCGGGCCCCGCTCGCGTCACATCGCTGCCTTCGAAGAAGACCTCGCCCGCGTCGGGCTTCGTGAAGCCGCTGATGAGCTCGAAGGTGGTGGTCTTCCCGGCGCCGTTGGGCCCGATCAGGCCGACGGTCTCGCCCTGGCGGACCACGAGCGAGACGTCACGAACCGCCGCCACCCCGCCGAACGACTTCCGCAGCGACCGGGCCTCGAGCAGGACGTTCGTCGCCTGGACGGAAGGCTCGCGTGGCCGGATGATGGCGGTCAGGCCCCCGGCCGGCGATCCGACGCCCGGTGGGCTGATGCCGCGAGCCGGCTCCGCGTTGACATCGATACCGTGGCGGCTCGCCGCCCAGCGCACGTATTGGTCGCGCAGGCGCTCCAGGCCCTGGCCGATACCGCCGGGCAGGTAGAGCACCAGGACGAGCCAGCCGAGCTGGGTCGCCGCGAGCGCGGTAGCACCCAGTGGGAGGAACTGGGGAAGGCCGACGATGTAGAACGCGCCGAGCAGCGGCCCGAGCAGGATGCCAAGGCCGCCGATGACGGTCATGGCGACGACATCGATGCTCGACTGGGCGGGGAAGGCGGTCGCGTCAGCGAAATCGAAGAGGAAGAGGTAGACGACGCCGCCCAGGCCGGCCAAAGCCCCCGCGAGGACGAACCCCTGGATCTTGAGGCGCTGGACCCGGACGGTGAACGCTCGCGCGTTGTCCTCGTTGTCCCTGATGGCAAGCAGGGCACGGCCCAGGCTGAGGCGGCGGGTGTTCCACGCCACGGCAAGCGCGATCAGGAACACCACGAGCGCGACGTAATAGTAGGACCGCCCCGTGTCAAGCGACTGGCCGAACAGGAAGGGATGCGGTGGCGTCACCCCGCCCGCGCCAAGGGCCCAGCCCTGGTTGAGTAGCCACTCGCCGGTCACCAGCGCGAAGCCGAGCGTCGTCACCGTGAGCAGCATCCCCCTGATGCGCAGCGCCGGCACCCCGATGACCAGTGATGTCGCCGCTCCGGCGAGGGCACCGACGATCAGGACGACGGGGAAGGGCGCGAAGCGACTTGCCTGGAACGCCGCGACCGCCCCGATGGCGGCCACGCCGAACTGGCCAAGGCTCAGCTGGCCGCCGAGCCCGGCGCCGATGCCCACCGACAGTCCCACGATGGAGAAGGCCAGGATCGCCGACATCGTCGTCGCCGTCGCGTCGGACATCACCAGCGGTACGGCCGCGGCGACCACGATGCCGATGATCGCGGACGACCAGCGCAGCAGTCTGATCTCGGGCAGCCGGGCCACGGCTGCGGTCAGCGGCTTCCAGGTGGTCACGCTCACCCAGCTGCCCTTTTCGCTGTCCCGGCCCTGGGACGCCCGCCGGCTCAGCAAGGCGACCAGGATCAGCACATAGAACACCACGTCCGGGATCCCGCCGGAGTTGGGGTAGTTGTAAAGCAGCAGCTGTTCCACGACGCCGATCACCAGCCCGGCGACGCACGCGACCGGCAGGCTGTAGAGTCCGGCCACGACGGCGGCCGCGAGCGCGCGCAGCAGCAGCTCGGGCCCGAACGAGCTCGCGGTGGAGAAACCCGAGGCCGGGATGATCAGCAACGCGGTCAGCGTGGAAAGGACGCCCGCCAGGCTCCACACGATGGATGACATCCTGGCCACCGGGATGCCTGCCATCCGGGCGGCGTCCGGGTTGGCGGCCGACAACCGGATGCCGAGTCCCGTGCGGCTGCGGCGCAGGAACAGGGTCAGCGCGATGACGGCCACCGGCGCGAAGACGAGCATGGCCATGTACGCCTGATCGATCCGCAGCCCGCCGATCGAAATGGCGGGAAGGCCGGGCGGATTGGGCAGGTAATTGCCGCTGTAGGCGCCAGGGTTGACGACCGACGCCAGCTGCCCGAGCAGGGAGCCCACGCCCAGGGTCGCCACGATGCTCATCATCCGCGGTGCCCTGCGCAGGCGGCGCACCACCACGAGCTCGGTCGCACCGCCCACTGCCGCACCGGTGGCGAGCGCGGGGATGAGCGCCAGGTAGTACGGGATGCCCAGGTTGTGCGTCAGCAGGCCCATGACCGCGACGGCGATCGCGCCCATCTGGCCGTACGCGAAGTTGATGATCTTGCTGGCCCGGTAAATGAGGACAAGGCCCACCGCGAGCAGGCCGTAGGTAAGCCCGCTCAGCAGCCCCAGCGCGGCGGGCGCGAGCGCGAGGTGAAACCCGAGCAGCGCCACGCCTGGCGCGCCGGCTAGCGGTCTCATGCCTCGCTCCCGGTCCGCGCGCCGGCCCCGAGGAACACGGCCCGGAGCAGGTCGTCCCTGCCTCTGAGCTCTTCGGCGGCACCGTCGAAGCGGACCTCGCCCTTCTCCATGAAGTAGGCGTGGCTCACGACGTGCAGCGCGACCGAGATGGACTGCTCAACGAGCACCACCGCGGTGCCCGCCTGGTTGATCCGGCGCACCATGCCGAGCAGCCGGTCCACCACGATCGGCGCCAGCCCGAGGGACAGCTCGTCAATCAGCAGCAGGCGGGGCTTGAGCATGAACGCCTTCGACATGGCGAGCATCTGCTGCTCGCCTCCTGACAGCGTCACGGCGTTCCTGTTGCGGCACTGCGCCAGCGCGGGGAACGCGTCGAAGCACTCGTCAATCGCGGCGTCAAGGCGACGCCGGTCGCGGCCGAGCGTGTACCCCATCCCGCGCAGGTTGTCCGCCACGGTGAGCGGGCCGAACACGGCCCGGCCGCCCGAAATCTGAGTGACGCCCATCCTCACTCGCCGCTCGGCGTCGAGATAGGTGATGTCGCGGCCCTCAAGGCGCACCGACCCGCTGCTCGGCAGGCCGATACCGGAGATCACCTTCAGCAGGCTTGACTTGCCGGCACCGTTGACGCCAAGCAATCCGATCATCTCTCCGTCACGGACCGTGAAATCCACCTTGTGCAGCACCTGGAGCTGCCCGTAAGAGAAATCGATCCCCCGGCAGGCCAGCAGGGGCACCTCGTGCTTGCCGAGCGCGGCCATGGAGCTGACCCCCTCGTCTTCCAGCACATCGAGCACGACGGCGTCCAGGTCCTTGCTTAGGTGGGGTGCGGTTCTCGCCAGCAGGATGGCAGCCCCCAGCGCCGGCACGGCAAGGACCCCGATGGCGACCGCGTTCGAGTAACTCGATGCGAGTCCCGACAGGAGGATCGCGCCACCTTCTCCGCCGACCAGCCCGAAGAAGAGGGCGGCCAGGGAGGTGACGATGGGCCGTTGTCGTGGCCGGACCAGGGTCATCAGGATCAGGCTCAGTATCGCGAGCGCGGCGGCCTCGCCCGCGAAGACAAGGGAGAAGCCGACGAAGCTGACGCCAAGCACCGGGACGATGGCCAGCAGCAGGCCCAGCGCCATCGCCGCCAGGACGTACGCGGTCAGCCTGACAAGGCGCCCGGGGTCCGCGCGCCAGACCTTCGTGCCCCTGCTGGCCACCAGCCACAACGCGGGCAACGCCAGCACCCAGGTGCCGGCGTAGAAGTACCCGCGCTGGTCAGTGGTCAGGCCGAATTCGTCCTGCAGCCAGAAACCCTGGTAGGTGACCACGGGGCTCACGGCGACGCCGAGCACGGCCCATACGCCGAGCAGCCTCCGCACGGTGGGGATCATCCAGACCCGCCGCACGGCCTCCCAGAACGTCATCTCGGTGGGGTCACCGGTGCGCACTGGTGTCTCGACGCCGTCGTCGTGCATGAGCGCGGCGATCCGGTCGGAGTCAAACTTCCCGCGGCCCGGGTCACGCAGGCGTAGCCCGATAAGAGAGGCGAAGGTGAACAGGATTCCGAATCCCGCAAGCATGCCGCGCCAGGAAAGGCCAAGCGCGCTTGATGCGGCGGTGACGACGACCGCGCTGCCGAGCAGGCCGAGGACTCCGGCCATCCCGTGGTAGCTCAGCACGCGCAGCCGCCTGCCGGCCGGGTACGCGTCCATGAGCATGGGACGGTGAGCCGCGTGGACGACCGCTGCTCCGGTCCCTGAACTGCCGATCGCGAACGACATTCCCGGCGCCCACGTGATCAGGCTGGCGAGGACGAGCGACGGCCCGTATTGAAACCCGAAGTTGTTCGAAAGCGTCGCGCGCCGGTTGCGGGTATAGAAAAGGTTCGCGAACTGAAGCGCGGTGACGCCCACGAGGGTCTGGCGTTGCGAGGCAAGCATCGTGTACGTCGAGGGCGATATGCCAAGCGAGGCGCTGAAGTCAGGCCCGATCACGCTGATGATGTACGCGGTTGCCTGGTCAAGCAGGGTGTAAAGGCCGAGCGCGCCGAGCACGTACCAGCCGGCCTGGTAGCCGGCGGTGCCCCCTGGCTGGGAGCCGGCCGGCGGTGCCGCCTGGCCAAGCAGGATGTTCCGGCCCTCGTCGAGGCGCTCGTTCGCCCGGGCGATAATCTTCGACATTGCATCGATCACGTGTTCACCACATCCTGTCGGCCGTGCGCGCACTGCCCCGGGGCAGTGCGCAGACAGCCCGCGTCAGCCGTTCGTGAGCAGCGATTGGACCGAGACAGGGCCCGAACTGTACTGGAAGCACTCGCACTTCATGGCGAAGGACAGGTCCCTGACCGATCCCACTCCGTCGCGGCGGCCGCCCGCGTAGTCTGGCGCGCTGGCCAGCTCGGCGCTCTGCAGGCTCTTCGCATCGGCCAGGCCGGCCAGCGCGTCCTTCGCGGTCAGCTGGCCGCCCGCGTTCACCCCGGCGGAGAAGGCCAGGAGCTGGTCGCAGACGTTCCAGAACAGCTTGGCTTGAGCCGCGCTCGCGCCAGCGGCCTCCATGATGCTGTCGCACAGCTGACCGGTCGCGTTCACCGGTGCGTTCCCCTCGTCCGTCCCGGGCGACCAGCCTAGCCCGAGCGCGGTCGAGAACTCCTGCACCTGGTCGGGATTGGTTGGATTGCCCAGATAGGATTGCTCCGACGGCATCTCATTGGTCGTGAGGCCCAGTCGCGGGAAGTACTTCTGGGCAATCGCGGCCTTCGTCCACGGGTTGACCGTGCCGCCCTCGTTGTCGAGGAAGATCACGTGGTTGATCCCCTCGCTCTTGAATCGCAGTACGGCATCGGCGACTGACTGATCCGTGGCGGCGATGTCAGCGAGGCTGGTGACGGGCGCCACTAGTTGCTCGTCGGCCAGCTTGAGTCCGTGCGCGGCCAGGGCAGGCTTAAGTGCCGAGCTGATCGCGTTGGTGTAGGCCGACGTGTTGTAACCGACGAGGCCGATCTTCGCCCCGGAGCCAAAGAAGCCCTCATTGAACAAGCCGTTCACCTCGACGGCGGCGACTCGCGTCAGGCTGAGCGTGCCCGCGGTGGCGTACAGCGTGTTCTGCGCGAACCCGGTGTCATCGAGTGAGGTCGAGCCCGCCGGGTCGAACGCGATCACGCCCGCCTTCTCCAGGCAGGAGACGAAGGCCTGGCTGGCGTTCGCCTAGTCCATCACCGCGAATACGTGGTTGTCCTGCGTAAAGTCACTGCACATCGCCTGATCAACCGAGCCGCCCCCGCCCATCTCGGCGAGGGGGTTGATGCTGTAGTAGACCGGCTTTATGTCCTTGCCAAGCAGGCCGCCGTGGTCGTTGACGTAGTTGACCAAGGCCTGGTACACGGCATCGACCTGCTGGTCGGTGGGCGCGGTGGCGCCGCCAGCCCCGAACCCGGCGCCAAGGGCTGCCCCAAGGGCCGACAAGTTGGAAGGGCGGGGCAGGCCGATCTCTACCGGGCCAGACTGTGTCGCGGCGGCGGACGCGGACTTGCTGGACGCTGTGCTGCTCGAGGGGCCGTAGCTGCAGGCAGCCAAGACGGATACCGCCACTACGGTAAGAACCCAGCGCGCCGAGGCGCCGGGCAAGGTTGCCCGCCTGCGCGCGGTCCATGGTCGCCAGAACAAGAGCGGCCGATTCCGGCGCGGGGCCCGCAGGCGGGTCCGCCGCGGAGGTCTGAGGACGTCAGCGTCCTGATCGGTCATCCCGCACACCTTTCCTTGCGGCTCGCCACTCGTCTGGGGCCAGCACGATTGGAGTGAGCATATGCTCAATCAAACGACATGGGCAATAGCTCTCGATCACCCTTCCATCGTGCAAAACATGCAGGGAAACACGGAGCTAGCGGCTTGACAAGGACAAGCTCCTTGTCCGGGAACCTCTAATTGACTGAGTGAGTTTTCACTCGTACGATCGAGCCGAATCAGTGTCTGCCAACGCCGAGGGACCTGGAGGAACCATGACGGCATCCGCAAGCGAGTGGCTGATCTCGGTCGATTCGCACCTGATCGAGCCCGCGAACGTGTGGTCCGACCGGCTGCCAGCCAAGTACCGCGACGCCGGTCCCCGCTGGGTCAGTGACGGCCAGGGCGAGTCGTGGCTGTTCGAGGAGAGCAAGCGGATCCCGCTAGACTCGAACGGCACCGCCGGGGCGACCTGGCCCAAGGAGGCCCGGCCGCCGATGTTCACCCCGCTGACCTGGGACCAGGTGCCGCCCGCCTGCTACGACCCGCGGGCACGGATCGAGGCGATGGACCGCGACCACGAGCTGGCCGCCCTCTGCTTCCCTAACATGGCCGGCTTCGCTGGCAGTCTGTTCCAGCGGGCCCAGGACAAGGACCTCGCACTGCTGTGCATCCAGGCCTACAACGACTGGTTCCTCGACGAGTGGGTCGCGGGCTTCCCCGGGCGGTTCATCGGCCTCGGCATCGTGCCGCTGTGGGACGGCCGGCTGGCGGCGGCCGAGGCGGAGCGGGTCATTGCCAAGGGCGCGCGGGCGCTGTCGATCAGCCAGGCACCTGAGAAGATCGGGTTCCCGGCCATTACCGACGAGCACTGGGACCCGCTCTACTCGGTGATGAACGACGCTTGCCTGCCGCTGTGCATGCACCTCGGCACCGGCATCCCGGCCGCGGACGAGTCTGCCAGCGCGGACCTCGCGAAGAAGATGCGCGAGGCGATCAAGAACAACGACCTCGACAGTCTCGCGGAGCGGCTAGGGATGAAGAAGGGCGAAGCCTCCCGGCGGCGCCGGATGCTCCCCGGTACCAGCACGTCGCTCATAGGCGCGACTATGGGGCGGGACACGCTGACTGACTGGCTCGACACCGACCTCTTCGGCCAGTACCCGAACCTCACGCTCGCGCTGTCGGAGAACGGCGTCGGCTGGATCCCGTCGGTGCTTTCCCTTGCCGACTGGACGGAGACCCTGAACCGGCTGGCCGAGCCGTCCGACGCCCCGATGCCGAGCGACATCTTCCGCCAGCATGTCTACGGCTGCTTCATTGATGAGCCAATCACGCAGGAACTGGTTGACATCCTCGGCGCCGACAACATCATGATCGAGACCGACTTCCCGCACACCGCGACCAACTGGCCGCACTCCATGGAGCGGGTCGACGTCTGCATGGAAGGAGTCCCCGGCGAGACGCGCCGGAAGATCCTGCGCGGCAACGCCGAGCGGGTCTTCAACTTCACCCCGGCCGAGCCCCCGGTCCTGGCAGGATAACCGGATTCAGCCTAAATGTCGGTGTAGCCAGGGCCGCCGCCCTGCTACACCGACTCCCTGCTTTCGCCGGTCAATCGTGGGCCGAACCGGAGACCAGGAGCCCGCCAAGCAGTATGTCCACGATCTGCGACGGTAGCATCGGCCGCTTGAAGATCACCGAGGTCTGGCTGCCCATGGCGAAGGCTACCAGCGCATGCCCGGCGTCGATCGGGTCGATGCGTAGCTCGTCGCGGGACGGTTCAAACAGCCGCGGCAGCACCTTACGGGCGAAATGGTCACCGATGAAGTGCTGGGGAAAGCGGCCGCGGGGGATATCCATGTGCATCGCGCTCAGCAGTTCCCCGGTCCGCGCCGCCAGCTCCTGAAGGACCTCGACCGCCCGGATCAGCCGCTCCTCAAGCGGAAGCGCGATGTCGATCTGGCCGAGTTGGTCTTCGGCCGCGGCAGGGTCCAGGGCCTCCCGGAGCGCGGCCAGCAGCACCTCTTCCTTGTCCTGGAAGACGCTGAAGATCGTCCCCTCGGCGACGTGCGCCGCCGCGGAGATCTCCTTGACGGTTACCGACCAGCCGCGCGCCCGCAGCAAGGGAATCGTGGCGGCGATGATGGCGGCCCGGCGGTCCTCGGGGGTCATCGGGCTCGCCCGCTGCGTGAGCCCGGTCGACCTGTATGAGCGCTTACTCATTCGTGGAGGCTCCGCCCTTCGGCCAAGTGATCGATGCCGAGCAGGTACAAGGAGGCATCGAGCACGATACGGCGGTCATAGCCTCGATGATAGCCGCAACGGCCACACCAAGAGATCCAGGGCTTACCGTCGACCGGGCGTGAGTTATATGAGCATCTGCTCAATCAATCGGCTGTACCGTGCCAGAACCCTGCGCACGGCTTTGCCTGGAGCTTTACGCTGGGCGCTCGTGCTCATTCGCCTCGTCTACCTGTTCAGGGCCCGGTGGTTTGGCTGGCTGGCGGTGCTGACCAGCAGCGACGCCGCCTAGGACGCGGAGATACTGGTCCTGCGCAGATGAAGTCGCGGTCCTGCGGCGGCAGGTCGCGCGCCCGCGATCGGACTGGGCTTACTGCGCCTTCTTGCGGCTCTGGCCGGATCGCGCCCGGGAACCCTGCTGATCGGATAGGGAGGGGACCATCCGCCGGATCCTGGCCGCCGCTGTGCTCCTGACAGCCGTCAACCGTCACCCGCAGGCGTGTAGCTCGCGTACCACAGGCGGGGTAGGCGGTCGGCCCGGGACCGTACCCCGTACGGCGGTCGCGGTAGGCGAGATGACCGCGCTCGGCCGACGATTTACGCGACGAGGATCGCGAGGCTAGAAGGGTCAGATTGTGCCTACCCGAAGGGGGATCCTGTGGAACGCCTCGCACGCTTGTGCGCCCGGAAAAGATTCATTGTCCTAGGCGGCTGGATTATCGCCCTGCTGCTCCTGGCGGGGCTGACAGTCAAGCTCGGGTCGGGATTCACCGATTCCACCCAGGTACCGAACAGCGAGTCCGCCACCGCCTACAGCCTGCTCGACAACGCCGGGCGCGGAGGTCTTGTCTCATCGAATTCCACGGTCACCGGGAACATCGCCTGGCATGTCACGGACGGCCCGGTGACTAACCCGGCAGTCGAGCGAGACATGTCCGCGATGCTCGGCAAGGTCGCGCACCTGCCCGGCGTGGAATCGGTCGTCAGCCCGTACAGCGCGGCGGGAGCGGCGCAGGTCAGCCCGTCGGGAAACATCGCCTACGCGACCGTGACCCTGGCCAAGGGCGCCGATGTCAAGCCAGTCGAGATGGCCGCCGAGCAGCTGCGCAGCGCGGCCCTCGACGTGCAGGCCGGCGGCACTGCGTTCACCCCGGCCGTCGGTGCCTCGGAGGGCACCGAGGCGATCGGCATACTCGCCGCCCTGCTCATCCTGCTGCTGGTCTTCCGTTCGGCCTGGGCAGCCACCCTGCCGGTCATCACCGGCATTACCGGCGTGGGGGCGGGGACGCTGGTCGTCCTGCTCGGCTCCCACGCGGTTAGCCTGTCAAGCACCAGCCTGACCATGGGCACCCTCATCGGGCTGGGCGTCGGGATCGACTATGCGCTGTTCATCGTCAACCGCTACCGCAAGGCGCTGCTTTCCGGCTCGCCGGTACCGGACGCCATCGTGACCGCGCTGGCCACGTCGGGACGGGCCGTGGTGTTCGCCGGGGTGACGGTCATCGCCGCCCTGCTCGGCATGTACGTCGTCAACCTCAGCGTGCTGACCGGCATGGCCGAGGCCGCTGCGGTGACCGTGCTGCTCACGGTCGCGTCGGCGACGACCCTGCTGCCGGCGCTGCTCGCCATCTTGGGCACCAGGGTGCTGTCGCGCCGGCAGCGCCGGGCACTGGCCGGCGGCCAGGCAGGCATGGCTCCCGGCGCGCACGTCCGCGCCCGGGCGGGCCTGGCAGCGCGCTGGGCGGGACTGGTAGGGCGGGCACCGCGGCGCACCGTCGTCCTTACCCTGCTCGCGATCATCGCGACAGCCGTTCCGGTGCTGAGCATGCGCGTCGGCTCCGCCGACGCCAGCAGCGACCCCGCAGGCTCCTCCACCCGCGCGTACTACGACGTGATGTCAGGCGGCTTCGGCCACGGGTTCGACGCCCCGCTGCTGCTCGTCGCCCAGGCGCCGGACGCCGGGGCGCGGCAGGCGCTCGCCAGGCTGGCCACGGAACTTCCCTCTGCCAGTGACGTCGCCTCGGTGACCGCCCCCACGGCCGTCGGGAAGGGCCTTGAGCTGATCACGGTCGTGCCGCGCACCAGTGCGCAGGCCGCCCAGACGAGCGACCTCGTGACAACCTTGCGGCACGACGTGGTCCCGGCGGCCGAAGCCGGCACGCACCTGCACGTGTACGTCGGCGGGACCACCGCGTCGGCTATCGACATGTCCAACGCGCTGATGAGCAGGCTGCCGTTGTACCTGCTGCTGGTCGGGCTGCTCGGGTTCGTGCTGCTGGCGCTCGCGTTCCGCAGTGTGCTGATCCCGCTGACCGGTGCGCTCACCAGCCTGGGCTCGATCCTGGCGGGGCTGGGCGCGATCACCGCGATCTTCCAGTTCGGCTGGGGATCGGCCCTGTTCGGAGTGGGGTCGGCCGCGCCGGTCGCCTACATCATCCCGGTGTGCATCGTCGGCGTGGTGTTCGGCCTGTCCACCGACTACCAGGTATTCCTCCTCAGCCGGATCCGCGAGGAATGGCAGCGCACGAGGGACAACACCGCGGCTGTCCGGGAGGGCGTGACCGAGACTGCGCGGGTCATCGTCATGGCAATGGCGATCATGGCGTGCGTATTCGGCTCGTTCGGGTTCAGCGGCGAGCGGATCGTCGCCTCGATCGGAGTCGGCATGGCCAGCGCCGTCATCATCGACGCCCTGCTGGTCAGGCTGACGCTAGTCCCGGCCCTGATGCATCTCGCCGGACGATGGAACTGGGCCTACCCCCGCTGGGCACAGCGGCTCACCCCGCGCCTGTCGATCGAGGCCCCGCCCGAGCCTGACCACGAGGTCACCCGGCCGTCAGCGATCATTAGAGCGTGAGCGTGGACGCCAGCCCGCAGCCGCCCGAGGCTGCCCGCACCGCCGCCCGGCGCCGAGGCAAGCTGCCTCCCGCCGCGGCGGCGGCCGTGGTGAACGCGATCGCCCTGGCCACGATGCTCGCGGCGCTGACCTTCCGCCGGGGTGAAGGGCCGCAGTTCCAGGGAACGGCGGTGCTCATCCTCACCCTGGCCGCCTGGCTTCCGCTGCTCGGCCGGACCCGGTGGCCAGTGCCCGTGCTCGCCGCCACCACCGCGATCGAGTGCCTGCACCTCGCGATCCTGCCGTTCGCCGGCACGCATGCGACCGCGCCGATCGCCAGTGGCGCCTATCAGCCAGTGCCCATCGCGACGATGCTCGCGGTCTGGACGGTAGCCAGCCGTCGCCCGTGGCCGATCGGCTGGACCGCGGGCGGGCTGGCAGCCGGAGCCCTACTCGCCGTCAGCGTCACCGCCCAGCCGGGATTCCTGGTCGGCACCGACATGGTGATGTTCGACCTCGTCATCATCGCCACCGCCGTCGGCGTCGCGGTCCGCCTCAGGCGGGAGAAGGCCGCCCGGCGAGCCCGGGAATTCCAGGAGGAAACCCGACGGCAGGTCACCGGCGAGCGGCTGCGCATCGCCCGCGACCTGCACGACATGATCGCCCATCACCTCACTCTGGTCAACGCGCAGGCCAGCGTGGCCGAGTACCTCATGCGGAACGACCCCAAGGCAGCCGCCGCGCTCAGCGGCATCAGCCTCCACTCACGCCAGGCGCTCGATGAGCTGCGCGCCACGGTCGGACTGCTGCGCAGCGACGGCGACAACCCCGACGACGACGCCGGCCCCGGGCACTCCACCCCGGGCATCGCCAACCTCGACGAGCTCGCCGGCCGCTTCCGGTCCGCGGGCACGGGGGTTGCACTGACATCGGAAGGCGTCCCCGCCGAGCTCCCGCCCGGGGGAGGCCTTGCGGTCTACCGCATCGTGCAGGAATCGCTCACCAACGCGGCCAAGCACGCTCCCGGCGGCGCCGTCGATGTCACCCTGCGCTGGCACGAGGACCGGCTCGACCTGACGGTCGCCAACGGCCGGCCCCCCGGCCGGGAACCCGGGTACCGCGGGCCGGGCACCGGCCACGGCATCATCGGCATGCGGGAGCGCGCCCGCATATGCGGGGGAACGCTAACGGCGCAGCCAACCCCGGACGAAGGCGGCTTCGAGGTCCGGGCCACGATTCCCACGAAAGGAACCGCCGGGTGACTATCCGCGTCGTGCTCGCCGACGACCAGGCCCTGCTGCGGGGCACGTTCCGGCTGTTGCTGGATTCCGAGCCGGACATGGAGGTCGTGGCCGAGGCTGGCACCGGGGCCGAGGCGATTACGCGGGCACGCGACACGCGTGCCGACCTGGTGCTCATGGACATCCGCATGCCGGACATGGACGGGATCGAGGCGACCAGCCGGATCACCGGCGACGAGTCCCTCGCCGGGGTCAAGATCCTCATCCTGACCACCTACGAGACCGACGACCTCGTCGTGGCCGCGCTGCGCGCCGGGGCGAGCGGATACCTGGGCAAGGGAACCGCGCCCGGTGTCCTCCTGGACGCCATCCGGACGGTGGCCGCCGGCGAGTCGCTGCTGTCCCCGGCCGCGACCACGGCCCTGATCGGCCGGTTCCTGACCCGGCCCGACCCGCCGCGGGGAAGGCTGGCCGCCGGCCTGGCCGAGCTGACCGCGCGCGAGCGGGAGATCACCACCCTGGTCGGTGCCGGGCTGTCGAACGACGAGATCGCCAGCGAGCTGTTCATCAGCCCAGCCACGGCCAAGACCCACGTCAACCGCGCGATGATGAAGACCGGCGCCCGCGACCGCGCCCAGCTGGTCGTCTTCGCCTACGAGACCGGCCTCGTCGCCCCGCGCCGGCCGTGAACTCCCTGCACGCCTAGCAGGTCGACCGGCTTTCGGGCGGCCGTCTCGGCGGCCGCAACCGTGTAGAGCCTGGACGGCACGGTTCATTGCGGTGCGAGAGCGGCGAAGGCCTCGTCTAGGAGCGCGACGAGGTCCAGCTGCCCGTCTGAGGCAGTCCAGTGACCGAGGGCGGTATTCAGGCAGAGCAGGGCGGCGGCTGCTCTCACCTGCAGGGCCAGGGACGCGGGCCGCGGAGGATCGGAGCGCGCGGCGAGGGCCTCTGCCAGGAGAGGGTGCCAGGCATGCTGCTTTTCCAGCTGCCGCGCCCACAGGGCAGGAGTGCCGGTGATGAGGCGCGTCATGGTGAGCGCCTTGGCCGGGTCCTGACGGTAGATCTCGATGACGGAATCCAGCGCGTGCCGCATGGCCGTCCAGTCGTCCTCGTCCGCCGGCCGGGCCCGCAGCGCTTCGGCGACCTGGTCCCCCCGCGCGTCGACGGTGCTGAGGACGACGTCCTCCTTGCTTCCGAAGTAGCGCAGGAAGGTGCTGCGGGACACTCCGGCGGCTGCTGCGAGGTCTTGGGTGGTGACGTTGTCGAAGCCCTCCCGGCAGAAAAGGTCGAGGGCTACCTCGGCCAGCCCGGCCCGGACGGCGGCCCGGGCGATGTCCCGCGTGGTCGCGCGCGCTGCTTCGGTCACCAGGCGATTCTACCGCTTGCTCGATGCCGGTTTCCATAAGTGGACGTCCGTTGCTAAGATGACGCAGCGCTTCATAATCGATTCATTGATCCGTGAGATGGCTTCCGGGCCTGCGCCGCTGCGGGCGGGATGGCAACGGCCATCCAGCGCAGTGGCAGGGACGGCGACACGAGGGAGCGAAGGCGTGAGAGGCCTGCAGGGCAAGAGGATTATCGTCGCGGGCGGTGCGACC
>Ga0335072_10003371_pt1 | contig 24090 bp, 24 predicted proteins | sample Lox_Sample_21_FD_206725 | JGI IMG/M metagenome (GOLD analysis project Ga0335072, IMG submission 206725) | Soil microbial communities from Loxahatchee National Wildlife Refuge, Florida, United States - Lox_Sample_2.1 | ecosystem: Environmental > Terrestrial > Soil > Wetlands | place: USA... | reverse complement strand
GGTGGTCGTGCTCGGCGACGAGAGCGGCTACACCGCGGGCCTCAACCAGAAAATGAAGATCGCCGCGGTCGAGGCGATGTGGAACACCGAGAAGCCGCCCGCGAGCTTCACCGTGTTCGGCCTGCCCGACCGCAAGGACGAGGTGACGCGCGACGCGATCCGCGTGCCGTGGGCGCTCGGCCTGATCGCGACGCGCTCGATCGACACGCCGGTCGAGGGCATCAAGGACCTGGTCGCCGACGCGGAGCGGCGCATCAAGAGCGGCCTCGTCGCCTATCAGGCCCTCGACGGCATTCGCGCCCATCCGAACGCCTTCATTCCGCTCCAGATCCGCGACGCGATGAAGGATCTCGGCTACGCGTTCCTCTTGAAGCGCATCCGGCCCGACATCTTGAACGCGACCCCGGCCCAGATCCACGAAGCCGCCCTCTCGACCATCCCCAATGTCGGCGTCATGTTCTGGTCCTTCCGCATCATGGTGGGCTGCGGCTTCTACTTCATCTTCCTGTTCGCGCTCGCCTTCTATCTCGCCTCGCGGCGCCAGCTCGACAAACGCTGGTTCCTCACGCTCGCGCTTTGGAGCCTGCCGCTGCCGTGGCTTGCGGCCGAGCTCGGCTGGGTGGTGGCGGAATACGGGCGCCAGCCCTGGGTGGTCGAGGGCGTGCTGCCGACCTTCCTCGGCGCGTCGAAGGAGCCGCTCGGCAACGTCGTCTTCAGCCTCGCGGGCTTCGTGCTGTTCTACTCGACCCTCGCCGCGGTCGACGTCTTCCTCATGATCAAATACATCCGGCTCGGCCCCGCCGGCGGCGCTCCTGCCGCGAGCGCGGGCGCACGCCACGCGCAGGAGGTCTGAGCCATGCACGTTCCGATCGATTACGGGATTCTGCGCCTCATCTGGTGGGCGCTGCTCGGCATCCTCCTCATCGGCTTCGCGATCATGGACGGGTTCGATCTCGGCACCGCGATCCTCCACCCGTTCGTCGCGCGCCGGGACGTCGAGCGGCGCGTGACCTTGAACGCGATCGGCCCGGTCTGGGAAGGCAACCAGATCTGGCTCGTGCTCGGCGGCGGTGCCGCCTTCGCCGCCTGGCCGCCGCTTTACGCGGTGTCCTTCTCGGGCTTCTACCTCGCGATGTTCCTGACCCTGGTCGCCCTCATCCTGAGGCCGGTTGCGATCACCTACCGGAGCAAGGTCGAAGCGCCGCGTTGGCGCGCGATCTGGGACTGGGCGTTCTTCGTCTCGGGCCTGGTGCCGGCGCTCATCTTCGGCGTCGCCTTCGGCAATCTTTTCGTGGGCGTGCCGTTCTCCTTCGACGCGAGTCTGCGGGTCGACTACACGGGCGGCCTGTTCGGCCTCCTCAATCCTTTCGCGCTGGTTTGCGGATTGGTGAGCGTCGCCATGCACGCGATGCACGGCGGCTCCTATCTCGCCCTCAAGGGCGACGGCGCGGTCGAGGCGCGCGCCGCGCGCTTCTCGTCGCTCGCGGCGATCGTCCTCGTCGTCCTCTTCACGATCGCCGGCGTCTGGGTGATGCAGCTCGACGGCTACGCGATCTCGAGCGCGGCGTCGATGGACGGGCCGTCCAACCCGCTGATGAAGACGGTGGCGCGCGTGGCGGGCGGCTGGCTCGGGAATTTCGAGGCGCTGCCGCTTCTCTGGCTCGCCCCCGTCCTGGGCTACGCCGGAGCGCTCGGCGTGCTCGTCTTCGCGCGCGCCGGGCTCCGCGTCCTCGCCATGCTCGCGAGCGCTCTCTCGGTCGCGGGCGTGATCGCGACCGCGGGCCTGGCGCTGTTTCCGTTCCTGCTGCCCTCCTCGAGCACGCCCAACGACAGCCTCACGGTCTGGGACAGCTCGAGCAGCCAGGGCACGCTCTTCATCATGCTGGTCGTGACCATCGTGTTCCTGCCCATCGTCCTCGCCTATACCGCCTGGGTGTTCCGGGTGCTGCGCGGCAAGGTCGCGACGGATGGAATCGAAAGCGGCGGCGACGCCCACTATTAGTCAAGGAGGATTCGACATGTGGTATTTCTCGTGGATCCTGGGCCTTGGCCTCGCCTGCTCCTTCGCGATCCTCAACGCCATGTGGCTCGAGCTCGACGATCCCGAGCCGTGAGTGCGGCACCACGCCGCACCGTTCCTGCGACAAAATTCCGGGTGGCGCCGGCGCCGCCGCGGTCTTATATCCGATGAAGGTTCGCGCGCGAGGGAACGGGACGGGCGGCGGTGAAAGAGGATTCCTTGGCTGAGGCGGCGGCGAGCGGGGTCGCGCGGGCCGCGCGCTCGCTTGCAGCCGCCGCCCTCCTCCTCGGGCTCGGCGCCTGCAGCACGCCGCCGCGCACGATCTGGACCAAGGAGGGCGTGGGCCAGGAGCAGACCCGCGCCGACCAGCGCGACTGCCTGCGCGAGGCGGACAACTTCAACTTCCTGGTCCAGAACCCGGCGGACCAGAGCGGCGTCGGCGCCAACGCCGCGACCGACCGTCAGGTCGACGTGTACCGCATCTGCATGCAGCAACGCGGCTACAGCCAGGAGCTGGTGCCGCCGAAGCAGGGGCAGGGACAAAACCAGGACTGAGCCGCGCGAGGCTCGAGGGACCGTGGGGCAAGGCCCGATCGACCGCCGCGCTTGAAAGAAAGGGCCGAGCCATGACCAAGCAGAAGCCGGTTTCGCCGTTCGTCCATGTGGGCCTCTTGATCGCGATCGCGATCGTGATCGGCGTCGGCGTGCGCCTGTGGATGACGACCGAGCCCGACGCGCCGCGCATCGTCTCCTCGGGCACGGCGCTCATCGGCGGGCCCTTCAAGCTGGTCGACGACACCGGCAAGCCCATCACCGACGCCGCCTTCCGCGGCAAGCTGATGCTGGTCTATTTCGGCTACACCTATTGCCCCGACATCTGCCCGACCGAGCTCTCGACCATCGCCGACGCGCTCGACGATTTGAAGCAGAAGGCGAAGGAGGTGGCGCCCATGTTCATCACCGTCGATCCGGCGCGCGACACGCCCGCGGTGATGAAGGCCTACGTCGCCCATTTCAGCCCCGACCTCATCGGCCTCACCGGCACGCCCGCCGAGATCGCCGCCGCGGCGCGCGCATATCGCGTCTATTACGCGAAGATCCCGGCCAAGGACGGCGGCAACGACTATCTCATGGACCATTCCGCCTTCGCCTACCTCATGGACCGCAACGGCAAATACATCACCCACTTCGCGCCCGGCACGAGTGCCAAGGAAATCGCCTCGACCATCGAAAAATATCTCTGAGACGCGCGACCGAGCGGGCACCGTCGACCGGCGGCGGACGTGGCGTGGGTCGGCCGCCGCCGGCCTTCGCCGATGCTAGTGGGTGCCCATGCCGAAGATCGAGTTGAGGTAGTCGCTCAGCATCTTGCCGTCGGACATCTTCGAGTCCGAAACCATGTAGGCCTTGCCGTTCGACACCATCACCATGATCGGCGCGGTGATCGCGGTCGCGGTCTTCATCGCCGTGTCGGCGGTGCTCGAGTCGACCGGCATCAGCGCGGTATGGCCGTCCGGAAAGACGACCATGACGTCGGCGTTTTCGGCGAACGCCGGGGCGGCGACCGCCATCGTCGCGGTGGCGGCAAGCCCGAGGATCAGTTTTCTCGATGCCAACATGTTTCCCTCCATTGTTTCGGATCGCGGGTGCCTTCTCGCTTCCCTCGCCGCGCCGGCCCGCGCGCGCGGCATCGCCGGTCCATTCGGCGATGGGCGGAGCGTAAAGGCGGAGTGCGCTCACGCGCGGTCACGATGGGCAGCCGGGCGATCACGTTGAGGAGACGCCTTGCCGACGCGCCGCTCGCGGATGCGTGAGCGGCGTCGCGGCTCCGCTCACGCGGGCGCGAGCGGAACCGAGCGGGGCGCACGTCTCGGCGCTAAATCTTGCGGTCCATACGAGTCGTTTTGGCGCGCGTGGCCGCGCGCGTCCAGATTTGGTATGCTCGACGCCGTGGTGAGCAGTCGATGACAAGCCGCCTACGCGCGAATCCGCTCCGACGCCCGGCGCCGCGCCGCGAGGTCGGAAGCCTCGCCGTGAGCGGGCAGGCACTTCCGCTCCGGATGCGCAAGAGCCGGCGCGCGCGTTATCTTTCGCTACGCCTCGACCCGGTCGAGGACGCGGTCGAGCTGGTGCTGCCCTGGGGCGTCTCGCTACGCGAGGGCTTGCGCTTCGCCGCGTCGAAATCCGCCTGGCTTCGAAGCCAGCTCGACGGCCGCCCGCCGCGCGTCCCGTTCGCGCCCGGTGCGCGCATTCCCTATCTCGGCGTCGAGCATGAGATCGTCCATGCGCCTAAGGCACGCGCGACCGTTTTCTGCGAGCCGGGGCGGCTCCTCGTGGGCGGCGGCGCGGAGTTCGTCCCGCGCCGGGTGCGCGATTGGCTGAAGCGCGAGGCCGCGCGCGTCCTCGCCGAGCGCGCGCTCGCAACCGCCGCGCGCGTGGGACGGCGCGTCCGGCGCGTGCGCCTTCGCGACCCCAAAAGCCGTTGGGGCAGCTGCGCGCCCGACGGCGGCCTGAGCTTCTCCTGGCGCCTGGTGCTCGCCCCCGATTTCGTGCTCGATTACGTCGTCGCCCACGAGGTCGCCCATCTGGTGCATGCCAATCACGGCAAGCGATTCTGGCATCTGGTCGCCGAGCTCGTGGGCGACGTCGAGAGCCCGCGCGCCTGGCTGCGGCGGAACGGCGCCGGGCTCCTGCGTTACGGCTGAGCGCTCGATTTGGGCGCAAGCTTCGGATAGAAGGCGCCCCGGTTCCGTCCTATCTATGGGCCATGAGCATGACCCAACATTTGGAAACCGCACCCATGACCCCTTCCCCAGCGTCCGAGGATAAGCGCCGTTGGCGCGCGGTCCTCGCGCGCGACGCGGCCGAGGACGGCGCCTTCGTCTACGCCGTGCGCTCGACCGGCATTTTCTGCCGCCCCTCCTGCCCGAGCCGCCGGCCGCGGCGCGACCGGGTGCGTTTCTTCGCGCTTCCCGAAGCGGCCCAACGCGCGGGCTTCCGGCCCTGCCGGCGTTGCCGACCCGAACGCGCGAAGCTCGCCGACCCGCGCCTCGCGACCGTGCGCGGCGCCTGCCGCCTGATCGACGAGGCCGAGGGCGTCGTGACCCTCGCCGAGCTCGGCGCCGAGCTCGGCGCGAGCCCGCACCATCTCCAGCGCTCCTTCACGCGCATCATGGGCATCAGCCCGCGCGCCTACGCCGAGGCGCGTCGGCTCCAGCGCGTCAAACGCTTGCTCAAGGCGGGCGACGGTGTCGCGGGGGCGCTTTACGAGGCGGGTTACGGCTCTTCGAGCCGGCTCTATGAGCGCGCGTCGAGCCAGCTCGGCATGACGCCCGCCTCCTACAAGCGCGGCGGCCTCGGCGCCGAGATCGCCTATGCGACGGCCGCAAGTCCCCTCGGCCGGCTCCTGGTCGCGGCGACCGCCAAGGGCATTTGCATGGTGAGCCTGGGCGCGAGCGACGCCGAGCTCGTGGCCGAGCTCGAGCGCGACTTCCCGCGCGCATCGATCCGGCGCGACGGCCAAGCGCTCGGTCCGGCGCTCGAGGCGCTCACGCGCCATCTCGCGGGGGCGCAGCCCCATCTCGACCTCCCGCTCGATCTGCGCGCGACCGCCTTTCAATGGCGCGTCTGGCAGGCGCTGCGCGCGATCCCCTACGGCGCGCGCATGAGCTACGGCGAGATCGCGGCGTCCCTCGGCATGCCCAAGGCGGCGCGCGCCGTGGGCCATGCCTGCGGCTCGAATCCGGTGTCGCTCATCGTGCCGTGCCACCGCGCGGTGGGTGCGGACGGATCGCTCACCGGCTATCGCTGGGGCCTCGCGCGCAAGAAGGCGCTCCTCGAGCGCGAGCGGCGCGACGGGCTGAAATCTTGATCGTCGTCCCGGTCGCATAGTCGCCTCGAAGAGATCTGCGTCACCTCTCGCCCCTCGGCGCCGATTTCGCCGCCGCCGGGGGCCTCGCGCGGGTTTGCCATCCGGCGCCCGAGCCACTATGGTGCGCCCCGCGCCGGGGCCCGAGGGTTCCCGGAGCCCGAACGCGGGATCTTCATGCTGCGCCCCCAATCCGTCGCGATCACGTTGCTGCTCGCGGCTCTCGCCGCCTTCTCGCCGCTTTCGACCGACCTCTATCTCGCGTCGCTGCCCGTGCTCGCGACCGATTTCCACGTCTCGGTGGCGGCATCGCAGCTGACCCTCTCCGCCTTCCTCGCGGGCTTCGCCGTGGGCCAGCTGGTCTATGGCTCGCTCTCGGACCGCTTCGGCCGGCGCCCGACGCTCCTGGCCGGCATGGCGCTCTATCTCGCGGCGACCGTCGTGTGCCTGACGGCGCCCACGATCGGGGCACTCATCGTGGCGCGCGCCCTCCAGGCGGTGGGCGCGTGCGCGCCCATGGTGATCTCGCGCGCGATCGTGCGCGACGTGCACGGCCCCAAGGACGCCGCGCGCGTGCTCTCCCACATCGCGTCCGCCATGACCCTCGCCCCCATGGTCGGCCCGATCCTCGGCAGCTACCTCACGGTCTGGTACGGCTGGCGCTCGAACTTCGTCGTGCTCACGATCTTCGCCGTGCTCGCGATCGCGGCAGTGCTGCTCATGCTCGGCGAGACCCATACGCGCAAGGACCCCGACGCCATGAAGCTCGGATACATGGCGCGCTACCTCGTCGAGCTCGCGCGCCATTCGGTCTATGCGGGCTACGTACTCACCGTGACCCTCGCCTTCAGCGGCATCTTCGCCTTCCTCTCGGGCGCCTCCTTCGTGCTGATCCAGGGCTTCGGCGTGCCGACCGAGCGTTTCGGCCTCTATTTCGCGATCATCGTGATCGGCTACCTGACCGGAACCCAGATCTCCGGGCGTCTCGTGACGCGCGTCGGGATCGAGCGGCTGGTGCGCGCGGGCTCGATCCTGCTCATGCTTGCGGGGCTCGGCGACGCGGCCCTCGCCTGGACGCGGGTCGAGGTCCCCATGGCGGTGATCGGCCCGCAATTCTTCTATATGATCGGCTGCGGGCTGGTGATGCCGACGGGCATGGCCGGCGCCGTGGGCCCGTTCCCGCACATGGCGGGGCTCGCGTCGGCGATTCTCGGTTTCGTCCAGATGACGGTCGCGGCCGTGGTCGGCATCCTGGTGGGCCAGCTCTATGACGGGAGCGCCGTGCCGATGGCGAGCGCCATCGCCGTCGTCGGCACCTTGAGCTGCATCGCCTTCGCGTCCCTCGTTTGGCGCCGCCGCGCGACCATCGCCCATCCTTGAGACCGGAGACCGACATGATCAAGATCCGCCCCGCGCGCCTAGAGGACGACGACGCCATCTGGCGCATCCTCGAGCCCACCATCCGCGCGGGCGAGACCTATCCGCTCCCGCGCGACATGGGACGCGAGGCGGCGCTCGCCTATTGGCACTCGCCCGGCTTCGAGAGCTTCGTCGCCGAGGACGAGGGCGGCGCGATCGTCGGCACTTATTATCTGCGCGCGAATTCGACCGGGGCCGCCGCCCACGTGGCGAACTGCGGCTACATGTCGGCACCCTGGGCCTGGGGCAAGGGGGTCGCCCAGGCCATGTGCCGCCATTCGCTCGTTCGCGCCAAGGAGCGCGGCTTCCGCGCCATGCAGTTCAATCTCGTGATCTCGACCAACGCGCGGGCGGTGCGCGTCTGGCAGCATTGCGGCTTCGAGATCGTGGGACGGCTTCCGGGCGCCTTCGAGCATCCGACGGCAGGCTTCGTCGACGCTTACGTGATGTTCCAGACGCTCTGAGCGCCCGGCCGCGTCACATCTTGGTGAGGCCGTTCGGGAGCGCGATGCCGCCGCCGGGGCGCTCTCGCTCGTCGGGCATGGAGGGCGCTTGCGTCGGCGCGGACGAACCCGAGGACGAGCCGGACGCGCCGCCGCCGAGCAGCGATTGGAGCACCGAGCCGAGCCCGCCCGACGGCGCCGGGAAGTCGCGCACGGGTTTCCCCGCGAGGGCGGCCGCCATGAATTCGTGCCAGATATGGGCCGGGACCGAGCCGCCGACCACGCCGCGCATCGGCTGTCCGTCGTCGTTCCCGACCCAGACGCCGGTCACGAGGCCGGGCGTGAAGCCCACGAACCAGGCGTCGCGGTAATCCTGGGTGGTGCCGGTCTTCCCCGCGGCGGGCCGGCCGATATTGGCCGCGCGGCCGGTGCCCTCGGCGATGACGCCCTCCATCATGCGGTCCATGGTCGCGGCCTCGCGCGGCGTCATCACGTCGCCCGGACCCGAGCCGCGGCGCTTATAGAGCACGGTGCCCGCGCGGTCGCGAATCTCGACCACACCGTAAGGCCACACGCCGATGCCGCCGTCGGCGAAGGCGCCGTAGGCGGCGGTGAGCTCGAGCAGGCTCACCTCGCTCGTGCCGAGGGCGAGGCTCAGATCGGGGCGCAACGGCGAGGTGATGCCGAGCCGGCGCGCGACCTCGATCACGCGGTGGATGCCCACCTTGTCGGCGAGCTGGGCGGCCACCGAGTTGAGCGAATGGGCAAGCGCGAATTTGAGCGGCACGCGGCCGAAATACTTGCCGTCGTAATTGTTGGGGCGCCATTTGCCGATCTGGATCGGCGCGTCGTCGAACACGTCGTCCGGTCCGTAGCCGGCCTCGAGCGCGGCCAGGTAGATGAACGGCTTGAACGCCGAGCCCGGCTGGCGCAGCGCCTGGACCGCGCGGTCGTACTGGCTCTCGCGGTAGTCGCGCCCGCCGACCAGCGCCTTGACCTCGCCGTCGGGGCTCAAGGCCACGAGCGCCCCCTGGCCGATGTCGAGCCGCGCGCCCTCCTTGTCGAGTGCTGCCGCGACCGCATCCTCGGCAAGCGCCTGGAGCCGCGGATCGTAGGTGGTGGCGACGACGATGTCGCGATCGACATAGCCGAGGATGTCGTGCACCTGCTCGAGCACCCAGTCGGCGAAATAGCGCCCGCGCCAGGCGGCGACCGCGGCGGGCTTGAGCTTGTCGCGCGCGCGCTCGGCGGCGGCGGCTTGCTGAGGCGTGATGTAGCCGGCGGCGACCATGTTGTCGAGCACCTGCGCCGCGCGCTGCGCGGTGAGCGCGGGATCGGCGAAGGGATTGAAGCGCGACGGCGCCTTCAAGAGCCCGGCGATCACCGCCGACTGGTAGAGCGAGAGGTCGTGGGCCGGAATGCCGAAATAGCGGTGCGCGGCCGCATCGACGCCGTAGGCGTTCTCGCCCAGATAGACGCGATTGAGATAGATGGTGAGGATCTGGTCCTTGGTGAATTTGTGCTCGAGCCAAAGGGCGAGCAGCGCTTCCTGCACCTTGCGCTTCACGGTACGCGCGGGCGAGAGGAACAGATTCTTCGCAAGCTGCTGGGTGATGGTGCTGCCGCCCTCGCGGATGCGGCCGCTTTCGATGTCGGCGACGAGGGCGCGCAGCATGCCGATCGGGTCGATGCCGAAATGCTCGTAGAAGCGCCTGTCCTCGGTCGCGATCACCGCCTCGGGAAGATAGGGCGGCATGTCCTTGAGCGGCACGACCCGGTCGTAGAGGTCGCCGAAGCTCGCGAACTGCTTGCCGTCGTCGGCGAGAAGCGTGACGCTCGGCTGGCGCGTCAAGGTCGCGTAGCTGTCGACGCTCGGGAGCTCGAGCGCGTAGTAGCCGACGAGTCCGGCGACGAGGACGAGGCCCCAGATCGCGACGGTGAGCGACCAGCGGAAAAGGTACGCGCCCCAGCCCCCTTTGCCGCCCTTGCCACCGCCCGTCCCGCGGCCGCCTTTGCCGCCGCCGCCTTTCCCGCCGCCGCCTTTGCCGCCACCCTTGTCGCCGCCGCGCGCGCGCCGTGCGGCGCCGAACCAGCTGCCGGGAAAGACAGCGCTCGACTTCCGCCGCGGCGGTTTCCGGCCCTGGCCGGACTCGTCCGCCGAGCGCACGTCGAGTCGCTCGCCGCGCAGGCCGTCTTCGGCGCCGGCGCGTTTGCGCGGCCGCGCGAAAAGGGGCTCGACGCGACGCTTATCTCCTCGACTCATTCGCGGGCTTTTATCATATCCGGCGGGCCCCGGCCCGAAATAGCACGGGCTCAAGCGCGCGGCGTGGGACAAAAAGGTGCCGGCGGGCGCGCCGCGGCGCGGGCCTCGACCCTTCTACGGGCGACTCGGGCGCCGTCTTGCGGTCGGCGGAATCGCCCGTTAGGGTAGGCGCCGCTTAATTCGGGGACCCGCCGAGCGCCGCGAGAAACGCGCGCCTCACGCGGACGGGTCCCCGCTCGCGGGGGGAGTCTTGAGCTCGATCGAAACCTTCGATGCGCGTCCGCGCGACGCGCGCGCAACGGGAAAGCGATTCGTCGTGACCCTGGTCCTGCTGTGGCTCGCGGGCGTGGGGCTGCGCGTGACCATGCTCGCGGTGCCGCCGGTGATCCCGCTGCTGCACGCGGACCTGAAGCTCAGCGAGAGCGGGATCGGGGCGCTTTCGAGCCTGCCCTCGTTCCTGCTCGGCCTCGCCGCGGTGCCGGGCGCCATGATCATCGCGCGCCTCGGCGTGCTACGCGCCCTCGTCGTCGGGCTCGCCGTGACGGCGCTCGCGTCCGCCTTCAGGGGTGCCGCGTCCGATTCGGCCTTTCTGTTCGCGATGACGTTCGTCATGGGCGCCGGCATCGCGATCATGCAACCCGCCATGCCGCTCATCGTGCGCGACTGGATGCCCCAGCGCATCGGCTTCGGCACCGCGATCTACACCAACGGCCTGCTGGTGGGCGAGACGCTCGCGGCGTCGCTCACCATCCCCTACGTGCTGCCGTTCGTGGGCGGGAGCTGGCGCGCGAGCTTCGTGTTCTGGTCGCTGCCGGTGCTCGCGACCGCGGCCCTCGTCATGGCGCTCGCCCCGCGCCGCCACGCGCTCTCCGACGAGGCGCTCGCGCAGCGCCGGCGTTGGTGGCCGGATTGGGGCAGCAGCCTCATCTGGCGCCTGGGCCTGATGGTGGGCGGGATCAACGCGCTCTACTTCGCGCCCAACACGTTCCTCCCCGACTTCCTCGACCGGCACGGGCGCGGCGATTTGATCGCGCTCGCGCTCACCATGCTCAATCTCTGCCAGATGCCCGCGTCGTTCCTGATGCTGCTCGTGGCCGACCGGCTCGCGGCCAAGCGCTGGCCCTACATCGTCTCGGGCCTGGTCTCGCTCGCCTCGGTGGTCGGCATCGTCGCGTTCCCCGGGATCGGGACCGTGATTTGCGCCGGCGTGCTCGGCTTCTCGAACGCGTGCGCGCTCATCCTGGCCTTGGCGCTGCCGCCGATCCTGAGCCCGCCCCACGACGTGCACCGCACCGCGTCGGCGATGTTCACCATCAGCTATTCCTACGCGATGGTGATCCCGGTCGTGGGCGGCTATTTGTGGGACGCGACCGGCATCGGCGCGACCGCGTTCATCCCGGTCGCGCTCGGCGCCGCGATCATGGCGGGCCTCGCCGCGACGCTCGATTTCGCGCCCCATCGGCACCGGGAAAACGCCGACTGAAGCCGAGCGCCGGCCCCGCGCCAACGCGCGAGGCCGGCTCGTCCCGGCGATGGCGCGCCTAGACCTCGCTCGGCAGCGGCTTCGCCTTGGTCTCGGGCAGGAACGGCGTCACGACCAGGCCCAGGAAGTAGATGCAGGCGAAGATCATCGCCGCATTGCCGAAGCCGCCGAAATGCACGATCAGCTGGCCCGCGACCAAGGGGCCGATGCAGGCGATGAAGCGCGGCGCGTTGAAGCAGAAGGCGACCGCGGTGCCGCGCGAGCGCGTCGGGAACAGCTCGGGCAGCCACACCGGCATCCAGGAATACTGGCCGAGGGTGAAGAAGCCGTTGACCGCGCAGGCGAGCAGCAACAGGCCGAGGCTGTGGGTCCAGAGGAACAGGACCGGCGTCATGATGAAGGCGAGCGCGAAGAACAGCATGACGACGGGCTTGCGCCCGAACGCGTCGGCGAGGAAGCCGAGGCCGATATAGCCCACGATCGCGCCGATGTTGTAGCACATGCCCGCATAGCCCGCCCATTGCGGTGCCGCGAGCCCGGCCTTGGCCGCGACCGAGCCGACATAGGGCGGAACCCAGGCCGCGATGCCCCACCAGGCGAGCGTGGTGGTGAACGACATGAGAAGCGCGATGATCACGCGCCGCCGCACCTCGGGCGCGCTGAACATGTCGACCAGCGTGAAGCGCGCGAGCGCGTGCTCGTGCGCCTCGAGGGTCGCACCCTCGCGTTTCCGCTGCATGGCGCCGCGCCGGCGCGCGTCGGTCTCCTGCCAAAGCGAGGATTCGGGAATGCCGCGCCGGACCCAGAGCGTGAACAACGCGGGCAGGATGCCGATCAAATACATGTAGCGCCACGCCCCCGGCCCATGGCCGCCGACGAAGAGCCAGACGAACGAGGCCACGAAGAATCCGATGCCGAGGCCGCATTGCATGAGCCCGGCACCGCGGCCGCGCGCCGCGTCGGGCCAGAGCTCGGCGGTCATCGAGGTGCCGGTGACCCATTCCGAGCCGATCGCGATGCCGACGATGAGGCGCAGCACGGCGAAGGATTCCCAGTTCCACGCAAGCGCGCTCAGGCCGGTCGTGAGCGAATAGGCGAGGATCGCGAAGATCATGGTGCGGCGCCGGCCGATATAATCGGCGAGGATGCCGCCCACCACGCCGCCGATGCCCCAGCCGAGCAGCGTCAACGCGATGATCGAGCCGGCATAGGCGGGGATTTCCTTGAATTGCGACGGCATGAGGAGCTGATGCAGCGCCACCCCCACGGTGAGGATGAGCGCGTAGGTCTCGTAGCCGTCGAACAGCCAGCCGAGGTTGGACGCGAACAGCGTGTTCCACTGGCTGCGGTTGAGGGCACGATACCAAGGCTGCGGCATGGCGGCACTGGCGTTCGACATGGCGTTTCCTCCCTGTGTTGTTCGTTGCCTCGTTCGAGTCGCGTTATTCGTTGAGCGTCACGCGCCGCGCGCCGCGCGTCGCTTGACCGAGGCCAGGCGCACGGCCTGGACGATCTCCGGATAGGTCGCGCAGCGGCAGAGATTGCCCGAGAGATAGTCGCGGATCTCGCTCTCGGCCGGCTCCGGGTTCTCGGCGAGCAAGCGCTCGACCATGAGCACGAAGCCGGGCGTGCAGAAGCCGCATTGGAAGGCGCCCGCCTCGATGAACGCCTCCTGCACCGGGTCGAGCCGTCCGTCGCGGTCGAGATGCTCGACGGTCACGATCTCGGCGCCGTCGGCAAGGGTTGCGAAATAGAGGCAGCCCGAGACCGGCATTCCATCGACCAGGACCGTGCAGCAGCCGCAGAGGCCCTGGCCGCAGCTCTCGCGCGCGCCGTAGAGCGCGAAGTCGCGCCGCAACAGCTCGACGAGATTGTGATGCGCCTCGACCTCGGCCGAGACCGGCTTGCCGTTGAGCGTGAAGCGGATGGTGCGCGCCCCCATCATTCCACCTCGAGCGGCATGCCACGCTGGGCGGCGAGGGCGCGATAGATCGCCTCCGGCGTCAGCGGCAATTCGGTCAAGCGCACGCCGACCGCGTCGTGGATCGCGTTCGCGATCGCGGGCGAAACGCCGAAGGTGCCGCTCTCGCCCACCCCCTTGGCGCCGAACGGCCCGTCGGTCTGCTCGCCCGCCACCGCCTCGCTCTCGATCGCGGGCGGAAGATCGTGGAAGCCGGGAATCTTGTAGTCGGCGAGCGAGCCGTTGGTGAGCTGGCCGCGCTCGAAGCGCATGGTCTCGGTGAGCGTGAAGCCGAGCTGCATGATCGAGGCGCCCGAGAGCTGGGTTTCGACGATGCGCGGATTGATCGGCCGGCCCACGTCGGCCACGTTGACGAGGCGGAGAATCTTCACGGCCCCGGTCTCGGTGTCGATTTCGAGCTCGACGCCGGTGGCGCCGACCATCCAGAAAGGAGTCGCGTTGGGCGTCAGGCCCGTGCCCGGCTCGGGCGGCGTGTAGCTCGGGACGTAGCTCCCGATGCCGACGATGGTCCCCGCCTGCATGCCGTATTTCCGTTTGAAAAGCTCGGCCACGGGGAGGTTCGAGCCCGGCGGCAGCCCGAGCTCGGCCGCAAGCGCCGCGATCTTGGCACGCGCATCCTCGGCTGCGATTCTCACCGCGTTCCCCATATGGAAGGTCGAGCGCGAGCCGAGGGTGCCCATGTCGTAGGGCGTCACGTCGGTGTCGGGGCGCTGGGTCGCGATCTTGCGCGCGTCGAGATCGAGCACCTCGGCCACGATCTGCGCCATCGCCGTGTCCGAGCCCTGGCCCATGTCGACCGTGCCGCATTGAAGGGCGGCGCTACCGTCCGCATGCACGGTCACCAACGCCACCGAGGTCGTGGGGGCGATGCTCGCCTTGAAGCCGATCGCGATGCCGCGGCCGCGCTTCACTGGGCCGGTACCGCGCTCGAAATGCCCGCTCCAATCCATGCGTTGCGCAAGCCGCTCGAGCACGGCCTCGGTCGCGGCGTCCTTGAGGATGGTACCGGTCGCTTGCGGCCGTCCGTTTCGCAACAGGTTGCGCCGCCGGAACTCGAGCGGGTCGAGCCCGAGCGCGCGGGCGATCATGTCCGTGTGGCTCTCATAGGCCCAGACGAGCTGGGGAATGCCGAAGCCGCGCAAAGCGCCCGCGGGCGGGAGATTCGTGTAGAGCGCGTAGGAATCGATTGCGACGTTCTCGATGTCGTAGGGGCCGGCGGCGGTGAAGCCCGATTTCTGCGTGACGCGCGGGCCGATATCGGCATAGGCGCCGCCGTTCCAATAGACCGCGCAGCGGCGCGCCGTGATGCGCCCCGATCGATCGAGAGCGCTCGCGATGCGGAACGTGGTCGCGTGCTTGGTGATGGTGAAGAACTGCTCCTGCATGGTGAGCGCCACCTTCACCGGCCGGCGCGCGATCATCGAGAGTGCGACGGCAAGCGCCTCGAGCTTGATGTAGAGCTTGGAGCCGAAGCCGCCGCCGAGATGGGCACTCTTGACGCGCACGCGATTTTCGGGCCAGCCCAAAAGCCGCGCGATCTCGATCCGCACGAAGGACGGGCCTTGGGACGCGGTGTAGAGGGTGAGCGACTCCGCGCCCACGTCCGCGACCGACACGAGGGGTTCGAGCGGCACGTGAAGCACGTGCTGGGTCTTGAACGCGTGCTCGAACACATGCGCGGCCGCGGCGAAGGCACCCTCGATGTCGCCGCGCCGGAGCCGGAAGTCGAGCGCGACGTTCGTGTTCTTGCGCCCGGCGAGATGCTTCAAGTCCGGGAAGGTGCCGGCGGGCTTGAGCGTCTCGTGCACGATGGCGGCGGAATCCATCGCCTCGACCTCGTCATAGACCGCGGGCAGCTCCTCATACTCGGCCGAAATCGCGGCGGCCGCCGCTTCGGCCAGGTGCGGGTCGGACGCGAGGGCGACCGCGACCGGCTCGCCCGCGTAACGCACCTTGTCGAGGGCGAGGATCGGCTGGTCGTGGAAGGCGGGGCCGAAATAGGGTTCGGGGATCAAGCGCTTGATGTCCGCGCCGGTCACGATCGCGGCGACGCCGGGCATCGCGCGCGCCCCCTCGACGTCGATGCGCACGATGCGCCCATGGGGCACGGTGCTGCGGAAGATCTTGGCGTGCAGCATGCCGGGGAGCGCGAGGTTGTGGATGTATTCGGCGCGGCCGGTGACCTTGGCGCGCGCCTCGAGACGCGGGATCGAGCGGCCGACCTGGCGGCCCGCGTGCGGGGGCGCGTTCATGGCGCGGCCTTGCGCGGAGGATCGCCCGCGAGCGCGCGCTCGAGCGCCCGCACGGCATAGACCTTGAGGAGGGCGCGCTTATAGGCGGCCGAGCCCTGGGCGTCGGCGAGGACGGGCGCTTCCTCCATTGCGGCCACGCCCACGCGCGCGAGGAGATCGGCGCTCGGCGCCTTCCCGCGCAGCGTAGCCTCGGCGCGCGCGAGACGCGTCGGCCGATCGGTCGCCGCACTCACGACGAGGCGCACGTCGCGCGCGATCCCACCCTCCATCTCGAGCGCCGCCGCGACGCCGAGGGCGGGCCAATCGTCGGCCGCGCGCGTGGTGCATTTCATATAGGCGGCACGCCAAGCGCCCGGTGGCGGCAGCAGGAGCTCGACGATGAGCTCGCGCGGGCCGAGCGTCGTCTCGAGATAGCCGCGATAAAGATCGGCGAGCGGGATGCGCCGCTCGACGGGCGTTCCGTCCGCACCCGGGGCCGCGATCGCGATCTCGGCGCGGAGGGCGATCAGAAGCGGCGGCAGGTCCATGTGCGGGTCGGCATGGGCGAGGTTGCCGCCGAGCGTCGCGACGTTGCGCACGCGCACGTTCGAGAGGCGGCGCATGGCGCGCGGGATCGAAGGGGCCGCGCGCGCGACCTCGGGCGAGCGCTCGATTTCGCGCAGCCGCGCAAGGGCGCCGATGCGGAGTCCGCCCTCAGCTCTCGCCGCGATCGCACCGTAACGCGCTTCGAGATGCGCGAGGCTCACGAGACGCTTGGGCGCGAACAGGCCCGATTTCATCATGAGCATGAGCGCCGTGCCGCCGCCCAAAGGCCTGACCGACAAATCTGCCGGGTCGAGAAGAGCGAGCGCTTCCCCGAGGCTCCTGGGCTCGGCGAGCTCGAACGGGATCATCGCGGCCGATCCCGCCCGCTTCGTGCCGTCGGCACAGCCCGATCCAAGCCCGATTTCCCGAGCGGCCCCACGCAAATCCTCCCCCGGCGCGCCTGCCGGCCATCGCGCCCCGCAAGGGCGCGCTTATCGAGCCCGCGTCTTTTGCGCGGCTTCGAGCCTAGTGTATCGCCTGGAAAGCGGACGGCAACGCGAATTCGGCGCGCCCGCGGCACCCCGCCAAGGCGTGGGACCGCGGGCCGGCCGGGCCGCGCTCAGCGCGCGAGGTAGTCGTGCACAACCTTGCCGAGGCCGAGGGTGAGATCGGCCAGGATATGCACGGCCGAGACCACCTCGAGGACCGGAAGCTCCGCGACCGGGGCGAGCGCGTGGGGGGCGAGCGACAAGGCGCCCGGCCCGGTCCAGGCCCCCTTGAGGTCGACCTCCTCGAGGTAAAACTCGACGATCTCGCACACGCGCGGCGTGCCGTCCACGTGCGGCATGATCTTCAAGAGATAATTGGGCGCCGCGAGGGCCGCCTTGATCGCCGCCGGGTCGGCCGCGCGATGCTTGTAGCCCATGGTCGCGGTCGCGATGCGCACCGGGCCGTAATCGAGGGTCCCGACCAGCGTGTCGATCTCGGGCCTGAGATGGGGATTGGCGAGCTTCTTGGGGAAGCCCCACAGCTCGCGCCCGCCCGCGATGGGCGGATGGTCGTTCAGGAACATGCAATGGGAATAGCCGCCCTTCTTGCCCTTGAACGAGACCGGGATCACCTGGCCGCTTTCGGTGTAGTCGCCGAAGCCGGTCGAATCCGGCATGCGGATGAACTCGAACTTGACGAGCGGCTCCTCGATCTTGAGCGGCTCGGGCACGAGGGCGCGCAACTTCGCGGGATCCGTGCGGTAGGTGACGATGAGAAACTCGCGGTTGACGAAGCGGTAGGGGCCGGGCGGATAGGCCGGGCTGGTGAGCGGCATCGCGAAGGCCGATTTGCGCACCTCGTTCTCGTCCATGGCGTCATTCCCTTTCCGGATCGGGGGCGGCACGCGGACGCGGGCACGCGCCGACGCGGGTTGCGCCGGCATCCGTCACTTGGGCATGGGTCGAGCGGGATGCAATGGCGAGACCGAGCGAGCGCCCACGGCCCTGCCTCGGCGCCTACCTTATGTCCGATCGACGCTTGATCCTTGCCGTCTCGAGCCGCATCGGTCGCGCTAGACCTGCGTCCCGATCGGGGCGCAATCGGCAAACCGGCGCCGCTCTAGTCCTGCGTCGCGGCCCGCGCCTTGGGCGCGTCCGTGCCGGCATGGGACGCGGTCGCACGCGCCACGACCTCGGCCATGCGCGCGGCCAGCTTGCGCGTCTCGTCGAGATAGTCGGCGCTCGCGCGCGCCGCGAAGGCGCGCTGGCATTCCGCGAGCTCGCTTGGATTGCGGCAGGCCGCGAGCGTCTTCAGGGTTTCGAAGTCGGCCGCGACGCGGCGTTGGGAGAAGGCCATGACCTCCTCGGCCAGCTCGAGCGTGCCGCTCAAGAGCCGCGCGTTCGATTGGGCCACGGTCTCGAGCCATTGATTGCCGTTCCTGGTCCAGAGGTCGAGACCGTTCCCGTTCCCTTCGCCGCTTCCGGCGCCGGTGCCTGCCCCGTTTCCGGCCGTGCGCTTCGATTTCTCGGCTGCCGCCGTATCATCTTTCATGGTTCTGCCCTTTCGTCCGAGGTTGATGAGGTGTCGATCCCCCTTCCCCTTGGATGCGCGGGCCCGTCTCCCGGTGCACCAGCTTGTTCGCTTGCCATAGCTCGAAGCCGTGGACCTGGTTGACCCGTGTGCGGTAGAGCGCTTCGGCTTCTCGAAGTGCCTCCGCGTCGCACGCCGCGACGAAATTCTCCGCCGATTCGATCGACGGCCGCGCACGCGACCGCGCCACGCCGGCGCCGAGAAAATAGCAGCGATAGGCCGGCAACGCGGTCTCCCTCCCCAAGGAACGCGTGACTGAATGCGAATCCTGCCGACGCGCCTGGCGCCGGGCGTTCGTGCGGCACGCCGCTAAGCGAGGCGCCATCATCGGCGCGGCAGCCTCGGTCCGTCTGTACGGATTCGAACATAATTGTTTGAAACTATGGTGAAAGCATCGGGTCGGCGCGCGACGGCCGGCGCGCGGGCGCGCTCTAATGCACCTTGAAGAGGCGGTCGAGCTCGGCGTGGAGCGCTCCGTAGCATTCGCAGGCCGCGTCCTCGAGCCCCGCGCGGTCGGTCACCGTGACGTGGCCGCGCGTGTAATGGATGAGACCCGCGCGCTGCAGGAAGCTCGCCGCGATCGTGACGCCCGCGCGTTGGACGCCGAGCATCATGGCGAGAAATTCATGGGTCAGCGGGAAGCTGTCGGAGAGCGCGCTGTCGTGCGCGAGGAGCAGCCAGCGGCAGCAGCGCTCCTCGAGCGCATGGAGCCGGTTGCACGCCGCGGTCTGGATGATTTGATTCAAATAAAAATGAATGTAGCCGCGCACCATCCCCTTGAGGGCCTCGTCCGCGTCCATTTCGCGGCGCAGCGCGGCGCGCTCGATGCGCAAGAGCGCGCCCGGAACCTGGACCACCGCCTCGAGGATCGCGTTGTCGATCTCGCCGAACAAGGCGTTCGGGTCGGTGATGCCCTCGATACCGATGGCGCCGATCTCGACCGTGCGCCCGTCGCGCATGGTCTTGACCAGGGACACGAGGCCGCCATTGACGAAATAGAGATACCGGATCGGGTCGCCCAAATGGTCGATCACCTGGCGCGACTTGGTCGGGACCGGCTCGAGCTGGCTCATGAGGCGCGCAAGCGTCGCGGGCGGCAGCGAGAGCAGCAGCCTGTTCGCGAGTCCGTCACGCTGAAAAATCTTTTGCACGATGGCCATTTCCGGTCGGGACGGACAACGGTGCCCTGGGCCCCTCCATCGTTCGCCTTCCATTCCCACGCGCCATGATTCAAATCAAGCGTCGATCGAAGGCCGGTAGCGCAGCGCCTCGACCAGGAGCGCAAAGGCCGGCGTCGGCTGACGCCGGCTCGGATAATAGAGATGGTAGCCCGAATAGGGCGGACACCAATCGGCGAGCACGCGCACGAGGCGTCCGGCCGCGATATGGGCTTGGGCCTGATCCTCGGGCATGTAGGCGAGGCCGAGGCCGGCGAGGGCCGCGTCGAGGCGCAGCGCGAAATTATTGAACACGAGCTGACCCTCGACATGGACGCGCAAGGCGCGCTTCCCCTTCTCGAACTCCCAGGCATAGAGGCCGCCATAGGTCGGGAGCCGGAGATTGATGCAATTGTGCGCGGCGAGGTCCTGGGGCGTGCGCGGCGCCGGGTGGTGCACGAAATAGGCGGGCGCCCCCACGATCGCGCTCCGGATGTCCGGCCCGATACGCACCGCGACCATGTCCTTCGCGACCAGCTCACCGCTGCGTACGCCCGCGTCGAAATGCTGGGCCACGATGTCGGTGAGGCCGTAATCGACGGCGACTTCGACCTGGATCTCGGGATAACGCGGGACGAAGCGCGCGAGCGCCGGGGCGAGCACCGTCGCGGCCGCGTGCTCGCTCGCCGTGATGTGCACCGTGCCGGCGGGCCGGTCCCTGAGCTCGCTCAAATGCGCGAGCTCGGCCTCGATCTCGTCGAAGCGCGGGCCGAGGGTGTGCAAGAGGCGCTCGCCCACCGCGGTCGGCGCCACCCGGCGCGTCGTGCGCGCGAGGAGCCGGAGGCCGAGCCGCTCCTCGAGGGCCCGGATCCTGTGGCTCAGCGCCGATTGGGACAGGCCGAGCTTGGCGGCCGCCCGGGTGAAGCTCTGCTCGCGCGCGACCGCGAGGAAAGCCAGGAGATCGTTGACGTTGGGCCGCGGCATTCATGAGCTCGGTTCATGGGTACATGTCTATTTTACCATCTAATCGCTAGACGCCGAAGCGCTTAGATTGCGGATCGAGGCCGGTGCGCGCAGGTCGCGCAGTCGCTCAAAAGCCCGGCCAACCGGCGGCCCGCCATTCCAAAGGGGACGACCATGGAGATCGCACGAAACGGCTCGCGGCCTTCGATCAAGGGCGCTTCCGAGAATTTCACCGGCACTGTGCGTATCGATCCGCTGTTCCGCTCGCCGGGACCGGCCCCGTTCGGCGGCGGTTTGGTCACGTTCGAGCCGGGGGCGCGGAGTGCGTGGCACACCCATCCCTGCGGCCAGACCCTGATCGTCACGTCGGGGCTCGGTTGGACCCAGTGCTGGGGCGAGCCGAAGGTGGAAATCCGCCCGGGCGACGTCGTGAGCTGCCCGCCCGGCAAGAAGCACTGGCACGGCGCGACCGCGACGACCGCGATGAGTCACATCGCCATCCAGGAATCCCTCGACGGCAAGAGCGTCGAGTGGCTCGAGAAGGTGAGCGACGCGGAATATCTCGGCTGAGCCGATGCCGGGCGCGAATGCCGAATCCCATCCCGGAGACGAAAGGAGCGACCCCATGTCCAGCGAGCCCGCCGCACCGCGCAACCCGTATGCGGAGATCGCACCCGCTCTCGCCGACTACACGGACAAGGTCCTGTTCGGCGACGTGTGGAAGCGGCCCGGCCTTTCGCCGCGCGACCGAAGCCTGATCACGGTCGCGTGCCTGGTCGCGTTGTATCGCATCAACGAGATGCCGCCTCATTTCAAGCGCGCGCTCGCGAACGGCGTCACGCGCGACGAGCTGGTCGAGGCAATCACCCATCTGGCCTTCTACGCCGGCTGGCCGGTCGCGAACACGGCCCTGCCCATCGCCAAGCGCTCGTTCGACGAAGCGGGCGTGTGAGCGCCCGCGCGCGCCCAACCTTAACCTTTCGAACGGAGATGGAAATGCAAACGCGCAAACTCGGCACCAGCGGTCTCGAGGTCTCGGCCCTCGGGCTCGGCTGCATGGGAATGAGCTTTTCCTACGGGCCGCCCGCCGACAAGCAGGAGATGATCGCCCTCATCCGCGCGGCGGTCGAGCGCGGCGTCACCTTCTTCGACACCGCCGAGGTCTACGGCCCCTACACGAACGAGACGCTCGTGGGCGAGGCCTTGGCGCCGTTCCGCGGCCGGGTCAAGATCGCGACCAAATTCGGCTTCAAGCTCGATCCCGAGGGCGGAGCCCAATGGCGCGGCCTCGACAGCCGGCCGGCGCACATCAAGGAGGTCGCGGAAGCCTCGCTGAAGCGCCTCCGGGTGGACGCGATCGACCTCTTCTACCAGCACCGGGTCGATCCCGACGTGCCGATCGAGGACGTGGCCGGTGCGGTCCGGGACCTGATCCGCGCGGGCAAGGTCAAGCATTTCGGCCTCTCGGAAGCGAATGCTGCGACCATCCGGCGCGCCCACGCCGTCCAACCGGTCGCGGCGCTCCAGAGCGAGTATTCGCTGTGGTGGCGGCGCCCGGAGACGACGGTGCTGCCCACGCTCGAAGAGCTCGGCATCGGTCTCGTTCCCTACAGCCCGCTCGGCAAGGGGTTCTTGACGGGCAAGATCGACGCGAGCACGCGTTTCGACAAGACCGACTTCCGCAACAGCCTGCCGCGCTTCACGCCCGAGGCGCGCGCGGCGAACCAGGCCCTGATCGATCTCCTGGGCCGCATCGCGGCGCAGAAGAAGGTGACGCCTGCCCAGATCGCTCTCGCCTGGCTGCTCGCGCAGAAGCCGTGGATCGTGCCGATCCCGGGGACGACGAAGCGGCACCGGCTCGAGGAGAATCTGGGTGCCGCGGCGATCGTGCTGACCGAGGCCGATCTCCGCGAGATCGAGGATGCCGCGGCCGGAATCGCGGTTGAGGGGGCGCGTTATCCCGAGCGGCTCGAAGCGATGACCGGCCTCTGAGACGGGCGCTCCATGCGGGAGTCGAGACCATGAGCACGAACATCCAAGGCAAGATCGCCGTCATTACGGGGGCGAGCAGCGGATTGGGCGAGGCGACCGCGCGCCATCTTGCGGCCGAGGGGGCGAGCGTCGTGCTCGGCGCGCGGCGGCGCGAGCGCATCGAGGCGCTCGCGCGCGAGATCGAGGCGCGCGGCGGCAAGGCGCTGGCACTCGCGACCGACGTCACGCGGCCGGATGAGGTCAAGCGCCTGGTCGACGCGGCGGTCGAGCGCTTCGGGCGCATCGACGTCATGATCAACAATGCCGGCCTCATGCCGCACTCGCCCCTCGAGCGCCTCAAGATCGAGGATTGGGACCGCATGATCGACGTCAACATCAAGGGCGTGCTTTACGGCATCGCCGCGGCCCTGCCCCACATGAAGCGGCAGAAGAGCGGCCATTTCGTCAACGTCTCGTCGGTTGCGGGCCACAAGATCCGGCCGGGCATCGCGGTCTATGCCGCGACCAAGCACGCCGTGCTCGCGCTTTCCGAAGGGCTGCGCCAGGAAGTGAAGCCCTATAATATCCGCACCACCGTGATCTCGCCGGGGGCGGTCGCGACCGAATTGCCGGACAGCGTCACCGAGCCCGACCTCGCGGCGCAATATCGCGGCTTCTATGCGGACTACGCGATCCCGGCCGAATCCTTCGCGCGCGCCGTCGCCTTCGCCGTGAGCGAGCCGGAGGACGTCGACATCAACGAGATTCTGTTCCGGCCCACGCGCCAGGAGGTCTGAGCGCGCGGCGGCGCGGGCGCCGTGCCTGGTCTATCCTTCAAATAATGCGAATCTGCCTCCCAATTGAGCGGATCTTGGGAAGGGTTTCCGAATCCCGCAAGGTATGCGGATGTCAACTAGAGGATTCCGTACGGTACCTGCATAGAGGACATCAAAACCCGTGATCCCATCAAAAAAGTACGGGGATTTAAGTGCGATCCGACGTAGAAGACGCTAAACGCTTGCGCTCCTCACGTGCTCGAACAATGGGGGCAGTGCGTTCCCTTAATTCATCTAACGCTACAAGCTTTTCTGCAAAACTCAAGGCCGCACGCTGGCGCCGACCTTCCTCCTTGCGGACGAAGATTGCGGAATTATCCGGATAGTTGTTACGTTCGCCGGCCATTTTGCGAACCATCACAGTGGATTTTTGATAGCTGCTTTGAAGCAGAACTCTCTCCAATCACCCATTAATTTGTGTCTTTCCAACACGCTTTTCAAGTTTTTTAAGTCTACCACGCCTTGGTCTAAGAAAGCTTGAACTCTAGCTAAGTCCTTGAGCCGACCTACTTTTAATGCGATCGCGACCACGTGTTCGGCTCTAAGGCAACGAGCCATCAACGGTGACTCGCCTTGTGGAGCAACGTTGAGTTCCACGGCTTGTTCGAGCGCCTCTTCGTCGAGTAGTGAGGCGACTGGTAGAAACTGAACCGGCCACCCCTCGATCCTATATCCTAATTCGGTGCGGTCAGCGTATCCCATTTCAGCAAGTGCTCTTTCAATCGGACCTAATAGCAGAAGTCCGGAGGGGTGCTTCTCAAAGCCATCGATTGATATGAGGATATCGAGGTCTTCGGTCAAAGTTGGCTGAATATAGTTCATGGCAGCGA
>Ga0335072_10003369_pt1 | contig 24102 bp, 13 predicted proteins | sample Lox_Sample_21_FD_206725 | JGI IMG/M metagenome (GOLD analysis project Ga0335072, IMG submission 206725) | Soil microbial communities from Loxahatchee National Wildlife Refuge, Florida, United States - Lox_Sample_2.1 | ecosystem: Environmental > Terrestrial > Soil > Wetlands | place: USA... | reverse complement strand
CAGAAAGCGCCGGTCCCCATGGACTTGAAAAAGGGCACGTAGTCCTGCTGGAAGTTGGAACCGCTGAACGGGCTCGGGGTGTCCTTCCAGTCGAGGTTGGCCACCTGGTCAGCTAGCTTCACATCGACGCCGGCGACAGTGAGCGTGACACCAAGGACGAAATTCTTGTCCATCACGGCGCCGCCCGCCGTCTCCAGGCCGTCGCCGACCCCTTCGGTGAAGTCGTTGGCCGCCGCGACGTAGTGACCCTGGGCCAGTTCCTCACCGGTGTCGAACATCTCGTGCTCTGTCTGGTACGCGCCGACGGCAGTCCCCACGTCGCCCAGACCATCGACCGCACCACTGACGGGCGTCCCGGCCAGGAGACCCGTCATGCCCACGAGACCGACGCCGGTGAGTACGTTCTCGAAGTCGCCGACCACGCGTTCGGCGGTCCAGCCGCCGTCCGCCGCGCTCGCGGACGTCTGCTGGTCGATGTTGCTGACCAGGTGCGCGTGCAGGGCTGTCAGCGTGCCGTACGCAGCGAGGAGCGACGGCCGGTACTTGGCCTGCCAGTCCTGTTCGAAGACGGCAACCATGGGGCCGTACCAGAACAAGGTGAGCTGGGCCACGACGCCCGTCATGGTAGTGACCAGGCCGGAGAGGGTCTGCGCGTCCCTGTCGATCTGCGCCGCCAGGCCGCCAAGCTGATCAGCGTCCATGCCCTCGAAGGACATCGGCGTGTTCCTTTCTCGCTGGTCCGGGGTACGGGGGTCGCCCCCCGTACCCCGGGGAGGACATCAGTACTGGTTGGATGCCGACTGCTGCGCTTGCAAGTTGGACTGCAGGTGCTGCTGCAGCTGCTGCAGTCCGCTGTGTGCCTGGTTGAGCGAGTTCGCGAAGGTCGGCCACTGGCTGTGGAACTGGTTGGCATCCGGTCCCGTCCAGCTGCCTTCGATCGCCTGGTACGCGCTATTGGTCGAGCCGATGAGGCTCTCGAGCTCGCCGACCGCGTTGCTGATCGAGGACAGGGCGCTGCTGACCTGCTCGACATCCATGCCTTCCATTGCCATGTGATTTCTCCATTCCTCTAGGTGGGAAATGCATCCCGGTTGTTATTCCGATGGGAAAGAAAAGCCTGGGCGGATGCGCGAGCACGCGTCCGTTCTGAATAAATCGTCGCTTTCATTCGGGGATCGCCACCTGCAGGAGCCGGACATGGCCGCCCTCGACAAGCAGGCCCCGGCCCGGCGGGTAATCGGTTCGGCGGCTCCGCGGGAAGTCGGTCTTGTAGACGATCGTCCCGTCGCCCTGCTCCGGCTGGAGGGCCAGGCCGGTGCGCCCGGACTTCAGCGCGTTCAGCAGTGGCCAGCCCCCGCCGAGCGCGGAGGTTTCCGCCTCGGCGATAATCACGTGACCGAGCCTGGTGAGGGTCTTGATCATGGCGACGAGTGGCGCATCGGCCGGAGTGCTGAGGAAATCGCTGACCGCCTCGATCACCACCGCGTACCGCTGGGCGTCTGCTCCGCCGCCCGCCGCCGCCTGATCGATCTTTGCCGCGGCCTCCGCTACCTCGGCGGGGTCGGTCGCGATCTGCTGCCAGATGCCGAGGCTGGCCAGCGGCGACCGCTTGCCCCCGAACAACACCGGCACGACGCCGGGGGCGGCGCGATCCAGTGCGATCATCACCGTGGCGGCCGCCGTGGTCCGGCCGCTGGCGGGCGGTCCCGAGATGAGGAAGACGCCCTCCGGCCTGAAGCCGACCGGGCCGAGGATGTCGTCCGCCACGCCAATCGCCGGTCGCCCGTCGGCCGTCGCAGGCAGCTCGCTCAGCCTGACGATCGTGCGGAGCTGCTCTACCCGTGGGGCGTCTGATACTTGCTGGCGGCGCATGGCGGCGGCCAGCTGGCTGATCGCCCGGGCCTGCGCGGTGGTCTCTGTCGCCCCGCCGAATACCGCCACCTGGAACTCCGCCCGGCCGAGCAGCCCTCGGCCTGGCGGCGAGTCCGGCGTCAGCGCCCCGGACTCGGTGCCTGCCATGTAGTAGTCGTTGTCGTCGGCGAGCCGCAGCACCAGTCGTCGCTGCACCCGCGAGGAGAACCTTGACGGCAGTGATCCCGGGCGGTCGGCGGTCAGGATGAGGTGAATGCCAAGCGGCCGGCCGTCAGCCGCCAGGTTGGCGAGCGCATCGAACCACCGTCCGCCGTCCGCCGACTCGTACTGATGCCGGAACGCGGTGAAGCCGTCGAGCAGGATGATGATGCGCGGCTCTTGTGGCGCGCCTCCTCCGCTGCGGTACTCGGTGATGGTGCCTGCCCGCACCGCGGCGTAGCGGCGAGCCCGGTCATCAGCCATGGCGAGCAGCATCCGCATCAGCCGCCGCACCCGGTCGCCCTCGTCGGCGGCGATGACCGCCCCTACGTGCGGCAGGTCGGCGAGCATGTCAAGGCCGCGGGACGAGAAGTCCAGGCAGTACACCTGGCAAGGCCCGCCACGCGCGGTGAGCCCGGCGGCGATCGCCAGCGAGCGGAGCGTGGTGGACTTGCCTGCGCCGCCGGTGCCGAAGATCGCCAGGTTGCCTTCGTGGTCGGGGTAGAACGCGGCGACCGATTGCTGCTGCTGATCAGGCTCGTCGATGACGCCGAAGACCAGCTCGTCATCGCGGCGCCGGGTTGGCAGCCTGGCCAGGTCGTAGACGTGGGCGAGCTCGTCGAGCCACGGCCGCCTGGGCGGCGGCAACTGGGCCAGTTCGGCAGCGCGCCTGATCGAGTCCGTAATCCTGGCGATGTCACTGCGTCCTTGCTCAGGGTGTACCGGCCGGGCGGCCGACTCGGGAGGCAGCCAGGTCCGGCCCTCGCCGATGACCAGTTCCTCGATCTTCACGTCGGGATCGCGCCTGTCCGCATTGGTCCGGCCGCCTACGTAGCCAGCCTGGAAGGGCACGAGCCGTCCCGGGCCAGTCTTGGACACCGCGCGCCCCGGCAGCGCCGGATCGAAGTGCGCGGACTCGGGCGAGCCGAGCACGTCCGTGCTGTCGCTCTCATCGGCCATCCGCAGCGCGAGCCGGAGGTTCGTGTTGGCCCGCAGGTTGTCCTTGATCACGCCGGCCGGGCGCTGGGTGGCGAGCACCAGGTGCAGTCCAAGCGAACGCCCCCGCTGGGCGACGTTGACCACGCCGTCCACGAACTCGGGTACCTCATGCACGAGCGCCGCGAACTCATCCACGACAATGACCAGCGAGGGCGGAGTCTCCGGGTCGCCGGCCTTCTCCAGTTCCTCCAGGTCTCTGACGTGCTTGGCCGCGAACAGGTGCTCGCGGTAGGTCAACTCTGCGCCAAGCGACCGGAGCGCGCGCCTGACGAGATGCGGGCTCAGGTCGGTGACAAGGCCGACCGTGTGCGGCAGGTGGACGCAGTCACGGAAGGCAGACCCGCCCTTGTAGTCCACGAGCAGGAACGTGACGCGCTGCGGGCTGTGCGCCGCCGCCATGGCCAGAATCCAGGTCTGCAGCAGCTCACTCTTGCCCGAACCCGTGGTCCCGCCGACCAGCGCGTGCGGGCCGTGCAGCCGCAGGTCCAGGGCATGCGGGCCGTCCGCCGCGACACCGACGATCGCGCGTAGGGTGCCGGGGCGGCGGGACCCGCCGGGCGGGGCAGCGGGGCCGGTGAGAATCGATGTGGACTCCTGCCAGCGCTCGATGATGGCGCCGGGGTCCTCGGCGATCCTAGGATCGTTCAGCTCAAGCCAGGAGACGGTGTGCGGCAGGTCGCTGTCGTCGGCGATCACCGCGCCGGCGTCGAGGAGCGGTGCCATGGCCCGGGCGAACCTGGCGGCGGTCGCCTCGTCAACGCCGTCGGCGGCGATGCCCGCGGTAGACGTGGACGTGATGCTGTCACCGACGCTCACGTTTCGGCCGCCCCGGACGTCGATGTAGGCGGTGCAGGCGGCGGGCAGGTGCTCGGCGCGCTGCGCCAGCCAGACGCAGTAAACCCCGGCCGCCTGGCCCATCCGGCTGAGCTCGACGAGCCTGGCCCGGTCGCCGGGGATGCGGCTGTCGATGAGCACGACCACCGCGGCACCAGTCTCGGCGGCACCGGCGAGCCGTGCCCGCACCAGGTCCTCGAGCTGGGCGAGCAGCAGTACCGATTCGGGCCCGGCGACCAAGTGGGGGCCGGTGATTGGTGAGTGCGCGGAGGAGGTGTGCGGCAGCCACTTCAGCCAGTCCCAGTCATTGGCCGACCGGCTGCCGCAGAACGCGGTCAGCACCACCTCGGCGGGCGAGTGGAGCGCGGCGAGCTGGCAGAGCACGGCGCGCGATACGTCAAGCGCCGCGACGGGTTCGCCCGCGATGCCGACCGCCCCGTGCTGCGTGAGCGAGAGGGTAAAGGGTACGTCACGGATCGCCCGGTACTTCCCGAGGAGGTTGTCGAGCTCGGCCTGCGCGGCGGGCACGGCGCGCCGGTTGCGCTGCGTTTCGAACTGCAGCCGCGAGTCTTGGGTGGCCGCGCCGACCCGGATATCGAGGAACCGAGGCGTCCCCGGACGTCGTGACCACAGCAGCGGGGATTGCCGCGCGGCAGCGTCAAGGCATTGCGCCGTCGGCGGGTGCTCGGCGTTGCGGGCGCGCCATTCGGCGGCGTGCACCTGGTCGGCCGCCTGGCCGAGTTCTCCGAGTTCGCGGCGCAGCGCAGTCATCGAGCCCTTATTGCCGCGCGACGTGTTCATCCGGCCCTCGACTACGTTGGCCACCATCATCAGCGGGCTGAGGGCGACAAAGATAAGTGTCTCGGCGTTCTTGGTGATCGCGAACAGCACGCCGCCGAGAACGAACGGCGCGAGCAGCGGCAGCAGCTGGAAACGAGGCGGGCGCTCGGTCTCGGGCAGCTCCGGTGTCTCGAGCGTCTGGCCCGCATAGCTGCCGGTGAGCACGGGCGACCGGTTGAACGCCGTGGTCGCGGCCTGGGCCGACCCCGCCGCAGGCGGAGCGCCCGCAAACTCGATGCCGAGCACCGTCTCGCCGATCCGCAGCCTGTCTCCCGGCAGCCACGCGCCGCGGGTGACCGGCTCATCGTTCAGCGTGATCCCGTTGGCCGAGCCCAGGTCGAGAATCTCGGCCGAACCAGGCGCGAGGAAGACCCGGACGTGGCGGCGGGACACGAGCGTGTCCGACAGCACCAGGTCACAGCCGTTACCCCGGCCGATCGTGACGTTTCCCCCCGGGAGCGGAACACGCTTCCCGGCGTCCGGCCCCTGGATCACGGTAACGTGAGCCACCAGCCGGGCGGCGCGATCGGCATACCGCTCTCCGGCGGGGGCGACGGTGACGTGGTCGCCCGATTTGATGCCGCTGTCGGCGGCCGGGAGCGCCGGATCCAAGGTGACACGCTGGCCATCGAGCACAGTCAGCGTGACGGTGCCCGTTGGCACGGTACCGCCGCTGCCGCCGGGGAGCCAGAACCCGCTACGTCCCCGGCCGTCGGGGTCCCTGACGGTGAGGGCCGCAGCGACATCGCCGACCGTCGCATCGGCTGCGGCCGTCAGCACCAGGTCGGTCGATCCGTGGGGACGCTCCAGCGTGACCTTGAGCTTCACCGGTACGCACCTCCAGCCCGGTCGGTCACCATGCGCGGGGCCCACAGGCTCGCCGGGTTGACCGTGACCCAGACGCGCCGCCACCGGGGCAGCGGCACCCTGGCACCCCGCCGCGAAGCGTCGACGAGCTGCCACACCCGCGCCACCGCCGCGCTGTCTGGGTCCGTCGGGCCGAAGGTGGCGGCGTCGGCCGCGACAGCGACCGCGGCGGCCGCCGGCACGCCGCGCGCCTCGGCGTACGCGGCGAACTCGCGGCGCGTCATGGCGCCTCCGCCAGTCACCGAAGCGGCCGTACCCGGCGTCGCTGAGGCACCCGGCGTAGCCGAGGTAGCCCGTCCGATGCCTAGGTCGCGGCCCAGGTCCATCAGTTCGCGCCACGCTCCGGTGACCCGAGCCGCCGGCGGCCCGAGGACGCGGCGGCGACGGCGGCGCAGCGCCTTGGCCCCGGCCAGCAGGGCGGCGAGCGCCACAAGCGCGAGGACCGGGATTCCCACGTCCCTGGCCACGAGCAGCACGACGGCCGGGATAACGAACCCTGGCCCGGTGGCGGGCGCGGACGCGGTCCTGGCCACGGTACTGCTTGAGTTGGCCGCGGCGACCGGCGCCGCCTGGTTATGTCGGGGCGGGACGACCTTGACCGGCACGGGCGGCGTATTCTCCGTCTGCTGCTTGATGACCGGGCTCTTCGTCGGTGTGAACGCGTTGTAGGGCAGGGTCACCCAGCCGTACTGCGACGTGTCGAGCTCCACATCGGCGTGCACGTCCTTGCCGTAGACGCTGCCGTTGGCCTCCACCAAGGCGTCGAGGCTGACCCGGGCCGGTACGCCGACCCAGTCCGCGAGCAGCGCCATCGTGGCGGCGTACTGCTCGTCGTCCCCGGTGATCGGCGAGGTTTCCAGGAATGCGGTGAGCCGGCCCGCACCGTGCCCCGGCAGGATCGATGACTGGGCGCCGGCGCCGTCGCTGTACCGCCCATGGCCAAGCAGGTAGGCGGCGAGCGTGAGGACCTTGCCCATCGGCGTGCTCGCCGCCGCGCCGTGCTGGTTCGCGAAGGTCTGAACCTCGGGCGGGACCTGGATACATCCGGGTTCGTACTGGGTGCACACGTCCGGCGGGCCGGCGGCGTCGGCGTTGCCCAGCGCGCTTAGGGCAGGCGCGGGCACGGGCACGTACCTGATCGTGTAGCTGAGCCCCGCGGTGCTCTCGTCGGGGATGATGCCGGTCGCGGTCGCGACGTTGTAGCGCAACTCGGCGGCGGCCTGGGAACCGGCCGCGCCGAAGGAGAAGCCGGTGGTGCCTGCCACATCGGGCAGCCACGGCAGCTCGTAGTTAGCAGTGGTCGTGATGGTCGCCGTCTTGGCCGCACCGGCGGGCGCCCCGGGCAGCAGCGCGCCGACCCGCTGGAAGCCGCCGAAGGCGCCGACGGCGCTCGCATTGGCGACGCCCCAGGCGAGGCCGTCATAGGTGTCCATGGCGGCGATGCGCACCCGGGTATTCGCCGGCAGCGTGGTGGACAGCAGCTCCTTGTTAAAGACGCTGATCGCCGGCGGCGCGACCGTGGTGTAGTCGCGATAGCCCGCGAGCGGGCTGGGGTAGGTGTCGATGTTGAACGGCGGCACGACGGCGAGCACGACCCGCTGGTGCGCGCCAGCGCCCGGCAGGTGCGGGCCGATCACCATGGCACCCGCCCCGGCCACCGCCAGCACGGCGGCACCCGCGCCGATCCGCTGCCAGGGTCGCTGCCTGCCGATGGTGGCCTGCCTGCTGTTCCCGCGCTCCTGGCGCACGGCGGCCCAGGCTAGGGTGACGGCGGCGAAGCCTGCGCCTTGAAGCGCGGCGTCCGCCGGCTGCGGCGCGCCGAACAGGATCGACAGCGCGACGACGACCGCAGGGGCCACGGCGGGCAGCAGCACCGTGACGGTGCGGCGGGCAAGCGCGTGCCCGGCGATCCCGCTGAACAGGCCGAGCAGATAAGGCAAGATGAGCAGGCCGGTGGTCCGGCCGACCGGCCGGGCGGTGGTGAGCAACTGCTGCCACCCGGACACGGCGGTGCTGGTGACCGTCTGTAGCGTCGGCAGGGATAGCGTCCCGGTCTGGCTGATGACCCCGCCGAACGCCAGGAAGGCGAGGATGCTCGCCGCCACGACGGCGAGCAGTGGAAGCCTGGCCCGCTGCCCGGCATGGCTGAGCAGCAGGCCGAGCAGCACCCCGGCGGCACCGGCGGCCAGGTACCCGTGGCCTCCGTAGGCGGGGCGGAAACCGGCGATGCCGATCATGGTGAGCACGACCAGGGCGCCGGCGTCGATCAGCTCGTCGCGGCCCGGTGCGATGCCGCGTGTCTCGGTGCGGCGCGCTCGGGTTCCGGGCACTGCCCCCGCGGTGATGGTCGTCATATGCTGCCCGCGTTCAGCAGCATCGGCAGGTCGGTGAGGGTGCGCAGCGCGAGCACCGTTAGGTCGCCAGAGGCGTTGATCCCCGGCGGGGCATCCGGCTCGCAGCGCAGTGCGATCACCCGGACGTCCGGGCCGAAGTACACAGACGCCGCCTTGAGGGCTCGGAACGGGATCATGCTCCCGGTGAGCAGCATCAGCACGGTGGTGTCGCGGGCCAGCCGGTACGCGCGCCCGGCCAGCGTCGACAGGTCCTGTCCCCGCTCCGCGAGCTCACCCCTGGCAAGCGTGTCCATGATCCGGTGCCGCGAGGCAGCGGTGACCGCGCTGCTCGCGGCGACCAGGCAGACATCGTGGGAGTCCGCCACGGCCCGCACGCAGATCGAGCCGGCCACGCTCATGGCGAGTTCGAACTCATCGGCCGTGCGGTAGCTCGCCGCCGCTCCGTCCACCACGACGGTCAGCTGCGACCGGCGGGTGTCCTGGAACTGGCGGACGAGCAGCCGGCCGGCCTTGGCGGACGACCGCCAGTGCACATGCCGCCGATCGTCGCCAGCGACGTACTCGCGCAGCGCATGGAAGGCGAGGTCGCTGTTGGACAGGTCCCGTGAGGCCTGTCCCTCCAGGTCACGCTGGAGTCCCGGGCTGAGCGAGTCAAGACTGATGATCTTCGGGTGCACGAACAGCTCGACCGCCGTCTGTTCGACGGCATCCCTGCGCAGCAGCCCGAGCGGGTCGGTCCGCACCGCGGCCGGCGGCCCGATCGGGATGACCCCACGGCGGTCGGTCGGCACCACAAAGAGCTCGTCGTGGCTGGCCCCGGCGGCCAGCGAGGGAATAGGGAAGGTCGCGCGGTTCAGGCCGACCGGGACCTCCACGTTCAGCGCACGCAGGCGCGCCCGGGAGCTGTTGGTGGCGACGAGGCGGCCCGCCGCGGGCGCGCCGACGCTGACCCGGGCGGGGTCAAGCTCGATGGCGATATCGAGGCCCGGCCGCCCAACGACGAAGCCCACCGCGATGAGCAGCGCGATCAGGCAGCAGGCCGTGACGAGGAACAGCTCCTGCCAGCCGAGCCTGACACCGAGCACCCAAGCCGCCGCCATGACGATGACGGCCCCGCGGCCCGCGGGCGTCGTTACCTGCCATACCCGTCGCACGACGGTACGCGGCTGGCGGAAAGTCTCGGTGCTGATCCCGAACGGACGCGCGCGCTGCGCCATCGCTACGCGCCGCGACTTGTCGGCGGGCGGACCCGGGACAGCAGCTGGCCGATCACATCCTCGACGCTCACACCGGAGAACTCGGCCTCGGCGTCGAGCAGCAGCCGGTGGCTCAGCACCGGGATGGCCAGCTCCTTGACGTCGTCAGGCACGACGTAGCCCCGCCCGTCGGCGAGGGCCCACGTCTTCGCCGCCCGGACGTAGGCCAGGCAGCCCCGGACGCTCAGCCCGAGCCGCACCTGGCGCAGCTGGCGGGACTCATGCGCCAGCTGGCTGACGTAGCCGAGGATGGCCGGGTCCACGTGCACCTGGTCGGCTAGGCGCGCCATCTGGGTGATCGCGCTCGTGGTAATCACATTCTGCACGTTGGCGGACCGGTCCCTGGTAGCCGCGGACGCGAGCAGTGCGACCGTGGAGGCGTGGTCGGGGTAGCCAAGGCTGGTCTTCATCAGGAACCGGTCGAGCTGCGCCTCGGGCAGCCGGTAGGTGCCGGCCTGCTCGATGGGGTTCTGGGTGGCGATCACCATGAACGGCTGACCCACCGGGTGCGGGGTCCCGTCCACGGTGACCCGGCTCTCCTCCATGACCTCGAGCAGCGCGGACTGGGTCTTGGGCGAGGCCCGGTTGATCTCGTCGGCCAGCACGATCGTCGCGAAGATCGGCCCGCCGTGGAAGCTGAACTGGCCGCTGCGCTGGTCGTAGATGGTCACGCCGGTTACGTCGCTCGGCAGCAGGTCGGGAGTGAACTGGATCCGGCTGTGCGAGCCCTGCACCGAGTTGGCGATCGCCTTGGCCAAGGACGTCTTCCCGGTGCCCGGGTAGTCCTCGAGCAGCAGGTGGCCCTCGGACACCAGGCAGGTCAGCGCCAGCCGGATGATGTGCTGCTTGCCGAGCACGGCCTGCTCCACGTTGGTCACCAGCGCGCCGAAGGCACGCGCGAACCAGTTGACCTGCTCGGACGTCGCCACCGACGGGCCCGCGGTTACTGTGGTCATGTTCTCGATTCCTTGGGTTCCTGGCTAACCGTCGTAAGTCCCGGACTTGGTAGTGCTGCCTACGGTGACGGACACGGTCGCGGTCTCACCGCTGAGGTGCCAGTCACCCCAGACGCATTGGCTGGTGAAGGACGCACCGCCGCTGCTGTTCGTGCTCTCCGCCGAGCCGGACCAGTCGTCGCTGGTGGGGCCCCACGAGTCCCCGGCACTCCAGGTGCAGGTGTACGTGATCTTCGCGTTGGCGGGGAAGTTGGCCAGGGTGAGGTTCTCGGCGAAGCAGTTGCTGGTGTTGCAGCCCGTGACCGACTCTTGGGGGCCGATGGCGATGGTCACGCTCGGGTTGGCTGGCTGGGGCGGGGCCACCGTTTCCGCTGAGGCGGTCTCCGTGGCACTCGACTGGCCCGCCGTGTCGGTGAGATGTGCGGTGATTTTCACCGTCTCGCTGTAACCGTAGGTGGCGGAGGACGACCCGCTGTAGCCGCCGGTCGCGGGCACCGCGTAGTTGGTGCACGAGTTGGCGATGCAGACGTTCAGGGTCTCGGTCAGCCCGTCACTCTGCGCGCTCCAGGTGTAGGCGATCGTCGTCCCGTTGGCGCTCGCGGTGACCGTGGGGTTGGCGATCGGCTGGTAAGGGACGACCTGGCCGGACGGGCCTGCCCACGTGCTGCACAGGCCGGCGTCGTTGCACTCGGCGACGTAGACGGTCACGGCACTGCCGTTGACGATAGCGCTGCTGGTCGCGTTAGTGAGGGTCTCGGTGTAGCTGCTACCGGCCGTGAACGTGCCGGTGATCGTGCCGCTCTCAGCAGCACCGTTGATCCCGTACTCGATGGAGCTGATCTGCTTGGAGTTCGCGGCGCCCGCGGTGAAGGTGAACTGGATCGTGTCGCTCTGCCCGGTCGCCTTCGCCGTGACGCCGGTCGGCGGGTCCGGCGGGGCGGCGGCCTGGATAGCTGGGCTGGACAACGGGGACTGCGTGGATTCCCCGGCCTGGTTCGTGGCAGTGACCGTGTATTCGTACCAGGAACTGTCGTTGTTGACGGTGAACGACGCGCTGTCGCTTGTTGCACCCGTAACGGTCTGGGTGGAGACCGGGGTCCCGCCGAACGGCCCGCCGCTTGAGGTGGCCTGGTACTCGTACACGGTGTACTGAGTGACCGGCCGCCCGTTGGCCTCGGTCCCGTCGGCCGGCGTCCAGGAGACGGTAATGGCGCGGGTGGCCGTCGGGTCCGGCACGGCCGCGCCGGTAGCCGTCGGCGCGGGCATCGTCAGCGGCTTGCCGAAGGGGATCACAGTGACGCCGAGCGACCAGGGCGCGCTGCCGAGGGAGTTGCGCGCCAGGACCGTGAACGTGTACTGGGTGCCGTTGGTGAGCCCGGTGAACGTGTGTTTCGTCGTGACCCCGACATCGGTAATCTGCTGCCCGTCGGACGGGGGTGGGCTGACCTCGACCTCGTAGCCGGTGACGGGAGTACCCGCATCCACCGCAGGCTGCCAGGTCAGCGCGATCGTGCCGTCACCCGGGGTGGCGGCGAGCCCGGTGACCCGGTCGGGGACCGCGTTCGGCGTCGCCGTGGTCGTGCGGCTGTCCTGGCCTTGGCCGACGCTGTTGGTCGCTGTCACGTAGATCGAGTAGCTGGTGCCATTGGTCAGCCCATTGATGGTGCACGGGGCGGCGGCACACTGGTGCGGCGTGCCGTTGGCGTAAACGGTGTAGTACTCGACGGGGGCGCCGTTGGGCAGCGCCGGGCTGAACGAGACGACGGCCGTGCGGCTCGACGTCGTCGCGGACGGCGCTCCGGGCACGCCCGGCCGGCCGATGACCGTGACGGTGATCGAGACCTGAATCGCCCGGTCCGCCCGGCCAGCAACATCGGTAACGCTCGCAACGAGGTTGACCGTGCCTGTGCTGTCCGCCCCCGGCGTGACCGTGACTGTCGAGCCGCTCTTCACCACGTCCGCCCCGGACGAGTTGTGAACGCTCAGCACCTGGATGTCCGGTTGTGCCAGCGGGCTCGTGACGTACTGGCTGAGGTCGATCGTGACGCTGTGGCCGGCGTCCACCGAGGCGGCGACCGCGGTCGCGGACGGGGGCGGCGCCGCGATGACCTGGACGGTGAGCGTGCCGGACGCGGTGCCGCCGACCGGGGTGATTCGCAGCGTCCCCACGGTGCCCGGGACTGCGCCGCTGCCCGCGGTGAGATCGAGTGCGGTGCCGTCGGGCACGCTGGCGCTGACCCCACCCACGGCCTTGGCCCACGCCGTGCCGTAACGCGGCGGCGTGACCGCGACCGTGGTGTCCACCCAGACGTGACAGAGCTGGCCGATGTCGTAGGACACCGACGCGCCGCCCTCCACGACCTGGAGCGGGGCCGGCGGGCACCGCAGGATCGGCTCGTCCGGTCCGACCTGGACGGGGATCGTGATGGTGGCGGTCTCGCCGTCCGGGTCCTGAAGCGTCGCGCCGTCGTAGACCTGCACGGTGACCGCGCCCGGGCCGGTGTACCCGCCGAGCGCGTGCACCTGGAAAACGGTGTCCTGATTCGCGCTCACCGCAATGCTCCCGGCCGGGGAGGCCGTGAGCTGGTCGGTCGTGGTGATCTTGAGCTGACGCCCGGAGGTGTCCATGATCTTGGAGCTGAGCGGCACGGTGACCGAGCCGTCCCGGTTGAGGGTGATCCGCGCGTCCGGCCGCAGCCTGATCGCGGACGACTGCGTGCCCGGCACGTAGACGACGGCAGTGGCAGTGAGCCCGTCGCGCGCAGTGATCTGGTAAGGCACCTCGCGGGGCTGCTTGTCAAGCCTGATCGTCAGCGACGAGCCGTGCACGCCGACCCCGGCGGGCACCCAGCTGATCTTGAGGTCGCTCGGCGACCCCAGCGGGTCATCGTCGTTCTTGAGCACGTTGACCGTGACGGTAGCCGCCCCGGACGGCGGTGGCGGTGCCACGACGTCGTTGGCGATCGGCGGCACCTTCGCCCCGATCACCGGGTACACGATGACCTGGGCGAGGGAGGGGGTCGAGCCGTCGGTATCCCCGTAGGTGAACTCGACGGGAGGATCGGACGGGGATGACGGCACCTTCAGGTAGACGTAGTCGCCGCTGAGCCTGACGCCGGGCGGCACGGTCCTGTTCGTCTTGTCGAGCGGCTCGACTGTCACCGTGTCACCGGGAGCGATGTAGTCATTGCCGAGCACGTCCCAGTGCAGCGACGCGCCCGGCGGCGCGTTCAGGACATCGGTCACGGCGACCGGCCGCTGCGGCGGTCCCGACGGCAGCACGGCGACTCGCACGCTCGCGGTGCCGGTCAGTCCGTAGGGGTCGGTGACCTGGTAGGTGAAGGTGTCGGTGCCCGCGGAGTCCGGATAGGACTGATAGGAGATCGAGTGAGGTCCGATGGCGACGATCCGGCCGAGCGTGGGCGGGGTGGTGACGCCGGTGACCGTGACGGAGTCACCGTCCGGGTCGACCCCGTAAACCGGGATCTGGATGACCGCAACGTCGCCGGCGGTCTCGCGCGTGTCGACCTCCTCGGGGACGGGTGCCTGGTCGGGGTGCGCCTTGGACGGCGGCGGCTCGATCGTCACGTCGAGGCTGCCGGTCGCGGTCGCGCCGCTGGCGTCGGTTGCGACATAGCTGACCGCCGTCTCCTGCTCGGCCGTGACCGATGCTGGGGCGTCGACCCGGATGTCGCTTCCCTGAACGCTGGCGAGCAGGCCGTCAACTGGTGGGTTCGCCGCCGGCGGCTGGCCAGCCAGCGACAAGGGCAGCCCGGTCGAGCTGGCGTCGCCCGCGAGCACAGCGACGTCTGCGCTGTCCCCGGCCCGGATGGTGATGGCGGCGTCGGTGGTCGTGATCTGGTCGGGGCTCGAGCTGGCGGGCACGGCGGAGACGGCCACCGTGCCCGTCGCGCTGCCCCGGCCGTCGCTGACCGTGTAGTCGACGGTGGCCGTCAGGCCGGGCTGCGGGTCGTCGGCGCTGATCCGCAGCCATTGCTGGTCAATGACCGTGACCTGGACGTCCGGGTCGCCTGACGTTGCGCCGGTAACGCCGAGGATCCAGCCCTGCGGGTCGTAGTCGTCGGAGAGGACGTCCACTACGGCGGGCTGCTGGCCATGTAGCACGGCGACGTCCGGCGTGGTGACCGGCGGCTTGGGGGCTCCGGTCGAAGGAAGGACGTGCACGCGGATGGACCCGGTCGCGGTCGGCGCGGCACCGTAAGCGTCGGTATAGGTCAGGAAGAAGTCACCGGGGTGCTGCGCCGTGAACGTGACCGTGCCGTCAGCGAGGTCGGTGGACACGGTGGCGCCAGGCACGGCCGCGACCGGCGCGGCGAGCGCGAGCTTCGCGGCCGGGTTGGTCGGATCAACGCCGGGCAGGTCGTTGGCCAGCGGTTGCAGAGTGACCGGCGAGCCGGCCACGGCCTCCGCCGCGTCCGGCTCGGCGACGGGCGCGACGAACTGGGTGGACGACGAGCCGATTACGGAAACGGTGAGCGAGGCCATCGTCGGCTGGGCGACGCGACCGTCACTGACCCCGTACCGGATCGTCACCGTCTGGCTCCCCGTGGTCTGCGGTGCTGTGACGGACAGCGCGCCGCCGCTAGTGACGGCGGCCGACCCGGCGCTCGCGGTGACCGACCCGCTGGCTATGTAGAGCGGGTCGCCGTCGTAGTCGCGCCAGTCGCCGATGACCGGGATCACGATGGTGCCGCCGGAGGCGACCGACAGCGGCGGCTGCCTGTAGTCCGGCCGCAGATGCGGGGGGTCGTTCTCGCCCGGTGACCGAGGCACGAGCGTCACCTCGCCGGTGGCGGCGTGGCCGTGCCCGTCGTCGATCGTGTACTGGAAGCGCGCGTCGGCCGACAGCGTGGTCACGGTGGCGAGCACGGTCTGCGCGTCGGGCGCGACCGACACGCTGACCCCTGGCTGGTCGGGGGTGCCTACCCCGGTCACCGCGTACGTCTCCCCGGCCGGCCCCTTGGCGGCGTCGAGGACATGCACCACCGTAGTGATTCCCGGCCGCACGCCCTGGGTGTAGTTGCCCGCGATCAGCTTCGTCTTTTCATTCTGGGTCTGCTGGGCCAGGGTGCCACTTTTCCCGGAAACAGGGGACGACGTCCACTTCACGGCGTGGTCATCCAGCGTTGTGTCGATCAGGAAGACGTCGCCGTTGGCCGCGTCGTTCAGCACGACCGCGTCGTTGTTGACCCGGAACACCAGCTGCGGTGAAGCGTCCCCGGTCGGAAACGACAGCTGTTTCGTCGCGGCTGGCGGCGGGCTGCCGCACGTGCGGACGTATATCCCGGTCGGGCCGTCGGCCCAGACGGCATGGACGCACCCGGCCACCTGGACGGGGGCGGACGGGATACCGGTGAGGCCGTTGCGGAGCGTGGTGAGGGCACCGGAGCTGAGATTCACGCTGTAGAGCGCCTGACCTGTGGCGACGACTACCACGTCGCTCCCGGCCGAGGGCTGCTGCAGCTCAGATCCGGCCGAGGCGTCCCCGGAAGGCAGCTGGACCGTGTGTCCGCTGTCGGGCAGGTATAGCACCTTGGGGCTGGCCGTCAGATCGGCGACGACGGGGACGTTGCCCACCGTGGTGACCTGCATGGCGTCGGTCGCGGAGAGCGGTATCGCGGAAACCCGGGGCGCGCCGCCGCCCTCGGGGTAGCCGCTCAGCTTGCCGCCGCCGGCGACCCAGATCGTGTCGTCGCTGCCGACCGCGATCGCGGAGTTGGCCGGCAGGTGCCGCGCGAGCGGCTGCGCGAGCGCGGACAGGCTGCCGCCGCCCGCACTGAGCTGCGCGGCGCGCAAGGAATTGTCGCTGGACAGAACCGCGAGCATGCTGTCACCCAGCGCTATGTCATTCCGTTCCGACTCCGCAGACGCGGACTTGGGCAAGACAGTTTGCCCGCTGCCGTAGAACGCCGGACCGTAGGAATCAACCGCGTACATGCGGCCGCTGTTCGCGTCGTAGCTGGCCACATTGGGGCCGTCCTGCCACACGTCGACATTGGAGGATCCGGGCGCGGGCGTGAGCGGCTGCCCGTCCAGCTGCCCGATCGGGTCGTCGAAGCGGGCGATCTCGCCGAGCGCGTTGTTGGTGACCCAGATGCTGCCGTCGTTGAGGCTGACATGCTCCACGGGGAAGCCATGCGAACTGGCGGCGAGCCCGGCGAAGGTCGCGACGGCCACGGCGAGGACCACGGGCGTGCCGAGCCTACGCGGACGCAGCAGCCTGCCCACCCAACCCCCTCACCCTTGCGCAGAACGCCCTGGCCGACGCTTCACGTAAGGGCGAGTGCCCCGCACGGCAAGCGGAAGAGAAAGCTAATGCGAACGTGTCCGGCCGAAAGGCAGGAGCCATATTACAGGACTTCCTTTATGCAAACGGCCGCTGTCAGCTTTATGGGCCACCGCGTTGTTGATCACTTAATGTCCGTTTTTCTGTGGGTTGGCGCGTGACCCGCTCACCGCCCGGGGCCGATGGTCACGGCGGATGGATGCGTGCGGTCACCGCTTGGCCGGGCCGGGTGGGCGCCTTCGGTGACGATAACCTTTATGGCAGTCAGACGAGCGCGTCCGCCGCGGTTATCGGAGTGCTTTTGCGTTAGCTCGGCATTGGCGTTCTATGTTAATTTAATGGCAGAAATGCTCGCACTGATCTTTGCCGCCGGCTCATCAAGATCGACGACCTTATCACGAGGGATTGTCGGTCGGCTGGTCCGCGAGGGCAACAGGACGCTGGGCCGTACGCCTTCGGCGACGCCGTACGGCGGTGACGGTGATAAGTCCCCCGGTAGCGAGCCCGATGACCAGGATGGCAATATCGTGCCAGGTGTGATGGCCAGTGGCGAGCCTGCCTATTCCGTAGGCGCTGGCGGCCAGCGACACCGTCCATCCGAGCGAGTCCAGCAGATTCCAGAAGGCAAACCGGTACGGCGGCATCTTCGCCGTTCCCGAGACAATGGCCGGGGTGACGAACCAGGGTCCCGACAAGGTTATTTAGCCTGTTGATAGGCCCATTCGCTTGAGGATCTGGCGGTCGGAGCCGTTGAGGCTGCGGCGTTCGGCGGCGATGTTGGTGACGCCGTGTATACGAAGCAGGTTCAGGGTGGCATTACCGATAGTAGCCATGAAGCGGGCAGCGCCGGGGGCCCGTGCCCGGGAGGAGTCCTCTTTCAGGTCGACGTCCCTGATGTAATGGGTGGCCTCGGTGGCGGCCCAGTGCCCGCGGCTGAGGGCGAGCAGATCCGCTGGCGGGGCCTGATCGGGGGTGGCGGTGGTGAGGATCAGCACGGTCTCGCTGCGGGTGACGGCCTTGCCTTTCGTGTCTGTGAAGGTGGTGTACCGCTCGATCAGGGCGGCTTGCTCCATGCCGGGGTACTTCAGCCCGGCGGGTGCGGCGGAGACCTGGATGGTGCGCGTCTCGACGCGACCGCGGTCAGCCTCGAAGGTGGCCGCCGCGACCGGCACCTGCTCCCAGGCGATGGCGTCCAGGGCCTGGTAGGTGCGGGGCTGGTTGCCCTTGATCACGAAGATGACGTGCCCGCCGCGGGCCAGTACCCGCTCGTCCAGGTTCGCCAGGGAGTGCAGCGCGTCCACCGTCAGGCACACGCCAGCCAGGTCCATCTCATCAATGACCGGCCCGATGACGGTCGTCTCGTTTGTCTTGCGGTCTACGCCGCGCTGGGCGGCGTTGAGCCGGCTGCCGTGCCAGAAGAACCCCAGGTGCTGGGGTGCTTCCTGGCCTTTGACCTTGGCGCCGCGGCTGGCTTTGCCGTCGGCGCCCAGGCCGCGCAGGGCGGGGACGTGGCGGGGGTCGCCGTAGGCCGCTGCGGGCAGCGCCGGGTGCGTGGCCGGGACCGGGACGCGACCGAAGGCGGAGCCGGCCGGGAGTTTCGCGCGTCCGCCTGCGACGGCCTGCGCCGCGGCGGCGATCGCGGCCGCGGTGGCTTTCCGCTCCCGCCTGGCGGCCTTGCGGGCCTGCTTCCCCGACAGCTCGCGGGCTCCCCGCTCCCGCCTGGCGGCCTTGCGTGCCCTGGCCCTGGCCTTGCGGGCCTTGTCCCGGCGCCGTTCCTGCAGCTTGGCCGGGGACAGGACCTCGCACGCGGCGGCTAGCTCGCCCGTCCAGCCGCACAGCAGGTCATCGGCCAGGTCGTGATCGCACAGGCCCGAGACCCGCCGGATCGTCTTCTCCGACGGGGCGACGTAAACCCCCGCCCGCTTGTGCCGAGGGCATCCGAGCGCCCGGAGTACCTGCTGCGGGCGGCTCGCCGCCCATTCCCCGGCCGCAGTGAACGAGTCGCGCCCGGCCAGCCGCGCGGCCATCGCGATCGCGATCACGCACGGCAGGCTGAACCGCACGCCCCGCGGGTCCCGCGGGTCCGGCAGCTGACCCAGCCAGTGCCACAAGGAGCCAGGACCGGATGGGAGCACTGAAGCAGCAGTGACAGACTGGACGGGCAACGGAGCCACCTTCGGGACGGAGACCTAAGCAATCCCTGTCCTACTGGGGCTCCGTTGCTCATCTCCCGGACGACACGCCGAAATGCGCCAGATCCTCCTCATTGATCCCGCCGGGCGCCCATGACCCGCCCGCACCGCCCGCCGCGCCCGCCAGTTACCCGGAGGCGCCCGCCGAATCCGGTCACGTAACGCCACCAGCCTCAGGGCCTCGCTAGTCACTCACCGTTGCATTAACTTTGCCGGGACCCTGGCCGGGCGGGGGACCCACGCCCAGCACGAACGCCATTCCTGTGGGCCAGTCCGGGGGCGGACCAGGCGAGGAACCCGGAGGAAGGGCAGATCCCTCATCTTCCGATAGCGTGCTGACCAGGACAGCCTGGCCGCCGACGTTGACTAGGCCGCGCCGCCCGGTGCCGTCCACGGTCAGGACTGCACCGGGCGGCGTCATCGGAGCGTGATCCTGCGGGTTGCCGAAGGACCAGGACCGGCTAACGCCGCTGCTGCCCTCCAGCCACGCGGGGAGCCCGTCGGTACCCAGCCGCCCGCCGATCACGTCGGTCGCCGTCCCCAGCGAGGAACGGGTGGGCACCTGCGTGAGCTCGGCGCCGGCACTGCCGGTGATCCGCAACGCCACCACGCCGTTCTTGCCCCAGCCGAGCGAGACGACCTGCTCGTCCACGTCGTTGATCCGGCGCAGGAAATCACCGGCTCCAGCCTCGTACACAGTCCGGCCGGCCAGCGCCGCGACCCGGTCCGCGCCCGGCGACAGGGCCAGCAGCGTGACCGGCTCGGGCAGTTCGGCGGACCACTCGGGCGGCGCGCCGAATGCGGCGGCCAGCAGCGGCTGTGCCTCGGCCAGCTCCCGGCCCTGCTCGCTGAGGACATCCCACACCAGCTGGTACGGCTCCTGCGTAGTACCCGAACCCGGCTGCCATAGTGTCAGCACCGATGCAATCACGCCCGACCGCAGCAGCGGCCAGCCCACCTCTGCGTCCATGGCCAGGGCCAGCAGCAGATGCCGCCCGCTGAACTTGACGAGCTTCCCCTCGTCCCAGCGCTGCTCGGCCTTGGCCACGTGCTCAGCGGCGGTCTGATTCTGCCCCAGAGTGGCGACCGATCCTGAGGTCACCTCCACGGCGACGTAGTACCCATGCGAGCCGAGCAGCGCCTCGACCAGGGCACCCGAGGAGACCGGCCCCGCGTCCCGGTACTGGCTGAGCAGGCTCTCGACCGAAGCCGAACGCGGCGGCGGCATGGGCGAAGATACCTGCTCGGATGCGGGAGGGGGTACGGTCTCTGCAGGCGGGGCCGCATACCGGGAGCGCTCCCGGGGATCGGACGCCGCGGTCATGACGCATCCCTCCTCCTCCTCTTGATTACCAGGAGGCAGGTCGGGCGCGGGCTGATACTGCTAGCCGCCCTCCGGTCGCGAGGGCAGACAGTGGCTCGTAGCCGACCCAGGCGGCGGCGATGCCGGCGATCTGGGCGTAGTCGCAGGCGGGCCTGCTCATCGCCATCGGCGCCTGGATTGTCGCTGGTGGCGGCGGCTTAGGTGGCGGGGTGCTGGTCGCGGTACGCGGCCAGTGTTCGCGACCCGCTGGCCAGTACGGTCGCGGTCAGGGCGCGTACCGCCGGGCGCTGCTGGGTTCGCGGGTTGGTCAGCAGGACCAGGTCGATGGTGCCGAGCTCGGGCAGCCGGTGCCCGGGGCCGAGGGTGATGAGCTGGGCCGGTACCAGGCTGGCCGCGAGGGCCGAGATTCCGACGCTTGCGGCCACGGCCGCGATGAGGCCGTTGACCCCGCGGCAGACGCAGGCCGTGCGGAACGGCATCCGGGCCCGCTGCAGGGCACGGCGGATCTCGGTTCGCGAGATGCTCGGTGCCGGATAGACGACGAGTGGCAGCGGCCTGGTCAGGTCGAGTCGTGTCGAGGGCGTGCCGACCCAGACTAGGCGGTCCCGCCTGACCAGCTGGCCGCGCTGCTCGCCGCTCGGGCGTTTGCCGATGAACACGTCGAGCTTGTCGCTCTCCAGACGCTGGTGCAGCAGGCCGCTCTGGTCGACGGTCAGGTCGAGGTCGACGAGCGGGTTGTCCCGGCGGAAGTCGCGCAGGATCTGGGGCAGGCCGGTGAGAGCGAGATCGTCGGCGATGCCGATGCGCAGCCGCCCGCGTGGCCGGGATCCGCGGAAGTAGGCGGACGCCTGCTCGCCGGCGGCGAGGATGTTGCGCGCGAATCCGGTCATCGCCTCGCCATCGGCGGTCAGTGAAACGGAGTGGGTGTCGCGCAGCACGAGCGTGCGCCCGACCTGCTCCTCCAGACGGCGTATGTGCTGGCTGACGGTCGGCTGGCCGATGCCGAGCCGGGCCGCCGCCCGGGTGAAGCTACCGGTCTGCTCCACAGCGAGAAAGGTCGCCAGGAGCTGGGGATCGTAACCAGTCATGATGATTCATAATAACTGTCAGTTAGGTAATTGCCTTTCGAAATAAACCGCCCGAGCCAAGAATGGAGAGGAAGCCAGCGACAGGAAGGCGCGTCAGTGACCACCGCCGAGGCAGTTCGGCAACCAAGAGGCGCCTTCGCGGCCCTCACCTCGCGCAGCTACCGGATCTACCTCGGCGGCCAGAGCCTGGCCAATACGGGCACGTGGATGCAGAGCATCGCCCAGGACTGGCTGATCTACGACCTGACCCACAGCTCGACCAGCGTCGGCGTGACGATGGCGCTGCAATTCCTGCCGATACTGGCGCTCGGCCTGCACACCGGCGGGCTGGCCGACCGGCTGCCCAAGCGGCGCATCCTGCTGACCACGCAGACACTGAACGCCGCCGCCACCACCGCGCTGGCCGTCATCACGATCTCCGGCGCGGTACACCCGACCGACGTCTACGCGTTCGCGCTGCTGAGCGGACTGATCTTCGCCTTCGACGCGCCGGCCAGGCAAGCCTTCGTGTCCGAGGTCGCGCCGCCCGCCCAGCTCCGCGCCGCGATCGCCCTGAACGCCGCGGTGTTCCAGGCGACGCGGCTCATCGGCCCGGCCATCGCGGCCCTGCTCATCGCCGACGTGGGCACCGGGTGGGTATTCGCGGTCAACGCCGCCTGCTACGCCGGCCCGGTCATCGGCCTGCTCCGGCTGCGACCGTCGGACCTGAACCCCGCCCCGGCCGCACCCCGCGAGCGGGGAACGCTACGGACCACGGTCCGGTACCTGGCCCGGCAGCCGGACGTGCTGCGGACCATCTTCCTGGTCGGGATGTTCGGAACGTTCGGCCTGAACTTCCCGATCGTGCTCACGGCCATGGCCAAGTCGACGTTCGGCGGCAACGCCAGCACCTACGGCCTGTTCAACATCGCCCTCGCCATCGGGTCCGCCACCGGCGCGCTATTCGCCGGGGCGGCCGCCCGCCCGGGGCCGCGCGCGATCGTGGCCTCGGCGGCCGCCTTCGGCCTCCTGCAAACGGCCGCGGCCCTCGCGCCGGACCTGGCGGTGTTCCTCGCCCTGCTGATGACCATGGGCCTGACCAACCTGGCGTTCCAGTCCATGGCCAACGCGTCGGTGCAGGTCGCCATCGATTCCCGGTTGCGCGGCCGTGTGATGGGCCTGTACATGCTGGCTTTCATCGGCGGCACGCCCATCGGCGCGCCCCTCATCGGCGCGCTCACCAGCCACTTCGGCGCACGAGCCGGCATGCTCGTCTGCGGTGCGGTACCCGTGCTGGCCGCCGCCGTCGTGGCGGCGACACGCCGAGCACCGGCCCGGCCGACAGCGCGCCGGGCGGCCGGCCACGTCCGGCCCAGCATCAGGCACTGATCCGGCCCCACCGACAGCGGGCGCCTCCGCGTTGCCCGTCGGCTACCGTTGCCCTCATAGATCGCCACCGGGAGGGCGTATGCCATACATCGTCGACTTCGAAAACGTGTCTACGGTCGGTTTGGAATCGTCCCCGGTCGCGCAGGCCCTCGCTGGCCTACGCGCCAACGAGGCGCGCTACTTCAAGAACAAGTACGATCACGTCTTTACCGTGACCCCGGTCAGCGAGGCGCCGGAGACGCTCGACTGGGTAAATCGCATCCTCGCCGACGAGCGCGATCTGGTCATCTCCGCTCGCCCGCTCGAGGTGACCTCCTTCGAGGTGGACGGCATCCGGATGGCTTACGTGTTCTACGAATCCGGCTTGTCCATCAACGTGATGTACACCATCGAGGACCAGGGCAAGCGCGCGGTTGGGTTCAAGCTCTCGGAAGGCATGGAAGTTCCCGGGGAACTGGCGGCAGCGGGCTTCAAGTTCGCACGCCAGAAGTCAAAGCTGGCCGGCGTGATCCGCGGTTCTTTCTTTGTGATCAAAGGTGAATACTGAGCGCGCCAGCACGAGATGGCTGGACCGCAGGCGGCAGATCGACGGCGGCCGACACTTCGTCACTTGACGTGATGCAGGGCAGGCAGCCGGTTCCTGGTGGCGGCCAGGTCGAGCGCGATTTCTCGTGAGTGTGAATGCCGATCTGCGTGCCTGGTTCCAGGGCGTTCATCTCCCGCGCGAGGTAAATCCAGAAGGAGGTCATCGCCCGCAGCCTCGGCTTGTAGCCCATTCTCCCTTGCCGGTGGTGTTCGGCGCGTCCAGCTCGATGGCCTTTCGTGCGATCATCAGCTATGCGGCCTGCGGCGGATCGGCAGCCTGCCGCCCGCGTTGCTCGTCCCGGCGCGGGCCGGGTTGTTTCCCGTCCGGCTCTGTGGGAGAAGCTCGCGGATGCGGCGCGGGCCACGGTGGTGTCAGCACCGCCGGGGAGCGGCAAGACGGTGCTGCTGCGCTCGTGGATCGGTGCGGCGGGCCTGGCCGAACGCGCGGCCTGGGTGGGGGTCGGCCGCGACGAGCGTGATCCGCAGCGCTTCTGGCTGACGGTGCTGGATGCGCTGCGCCAGACGGCCCTGGGGTCGGCGCTGGTGCGCCCGCTGACCGCGGCACCGGATATGGACGGCTGGGCGATCGTCGAGCGGCTGCTCACGGACCTGGCTCCGCTTCATGACCAGCTGTGGCTGGTAATTGACGACGCGCATGAGCTCGACTCCGACCAGGCGCGGCGGCAACTGGAGTTGCTGGTCATGCGCGCACCGGAGCGGCTGCGGTTCGTGCTGGCTACCCGGCATGACGTGCGGCTGGGCCTGCACCGGCTGCGGCTGGAGGGGGAGCTGACCGAGATCCGCGCGGACGATCTGCGGTTCACTCTCGCCGAGGCGCTAGCACTGTTCCGGGCGGCCGGCGTGGAGCTGGCTGGGCCGGCGGTGGCGGCGCTGCATCAGCGGACGGAGGGGTGGGCGGCGGGGCTGCGGCTGGCGGCCCTGTCGCTGGCCGGGCACCCGGATCCGGACGGGTTCGCCGCGGAGTTCTCCGGGAGCGAGCGAACGGTGGCGGAGTACCTGCTGGCTGAAGTACTGGACCGGCAGAGCGACGAGGTCAGGCGG